>OLIH01000232.1_pt1 | contig 47492 bp, 45 predicted proteins | sample 1609721 | NCBI WGS metagenome assembly OLIH01 (sample SAMEA4350157, study PRJEB24818) | metagenome | biome: human; feature: gut; material: faeces | place: Denmark | collected 2013-09
TATATAGACATTGTACCTCTACAGGAATAAAAAGTCGAGAGTTATACGCGTATTTGTATAACACGTATAACTCCCGATAAAATCCAATCTTCTTATACTTTTAAAAATCTTTCATGAAACAACCCTGCTCGGCAGGACAGGCAAAAACAGTTTTCAAATTCAGAGGTTTCTATCGCTGTAAATGATGTGCTGCTTATGGAAAGGGATTCCACTGTTCATTGGATGGTGAACAACTAATTGTAACCATGCAATAGCGAACGGAACGGTGAGCGCAGTACACGGATTGCAGAAGCGCGGAACAATGGACAAAATTATCGTTTCAGCAAACTTCTTTCCTATCCTCACAAGGATTGGTTTAAGTGAGGGATTTTTGACTACTTTTCTGAAAGATGACATCTCAGAAGTACCCTTATGAAACAGGTTGGAAATCGGCATTTAACTGACCTATGAGCTGTACTTGTGCAAGGGCATGGACACATTATTGCCCCTGATTTTTGTGTTGCTCACAGGTAAGCTAATTCCGGATTATCGACCTTAAATCGTACAAAATCCATCCTATCCATCTACCATCAACAAAGGCAACTGCAAAAGCAAAGGGGCATGTGCCTTAATGACACATACCCCTTTTGTCAGCAACCCTTGTCCGGCAACTGCCATAGTATTTGTTTCTCAAAACCTGTTTTATGGACAGCTACCCCACTGCGGCTGTTTTTTTCTGCTTATTCTTCTGCAGCATCCTCTGCGTGATTCTCGCTCTCAAGAGCCTTCATGCTGAGGCTGATCTTCTTCTCTTCCTCGTTGAGATCAACAATCTTTGCTGTGATCTCCTGTCCGATTGAAAGTACATCTGACGGTTTGTCAACATGTGCTCTGGAAATCTGAGAAACATGAAGGAGTGCGTCAACTCCCGGTGCAAGCTCAACGAAAGCACCGAAGTCTGTCATGCGCGCTACCTTTCCTGTAATGACTTTTCCTACCGCGAAATCCTCAGCTGCGTTCACCCACGGATTTGTCTCCGGGAACTTAAGGCTGAGCGCGATCTTCGTGTCATGGATATCTTTTACAAGTACTTTCAGCTGATCGCCTACATGGAAGAGCTTCTTCGGATTGTCAACTCTTCCCCAGGACATCTCAGAGATGTGGAGCAGTCCGTCAACACCGCCCAGATCAACAAAAGCACCGAAATCTGTCACATTCTTCACAGTTCCTTCTACTGTGTCGCCAACCTGCAGCTTAGCAAAGAGCTCTTTCTGCTTCTCAGCGCGCTCAGCAACAAGAAGCTGTCTTCTGTCACCGATCACACGATTTCTTCTCGGGTTAAATTCGCTGATCACGAACTCGATCTCTTTTCCTTCATATTTGCTGAGATCCTTCTCGTAAGAATCTGAAACAAGGCTCGCCGGAATAAATACGCGTACCTCGTCAACTGTAGCGCAGATGCCTCCGCCGAGGATCTGTGTCACTGTAGCCTTCAGGACTTCCTTATTCTCATAAGCCTCGCGAAGTCTCTCATTGCCCTTCTCTGCTGCAAGTCTCTTATATGTAAGAAGAACCTGCCCTTCACCATCGTTTACTTTCAGAACTTTGACTGTCATCGTATCTCCGACAGAAACAACAGTTGTCAGATCAATAGACTGGTCATTCGAATACTCATTCTTTGTGATGATACCGTCAGCCTTGTAGCCGATATTCAGGATGATCTCCTCCGGTTTTACATCGATCACAGTGCCTTCCACTACTTCACCGTTATGGATTGTTTTAAATGACTCATCTAACATCTGTTCAAAAGATAATTCTGACATTATTTTGAACCTCCTCAATTATATTGTTGGGCGTGGATGCCCCTGCTGTAATACCTACTGTTTCCACTGACCCTAATTGATTCAAATCCAAATCGCCAAGTGTCTGTATATAGTACGTATTGTTACATGCCTTTCGGCAAATTTCAAATAACTTTTGGGTATTGGAACTATGTTTGTCACCAATCACTATCATAGCATCCACCGTTTCTGCAATACTTTCGGCCTCTGTCTGACGCTCTTTCGTAGCATTGCAGATTGTATTTAAAACACTTACATAATAACTCTTTTCAGAGATAATTTCAACTAAATCTTTAAATTTATTGTAATTAAATGTCGTTTGAGAGACTACGCATATTTTTTCATTTTCATCTGGGGAAAATTTTTCCGCGTCATCCGAGTTTTGTATCACGCAGACTCTTTCCCCCGCCCATCCGCGGATCCCCTGCACTTCCGGATGCTCCGGATTCCCGATGATCACGATATATTTCCCCTGGGCGCTCTGCTCGCTGACGATATTGTGGATCTTTTTGACAAAGGGACAGGTCGCGTCAACGATCCCGATCCCCCTGGCATTCAGCTTGTCATAGATCCTTTTTTCCACGCCGTGGGAACGGATGATGACGATGCCTTCCTCAAGCGCGTCCAGCTCTTCCTCCGACCGGAGCACGGTCACGCCCTTCTGCCCCATATCCTTCACCACTTCTTCGTTGTGAATGATCGGGCCGTAGGTATAGATGTTTTTGCCTCCGCATTTTTCCACCTGCTCATACACTGTATCAACCGCCCGCTTCACGCCGAAGCAGAACCCTGCTGTTTTTGCCTTGATCACTTTCATCGCAAAACTGCCTCCTGTTATCTGCAGTGACTGCAGATCTCATCAACGACCTGCTGTATCGTCATATCGGAACTGTCCACGAGCACCGCGTCATCCGCTTTCTTCAGCGGCGCGATCTCCCTTGTCATATCACGTTCATCACGTTCCTTGATATCGCGGGAGATCTCCTCCAGGCTGCAGTCCTCACCTTTCTCCCGCAGTTCATCATATCTGCGGCGCGCCCGCGTCTCCACGCTCGCTGTCAGGTAGATCTTGACGTCCGCATCCGGAAGGATGTTCGTCCCGATATCTCTTCCGTCCATGATCACATCCTTCTCTCTTGCAAGGGAACGCTGAAGTTCAAGAAGCTTCTCTCTCACCTCCGGGATTGCAGATGTCTTCGACGCCATATTTCCCGTTTCCTCCGTGCGGAGCATAGAAGTCACATTCTCTCCGTTCAGGTAGATCTGCTGGACTCCGTCCTCATAGCCTATGGTCACCTCCGCGTCCCGGCATGCCTCCGCCACTGCATCCCTGTCCTCCGGATCGATCCCCCTGTTCAGGAAATGGATCGCAAGTCCCCTGTACATTGCTCCTGTATCTACATAGATATAGCCTTTCTCCTTCGCCACCAGCTTGGCTATGGTGCTCTTCCCGGCCCCTGCCGGTCCGTCGATCGCAACATTATATCCCATCATTCTTCCTCCATGAATCTATTCCTCTATGCTCCCGCATTCATCCCGGCCAGATATCCCGTGGACCAGGCGATCTGCAGATTATAGCCTCCGGTCACCGCGTCCAGATCCAGGACCTCACCGGCAAAATAAAGCCCTCTGACCAGCTTCGACTCCATTGTCCCCGGATCGATCTCCTTGACAGACACGCCTCCCTTTGTGATGATCGCCTCGTTATAGCCGCGCAGATTCGTCAGCGTCATCGTAAAGTCTTTGATGAGGCGCACGAAATTAAGACGTTCTTCCTTCGTGATCTCATTGACTTTCTTCTCTTCCGGAATACCGGAGAGTTCTACCATCACCGACTTCAGCTTCGCCGGGAACAGGCGGTCCACCGCATTCTTAAACTGCCGGTTGTGGTTTGTCTCAAACTCCCTCAGCACCCGCTTGTCGAGCTGCTCTTCTTTGAGTGCCGGCTTCAGGTCGATATGGAGCTTAAGCTCCCTGTCCTTCAGCCTTCGGCCGACAATGCTGCTGGCGCTCAGGATGACAGGTCCCGTCACTCCGTAATGGGTGAACAGCATTTCTCCGAACTCTTCATACAGCTTCTTTCCGCCATCCGTCACACGGATCTCAATATTGCGGAGGGACAGCCCCATGAGCTCCTTCGCATACCATTCCTTCACCTCCATCGGGACAAGCGAGGGGGACAGCTCTGTCACGCTGTGCCCGCACTCCCGCGCGAAACGATAGCCGTCTCCGGTGGAGCCTGTAGACGGATAAGAGATCCCTCCTGTAGCAGCGATCACCGCATCTCCCATGATCTTCTCCCCGTCTGCGGTCTCAACTCCCGCCGCATATCCGTCCCTGCACAGGATATGCTTGACCTCTGTCTCGAGAGAGACCTCCACACCAAGCCTCTTCATCTCACGGCTCAGGGCTCCGATCACATCAGAAGAATGATCCGAGGCGGGGAAAACCCGTCCTCCCCGCTCGACCTTTGTCTTCACCCCGAGTTCTTCAAAAAACTCCACAGTCTGTTCATTCGTGAAGCTGTAAAACCCGCTGTACAAAAACTTCGGGTTGCTCACAACTGCGGGAAACAATTCCTCCACATCCGCAGCATTCGTGATATTGCAGCGTCCTTTTCCTGTGATGAACAGCTTCTTCCCGAGCTTTTCATTTTTCTCGAGCAGATGCACCTTCTGTCCGCTCCGCGCGGCCATGACAGCCGCCATCATTCCCGCGGCGCCTCCGCCGATCACGATCACTCTGCTCATTCGTCCTCTCCGCCTTCCTCTTTTTCTCCGCCTTCCTGCCCGCCGACAGACACGGCGCCGCTCACCGGATTCAGCTCGTCTCCGCTGTACACCTGATATTCTCCCCAGATTTCTTCCAGCATCTCCAGCGTGCTGACCACTTCCTTCTGCTTCTTCATGCAGAGCGCCACGATCAGGGCATTCACCACACTGAGCGGGGCCACAAGAGAGTCCACGATAGATGCCATGTCGCTGCGCGCGATCAGATTGCAGGATGAATACAGATTCATTGGAGAGTGGACGCTGTCAGTGAGCGTGATCACCTTCGCCTTCCGGTTGCTGGCAAACTCCAGGGCTTTCAGCGTCCTCATAGAGTACCGCGGGAAGCTGATCCCGATGATCACATCCTCTTCTCCGATGCGGATGAGCTGTTCAAAGATCTCGCTGGAGCTGTTCGTATTGACCGCGGTGACATCCTCACAGACCAGATTCAGGTAAAAGGTCAGGAAGGATGCCAGCGGAGCGCAGCTCCGGATGCCGATCACATAGATCTTCCTCGCATTCAGGATCGTATCGATGGCAAGATCAAACGCCTTATGGTCGATCGCCGCAAGCGTGAGCTTGATCTTCTCGATATCCGACTGCAGGACAGTCTCCAGGATCTCGCTCTGGCTGATCCGGCCGTAGGTCACTTCCATCCTCTGGATTGAATTGAGCTTATTCCTCACCAGCTCCTCCAGCGCCTTCTGGAATCCCGGATATCCTTTATATCCAAGCTGGGTTGCGAAACGGACCACCGTCGACTCACTGACGCCGACGATCTCTCCGAGACGGGCAGCCGTGAGAAAAACCGCCTTGTCGTAATTTCTGCAGACGTAATCGGCAAGCCGTTTCTGCCCCTTGCTCATCCTTTCATACTTCGCTTCTATTCTTGCGATCAATTCATTCGTACTGTTTTCTGTTGCTTCCATTGTTCACTCTGTTCCTTACTTTTTTGATGCCCTGCTGCAGGCAGCGGGGGCTTTGACCTTAAATCGGCCTTGTATACTCTTTAAGCCAGTCCCTCTCGTCCTCTTCCAGATAAGGGCTGATCCTTTCATAGACGCTTCGGTGATAGTCATTGAGCAGCTTCCTCTCGCCACCGGACATCCGCTCCGGCAGGATCGCATCCAGGTCAAGAGGAGCACATGTAAGTATCTCAAAATGCATAAACTGCCCGTACTCGTTCCCCGCATCCTCCTGCACAAGGAGCTCGTTCTCCAGCCGGATCCCGTGGGAACCCTCGATGTAGATCCCGGGCTCGTCGGTTATGACCATATTCCTTTCCAGGCGCTGCGCAGGCGTCTTTCCCTCACGCCACCGGAAATTGATCGGAGCTTCATGGATATTCATGAGATAACCTACGCCGTGTCCTGTGCCGTGATTAAAATTCAGCCGTTCTTTCCAGAAGACCTCTCTGGCAATGCAGTCCAGATTTGCTCCCGTGCAGCCATGCAGGAACACCGTATACGCAAGGCGCAGCATCGCTCTTGCCACAAGCGTGAAATGCTCCTTCTCCTCCTGCCTCACTTCACCTAAGGCGAAGGTTCTCGTAATATCTGTAGATCCTTCCCAATAGTGCCCGCCGGTATCCATGAGAAGGAGCTTTCCCTCTTCCAGTCCGGCATCCGACTCCTCCGATGCGCTGTAGTGGACGATCGCGCCGTGCTCTCCGAATGCACTGATCGGTTCAAAGCTGGCGCCCAGATATCCTTCCTGCTGCGCGCGGAACTCTTCCAGTTTAGCAGATACGGAGCGTTCTGTCATGGGGATTTTTCCGAAATTTTTCTTCAGCCAGTACATAAACCTGGTCTGGGCGATCCCGTCTTTCAGATGGGCATTTCTCAGGTTCTCCGCCTCTGTATCATTTTTCACGGACTTCATGAGGATCTGCGGATTCTGTGCCTCTATGATCCTGGCGTCACCCGGGATATTTTTGCAGAGCGCGTAGCTCGTTCTCTCCGGGTCCAGCAGGAGCGCATCCTCTTTTCCGAAGCTTTGCACTGCCTCATAGATCCCGTCATAGGGAAACAGGCGGACGCCGTTCTTCTCAAATTCCGCCAGGATCTCAGCAGAAAACTTCTCCTCATCCGCATACAGCTCCACGCGGTCCTTATATACAAGGGCATATGCCAGCACAAGCGGACAGTACGCCACGTCGTTTCCTCTTATGTTCAGCATCCATGCGATATCGTCCAGGCTGGACAGGATCTGAACGTCCGCGTGCAGATCAGCCATCTTCTCCCGGATGCGCGCAAGCTTGGACGCAGTTTTCTCGCCGCTGTAACATAGATCCAGGAGATATGCCTTTTCCCGCGGCAGAGGCGGCCTTTCCCGCCATACTCTCCCGGCAAGATCCAGGCGGTATTGGATGTCTCCGCCTTTTCCCCGGACGATCTCCTCAAAGCGCATTCCCTCGTCGAGCCCTGCTGTCCTGCCGTCAAATCCGAGCGTTCCTCCCTGTGGAAGCTCTTTTTCAAGAAATTCTTCGATCGTATCCGTCCCGGGCTCTCCCATCCTGTACAGACTGACGCCGGTGCCCGCCAGCTCCTGTTCTGCCTGGATGAAATACCTCCCGTCCGTCCACAGGCCGGCTTTCTCCTTCGTGAACACTGCCGTGCCCGCCGAGCCGGTGAATCCGGTCAGGAACTGCCGCGCCTTGAAGTATTCTCCCACATATTCGCTGTGGTGATAATCCGCTGTCGAGACGATATAGATGTCGATCCCCTCCACGGACATTTCGCGGCGCAGTTCTTCTATCCTCTCAGAAACCTTCACAATAAAAGTCCTCCCGTCAGTAAAATCAAATGTAACATTTCTTATGATACCACTAAAGTATTTCCAGCACAAACAAATTTCATCAAAAATACAGAGCCCTCTTTCCTGAGAGCTCTGCACCGCGTTCTGCTTTATCTGCCATGCCAAAGCCGGATCAGACCGGATATGCTCCGTTCTCCGTGTCCGCCATGGTCACGTCCACTTTCGTCTGCTGCGCTTCTCTATACTTGAAGAAGTCTACCGCCACCTGCGGGAACAGGGCGTAGGTGAGCACATCCTCATCCTGCTGGATCCACCTCTCACACTCCTTGCGCAGAGTATCCAGCTCGTTCGGGATCAGGTCTGCCGGGCGGCATGTGATGATCTCCGCATCCTCCCCGAGGATCTTCTTCTGGAGTTCCTTGTTGACCGGCTTGACCGTGGCGCCATATTTTCCTGCGAGGATATCCTTTGTCTCCTTTGTTGCGACCTTATAGCGCTCGCCCATCAGGACGTTGAGCACAGCCTGTGTCCCAACGATCTGGGAAGACGGAGTCACAAGCGGCGGCTCTCCGAGATCCTTGCGGACGCGCGGGACTTCCTCGAGCACATCGTAAAATTTATCCTCAGCGCCCTGGTCCTTTAACTGGGAGGTCAGGTTGGACAGCATGCCTCCCGGCACCTGGTACAGGAGCGTCTTGATATTGACCCCGAGGTTTTTCGGATTCAGCAGCCCGCTCTTGAGCGCATCATCCTTGATCGGGCGGAAATAATCCGCAATTTCTGCCAGGAGATTCTGATCCAGCCCCGTATCATACGGAGTCCCCTTAAATGTCTCGACCATCACCTCTGTCGCCGGCTGGGATGTGCCGAGGGCAAACGGCGAGACTGCCGTGTCAATGATGTCCGCTCCTGCCTCCACAGCCTTCATATACGTCATGGAGGCCACGCCGGATGTATAATGAGTATGCATCTCGATCGGAATGTCGACGGCTTCCTTCAGCGCTGTCACAAGCTCTGTCGCCTGATATGGGCAGAGAAGCCCTGCCATATCCTTCACACAGATCGAGTCCGCGCCCATATCCTCGATGCGTTTTGCCAGATCTACCCAGTAGTCCAGTGTATATGCATCGCCCAGTGTATAGGACATGGCCACCTGTGCGTGCGCCTTCTCCTTATTCGCCGCCGTGACCGCCGTCTGAAGATTCCTGATATCATTCAGGCAGTCGAAGATACGGATGATATCGATCCCGTTCGCCGCCGACTTCTGGACGAAATATTCGACCACGTCGTCCGCATACGGACGGTATCCGAGGATATTCTGCCCGCGGAAGAGCATCTGCAGCTTTGTGTTCTTGAACCCGTCGCGGAATTTTCTCAGTCTTTCCCACGGATCCTCCTTCAGGAAACGGAGGGAGGCGTCAAATGTCGCTCCGCCCCAGCACTCGACTGCATGGTAGCCGACCTTGTCCATCTTGTCAACGATCGGGAGCATCTGCTCTGTTGTCATCCTGGTGGCGATCAGGGACTGATGTGCGTCACGCAGGATCGTCTCTGTTATTTTAACCGGTTTCTTTGCTATATCTGCCATTGATTTGTCCTCCATTTTCTACTTAACGCCAAAGATCGCCATAAATGTTCCGGCTGCGACCGCCGTTCCGATCACGCCTGCAACGTTCGGTCCCATTGCGTGCATCAGAAGGAAGTTGGTCGGATCAGCCTCTGCTCCGACTTTCTGCGATACACGCGCCGCCATCGGGACAGCGGACACACCCGCGGAACCGATCAGCGGATTTACCTTTCCGCCTGTCGCCCAGCACATGAGCTTTCCAAAGAGAACTCCTGCAGCAGTTCCAAATGCGAATGCGATCAGACCAAGGAAAACGATCTTAAGCGTATCCCAGTTCAGGAAAGCCTCCGCACTGGTCGTCGCGCCTACAGATGTACCGAGCAGGATGACTACGATATACATGAGCACATTCGCGGCGGTATCTGACAGCTGTCTCACAACGCCTGACTCCTTGAAGAGATTGCCGAGCATCAGCATTCCTACGAGAGGCGCAGTCGTCGGAAGGATCATGCACACCACGATCGTGATGATGATCGGGAACAGGATCCTCTCCAGCTTGGAAACCGGACGGAGCTGCTCCATCTTGATCTTGCGCTCCTTCTCGGTTGTGAGCAGCTTCATGATCGGCGGCTGGATGATCGGCACAAGCGCCATGTAAGAATACGCCGCCACCGCGATCGGTCCGAGGAGCGCCGTCTGTTCCAGCTTCCCGGCGAGGAAGATAGAGGTTGGTCCGTCAGCTCCGCCGATGATCGAGATTGCCGCGGCCGCCCTGTCAGAGAATCCCATCGCCATAGCCCCCAGATATGCGGCAAAGATACCGAACTGTGCAGCCGCACCGAGAAGGAAGCTCTTCGGATTCGCGATGAGCGGCCCGAAATCGGTCATTGCGCCGACCCCAAGGAAGATCAGAGACGGCAGGATCGACCATTCGTCAAGCAAATAAAAGTAGTAAAGAAGTCCGCCCGTCCCGTTCGACGCTTCTTCGGGGCTGATCATAATGTCCGGATAGATATTGACAAGCAGCATGCCGAAGGCGATGGGGACAAGCAGAAGCGGCTCAAAGCCGTGCCTGATTGCCAGATAGAGAAAGATGCAGGCAACGCCGATCATGATCAGGTTTCCCCACGTCAGATTCATGAAAGCCGTCTGCTCCACAAGATTCCCCAGTGTATTTGAAATATATTCCATTTTTCAAACCTCCCGGATATAACTAGTTCAACGTTGCAAGTACTGCTCCTGCCTCCACTGCATCGCCCACCTGCACGTCAATGCTGGCGATGGTGCCCGCCTCCGGTGCAACGACCGGGATCTCCATCTTCATGGCCTCGATAATGATCACGGCATCTCCCGGCTGGACGCTCTGTCCGACAGACGTCGGGATCTGATATACCTTTCCAGCGGCGCCTGCCTTCACCTGGATCTTTCCCACACCCGCCTTCGGCGCAGCCGGAGCGGCCGGTGCTGAGCCTGCGCTCTTCTCTTCCACTGTCACATCATATACTTTTCCGTTTACTGTAATCGTATAGCTTTTCATATTCCATCCTCCTGGTCAATTCCATTTATTTGATTTTCTTCTCTTGATCGAACGCACGATGAAGCTGTCTGCGGAAGTTCCCTCCGCCGCAGCGACCGCCGCCGCGATCACAGCAGCGAGCTCTGCATCATCCGTCACATCCTCTTCCTCCGCTGCCGCATAAGCCGCCTCTGTCTGAACCTCTGCCTGTGTCTCTTCCGCCCTGTTCTTTCTGAACTTCTTTTCAAGGACCGGGATGAACTTCAGCAGCCAGATCACAAAGCTGAGGAAGATCAATACAACAAAGACGGTTCCCATTCCAAGGACCGTGTTCAGCCCCGCCTTCTGCAGGATCTCTATGGTCGAGTACTCTGCATTCACGGTGAGGCTTTCTATATTCAAGTCCTCGTCAAAGACAAATTCAAGAGTACCGTCTCTCTCTTCAAAATTAGCTTCCAAAATAAGGGTCACACCGTCACTCGTCGTCTCCGTCTCATAGGAGCCGATCCCCACAAGTGCGCCGCACTCTTCCTCGCCCGCCTTCCAGGCGTCGATCATGGACAGGAAATCCTCGCCGCTGACCGGGAGTCCCACCTGCAGGAGCGTCAGATCCAGCTCCAGCTCGGACAGGTTTTCAAAATTGTCAAAATCCTCTTCTGTCATGCTGCTGAAATTCTGCACGAGAAACGACGCATACTGTTCAAGCTCCGCCGCATCATACTCTGTCGTATTGGACTTGCTGCACCCTGTAAAACTCAGCACAAGGATGAGAACGAGCCCTAATAAACTGATCTTTTTCTTCACTTCGCCTCACCTCACTAAACCGTACCGTGCTTCTTGGCCGGACGGTCCTCTCTCTTTGTGAACAGCATCTCAAATGCCCCGATCACATATTTTCTCGTATCTGCAGGCTGGATGACCGCATCCACATATCCTCTTCCCGCCGCCGAATCCGGACTCGACTGGAGCCTTCTGTACTCGTCCGCCTTCTCCTTAAGAACCGCAGCGTCCGCATCCGGATACATGATCCCTGCCGCGAGAGACGCATCCATCATGCCGATCTCTGTATCCGGCCATGCGTAGACCATGTCTGCGCCGATGGCTCTGCTGTTCATAGCGACATAAGCGCTGCCGTATGCTTTGCCTGTGATCACATTTACCTTCGGCACTGTAGCGTCAGCAAACGCATAGGTAAGCCTCGCAGCAGCCCCTGCCATATCCTTCTCCGCCTCGACAGAAGCCGCAAAACCAGTCACATTTGTCAGTGTCAGCACCGGAATCGAAAACGCATCACAGAATTTCACGAAATCAGCCGCCTTCCTGCAGCCGTCCACTGTCAGCACCGGATCGAAGGACTCTTCTTTTCCTTCCGCGTCATATGCCTTCGAGCGATTGGCGACAGCGCCCACTGTCATGCCGTTCAGGCGGATGAATCCTGTCACCATCTCCCTCGCATGATCCTTCTTCGTCTCGAAAAACGCGCGGCTGTCGGAAATCTGCGCGAGGACCTCCGCAGCGTCATCCGCTGCACCGGCGATCTCCGGGCACAGCCGGTTCAGATCATCCGTACATTCATCGTAGGAATGGTCATCCTCATAATTTGCCGGGATCATGCATACAAGGGAGCGTATCTGCCCGAGTATCTCCTTCTCTGTTCCAATAGCGTCCACAAGCCCCGTTCTGCTCTGATATACTGCATCCGACGTATCGCACTTCGAGATCATATTGCCCTCCAGCGCGTTCGGGGAATTTACAAACAGCCTGCCCTCCGTCTTCTCCATAAAAGTAAAGTCAGCCAGCCCCGGAACGACCGCAAGTCCGCCTCCGCATTTCCCGAAGATCGCCGTGATCTGCGGAACGACTCCCGACGCCATTGTCTGTTTGTAATACAGCCTGCCAAATGCCTCCAGCGCATCCGTCGCCTCCTGTAGCCTCAGCCCTGCGCAGTCGATCAGCCCGATGACCGGCGCGCCCATCTTCATCGCCATATCATAGATATGCGCGATCTTCTTCGCATGCATCTCGCCCATCGAACCATTGAGCACAGCAGGATCCTGGCTGTATACGTATACCAGATTCCCATCGATCACCCCGTATCCGGTGATGACACCGTCCGACGGAGCCTTCCTCTCCTGCAGGTTGAAATCCGTATTTCTTGCGGTTACAGCGCCGCCGATTTCAACAAAGCTTCCCTCATCAAGCAGAAGGCTTATCCGTCTGCCTGCCGAGTTTCCTGTTGCGTTGTAGCTCATAATCCAGCCCTCCATTTCATATATTTGTTTGTGCAGAAGTGTCAAAATACCTCTGCTATAAACCGGAATTTTCACCTATTTTAGTATATAATACAGGAATTGTTTTTGCAATTCAAACAATCCATGGACAAAAAATTTTCACAATTAAACCTGCGCTCTTGTCAAAAAGACGAAAGCCCGGCGGCACAGCCGCGAAAAAAAGAGGGAAAGCCTCTGCACTGTAAAATGCGCCCATCCGCATTTCCAGGCAGAACAGAAGCTTTCCCGTCTGCTTTCCCTTATCTGTGCTCATCTGCTGCGCGGAAGCATCCCCGCAGCAGGATGTACCGCGCTTATTTCCTGTTGCGGTACTGCACCGGTGTGATATTATACATCTTCTTAAACACCCGGTTAAAGTGCTCCACATTCTGATATCCCACGGACTCCGCAATGCTCTCCACTGTTGCGCTGCTGCTCTTCAGCATGGAGCGCGCCTTCTTCATCCTGACCTTTTTCAGGATATCCCCGAAGGTCATACCTGACTTTTCCTTGATGTATTTGGAGAGATATGGCTTGGAGAGGTAAAACTTCTCCGCCAGGTCATCCAGCGTCACGTCCTTGTAGTTCGCATAGATATAGTTCGTGATCTCAAGAAGCCTCTCGTCCTTGCTGACATTCGACTCTGCGATCTCCTTCACCTTGTTCACGGCAACGACCAGCGCCTCTATCGACGCCTTGATGATATCGGCATCGATGCCGACGCCCCAGTAGCGCTTCTTGTTGCAGACTACGCCCACATAGGCGACAGCTCTGGAGGAGGATCCCTTGGTCAGAGAGTGTTCCTCATAGAACGCCAGCTCATAGCTCACATCAAAATAGTGCTTGATGGCGTTGCTCACCGCGTCGAGACGTCCGTTTCCGACGCCTGTGATCTTCAGCGCATTTCCATTGTGGTGGATCGTCGCCTCAGCAACGATGCCGTCCTCCTGCTTAAAGTGGCACTCGTCGACGGTAAACACCGGTCTGGTGTTGATATAGTGATCCTCGAAGATCCGGTATACCAGATCAGGAGTAAGCTCTTTATGCGCTTTGTCGGAGACATCCTTTACAAGGTATCCCACTTCCTCCTTCATCTTCTCCGGCAGGCTGATGCCGAAGCTCTGCTTGAGGATATAGTTCACGCCGCCTTTTCCGGACTGGCTGTTGATACGGATAACGTCGGAGTCGTATCTCCTTCCAACGTCCTGCGGATCGATCGGAAGATAAGGAACGCTCCACTTCTCGCAGTTCTTCTCCTCTCTCCACGCCATTCCCTTGGCGATCGCGTCCTGATGAGATCCGGAGAATGCAGTGAACACAAGCTCTCCCGCATAAGGCTGGCGCGGGGATACCTTCATCCTCGTCACGCGCTCATAAACCTCTACGATATCGCTCATGTTGGAGAAATCCAGCTTCGGGTCCACACCCTGCGAGAACATATTCATCGCCAGTGTGATGATATCCACATTTCCTGTACGCTCGCCGTTTCCAAAGAGCGTGCCTTCGATCCTGTCTGCTCCGGCAAGGATCCCCAGCTCTGCATCACAGATGCCTGAGCCGCGGTCATTGTGAGGATGCAGGGAAAGGATCACACTGTCTCTGTGTACAAGGTGTTTATTGAAATACTCCACCTGGCTTGCAAACACATGCGGCATTGCATTTTCTACCGTAGTCGGCAGATTGATGACCGCCTTGTTGTCCGGCGTCGGCTGCCAGATATCGAGCACCGCGTTGCATACCTCCAGCGCGTAATCCACCTCTGTTCCCTGGAAGCTCTCCGGGCTGTACTCAAAGGTAAAGTTTCCTGTCGTCTCCTCCGCCAGCTTTTTCAGAAGCTGGGCGCCGTCTGTCGCGATCTTCTTGACCTCTTCCTTGTTCTTTCGGAACACCTGCTCTCTCTGAGCGACAGATGTGGAATTATATACATGGATGATCGCGTGGGGCGCGCCTTTCACCGCCTCAAACGTCCTCTTGATGATGTGCTCTCTCGCCTGCGTGAGGACCTGGATCGTGACGTCATCCGGGATCATATTCTGCTCGATCAGCGTTCTCAGAAACTGGTACTCTGTCTCGGATGCCGCCGGGAATCCAACCTCGATCACCTTGAACCCTACATCGACGAGCATCTGGAAAAACTCCAGCTTCTCATCCAGGCTCATCGGCTCGATCAGCGCCTGGTTGCCGTCACGCAGATCGACACTGCACCAGATCGGCGGTTTATCGATAGCATCCTTCTTCACCCAGTCGTAGCACGGCTCTGGCGGCATAAAATAAGTCTTTTCGTATTTTTCCCAATTTCGCATAGCTGTACGTCTCCTTATATTTAATCAATTTCATTGTTTTATTTTATCCTCACTTATACTATCATAGGTTCCGCACAGTTACCAGTGACAAAATTAATCACATCGGTTGATCTATTTTAACATTTTCAAGATACAGATCCTCCTGTTTTCACTCTGTCTCGTTTCTTACTTTCTCACTTAGCCGCACACACCCGTCATCCTGACGCCAGGAAAAAACAGTCTCTGATATAGGAAAGACACACGGAAAAATCCCTTTTTCGCACAGACGCATCTGCAGTCAGCGGATATTCCCGGAGCGTCCCGCCATTGAGACTGTAGACGACTGTTCCCAGCGTCTGTCCCTTCTCTACCGGAGCTTCCACCGACTCGGGCACATCATACTCCACATCGATCTCTTCCCCGCTCTTAAGCAGCACCCGGAACGGTTCCGTCTCGGCGGACGCCCCGATCTGTACCCCGTCTGCTCCCGGGAAGCCTCCCGCCGTGCCGTTTTCCACCACTACAGAAACTGTTTCCTCTTCTGTCCCGAACTCCCTGTACTGATAATTTTCCAGCGCATAATCCATCAGCTTCCGTGTATCCGACCATTTATACCCTTTATTGTTGGGCCACCCGCACGCGAGGAGCGCTACGATGAATGTCCTGTCGTCCCTTCGGAGCGCGCCCACATAGCAGTAGCCTGCATCCGCGGTAAATCCGGTCTTCCCCGACAGAGCGCCCTCCATCATATGAAGAAAGGAATTGTGATTACTGCAGCTGTAGGATCCGCTGCCGTCACAGTCTGAGAACTGATAGCTCTCCGTTCTCGTGATCTCCAGAAATGCATCCTTTTTCTCAGAATCCATGATGCAGTACTTCATGATCCGAGCCAGATCCGCCGCGGTAGTATGGTGCTTTCCCGTCTCATCCTCCGCATCCAGTCCGTTCGGCGTGATAAAATATGTATCACTGCATCCAAGCTCCATGGCTTTGCGGTTCATCATAGCGGCAAAGCCCTCTACGGTCCCGCCGACACATTCCGCCACAGCGACCGCAGAGTCATTGTGGGACTCCAGCATCAGGGAATAGAGAAGGTCGTTCAGCCGAAATCTCTGCCCTTCCCTCATCCCCAGCCGAACCGCCGGCTGAGACGCCGCCTCCGCGCTCACAGTGATCTCTTCTGAGAGATCGCCGTTTTCCAGCGCCAGGATGCATGTCATGATCTTCGTCGTACTCGCCATGGCTCGTTCTTCCTGTCCGTTTTTTGCAAATAAAATACGCCCACTGTCCGCGTCCATCAGGACCGCCGACTGGGCGTACAGCTGGGAGGCAGTGATCTCGTCCCCTGTCTCCTGCGCCCTGGCTTCCCGCGCTGCCGGAAAGAGAGCTGTCAGGATCAGGACAGCAGAGCAAGCCAGGCCGATCAATGTTCTTCTTATTTTCATACCGGATCCACTCCCGCCGCATCCGTCTCACTTAGAATCTATGCCGGGATCTCCGGAAATAGTACGCAGGTACAGGCAGAGATGTCAGCCGAGTGCTTTTTCTTGCTGCGAAAGTCTCAGATGTCCAGTTTCAGCTGCGCTTCTTCCTCCGCCTCTTCCTTAAAATGCTCGACCTGCTCCGGATTCAGAGACGGAAGCTCGTCCAGAGACTGCACACTGAATCGCCGCAAGAACTCTTCCGTCGTCCCAAAAAGAAGGGGGCGTCCCGGCGCGTCCATGCGCCCTGTCTCTTCCACCAGCCCGTACTCCACCAGCTTGTTCACCGCATGGTCAGACTTCACGCCTCTGATCTTCTCGATCTCAAGCTTTGTGACCGGCTGCTTATAGGCAATGATGGAGAGCGTCTCCAGAAGGACATCCGTGAGCACATAGCGCTTTGGCTGCTTCGCCACGCGGATCAGGTACTCGTACATTTCCTTCTTCGTGCAAAGCTGAAACGCATTGTCCAGCTCGATGATACGGATCCCTCTGTTCTCCGCGTCGTACCGGTCCATCATGCTGTGGATAAGCTTTCGCGTCGTCTTCTCGTCATGACCGATCGCCGCCGCGATCTTCTCAAGCTCCACAGAATCACCCATCGTAAAAAGGATCGCCTCAATTGCCCCCTGAAGCTTCTCTATTTCCATCTGTCTTTCCAGTCCTTTCAATTATAATTTCACCGCAGTTCTCCGCCTGATCCACATGGATCTCGCCCAGCTTCATCATCTCCAGGATGGCAAGGAACGTCACCACGACATGCATCTTGCTCTTCTGCCTCTCCAGGAGCTGGCGGAAGCTGAACCGCTGATGCGTCTCCATATATTCACGGATATAGGAAAACTTGTCCGAAAGCGAGACCTCTTCCTTCTCGATCTTTCCAAACTTGCTCCTGACCGGATCGATCTTATCGTTCTGCCGCTTCATCACCTCGCGGAAGACTGCATTGAGCTTCGCAAGTGTAAGATCCCCCAGCAGGGCGTCCAGATCGACCGGCTCCGCGTACCCCTTCACCTCATCCGGGATTGCCGGACTCCGGTACATCACCATATCCGAATCGATCTGCCTGTCCTTCAGCTCATACGCCATATACTTGTACATTTTATACTGAAGGAGCTGCTCCACGAGCTCCCTTCTCGGATCCTCTTCCTCGCCGTCCTCCGTCACTTCCTTCGGAAGGAGCATCCGGCACTTGATGTCAAGGAGCGTCGCCGCCATGACCAGGAACTCGCTCATGACATTCAGATCTTCTCTCTGCATATTCCTGATATATTCCATATACTGATTCGTGATCTCCACGATCGGTATGTCGTAGATATCGATCTTATTCTTATCGATCAGATGAAGGAGCAGATCCAGCGGTCCCTCAAACGCTTCTAATTTAACCGGTATTCCCATAAAGCTCTCCCCGAATACAAATTTCAAAGCACGTCAATATTACTATTATACGGGAATCCCCCGGATTTTACAACGGCTTTTTCAGCGTCACCAGGACCACCTCCGGCATGTTGAACAGCCGGATATCGATCGTGTGGGTCCCGAGACCTTTGCTCACGATCACCGCCTGCTCTCCCTCTACCGTCATTTCCCCGGAATATTTCGGGAATAGGAATGCCTGCGGTGTGATCACGCCGCCGATTCCCGGCAGACGCACGATGCCTCCGTGGAGATGCCCCGAGAGGATCATGTCGGCGCCCCACTCCTTATAGCCTTCTGCGTAAGCAGGATTGTGCGCGAGCAGGATCTGCAGCTCATCCTCTCCGCAAACGCCGCCGTTCTTCCCGCCGGGCCAGAAGCCGAGCCGTTCTGCCACATCGGTTCCTCTGACGCGCTGCTTTTTGAACTTTTCATAGGATGTAAGGGGAAGTTCCAGCCCGCTCACATTCAGCTTCAGGCCGTGTATCATGATCCTGCGGCTCTCATTTTCCAGAAAAATGATACCGCTCTGCTTCAGCCTCTCCCTGTAATCCCGATATGAGTAATCATACTTCTCCGGCATCTCCTTCATCCGCTGCTCGTGATTGCCGTTGGCATAGAACACCGGGCAGATCTCCGGGAGCTGCCGCACAAAATCATACGCCGGCTGACGGGTGACGCCTGCCTTTCCCACCAGCATATCCCCGCCGATGAGGATCAGATCCGGCTCCTCCTGGCGGATCGCGCGCAGGAGCACGTCATTATCCTGTCCGTATACTTTGTTATGAAGATCACTGAGGAATATGATCCTTATCTCCTTCTCAAGATGTCTCAGCTTCTTCAGGCTCAGACTGTAACGGGTCACCCGGAAATAATGGATCTCCCGATATATCTCGATCACAACGGCAGCCAGCACGACGACAGCGGCGACAGCCAGAATCCCTATCACGCTCATAGACTCCTCCCAAGTCCCTTCTGCTCCCGGACAATGACAATGCCGGAACTGGTGCCGATCCGGTCAGCGCCGGCATCCGCCATCTCCTCCGCGTCCTTCAGGGAACGGATCCCCCCTGACGCTTTGACTCCCATACTGTCCCCTGCCTCAGCCCTCATCAGCCTGACATCCGCTGCTGTGGCGCCGCCAGTGGAAAAGCCGGTGGACGTCTTGACAAACGCAGCCCCGGCCTCCCGGCAGACCCTGCAGGCCCTGCGCTTCTCATCCTCCGTGAGCAGACAGGTCTCCAGGATCACCTTCACAAGCGCGCTGCTTCCAGCCGCATCCACGACTCCCTCGATATCCTGGCGTACATACTCCCAGTCTCCGCACTTGATCATGCCCACATTGATGACCATGTCCAGCTCATCTGCCCCGTCCTTCACGGCAGCTGCAGCTTCCGCCGCCTTCCCCGCCGGCGACATCGCTCCCAGAGGGAATCCGATGACTGTGCACACCTTTACATCAGAATCCTTCAGAAGATCTGCGCAGAAGCTGACATAGCAGGAATTTACACACACAGAGTGGAAGCCATATTCCACCGCCTCCTGGCAGAGCTTCTTCACCTGCTCTCGCGACGCCTCCGGCTTCAGCAATGTATGATCGATCATCTTCGCATAATCCATATCTTGATCCTCCTTGTACTTCTCAAAAAATCCTTTTCTCAGCTTCATCCATTATAAGTCATGCTCTGTATGCGGCACAACCCTGATTTCCATAATTTATATGAGAACCGCCCGCTCCGCAGGCAGTCCTGCCGGCTACAGACGCAGTGCTTCCGCTGCTTTCAGCAGATAGTCAAAGAATCCTGCCTTCTCTACATCCTCCGACGCGATGATGTCGACTCTCCCTGCCTCTGTTCCGTCCAGCGTATACACGACCTGCCCGATGACGTCCCCTTTTTTCAGAGGAGCGCTGATCTCTCCCTTCATTTCCACGGTCTTTTCCATCTGATTTAAGTTCGCTCCTGTCATATCCAGCCAGGTAAACTGCTCCGCGTACTCCACGCCCACTTCTTCCTCCACGCCGCCTTCCACCTTCACAGGCGGAAGCGCTTCCATGTCATTGTCCGTGTAGATCTGGCATTTCCCGAATCCATAGTTCAAAAGCTTCACCGCGTCGCTGAACCTTTCCTTGGAATTTTCCGCCGCCATGATCACTGCGATCAGTTCCACTCCATTCTTCTCCGCTGTGGCAGACACACAGAACTTTGCCTCGCCGGTGGACCCGGTCTTGAGTCCTGTGGCATACTCATACTGTCTGACGAGCTTATTCGTGTTGGTCAGCCCGAACTCGGAAGTCCCCTTCTCCGTCGTATGCGTAATATTCTCCATCCAGATCATACAATAGTCATGGATCTGAGGATACTTGGTGATCAGCTCTCTCGACATCAGCGCAATGTCCCGCGCGCTGGTCATATGCCCTTCCGCATCCAGACCGTTGCAGTTGACAAAGCTTGTGTTATTCATCCCCAGCTCCGCCGCCCGCTCATTCATCCTGCGCACGAACTCTTCTTCATTTCCGCATATGTACTCCGCCATGGCGACACAGGCGTCGTTCGCGCTGGACACAGAGATACACTTGATCAGAGTATCCACAGTCTGCACCTCTCCCGCCTCCAGAAACACCTGGGAGCCGCCCATTGACGCCGCATACTCAGACGTCGTCACCACCTCCTCCAGGCTGATCGATCCGTTCGCAAGAGCATCAAAAATAAGCAGAAGCGTCATCACCTTCGTCACGCTTGCCGGCGGCCGGGCTGTATCCGCATCCTTCTCATAGATGACTGTTCCGGTAGAGGCTTCCATCAGAATTGCCGACGGTGCGCTGATTTCCACCGCCGCAGTGTTTTCCTCCGTCGTACTCGCATCCGCATTTTCTCCCGATATATTTTCGTCCGCACTTTCTTCCCCGTTTTCCTCTGCTGCACTTTCTTCCTCAGCGCTTTCTTCTGCATATACATTCACAGGAGCAATATAAACGCCCTGCAGCAGCAGAGCGGATCCGAGAACTACTGCCAGAAACCTCTTCATCTGAAAACTCCTCTGCATTTTCGTCTGTTAACAGTATAGTCCTCCATAGGAGCAAATATGTCAGAAACGTCTGTTTCCACCTTAAAAACCACCATTTGACGAGCAGAGGAATCATTTGACTTTTGGAAATTCATAGCGTATATTAATCGATGGGAGAATAAAGACCACAAATTAATAAGGAGGCCATCGATGAAGCCACGCACTTATTATGACATTTTAGGTGTATCCAGAGATGCGAGTTTAGAGGAGATCACAGCCGCAAAAAACGCATTGGCAAAGGTGTATCATCCCGACGCCAACGTACATAGAGATATCGATACCACCGCTTTCATGCAGGAAATCCTTGAAGCCTACCGCGTACTCTCCAATCCCGAGAAGCGAAAGGAATACAATCTGGAAACCTTCGGCGAATGTGAATCCACAAGGGTGTTCCGTACATTCAAGGTCGGGCCGGACGATGAAGCAAAGGATGACGCCGTGTCCTTTGTCACATACTGGAACACAGCGGCACAGCTCAACGAGCTCGTTGCACGCAGCGTCCGCCTGATGGAGCGGGAAACAAAAAAGAAAAAGCCGCTGAGGAAGCGCTTTTTCCGTAAGACAGAAAAATCTGAGCTGTCAAAGGCAGACTCTCTCCGCGAACGGCAGATCACACAGCTCTCTCTCCAGGCAGTCCAGTACATCACCGAACTGAAGATGGCAGGGATCGCCATGGAGTACTGGAATCCGGAGGCAATGAACTGGGTGCTCGTCCGCTGGGGACAGAAAAAAGACACGGATTACCATATCCTGTTCAACCGGTATGCCGCCCATATCGAGCAGAGCAAATCCGGCGCCGAAAAAATGAAACTGCGTTCTCAGAACCGCCAGTTCCACAATAATCTGAAAAAACTGCTCTCCTACGCATTAAATGCGTAAGAGGCAGTCCTGGATGAGGGCTTCGCAGCCCTCTTTTACGTCTCTGTATGTCTCGTCAAAATTCCCCGTATACCACGGATCGGCAATATCCTGCCCTTTTCTCTCCGTGAAATCAAGAAGCTTCGACACTTTTCCTTCCGGATCGCCGTTTCCTATAATACGGTGGATGTTCCGAATATTCCATGTATCCATTCCTATAATGTAATCAAACTGATCATATTCCTCGCGGCTCATCTGACGCGCGCGGTGATCTCCGCAGGGGATGCCCACTTCCTTTAACTTCCGGCGTGTGCCGTGGTGGACCGGATTACCGATCTCCTCGCGGCTGGTGGCGGCGGAATCAATGTGGAAGGAAGCGGTGAGGTCCATTTTGTTGACCATGTCCTGTAAAACATATTGAGCCATGGTGGAACGGCAGATGTTGCCGTGGCACACAAAAAGTATTTTTATCATATCCAAAAACTCCTTATTTTCTGCGTATTTCCTTGATTTTTAAAGGATTCTCAGCTTTTTTGATTTTTTATTTCTCTGGCATATTTTAGCATATCTTTGCATATCTTTGACCTCAAAAGTAGTAAAAAAGTAGTAAATTGATCTCAGCAAGTAGTAAATTCTAGTAGTACATTTTCATACTTCAGAGATTACATATTTTTCTTACCTCTTCTTTCGCATCCTCATATCCCATATGCGTATAAGTATTTAAGGTTACTCCTATGTCAGCATGTCCCATGAGATACTGCAAAGTTTTTGGGTTCATACCACTTTTTGCCATATTGGAACAATAGGTGTGACGACATACATGTGGTGTTATCTTCGGCATTTGAATTTTGTAAATCCGATTATACTTTTGACAGATATGCTGGAAATATTTTTCCCAATGTAACGCTACCATTGGCATATTATTCTTGTCCAGATACAAAAAACCACATTTCCCGTCTATCATTGGCTCACTTTTTACTTTCTTTCTATTTGCTATGATCCGGCTAAAACATTCATATACATCTTCAGACATCGGTATTTTTCTTGTTCCGCAGGATGTCTTGGTCTCTTCAATGATATATTCCATATTACGCTTTCTTTGTAATTGATGGTCTACATTGATCGTTCTCTCCTGCATATCAATATCTGAAATTGTCAATCCAACAAACTCAGAAATTCGAAGCCCTGTTTTAAAAAGAATGTAAATTCCTTCATAATACTTTTTAAAGTGATTATCATTAGCTACAAAATCAAGAAAAGCTCTCTCCTGCTTTCTTGTTATTGCTTCCCTTGTTACACTGTCATTCACAACAACAGTTGCTAACTGAAACTCAAATGGATTCTTCCGCAGCAAGTCATCATCCACAGCCATTTGAAAAGCGGGCCTGACCACACCTCGTACGGAATGAATCGTACTGTACCCTCGACCATCTTTCTGTAATTTTATAAGCCAACACTTGGCATCCGATAATCTAACTTTATCAATCCTTCTTTTACCAAATTCTTCTTTTTTGATAATATTCAGAACAAATTTATAGTTAGCTTCTGTATTATCCCGGACACCTGTTTTTTGGGAAAGATATTTTTCAACCAGCTGCTGTACTGTCATCTCCCCACCACGAGGAACGATATCATCTGCAATATCTTTCATGATCAGCTTCTCTTTTTCTCTCAGGGAAAGATCATTTCGTTTTCCACCAGGTATTTTATCTGTCTTTTCAAGTTTCCAGCTATATATGAATTGTGGCTTTCCAGTTTTATCCATGTATTTGAACACATATCGCCCATCTCGGCGTTGGCTCTCTCCGCTTCGAAGAATACGATTTTTTCGATCTCTTCTTTTTTCGCTCATTTTAATGCTCCTTTCATAATAAAAGAGCCTCGCCACGATACTGTTAGTATATCATAGACGAGACTCTTTTTCTATTGTGCAATTCATTGCAATGTATGAATCAGGAAATCATCAAATAGCTGTTATATCTTTAAGATAATCTTCAAATAACTTTCTTTTGATCAGAATCTTAACTCCATTCTGAATAATTACTCCGGTATCCATATTATCTGATACAATCTTCCTTAATTTCTTTTCTCCAATATTGAAATAGGCAACGGCTTCTTCTATTGTAAGGCAAAACTTATCTTTTATTTCAACTTGTGGCTGTCCGTTCATAATCATAGTCCTTTCTTAAATATATATTCAGAATCTTTGAAGGATATCTATTTTATGCTTTTTCTATAAGACCTACACTGATTGCTAATGCTTTGTCAGTATTTAAAAGTATTTTGCCGCTGACTGTTCCGATAAATTTTTGTAAACGTTGTTTATCTATTGTACGTATTTGCTCTAGTAAAACAACTGAGTTCTTATCCAATCCCTCCAAATTCTTAATTGCCACATGTGTTGGTAATTTTGATTTTGTATATACTCGACTGGTAATCGCTGCAATGATAACGGTGGGACTATGTCTGTTTCCAGTATTGTTAGAAATGACAAGTACAGGTCTTTTTCCACCCTGCTCTGACCCAATAACGGGATCTAAATCCACATAATAAATATCTCCACGCCTGACAGCTCTTTTCATTTGAATGCCCTCCAATCTAAATTTGACATACGGTTTCTGTCTATGTAAGAAGCCAGACAAAGTTTTTTTGAGTTCGGGAGCGCATAAAACAAAGCTCTGTTCTCATTGATAACCTTGTGTCTGGCTTTATTGATCGTGGCATTTCTATTTGTCCTCGACACCCCGAAATGCAAATGCGCAAAAGCATAGGGAAGTCGCCAAACGGTCAGCAGCGAACTGACTCCACGGGAGTTTCACCCCAACTGACGGTCTGCCAGAGCCGCCCTCATTGCCTGCGGCGGATTGGATACCGCTCGGACTGTGACTGGACGGGAGTACCATTCCTGTGAAAGCATGGGGGCGTCCACAAATCCAAGAGCGTTGGCTTTCGCAGCAAGCTGGTTGATACGGTTGCCGATGGCAGACAGTTCCCGCATGATCTTATAAAATTCAGGATCGGGCTTTTCACAAAGACGGTAGCCCTTGACCATTTCCCGCAGGAACGCTTCTTTGGAGCGGCCCGATCTTTTTACAAGCTCATAGAGATGCTGAGCTTCTTCCTCATTCAGACGAAACAGGATCTGTACGCTTCGGTTTCTCATTTCCCACATCCTTTCTGGCGGAGAGCCGGTTGATCTGCAGGCAGCACATCAGTACAACGCCGAAAATTCCGCCCAGGGTAAACGCAATAAATTCACTCATTCTTAAACTCCTTTTCTTTGCCGGGGTATTAGGGGCTGCCCCCTAACAAGCGAATTTGGCATCCAGAAGATTTCTGGATAACCAAATTCAGTGCTTGGTAAGACATCACTCCTCCCACTCGTCCTCGTACATACATTCTCCGCAAACGGAACAGAAGTACGGGCAGCCTGAACAGCAGTCGTCCTCATCCGTTTCTTCTTCGACCGATTCTTCAAGACCGTCCTCCACGTCTACGGTGACGACAGCTTCACCGCCAATGAAATCCTCATCAGAAAAGTCAATCAGGTCAGTGTCAAACAGGATGGTTTCTGTCTTTTCTTTTACCTGTTCCGGGGTTTCCGCATATACGGAAATGGTCTTTTGATAGTGTCCAGTCAGAGTAACCTTAAATTTTTTCAATGAATTTTCCTCGCTTTCTTTGTTCAATTTGATCTCGATACCATGGTGTTTCTTGACAAAAATCAGTGGACAATCAACGGGCATCCCTCCTTTCATGGCTCCGATTTGGTCTTGCAATTCCTAAATAGGACAATAAAAAATCGTTGAAATCCTTACCGACAGGCGGTGGATCATCAACGATCTGGTAGTCTTTCTGCAACAACTCTTTTAAGGCGGCAGTACAGAGCCTGCCTGTTTTGTCATTGTCCAGATGCAGAAAGATGGTCTTTACTTGTGGATTTGCCTTCAAAAAAGTGGAGAGGGCAATGGGGATTTTGCTGTCCTTTATCTCTTTCTTTGGCTGATATACACCCGAAAGAGAAAGCAGATTTTCTTTTTTGTAGTCCTTACCTTCACATTTGAGCAGGGTCGCATAAAAGAGCAAATCAATGGCTGCTTCAAACAGATGCACCGACTGGCAAGGCTCTCTTGCCAGAAGGCGGAAGGAATACCGCTTGTCACTTCCCGATGCATCGCCCTTAAAGGAGCTGGCCATCGTACCACGATAGGCAGCATACTTAGGGGTTCCGCTTTCATCCTTGCCGATAAAAACAACGTTGTGATACCTGGCACTTTCATAAATCGTACCGTCTGCAATGCACTCCTGAATAATCTGAAAGTCAATGCCACGCCCGGAAAGATACTGGGTCACCCGGTCACAGTCTTTATTTCTGGGCGGCAGAAGAAGAACTTTCGGTTCCTCCTTGGGTGCAGAAACAGGCGGCGGACTCCAACCTGCGGTAATACCTGCCAGAACTTCCACGGCTTCTACAAAGCTGTATTCCTTAACCTTGATCAGATAGTCCAGGGCAGAAACACCGCCAAAACCTCTTGACCACCAGTACCATTTGCCATTGGAAATCTTCAGACTGTCGTGTTCTCTGGTGCAGTAAACATTCCTCGCCACATGCTTCAGATTGTCTGGTTCATACCTCTGCAAGTAGGAAAGCAAGTCCATCTGCCGTGCCTGCTCAATCACGTCAGGGTCAAGCTGCACATAGTGTCTGTTCCTTCCCATTCAATACAATCACCTCCTAAAATAGAAAAAGCCGAGGGATTTTCGTAATGAAAACCTCTCGGCTATGTAATATCATATTACATTTCAATATATCACTGATATACTACCATTTAATTCTATAAAGAGAAAATAACCACTAGAACGTATTAGCTAGCAGAGCACCACTTGCTATATTACCACTTAAATTTATAATACAATTTAAGGTTACATTTAGTGCTTCAAAAGCCTTCTTTGTCTTTCCCATCTTTTTATCTCCTTTTCCTTCAAAAACGTGTTTCATATGTTCCAGAAAAAAGAATGTTATAAGTGGTATTACAATAAGAAGTGCTCTCTTTGATGCTAACCCTTGCTCTGCAAGCCAATACGTTCTAATTTCCCCTAATCTATTTCACGAATTAAATTTTATAGCGATACAGATTATAATTTTATTCTTCTGTTTCTAAAGTAACTAATTCCGCTATTTTAGCTGCAACATCTTCCATTGATTCCTCAATAGTACTTAAGCCACTCCGTGAACCAAGCAACGGACTAACTTCTCGTAAATCTTCAAAAGTTGTATCATGTACAATAGGTACAAGCAAATCACGAGCCAATAAAGCTGAAAGTTCTTTATCTGCGACTCCCTCTCCCTTAATACGTTTAAGGAACGATGGTGTAACCAATACAATACCGATACGAGATTTTACTAAACCTTTATCAATTTCACGAAGCAATGATGAGCCTAAAGGAACATCTTTTTCACTAAACCAAACCGTCACACCTTTGGCTTCAAGTAAGTCATACAATTCTTTGGCTGCACCTTTACGATCATCCCATGCATGGCAAAGAAAAACATCTCGTAAATCTGGTAATTTCGAACGCTTTACAACATTTTCACGAACAGGCGTAAGCGTTCGAATTTCTGCGGGCGAATACAAAATAGTAGAACCAGGTGAAGCCCAACGTGCCTTCTTCTTAGTTTGTACACTACTACCACTACTGCTTTTGGAATTATTTGCTCCCGAAGAATATGATGGAGTATATGTGGAATAAAAATTATAACGTGAAATTCCGCCTCTTCCACACACTGGACAGTTTGCCCTTCCACTTGCTGTTCGATGACCATTAATTGGTGCTGTACATCTTGCCATAATTTTACTCCTCCTATCTTCAAAAGATGTATCTGACTTTTTTATATATTGCTATTTTCAAAACATTAACGTTAATATCTTTTAGAAAATGTGTTCTTTTATTTACAATAAACTATTCATTATAGCTTGTCAATCTATATTTTGTATTACTCCCCACCTAAAATCAACATCTAGTATTTTGATATATATAAAAGCGGCCTCAGCTTCGCGCCAATGCCGCTTTTGTCGGTTATAAAATTCCTGCTTTTTTCAGATACCCAACGCCATCATAGCAGCCACGGAAGTAAACCGTCTGCATTTCAATATCTGTAAGATTGTTCCTAAGCTCCATGACTTTGATCAGAGCCGCACATTCCTGGTGGGATAATTCCGCTGCTTTTTCGGTATCAACAGCCTCCAGCACTTTGGGATATTGTTGAAATATCGCTTCCATCTGTTCCTGAATGGCACGGTAGTCCTCATTGCTTTCCGGCAGTTTCGCAATCACGGAGCTTAGATATTCACGAAAGACATTGCTGTGGACATCTACAAAGGTTTCAAATCTGAACTCGTCAGACACCGCTCTCACCCCCGATAGTTTCAATTCTATATTTATTATACTGCCCATATTTCTGTAATACAAATGTGCAAAAAGAGAATTTATCTCTCCCGGCTTGCGCATTTTCTTTCGGGCGATTCCTCACTTTGCTCAGGCTCTGCGTCAAGCACAGCGGGATCTTTCTGATCTAAATTCAGCTCGATGTTGAGGGCGTTGAGCCGTTCTGATTTCTCTTTCAGCTCATCTTCAAAGGCAAACGGCTTTTCCACCTCAATCTTAGCGGTTTCAAGCTGCTCCATCGTTTCTGCTTTTTTTGTTTTTGCGGCTTCCAGTTTTACAGGGATTTTCGCAAGCTCATTTTCAATTCGGGTCAGGTTACCCAGTGGATCAGTACCTAAATCTACTTTGTGCTTTGCCTTTCCGCAAAGATATAAACAGTAATAGGCATTGAAGGTATCATAAAAAACTTCCAGTTTGAACCCACGATAGCTGCCGATTTCCGCAGGCTCGGCCATCGGATATTCTTTACAGACCACAAGAAGCATCTCGCCTGCGGCTGTTTTTTCTGTATAAGTGATCCCTTTTAAGGTCATCGGACAGAACTTTTCTTCGCCCTGCGGCTGATGCTGCCGGGCAAGGGAAGCATCGGCTTCATAGCAGACAATCCGCTGTTCACACTCCTTAATGGTCTGCGGGAAATATTTCAGTATCCTGTCCTCAAGGTCGTAATGCTCGGATAGATAGCTCTGTTTCAGGACTTTGAGCTTAGAAACCTGAATGTCTAAGTCCATTTTTTCCTTGAAACACTCGTCCCCTGTAGCAAGCATTTTGACTTCCGCAAAAGAAAGGGCCACCTCATCCACATCTTCCGCAGAGCGGACAGGACTTTTGCTGGTCATGATCTGGGAGATGAATTTCTGCTTCGATTCCACCAGCTGATAGAGATAGGCATCAAAGGTCTGCTCCGTCACATAACGGTAAACCTGAACTTCCGGGAACCTGTTTCCCTGGCGCTCAATACGTCCCTGGCGCTGTTCCAGATCGGATGGACGCCACGGGCAATCCAGATTATGAATGGCAATAAGTCTGTCCTGTACGTTGGTACCTGCACCCATTTTAGGGGTTGAACCCAGCAGGACACGGACTTCGCCGTTTCTGACTTTGGCAAACAGTTCCTTTTTCTGTGCATCACTGGTAGCTTCATGGATAAACCGTATCTGTTCGGCAGGTATACCACGGGCGATCAGCTTTTCCCGAATGTCATCATAGACATTAAAAGTCCCGTCATTTTTCGGGGTAGACAGGTCGCAGAACACCAGCTGGGTTGCTTTCGTATCCGCATATTCTTCCCAGATACGATACACGTTGTCCACACAGGCATTCACCTTGCTGTTGGGATCATCCGGCAGCATGGGGTCGATCATCCTCTGGTCAAGGGCAAGTTTTCGACCATCGTTGGTAATCTTGAGCATGTTGTCCACATTCGGCTCCACAAGCCTTGCACGGACTTTTTCTGCTCGTTTGGCAAGAGAAGCGACCAGTTCCGTCTGGATTTCACTTGGCTTGGTCTTGATGTTGTGGTACTTGACCGCCGGAACAGGGAGCTTCAGCATATCGGCGGTCTGAATATCCGCCACTTCCCGAAACATCAGCATCAGCTCCGGCAGGTTGAAAAACTTGGAAAAACGGGTTTTCGCCCGGTAATTGGTTCCCTCCGGAGCCAGCTCCAGAGCAGTGACTGTCTCACCAAAGGTGGACGCCCAGCTGTCAAAATGCTGCAATCCATTCCGTAAAAGCGCATCATACTGCAGGTAGCTCCATCAAAGTCAAATTTGTTTGCAAGATAATAGATGTCATAATAATCCTTCATTCGGCTGGAGAACTCCATCAGATTGAGAATGGCATCAATTTTTTCAGCAATGGTTGTTTCGAGAGAGTATGTATTTACGTTAGGGGCTACAAAATCCTCCAACTGAGTTGGAATTCTGCGTTTCTCCTGATTCGGTACGATGACGTCTCCCACACCAAAGTCAATACTGAATGGAGTTTTGGTGTTCTTGATTCTTGCCACCAAGGAAGCACCGATTCCAGCGTATTTCTTTATAACGGCAATTGGAGCAATACCCGTAATTTCAAATGTAACAAAATCATTACCTGTAGGCGTGGCGATGATATCTTCCAGCACTTTTTTCAGCTGCTCCGGGGTATTTGGAACTCTCCTGAGCAGGAAATCTACATCCACAGTCACTCGACTATCAAAGTCAGTAACCGAATAGATAAACAACCCGCCTTTCAGGACAAGATTTTCGGAATATTGGGATTTCTCCAAGCGACGCAGGAATTCTTCCTGGCAAAAGAGCTGCAAGCACAGCTGATAGCTTCTCCACTTTCCTTACTTTTATTTTTTAGCCGTGCAAGCACAGAGACAGCAATATCAGCCATTCAGTAGCACCTCCATTAGTTCAGTAACTTTTTTATATACTCTTAGTTTCTTTGCATATCCTGAAAGGTTTTGTAGATTTTTCTTGGAATCATTTGCATAGGCGTTCAATGCCTTATTAAAGATTTCATTGTCCAATCTTGAGCGATATTTGAAACAATCGCAAATTGTACGCTCTCGATCATATATCGGAAGTATGATTCCGCTAAAGTCGCCAGTTGTTTTGCCAAGTTCATATATCTCCGGTTGTACATAGTAAGTTTGCAATGCCAGCACATCTACGTTGAGCTTTGTTCGGGACATAGATCTCGGTACAGCAATAGACCATTTCCGGGGAGCAAAGTCGCTATAGCCATAGTGGAAAAGGGCTGATTCCACACAAACAATCGCCTTTGGAATCAGTGTTGCAAGAAGTTGTTCTTCTGAAGATATATCCTCCTCGGCAAGTTGATAATATCCGTGTCGAATACGATCAAGGTATCCGGCATTGCACATATTCACAACATCGACAGCACTGATTCCTGCGGCAACGAAATCTGCCGATTTGGCAATACCTCCCTTTTCTATAATAATCTGTTTTGCAAGCATTCTATTATCCACATATTCACCAACTTTCGACATTAAAAATCACGCACACTTAATTTATTCTTGTGTCCGTATTTATTATAACATTTAGATTTAAATAGTCAATATTTTTACACGCAAATTTGTATTTTTGTGTGTGGAATTATTGTCGTTTGACATCTAAAAACAAAGAATAAAATGATTATACTCACGAAATTATCAATTATTATGTGATAGCAACCGAAAAGCAAAGAAAAGACTGGATACTACTTATCGAAGAATAGCATACAGCCTTTTTCTTATGTGCTGCTTATGCGTTGGTCAAAGCTAACGCACCAAATATCCATCTTTATTAAAGACCCGGACTCCGTCAATGAACTCCGGCTTCAGTTCTATATTTTAAGTAAGAAAATGTATTGTACTCCGTTGGCTCAATATTGCCATACCAAAATTCTTCAGAAATTCTCATACCGCCCCCTCTCCGTAAATCAATTCTCGGAGAATGATTTCCTTTGCACGGTTGTGGATGCTGTTCATAGCTGTACCCACGCCATCCAATCGTATGCTTTTAATTTCTCGTTCACAGACTCAGCTTCCTGCATCTGTTTGATAATCAACTGCAATCTACTCTGTGCCTGCTCATTGGCATCTGCAAGAAATGTCTTTTCTGAAATCGCTGATTTCACTTTTCAAAATCAGATGAAACTCTTTAATAAGCTTCTCAGTCAAAGCAGCTTTTTCATAGTCGATAATCATATCGATACATCAAAAATGATTTGCGGTTTCAATCACATCATCTACGTTGAGAACTTCATTTTCCACGCCGATGGTATTGGTTTCAAAAATATGCCTGGTCTGATCATGGGTCAGACGACTTCCCTCAATATGGTTTGAGTTATACGTTAGATCAATTTGTGTTTTATGGTAAATACCGCCGGAATATTTACTTGCTTTTTGTTCCTGCAAGATATCCAGCAGTGTAAGTGGATGTTCTTTCCTTTTGTTGGAACGCTCTGGTTTTTCGACATTCTCCGGAATATTCCAGGTCTTTCCGGTAAGAAAAGCCCCCTGCACACGTCCCTGGGCACAGTAATTTCTCACACTGCGCTCCGATATATTCCATTTTTTTGCTATTTCAGTAACTGAAAGGTATCGCATCTGCTTTCCTCCGCTATCAATCAAATTACATACTACATAAATCCACATCATAGTATATCACATTATCGGATTTCGTTCAGTACAATCTCTTCCACACGATGACAAATACTGTTACCAGCCCTTAAGTGTTACGTTGTTCCAGATGTTTAAAATTGTAAATAACCATTGAAATCGCCAGCACCCCAGCAATAGCGTCCGAAGTCGGCCCGGCATACAGGATCCCGTTTATCCCACCAAAAATCCGCGGGAAAATAATAAGCATAGGTAACAGTAAAAATCCCTGCCTTGATAAGGAAATCAATACGCCTTGCCGCATATTTCCAATTCCCGTAAAATAATTGACTGACAATGGCTGGATTGTTTGAGCAAACACAAGCATTAAATAGATGCGCATATACTTCGCTGCAAATTCATAATACAATGCCTCTCCGCTGCCAAAGATGCTGACAATCTGTGTGGGGAATAATTGAAAAGCCGCAAATACGACAAATCCTACGCTGAGCGCAGCTGCAAGCGCCTTTTTGTATGTTTCTTTTACGCGCCCATACTTCTTTGCGCCGAGATTAAAGCCCCAAATTGGCTGACATCCTTGCGCAAGACCAACAGAAAATGAAGCTACGATACTGTTAAGTTTTGCTACAACACCCGAAACAGCCAGAGGAATATCCTCGCCATAAACAGAAACGGCGCCATATGTTTTCAGCATATTGTTTAATGTGATATTGACTATCATCATTATAATTTGATTGATAAAGTTGGACAGCCCCAGCTTCATAATCTGAATCAGGTAAGGGGCTCGGATTCCCAGCATTTGGATAGAGAAACGGAACGACTTCATGCGTGGGAAATATGCCACACAAAGAATAAACGAAAATATCTGTCCTGTAACAGTTGCCAAAGCCGCCCCCTGTATTCCCCAGCCGAAGCCATACATAAACAAAGCGTCCAAAAAAACATTCAGTAAAGCGCCGCTCACATTACAAAGCATGGAGTACATCGGGCTGCCGTCTGCGCGTATCATGTGACAACCGCCATTTGAGAAAAGAAAAAAGGGCAGTCCAATGTTTGTGATTGTAAGGTATGACATCGCCAAAGGCATAGAAGCCTCCGTCGCTCCGCAAATGAGCAGGATCTGTCGTTTAAACAAAAATACAATCAGCATAATAAAAATACCCAGAATACCCATAAAGGTAATTCCTGTTCCGATATATCGTTTTGCTTCCTCTTTCTCATTTTTACCCATATAGATATTAAAATTAGCTGCCGTTCCGATTCCTGCCATTTGCGCAAACGCAATTGTTAATGTTACCGTAGGAAACACAATATTTGTCGCCTCATTGCCATGCATTCCGACAACGTTCCCAATAAAAATCTGATCGGTTATATTATAAGCTGCTGTTACGAGCATACTTAAAATTGCCGGAATCGCATACATTGCAATCAACTTCTCAACAGGCGCATATCCCAGTGGGGTATCATGAGGTTGTACCTGACTATCTGCCGTTTGCATTTTTCCTCCTCGCTTTCTATTGTTTTTTACTGCCTAGCATTTCTTCAAGGTTCTCGTCCATTTTCAGCAGCGCCATGTATGCTTAATCTGCCGTTTGCGGTAAAATCGCTTGTATCATCAAGCTATTAAAATGTAATTGATGAATGTGTGCGGATCATTCACGAAGTGTACAGCAAAAAGAAGAACGAACTGGTTTCCGTCAGATAATCTTGTGATAATAGCACATATTGGATGCCTTGGAAGGTTCTCAGGATGCTGTTATCAAACCGGCGCTCTCCGTGGCATTGGGAGTATACCACGGAGAGCGCCATATTCTGAGACCCGCTCAAAGACAGGGAAGAGAGATGCGCATTTACACTTCCTTACTTATCTTCCACCACAGAACACATCAAAACTCTCAAACATAATCTCCAGCTTATCAAGCTAAAAGTGTTTCCTCTGCACTGTTTCCCGTTTAGAATCAATCTCATGTACAGTCCTTCAGGTCAAACCGCTCATAAAACCGACAACCCGATAAATAAAAATTTAATCTGTATATTTATCTTCAAGTTCTTTCAAATAATCAAAGCACAGATTGTCATCACACCGATAGAAAAATGGATCTTTGCGAATTGTATTAGCACTGTTCATAGTGAAACTCTCGATTTCCTTTCCTGTTTTATCATAGAAATGCATACGAAAGCTCACCCCCAAATAGCCTATGGAAACATTGTCTCTTTCCATTTTAATCCCCTGTATATTTTCTATAATATAACGGATTTCATCTGCATCGTTAATATCAAAGCCTTTGCCTGTATTGCCATCAAAAACCGCTATAGATTTTATATCGGACGGTTCAACTCCGCTCAAAAAAATTTTAGGCAGGAAATACCAAATAGCTGAAGCAGCTGCCAAAGCAAATACTATCATTATAATTAGCAGGTATTTTTTCTTTTTCAATATGATTACCTCTTAAAATCCATGATTTACCGCTGATTTTATTATACTATGGACTGACCGTATTTGGACATATCTATTTCTACTGTAACTCTGTTTTCTCCTCCATCACACAAACACATATTTTCCCAGCCGCTCAAATGCGTCCTCGATCCTGGACCGCGGAGACGCCAGGTTCATCCTGATATGGCACGGGCCGCCGAAGGCTCTGCCGTCCTGCCAGCCGACGCCCACCTTCCAGCCTTCCTTCAATACTTCATCGATCGTCTTTCCGGATCTTGCACAGTACTCTGTACAGTCGAGAAAGACCATGTAAGTCCCCTGGGGAAGTGCTGCGTCCACACCGTCGAAGTGCTCCCGGATAAACGCGCAGGCATACTCTGTATTTCCTTCCAGCACTGTCCGCAGCTCTTCGAGCCACTCATATCCCTGCGGCTGATATGCACCGATCAGGGCGTGCATGGAGAGGACATTCATCTCATTATAGTGAGTTGCATGCGCGTGCCTGCAGATACGGTCGCGCAGATAACTGCTGTATATGACATGATAGCTGCCGATCAGCCCTGCAAGATTGAATGTCTTGCTGGGCGCATAGGCTGCGGCCACGTGCTCTCTCGCCCAGTCATTCGTCATCTGTGTCGGGATATGGCGGTGCCCGGAAAATGTAAGGTCTGCCCATATCTCATCGCTGATCACATAGCAGTCATTCGCCTCGTAGACCTCCATCGCCTTCTCCAATTCCCAGCGCTCCCAGACCCGGCCGGTCGGGTTATGAGGAGAACAGAAAATCGCAAGGTGGATATGATTCTCCTTAAGCTTCCTGTCCATGTCCTCATAGTCCATACGCCAGATCCCGCTGCTGTCCTTTTTCAGCGGGCTGTACACGGATGTGCGTCCCAGGCCTTCGATATCCTCGCGAAATCCAAGATAAAACGGACTGTGTATGAGGATCCTGTCCCCCGGTTCGGAAAGGACCTGGACTGCGCTTGTCACAAAGCCGTGCACGCCGTTCTCATAACCGATATTCTCTTTCTTAAGCCCGTTCACTCCGAAATGCTCTTCCTGCCACCTGATGATCGAATCATAGTATTCCTCCGTCGGCCTGAAATACCCGAACGCCGGATGCTGCACTCTTTTTATGATCGCTTCCGTGACCGAAGGGCATGTGGGAAAATTCATGTCTGCCACCCACATAGGGATAAAATCAAATCCTTCCTGCGGCTCCTCCGGTTCATTTCCCCACACCTTTTCCCCTACACTGTCTATGGCAAGGGCGTCCCTGCCCCTGCGGTCCATGATCGATGTAAAATCGTATTTCATAAAGCACCTCCGTGTTCTGTCAAAAAGTGGAGCAGCTTATACCGCTCCACTTTCCTATAGTCTGTCCTGTGATATCCGTTCTTTTTTGAAAACCTCTGCCGTATTATTTCACTTCAACGAGCTCGATGCGGAAGTTCAGTTCCTTCCCTGCCATCTCATGGTTGGCGTCAAAAGTGATCGTCGTCTCTTCCTTTGCTGCAACCTTCACAGGGAACGGCTGTCCATACTGGTTGGACAGATAAACCTGCTGTCCGACCTCCAGATTCTCTGAGCCCGGAAGCTGCGCGATCTCAACAGTAAAGACTGCATTCGGATCAGGCATGCCGTAAGCTTCTTCCGGCATCAGATGGACATCCACGATCTGTCCCACTTCCATATCAGCCACCGCAGCGTCAAAGCCTCTGATCATCTGGCCTGCGCCGCATACGAACTCCAGCGGTTCACCACGGTCATAAGAGGAATCAAACTGGGTTCCGTCATTGAACGTACCTCTGTAATGAGTGCGGCATGTCTTTCCCACGTTTTTTCCTGTCAGCGCCGGCTCAGAGCCGCATCCGCCTCCGCAGCTTGACCCGCATGCGCCTCCGCAGGAATGCCCTTCCTCATGATCACCGCAGCTGTGTCCATCCTCGTGGTGATGGTGGTCACAGTTTGCTCCTGTGGAGATCAGCTCACCCTTCAGATAAGCTTCCACCGCCTGGTCCGCATCACCCTCAGCGCCCGCGCACAGCTCTACGCCAGCCTCTGCAAGAGCCGCCTGAGCTCCGCCGCCGATGCCTCCGCAGATCAGCACATCCACTGACTGGTCGGACAGAAGCCCTGCAAGCGCGCCGTGTCCGACTCCGTTGGAGCCGATCACTTCGCTTGAGACCACCTTGTTATCCTCGACTTCGTACACCTTAAAGGACTCTGTCCTTCCAAAATGCTGAAAAATGTTTCCGTTATCATACGTTACTGCTATCTTCATCTTTTAATCTCTCCTGTTTCCTGTATATTTGTACAACTAACATTATCTCTCTCCTGCCGACAATGTCAATACCCGACATCCCGATTTATTGACAAACCACAGCACAACTGCTAATATTTTTTAGAAAAAAATCAAAAAATAAGAAGCGCAATACTTCCGCACAGAAAGGATCTGTTTTATCATGAACCGTCTCAAAAAAATGTATTGCAGGGTTTTCCAGACAGGATTGAAAGCAGCTCTGCCGTTCCTGCCCTATCGGAAGCCCAGGATCGTCGGCAGTGTAAAAGCTCTGCGTAGGTCATTCAGAAGAAAAGCTGCAGCAAAGTCCTGTTCATCACAGATGCCGGCATCCGGAAGCTGGGCCTGACCCGCCGCCTGGAAAAGGCGCTGGATGACGCCGGGATCCCTTACTGCATCTACGACAAAACGGTAGCAAATCCCACGACTGCCAATGTATCCGAGGCAATGGAGCTTTACCTGGACGGCGGCTGCGACTGCATCATCGGTTTCGGCGGCGGCTCCAGCATGGACTGCGCCAAGGCTGTCGGCGCCCGCATTGCCAAGCCAAAACAGTCTCTTGCAAAGATGAAGGGGATTTTAAAAGTTCACAAAAAACTGCCGCTCCTGATGGCAGTCCCCACCACCGCAGGCACCGGAAGCGAGACTACGCTGGCGGCAGTCGTCACGGATGCGCAGACGCGTTATAAATACGCTATCAACGATTTCCCGCTGATCCCCAGGTACGCTGTCCTGGATCCCAAGGTCACATTAAGCCTGCCGCCGTTTATCACCGCGACCACAGGCATGGATGCCCTGACCCATGCTGTGGAGGCCTATATCGGGAACTCTACCACCTACGGGACACGCAAAGACGCCCTTCTTGCCGTGAAGCTGATTTTCGAAAACATCGACACAGCGTATGAGGACGGCAGCAACGTGGAGGCCCGCCGCAATATGCTGCACGCTTCCTTCTACGCCGGATGCGCATTTACCAAGTCCTACGTAGGATATGTGCACGCCATCGCCCATTCTCTGGGCGGGGAATATAATGTTCCCCACGGCCTTGCCAATGCGGTGATCCTCCCCATGCTTCTGGAAGCCTACGGGGAAAAGATCCACAAAAAGCTTGCCCGCCTGGCTGTGGCGGCCGGAATCGCAGATGAGGATACGCCCCGCGATGAGGCTGCCGGACGTTTCATCCAGGCTGTCAAAGACATGAAGAAGCGTTTCGGCATCGGCGATCATATCCCGGAGATCCGGGAGACTGACATCCCGAAGCTGGCACACTATGCCGATAAAGAGGCGAATCCCCTCTATCCCGTTCCTGTCCTGATGGATGCATCGGAACTGGAGCCATTCTATCATAAGCTCATGAGCGGGCCAGAAGCTTCTTCAGAAAATACTGCTGAGAAAGGAGATCAAGCATGACGGAACAGGAAATCAACAGCCTTGTCAACAGGCAGAGAAAATATTTTCAGACCGGGGCAACCCTTCCGGTCAGCACACGGGTCAGTGCACTCCGCAGACTCTACGACGCCATTTCCAAACATGAGAAGGAGATCAATGAAGCTCTTCGCAAGGACCTTGGGAAAAGCGGCTTCGAGAGCTATATGTGCGAGACCGGCATGGTCCTCGAAGAGCTCAGCTACATGCTGAAGCACACCCCGCGTTTTGCCAGGGAAAAAAGAGTGCGGACGCCGCTGGCACAGTTTCATTCCAGAAGCTGTCAGAAACCGTCGCCCTATGGCGTGACGCTGATCATGAGCCCGTGGAATTATCCTTTCATGCTGACGCTCTCCCCTCTGGCAGACGCGCTGGCAGCAGGCAATACGGCAGTGGTCAAGCCCAGCGCATATTCGCCGCACACCAGCGATGTGATCCTTCGCATCCTGTCCCAGTGCTTCGAGCCGAAGTATGTGGCTGTCGTGACCGGCGGGCGTGCGGAGAACACCTGCCTTCTGCGGGAACATTTTGACTACATCTTCTTCACCGGCAGTCAGACCGTGGGAAAAGAGGTCATGCGAAATGCCGCAGAGCACCTGACTCCCGTCACTCTGGAGCTGGGCGGAAAGAGCCCCTGCATCGTAGACCAGACTGCAAATATCAAGCTTGCGGCAAGACGCATTGTCTTCGGAAAATACCTGAACTGCGGGCAGACCTGCGTCGCCCCGGACTACATCTACTGCCACCGCTCGGTCAAGGACAAGCTGGTGAGCGAAGTAAAAAAACAGATCCAGAAGCAGTACGGAAAACAGCCGCTCAGCAATCCCGACTACGGCAAGATCATTAACGAAAAACATTTTGACCGTATCCTGGGATTGATCGACAAAAAGAAAGTCGTGCATGGCGGAAGCTCAGACCGTAAGGCACTCCGCATCGAGCCCACTGTCCTGGACAACGTAACCTTCTCCGACGCTGTCATGCAGGAAGAGATCTTCGGACCAGTCATGCCGATCCTTGTATTCGACAGCCTGGATGAAGTGATCCGAAACGTCAATGCCATGCCCCATCCTCTGGCGCTTTACCTCTTCACTTCCGACAATGCAGCGGCAAAGAAGGTGACCTCTCGCTGCGGCTTCGGCGGCGGATGCATCAATGACACGATCATCCATCTGGCCACCACGGAAATGGGATTCGGCGGCTTCGGTGAAAGCGGTATGGGCGCTTATCACGGAAAGATCGGTTTCGACACATTCTCACACTACAAGAGTATCGTGGATAAGAAGACTTGGATCGATCTGCCGATGCGGTATCAGCCTTATCGGAAGATGCATGAGAAAATGGTGAGGTTTTTTCTGAAATAAGATTTTATTGGATCAGAATATAAGACTTACTGCCCGGCATTACGCCGGGCAGTACGATTATCAGCATTATTAACATTTCATAAAATGCGGACCTTCTGCCGCAAAAGCTTACGCTCTCTCAAACGTCCCGAACACTTTCTGTTCTCCATCTCTTACCATGATCTGTCCTTTTGCGATCACGGTATTCAATTCCAGCGTTCCTTCTTCCAGCAGACAGATATCAGCATCGAACCCTACTTTGATATGTCCTTTTCTCTCCAGCTTCAGGATGGAGGCGGGATTGCTTGTGATCCCCTTTACCGCTATTTCCAGAGGAATCTCTTCCCGCTGGACACATTCCCGCACTTCCTTCAGGAGGCTGGACGCTTTTCCGATCCCAATCCCCTGGAACTCTCCTTTTTCATTGAAGACAGGCATGCTTCCCTGGCCGTCAGAAGAAATGGTGAACCGGTCGCTTGAAATGCCTCTATCCAGAAGCATGCGGATTCCTCTGCACACACGCACCTCATCGCAGATCGTCTCCCAGTAGTCGATATCCTCATTTCCTGTAAAATCAATGTTCCCACCCTCTGCGGCAAGATTCAGGCAATCCTCAAAGAGCGCCGCATTCCGGTTTACATGGGTGGGAAGGAACTGTGAAGCAGGGATCTCTGTCTCTTTGATCACCCGGCGGATCAGGTCGAGCCTGCGTTCACTGTCTCCCAGATGAACGTTCACGATCCCTGCCTTGCCTGAAAGCATCCCGGCCACTCTGGCATCCGCCGCGATCCGCGCGAACTCTTCGAAGGAAGGCTGGGACGAGCGGTGGTCGGAGATTGCCACCTCTCCCACACCGATCACTTTATCCAGCATCATGATATCCTTCATCAGACTGTCCGTCAGCGTGTGTACCGGGACCTGATAGGAGCCTGTGTAGGCATACGTGGTGATCCCTTCATTTTCCAGGGCATGGGCCTTTGCCAGCAGAGCCGTCATATCCCTGCCGACGCCGTCCGTGCCGATGCAGCCCACTACCGTGGTAATGCCGTTTCGGACCAGATCTCCCAGAGAAGCCTCCGGCGTCCGTGTGTGGAAGCCGCCCTCTCCGCCTCCTCCGAGGATATGCTCATGGCTGTCGATGAATCCCGGGACAGCCGCCATGCCCTCCGCATCGATCTCCCGGACCTCGACACATCCGCCGAAGTCTGCTTTCAGATTCTCCCCGAGTGCGGCGATCCTGTCTCCTAATACGAGAATGTCCTTCACGCCGGCATATTCCGGCTGATAGACTTTTGCATTTCTGATGATGGTAACCATTGATAAATCTCTCCTTATATCTGTGTATGACAATCCGGCCGATTACCTGACAGTACACCGGCCGGATGATTCATCTACTGGAAATTGATCGCAACTGCGATAGCGATAAATATGGTGCCGAGCACAAAGAAGAATGCCTGCATCTTGATCTGGAACTTCGCCCATTTGCCCCACTCGATCCTTGCCACGCCGAGCACACCGATCAGGCTGGCTGATACCGGAGTGAACGCGTCCACAAAGCCGGCGCCGAGCTGGTATGCAAGGACAGCGATCTGTCTGGATACGCCTACCAGATCTGAGAGCGGCGCCATGATCGGCATGGTCAGAGCCGCCTGTCCTGAGTTGGAAGTCACGACCAGGTTGAACAGGCTCTGGAAGATATACATAAACCATGCTCCGATGAACGCCGGAACACCCTCGAGAGCCGTTCCGATTCCATACAGGATGGTATTCAGCACAGACGGCACATCTGCGTCAGATCCGCCCAGCACAAGAAGGATTCCCTTCGCCATACCGACTACCACTGCGGTACCTGCCAGATCCGAAATCCCGCCCTGGAACGCAGAAGCCATTCCGTTGATCGTCATTCCGTTCAGCTTGAAGATAATAGCGATCACACCTGCCACGAATCCCATGACAAAGAACTGGGATGCGATCTCCGGAATATAGAATCCGCGCTGTGTAACGCCCCAGACGATCCAGATCATGACCGCCAGCATTTCCAGAAGGATCAGCTTATGACCAAGATTGAACTCCCTCTCTTCTTCTGTCACTGTCTCCATACGGTTACGGAAATAGGCGTCTCCCGCATATACTACGGATTTCTCCGGCGTCTTGCGGATGCGCTCCGCGTAAAACATCATAAATCCGGCTGCGGCAAGGGTCACGACTACCCACATGATCAGACGGAAGTTCGCACCGGAGAGCACCGGCACTCCTGCGATTCCCTGCGCCACTGCCACAGAAAATGGGCTCATCCAGGAAACTGCATTTCCCACCTGGGAAGCCACATAAGTCACGGTCACTGCCACGATGGAGTCATACCCCAGCGCAATAACAAACGGGACCATGATCATAGCGAACGGAATACATTCCTCCGCCATACCGAACGTCGCCCCGCCCAGAGAAAACAGGATAAAGAGCAGCGGCAGCGCCAGGCGCTCCAGCCCCTTTGTCTTTCTGATAAATGCATAGATTCCCGCATCGATGGCCCCTGTCTTCATGATAATACCGAATGCGCCGCCGATCACAAGGATCAGTGCACACAGACCTACTGCGGAGCCGGAGCGGTCGCCGGTGACCAGACCTTCGAACACATAGTTCAGGAATCCAAATCCGCCGAAGTCCTCTGTTCCCCAGATTCCTGCTGTCTTGTGGAGCTTTTCACTTGTGTCATAAAAATCCTCGCCGTACAGGCTGTACATCTCATCGTCGCTGATACCAACTGCATCCAGGTCTTCCTGCGTCCAGGCAGAAGAATCTGTCTCCATCAGAGCTGCGAGCGCCTCAGAGTCTACTTCCATTTCCTCCATGAGCGCCGTATCCTCACTGATATCAGCAAGCGCATCCGCCACAAAATCTGTATCCAGATTATAACTGTACCGGAAGGTATCCGCCATCAGGACAGTCCTTGTGGCTGTCTCGCCGCTGGCGTCCGTATACTCGATCTCATGGGTACTGAATTTTCCCGCCGGGATCAGAAATGTCAGAATCCAGCAGGCGATCACTACGAAAAAGATGATCACATAAGTATGGGGCGTCTTCAGCTTAGTAAAATCTTTTTTTGCTGAAGGAACGCGCCCCTTTTTGTTTTTTCCAAACATTGCACTTGTCTCCTCCCTTTAGATATGCATCCACTATTGTAACCGAATGCATAAAAATACACAATATGAATTTTTCAGGAATCGACAAATTTTTGCATATTAAGTCACGGAAGCACAAGCGCCGGACGGAAATTCAGGAAATCACCCGACACCAGCATATATCGGATCCCGTGAAACTCTCCCAGAATACTGTCTCCGAAACGGCTCTCTCCGTGACAGTGGGAATAGACAACAGCAGAAACACCGTACTCTTCCGCAATCTCCGTAAACGGCGAGGTTTCTTCCAGTATATTTGTCGGCGGATAGTGAAGGAACATAATGAACTTCCTGTATCCCGCGTCCGCCGCCTGGCGGAAGGATTCCCGAAGCCGGTCCATTTCCCTTGCGACCAGCTTCTCGGCCTGCTCTTCTTTCTTTTCATCCCAGCCGGTAATATTTCCCCACCGGTCCAGGTAGAAAGGACCTTCAAAGGTAAATCCTTTCGTCCCAACCAGTGCATAATCCTCGTATACTGCGAAGTTGTTCTGCAGGAAGAACAGCCTGTCCTTATATTCCTCATTCAGCCGCTCTGTCTTCTTCGCGTCCCAGAACATGTCATGGTTTCCCCGGAGCAGGATCTTGCGCCCCGGCAGCCGCTCGATGAAAGCGAGATCCTCCCTGCACTCGGGCAGCTTCCTTCCCCAGGAGTGATCGCCGGTGAGCACCAGGGTATCGTCCGGTTTTACGATCCGGTTCACATATTTCTCGATCTTGCGCTCGTGGCGCTTCCACACACTTCCGAAAATGTCCATGGACTTGTCGGACTGGAAGCTGAGGTGGAGGTCGCCTAGTGCGTAAAGTGCCATAGATATATACTCCTTCCTTTAAGGGAACTGTAACGCAGCTTTTTGCAAGGTTACAATACGATACCGCCTCTCTGTCAGATTCTTTCCAGATAAACTTCCGGCACGCCAAGCGTAAGCCAGACTCCGTTGACAGAACGATAAAAGCAAAATCCATCCCGGTACATCTGACCGCTTTTCACTTTGTAAACGATCGGCCTGCCGTGACGCTGTCCCACTGTTACCGCAGTCTCTATGTCCGGAGAAAGATGTACATACATGCGGTTTCCCGGCTTTAGCCCTGTTTTCTCAATAGAGGAGGTATATTTTTCCGCCGTTCCGTGCCAAAGCACTTCCGGCGGTTCAATCGGCTGAAGCTCCAGATCGACCCGAATAGAATGACCCTGGTTTGCCCGGATCTTCGTTCCGTCTTCGTTGAATGAATATCTCTGCTTCTTGTCCGTTCTCACGATCTCTTCAAGTATTTCCCTGCTAAACTTTTTCTTCTGCCCAATCCCTATAATCAGTTCATCGACATCAGCCCAGCCATGTGCGTCCAGGCTGATTCCGATCACCTCGGGATGATGACGCAGAATCAGACTCAGATACTTGCTTAATCTGTCATAACTCATGTTCTCCAGCACCTTATTCCTTTTAATAATCTACTCCATGCTACATTTTCAGATTGTTATAATAGTTTCTCAAATCCTCCCTCATCTGTTCCTCCACTCTCCGGAAATCATCTTCTTCCATCCGGGAGAACAGCGCATGGTTCATGGATATCACGCCCAGGTCTTCTGAATGATACAAGAATCGTTTCCGCTCGAACTTTTCAAACGGATTTGTCATCATGTTTTTCTTGATCAGCTTCCGGTCTTTCAGTGTAGTCTCGTTATAGGGGCAGGAAGGTCTGTCCACCGGCAGTCCTTTACTGATCCGGCCGCTGTAGAAATTGATATAATCCGTAAGTACGTCTTCAATACGAGCATCGCCGATGGAATTCATATTCTTCAGGAACGAAAGAAGAAACGGCATCTTATAGGAGAGGGAATAATCTCTCTCCTCCAGGAAATCAAAGAAATCCTGTTTTATCGTCTCATCGGTATGTATGGGAATATTCAGTTCCTGCCGTATCTCCATCACATCTTCAGGACTGAACAGATATATTTTCTTACTGCCGAATGGATAAGTGACCGAGGGCTTTATCTTTCCTTTCTTGATCCAGCTCGTGATCGTTCCGGTGCTGACGTAATACTCTCTCGCCAGCTGCTCCTGACTCAGATAATCCCCGTATTTGTCCTCAAAATTTGTAATGTCTATTTCTGTGATACGCTCTATCCGTTCCCGGAATCCGTCAATCTCAATGAGCTCACCTGTCTGATAATCTCTTCGCGTAATATCTCCAAATGGAACATACATCGCATTTTGAAAAATACTGTGCATCGTGCAGGGACGCGCCATTGCGCCGTATTCATCTACAACGTCTATCACAAATACATTTTTCTTGACCTCCGTCTTCCGCAGGCCTCTGCCGATCTGCTGAAGATAGAGAACTTTTGACAGCGTAGGTCTTGCCATGACAAGTATACCAAGCTCCGGATAATCCCAGCCCTCCGAAATCATATTGCAGGCGCATAGAAAACGGATCTTCTTTTCCCGGAAATCTGCCATAACCTGCTCCGGCTTCCCGGTCTGGCCGGTATAAGCTCTTGCCGTAATTCCTTCAGCATTCAGGAGACGCTCCATCTCTGCCGCATGTTTTGTGTTGACACAGAAAATAATTCCCTGACGCTCTGCCACTGTTCCGTCACAGAAATAGTCTTTAAGCACCTGGATGATCAGTTCGTTTCTCGAGTTCACACGGATGCTCTTTTCGAGGTCCGCATTTACATAATCTTTTCCGTTAAATCTGACATGACTCAGATCAATATTCGTCTCCAGACGGTAAACATTTGCCCGGGCAACGATTCCCTTTTCCATTGCATCGATCAGGGAAAGACTTGTCTTGTAGCTTCCGAAAATACTCTCCAGCTTCTTCCTGTCCGGTCTCTGATCCGTTGCTGTCAGTCCCACCATAAACTCTGGCGTAAAATACTGGATCACTCGTTTCAGCATCGGCGCGACGGCATGATGCGCCTCATCAGAGTATGTCAACATAGGTCTAAAAGTTTTTTCGGACATTTTTCCGGATGGCGGAGTTTGACACCAATCACAGTCTACCCTTATGATAATACCAAAGCAGATGGTCAAATCCATTCCGGCTTATCTCAATACCAGATGCCTCCCTGATACTATCCACAGCCAGTCTATAGTCTCTATAATCGTTCAGGTTAAGATCCCTATCTATCTGGAAATAACCCAAATACAGCGGCAAAACCGTTTTCAAGATTCCATCAAAAATTGAATAGTTATCTTGATATTCGGTTCCCTCAAAAATATAGAAACAGGCATAGTGGCAGAACTTACTCGCAAAAGAAGGATTAGTTCTTGCGCGTTGTTCCGCAGATGTTATTCTGGAAATCTCCCGGATCAGTTTCATATCATCATAGTCTGGATCCTTTAAGCATTTCACAAATTCAGATCGGTTGAACTTGCATAACCTTTCCGTTATTTCCTGCCTTCCACAATTATCTGCATTCAAATGTGTGCTATTTTCACGGTCAACTGACTCCACTGCTCCCTTTATAATATCTTCGTATGAATATGCAGAATCTACTTTCTTCTCTAGCAGAACGTCCTTCAGTTGTGTCATCCAATATGCAGACGAGCCTCCATATTTAACTTCACCTTTTCGGTTATAAACCGGAGCAGCACTGACATCTGTCGAGTGAATATATGCTGAGTCATTTCGGATCATAGCTTCGACAATAGCAACATTATCACGTGTAAGTTTTGCCAGCATTTTCCCCTGGAAATCAACTTCCTCAATCATCTTTGTTTTTGCCAGATCCAGTTCATCTTGAATAGTATTTCTCATAATTCGCACACCATAATATATTCTTCGGCATTTTCATCTACCGTCTTAAACCCAACATTCTCATACATCTTCACAGCGTAATTGGCTTTCTGTACTGCCAGGGAAGCCTTCTCAAACCCCTGCCACTTTAGCAGTTCCAGCATCTTCACCATAAGCTGTGAACCAATACCCTGGCCCCGATATTCCTTATACAGAGAAATCGCAAAGGACGGAGTCTCATCATCTACATGACCATAATCGTTCATGATACGTGTCCAGACTGCACCGACAACCTTCCCGCCAAAGTCTGCCACCAGACAGTTATCACCCTTGCGACTTCCAAAGTCATCCGTATAAACCCTCAGTTCAGGCTTTTCCACAATATCCTTCGGAGGCGGTTCTACCCCTTCCGGAATAAAGATCGCTTCATACAGGAAGTCTTTTAGCAGTTCTGTTTCGCTCTTTCTCAAGCTTCTGATAACATATTTGTTCCGTTTATCGCTCAGCATATGAGAAATATGCTCATTCTGAAGCTTAACCTTCATTTCCAACATCTGCTTTCCGATCTTCTCAGGATCATATTCATTACCGGAACAGATTATTTCCAGAGTGTCAGGAGTCCAGATATATCCATGCGACTTATTGTAAAGGTATTGCTGGAACTCTTCGTATTCTTTTTCCTTCAGTTGCTTCATTCAGATTCTTC
>OLIH01000238.1_pt1 | contig 46663 bp, 41 predicted proteins | sample 1609721 | NCBI WGS metagenome assembly OLIH01 (sample SAMEA4350157, study PRJEB24818) | metagenome | biome: human; feature: gut; material: faeces | place: Denmark | collected 2013-09
CCCCGCCGAGCTCCACCCTCTCCTCTTCGCCGGCGGCGCCAGTGTGTAAAAAGAAACGGGTCAGGGGGCCCCCCCCCCCCGCGCCCCGTCCGCCCGAACCGGGAAGAGCCCCCCCGGGTCCCCCGCCACGATGGTGGCCCCCACGGGGGTGCCCGCCAGCACGGCGGTGAGGATGCCCCCGGCGGCGCAGACCACCGCAAACACCGCGGCGCAGACCGTGACCCCCCGGAAACTGCGGCAGACCCCCATGGCGGCCAGGGCGGGGAAGAGGATGAGGGCGGAGATGAGCAGCGAGCCCACCAGATAAATGGCCAGCACGATGATCACCGCAATGAGCACCGCCAGCAGCAACTGCCAGCGCCCGGTTCCCACCCCCGACGCCCGGGCGAAGGCTTCGTCGAAGGTGAGGGCGAAGATCTTGTGGTAGAGCAGCACGAACAGCAGCAGGGTCACCGCCGCCAGCCCGGCGCAGAGCCAGACCTCCCCCCGGGTGAGGGTCAGGATGGAGGTGGAGCCGAAGAGGGTGCTGCACACATCCCCCGCCAGGTTGGGCCCGGCGGAAAAGAGGTTGGTCACCAGGTAGCCCAGGGCCAGCGCCCCCACCGACAATATGCCGATGGCGGCGTCGCCCCGGATTCTGGTGTTCCGGCCGCCCCGCAGCAGCAGAACGGCACACAGCACCGTCATCGGCAGCACCAGCAGCAGAGAGTCGGTGAGGCGCAGGGCGGTGGCCACCGACATGGCCCCGAACGCCACATGGGACAGCCCGTCCCCCAGGTAAGAAAACCGCCTGAGCACCAGGGTGACCCCGAACAGGGAAGCACACAGGGCAATGAGCACCCCCACGGCCAGGGCGTACCGCACAAAGGGAAAGGTCCAGTAATAGTGCAGGGTGGCGATCATGGGCAGCCTCCTTCCGGGCGGGCGAAGGGGCGGCCCGCCGGGGTGTTCAGATAGTCTGCCCGGCTGCCCCAGAAGGATTCGGCCCCCAGGCGCAGCACCCGGTTGGCCAGGGCCAGCGCCGGGGTCAGGTCGTGGGTGATCATCAGGATGGTGATGCCCTCGGCGTTCAGCGCCCGGATCAGGGCGTACAGCCCGGCGGCGGCCTCCGGGTCCAGGCCGGTGACCGGCTCGTCCAGCAGCAGGGCCTGGCGGGCCGCACACAGGGCCCGGGCCAGCAGCACCCGCTGCTGCTGCCCGCCGGACAGTTCCCGGTAACACCGCCCGGCCAGGTGGGCGGCCCCTACCTTGTGCAGCAGGCGGGCGGCTTCGGCCTTCTCCGCCCGGGTGTAGAAGGGCCGCAGCCCGCACCGGCCTTGAAAGCCGGACAGTACGATCTCTCCCACCAGGGCGGGAAAATCCCGCTGCAGGTCGGTCTGCTGGGGCAGATACCCCAGCTCCCGCCGGGTCAGCCCGTCCCCGAACCGCACCGTCCCACCCAGGGGCGGCTGCAGGCCCAGCAGCGTCTTCATCAGGGTGGACTTGCCGCTGCCGTTCTCCCCCACGATGCACAGGCAGTCCCCCGCCTCCACCGCAAAGGAAAGCCCCCGCACCACCGCCCGGCCCTCATAGCCCAGGGTCAGATTGTCTACGGTGATCTGTGCCATCAGGCCACCTCCTCCACGCCCAGGGCCCGGCGCAGCACGGTCAGGTTGTTCTCCATCACCGAAAGGTAGGTGTCTCCTTCCGCCATGGTGCCCTGCATGGCGTTCAGGGTCAGCACCGGCCGGTCGCCCCCGGCGCTCTGCACCACCGTCTGGGCAATCCGCCCGTCCGACCCCTCGATGGTCAGCACGGCGGGCAGGTCCAGCGCGGCGGTCTTGTCCGCCAGAAAGGCCACCGTCTCAAAGCTGGCCTCGGTCTCGGCGGAGCAGCCCGGGAAGGCTGCATAGTAGGAAAGGCCATAGTCCTCCGCCAGATAGCGGAAGGGGAACCGGTCGGCAAAGAGCAGCGTCCTGGACGGGGCGGCCTCCACCGCGGCGGCGTACCGGGCGTCCAGGTCGTTCAGCTGTTCGCTGTAGGCCGCGGCGTTGGCGGTGTAGGCGGCGGCGCGGGCGGGGTCCAGTTCCCCCAGGGTGTCCGCAATGGCCGCCGAAAGCTCCCCGGCGTTGCGCAGGGAAGTCCAGATGTGCTCGTCGGTCTCGGCCTCCCCGTGGTCGTGGTCCTCGGCTTCGGGTTCCATCCCCTCCACGGTCTCCTCCTCATACACCCGGCTGCCCAGCAGCTCCATCAGGTTCAGCGTCCGCCGGTCGGGGTTGCCGGGCTGGGCCAGGGCGTCCTCCACCCAGGCGTCCGACGCACCCCCCACATACACAAAGAGGTCGCAGGCCGCGATGGCCGCCACATCCTCCGCCGTGGGCTGGTAGCTGTGCAGGTCGGTGCTGCCGTCCAGCAGCAGGGTCAGGTCCAGGGCGTCGGTTTCCGGCCCCGCCACCGTGCGCACCCAGTCGTACACCGGGAAGATGGTGGACACCACCCGCAGCGTCTTGGGGGAATCGGTGGGAGTGTCGGCGGTGGAAGCCGCCGGGGCGGCACAGCCCCCCAGCAGGGCGGCGGCGAGCAGAACAGAAAGTGCTTTTTTCATAAAATTTTCCTCCGATTTTCGGCGTTTGGTTGAAAAATGAGCGCAAAAAACCAGGGGCCCGGTGCGCATGGCGCACTGCGTCCCTGGCGGGAAGGAAAATCTTAATTGTCCAGCCGGACCTTGCAGTCCACGGGGGTGGTGCCGGGCCGGAGGCGGACCACACCGCCTGTCTCCGCTGCCGGACGGCGCACCGCCGGGTTGAGGGTGGCCGGGGCGGCGGGTCGGGCGCCGGATTTCAGCCGCTGGGCGGCCGCCTGCATCCCGGCACAGACGGGGCAGTTTTCCCCGGTGCAGAGGTGGCGTACCTCCCGCACCACAAACCAGGCCGAAAGAAAGAGCCCCACGGCCAGCAGGACGCAGAGCGCCCAGGCGGCCGTTTTGCGGCGGACTGCCTTCATGGGAAAACCCTCCTTTCGGGAAAAAGCGGAAAGATCAGCCGTCCTCGGCGGCGCGGCAGGCGGCACAAAGGCCGTAGAAGACGGTGCGGCGGGGGTCCAGGGCAAAGCCGTGGTGTTCCAGCATGTGGCGGCGCAGATGGGCCACCTCGTCGCAGTGCAGATGGATCAGCGCCCCGCACTTTTCGCATTTGCAGTGGTAGCAGCTGTCCTCACAGGGGGCGTCGGCCGGGCCGGTGTAGGCATAGCAGGCGCCGGTGGTGCCGTCCACCGTGTACTTGGTCACCAGCCCCGCCTCCACCAGCCGTTCCAGCCGGCGGTAGACGGTGGCCTTGCCCATGGGCTGCCCCTGGCGGGCAAAATAGGCGCAGAGCTCGGCGGCGGTCACATGCTGCCCCGGTCGGGCCTGCAGATAGGCCGCCACCTCCCGGCCCTGCCGGGTCCGGTACTGGGTTTTGTGGTCCATGGCGGACGCCTCCTTGATTTGAAACTGAGTTTCATTTTACAGGAGGGCCGGACCTTTTGTCAAGGAACGGAAAAAACAGGCAGAAGAGCGCGGTATTTTCTTGCGCGGCCCCGGCCGCTCTGGTACACTGAAAACAGAGGTGATATGTATGAAGTTCTCTCAGCAACCCGGCCATATTTTTGCCCGGGACGAAAACGGAACGCTGCTGGCCGAGGTGACCTTTCCCGAGCGGGAAGGGGTGGCGGTCATCAACCACACCTTCGTGGACGATTCCCTGCGGGGGCAGGGGATTGCCGGGCAGCTTCTGCAGGCGGCGGCGGATACCCTGCGCCGGGAAGGCCGCAAGGCCAGCCCCACCTGCTCCTACGCCGTGCACTGGTTTGCCACCCACCCGGAAGAGCAGGACCTGCTGGTGTGATCACAGAGAAAGGAAGGAAACAGACCATGAAGGCCAAAGAAGAAACAGAATCCATGATGCCCGACCTGAAGGCCGCCAAGCTGGTGGAACAGGTGATGCAGGCCCGCTCGGAACACGAAAAACGGGAAAGGGTGGAGCGGTTCCGGCACCTGAACCGGTTTGTGCGCAAGGGACAGGTGGTGTTTGCGGGGTCCAGCCTGATGGAGCAGTTTCCCATCGGCGAGTTTGCCGTGGACTGGGACCTGCCCTGCAAGATCTACAACCGGGGTGTGGGCGGGTTCACCACGCAGGAACTGCTGGCGGTGATGGGGCCCTGCATCTACGACCTGGAACCCCGGGCCGTTTTTCTGAACATCGGCACCAACGACCTGAATGACCCTGACTGTACCGTGGCCGCCCTGATGGAGCGGTACGGCGAAATCCTGCGGGGTATCCGGGCGCATCTGCCCCAATGCCGCCTTTTCCTGCTGGCCTACTACCCGGTCAACCCGCAGGTGAGCGACCTGCCCTACATCCGGAATGTGCTGAAATACCGCACCAATGCCCGCATCGAGGAGGCCAACACCGCCGTTCGGGCTCTGGCGGAGGAATTCGGCGCCACATATCTGGACCTGAACGCCCCGCTGCGGGACGAGACCGGCTGTCTGAAAGCCGAGTACACCCTGGAAGGCATTCACATGTACGCGGACGGGTATCAGGCCCTGCTGCCCGCCCTGCTGCCGGTTCTGCGGCAGGTGTGAGGGGGCGCCTCTCATCCGCCCGATGCCCCAAAAACCGGTTGGTTTGTTCCATAGAAGTTCTCTTTTTCCCCCAAAATAGCGTGTGGCCCCGTTACGCAACCGGAACTGCGCAACAGGGCCACACGCTGTAATTTTGTTATAATGCGCTTTTGCTAAATCTTCAAAGGAACTTTTGTGCAAAAAAGCAGAAGGGATTCCGGCGGGATTTTTGGCACCGGCCGGGCAACAGATTCGGGTTCCGCCCCGCAAATCGCTGCCGGTTTACGGTTTCAGCGGCCCATAGAAGAAGGAGGCTGTGGCGCCGCCGTCGATGAGAAAATCCGATCCGGTGATGAACGCGCCCTTGTTGCTCATCAGCAGTTCCGCCACGTTGGCCACCTCGTCCGCGGTGCCGGGGCGCCCGGCGGGGCAGCGGGCAAACATATTCTTGTAGAAATCCCCCCGGGGTCCGTTGAATTCGTCCATGGCCAGCGGCGTTACGATGATGCCCGGAGAGATGGAGTTGATGCGGGCCCCCGCGGCGCCCCATCGGACCGATTCGGCCATCACCCGCTTTTCGTTGCAGCGCTTGGCCAGCTGGTAGGCGTGCAGGGTGTCCCGGACGTTTTCCGGCTGAAGCAGGGGCAGCGTCAGCAGCTCCTCGGTGGGGGTGCAGGCCAGCTGTTCATCCTCTTCGGGGGTCAGGGCCGGCATGCGGTGGCCGGACTGGCTGGAGATGGTCACCCCCACACCGCCGGGGGCAATGACCTTGCCCGTCTCCTCCAGCAGGACTGCGGTGCCGTACAGGTCCACCTTCAGGATGGCACGGATGGGCGCCTGGCTGGGAGACACCCCCGCCGCATTGACCAGCATGGTGATGTCGCCGTATTCCTGCGCCCTGGCCAGCAGCGCCCGGATGGACGCCCGGCTGGACAGGTCCGTCTCCATGGGCACCACATCATACCCGGCATCGTTCATGATCTTGGCGGCGGCCCGGGCATTCTCCGGGTCTTTGTCCCCCACCACAATCTTCATTCCGTACCCCATCCGCCGGGCAATGGCCATGCCGATCTGCCCGGCGCCGGTCCATACCATCACTTGTTTCATGGCAATCTTCCTTTCTGCGTGCAAAACGCCTCAGCATCCGCCGACCCACGCCCGCACCCGGTCGGCGCAGGAAGGCACATCGGTGCCGCGGATGGCCAGACCCCCGGTCACCCGGGCGCCTTGGCAGACGGCGGCAATCTTCTGTTCGGTACCGCTCAGGCCGCTGCCCTCGTGGGTGCAGAAGGGGTGGATGGTCTTGCCCGTCCAGTCAAAGGCTTCCAGAAAGGTATACACCGCCATGGGCATATCGCCCCAGTAGTTGGGGTACCCCAGATAAATCTCCTCGTAGCCGTCCAGCCCTTCGGGCAGAGCCGCCAGCTGCGGGCGGGCCTTTGCCTTCTGGTCTGCCTTGGCCTGCCGGATGCAGGTCTCGTAATCGACGGAATAGGGAACCTTCTGCCGGATAGGAAACAGGGTGCCGCCGGTGAGTTCGGCAATCCGGTTCGCCACCTGTTCGGTGTTGCCCACGGCAACGGTGCGGTATTGGCCGGCAAAATAATTTTCCCCGGCCCGGGAATAAAAGGCAATCAGCTTTGCCATCTTTCATGCGCCTCGCTTTTCTGGATTTGGTACGTTCTACTGTCATTATAAAAAGCGCCGGCGGCACAATCAATTTCAGTTTTGACCCTGTTCCATAAGTTTTTCTTATACAAAAACAGCCCCCGCAGAGCGAGGGGAAAAAGAAATCTTATTTGGCAGGCTGCCGGAACTCCTGGCACAGAATCCGGGAAAAGGCCCGCACAGAGGGGGCCGTGTTCTCCTTTTTCCGGAACAGACAGCAGTTGCGCGTGATCGGGCCATCCGTGCGGCACAGCGGCAGGCGGCGGATGGACGGGCCGAAGGCCACGGAGGGGCTGTTGCCTTCCACCGGCAGAAACCCCTGCCCGCTGATGACCATCATACGGGCCTGCTCCAGATTCTCGGCGTAGAGAATCTCGCTCTGGATGCCGATGATCGTCCGATAAAACTCCCCTTCGTTGTCCTGCTGTTCCCGGGAGGCCACCAGGATACAGGGGATGTTTTTCAGCTCCTGCACCGTGACCGAGGGCAGGGCAGCCACGGGATTGCGGGCGGACAACTCCACACACATCCCGACGGTGGCCAGGACCAGATTGACATACTCGTCGGAGAAGGCACGGCGCTGGTCGTTCAGCACCAGGTCCGCCCCGCCGGTGCGCAGCAGGGTGAAGAGTTCTTCGTGGTTGCCGTACAGCAGCCGGACCGAAATGGCCGGATACCGGGCCGAAAACGTCTCCAGCGCCCGGCGGATCTCGGGATTGTCCTGATTGCGGGGCAGGCCGATCTTCAGAAGGGCATCCTCCCCGCGGGCGATGCCGGCGGACTCCCGGCACATCTGGTCGTAATCGGCCACCAGAACCAGACTTTTCCGGTAAAAGTGTTCCCCGGCGGGGGTCAGCACAAATTTCCGGTTCTTTCGCTCCAGCAGGGCAAACCCCAGTTCCTCTTCCAGCGCTTTGATCTGCTGAGATATGGCCGATTGGGAGATATGGCACTCTTCCGCCGCTTCGGAAAAGCTGTTGTTGCGCACCACGGCCTGAAAATAGCGAATCTGCCGCAGCAAAGGCCCACCTCCTGTCACAACGCGTTTCTATCAGTATACCATGGATGGCAAGCCGCCGGCAGCCGGATGCCGCCACGCCGGCCTCACGGTGGGAAGTTTTCCCGATTTTGCCCGGGAAAGTCTTGTATGCAGCGACAAAATATGGAGATCGGCATTTCTGGGCCAGGGGATATTACGTTGATACGGTGGGAAGAAACAAAAAGCAAATACAAGAGTACATCAAGCACCAACTGGAGGAAGATCAAATAGAGGATCAAATGAGTCTGAAGGAGTTTGTGGACCCGTTTACGGGTAGCAAGAATACCAAGGCATAAAAATAGCCCCTTACCTTGCGGTTTTTCCAGAAGAAGCATTTGCGGCAGGTATCGGGCCTATCCGCATAGTATCGGATTCCATCAATCAGAATGATTTTGCGCTTTGCTCTTTTGCTCATTTCGATATCCTCCTTGGTTTGATCCATTTCCGGTATCGTCCGAAAACGACAAAAGCCCTGTGGTGAGGGTCAGTCACCACAGGGCTATGTAAGATATCGATATTTCGTTTTCACGGGCACTTGAAGCCGTAATTATTGTGCTTCACTCTTCTGGGACAAGGAAGAAACAGCGAGACACGCCAATCCGATTCCGAGCATGCCCATTCCCGAAGTTGCGTCCAATTCATTTAACACGGACAGCACAGCCACTCCAACACCCATTGCCAGAGCGACTGCCTTCATAATCAAATGGACCATCGGCATGATATTTTTCTTATCTGCTTTCTGTGAATCCGCTTTGACCTGCATCAGTTCATCTACGCTTATGTCAAAACACTCTGCAAGCTTTGGGATTGTATTTACATCCGGACAAGATAAATCTCTTTCCCATTTGGATACGGCCTTATCCGTTACCCCCATTTTTTCAGCCAGTTCAAGCTGAGTCATTCCATTTTCTTTTCTCAATGATGCAATCATCATGCCAAGCGTTTTCTTTTCCATTTGCTTCAGGCTCCTCCTTTTGATGTCTGCATCATATCACTTTCTCCACGATTTACGCAAGCGACCACCAGTTTAGTTCAGTAGACCTGTGGTTTACCTGCTTTTTGGTATGGCCTTCTTTCTAATCCCGGCGCTTGTTTTTAGAAATCCAAAATTTCTCTGTCCGGGCCGCTAATGCATTTAGAAATCCATCCCTCAAGCCCCTCTTCCAGCATACCAGATTTACATGGTCGTAAACGCAAATTCATCATGAATTCCCACCCAGATTCACCGGTTCTAAGGGAACCATAACCTATTTCTTAGGAGAACTGTGATAGACAGGCAAATAGCATGATACAGCGCCGGAAATTGTGTGGTGTGCACAACTTCCGGCGCTGTTTTTGATATTTATAAAAGAATGTGGGAGCGTACAAACGATACACGGGACCGGCTGGGAAGAAGAAGTGGTCAGAGGGGGGGTCAAGTCAGCGGCTGCACAAAAGGAACATTTTCTTTCCTGCGCCGTTTTCTCGTACTTTCTTGTGCTTTTTGTCAAGTTTTTTTCATAAAGCTGCCGCAAAAACAGGTTTTTTTGCACAATGTCATGAATCTGATATTTTTGCCCGCTTTGTTGTTTTTCGGTTCCGGAAATTTCGGTATGATGATACCAAAGAAAGACTAACGGCAGCTTGTCCGGCCCTGCCGGACGCAGAAAAACAACAAGGAGGGATTCACCTTGCAGCATCCTCATTTTATCGATGCGGACGGCAGTTTCACACTGGACCGCCCCGAAGAGATCAGCCAGCTGTATTTCCCGCTGGCTTCCGAAGCCGGGCTGAAGAGCTGCGTTTCGCCGGACCTGGGCGGCGACGCCAAGCTGGACCAGGAGACCTTTCTGCTGGAGCCGGTGAGTGTGGAAAACCTGCACAACAACCGCTCCACCCGGAATTTCTGGCTGGTGGGGGCGGACGGCACCGCCCTTTCCCTTACCGGCGCGTCGGCGGCCCAGCAGGCGGTGAAGTTCACCCCCGCCCAGGACGACAGCCGCCTGACGGCGGGCTTCATGTGGCACACCCTGGAGCGCACCCTGAAAACGGCGGGGGTCCACGCCTCCCTGACCAGCTTTGTGCCGGTGGGGGACAATGTGGAAGTGCTCAGCGTCACGGTGGAAAACATCACCGACAGCACCCTCACCTTCACCCCCTACGGGGCGGTACCCCTCTACGGTCGCAGCGCCGACAACCTGCGGGATCACCGCAACGTGACTTCCATGCTCCACCGCATCCGCACCACCGCCCACGGGGTGCGGGTCTGCCCCACCATGTCCTTTGACGAGCGGGGCCACCGGCCCAACCGAAAAGTCTACTATCTGCTGGGCTACGGCGCCGACGGCCAGGCCCCGGCGGCCTTCTACCCCACGGTGGAGGAGTTCATCGGGGAGGGCGGCAGCTTCACCCATCCCCGGGCGGTGCTGGAAAACTACCCCGGCGTGCCGGCGGGAGCCTGCCGCGCCGGACGGGAGGCCATGGGCGCCTTCCGCTTTGCTCCCCTGACCCTGGCCCCCGGTGCCTCGGCCCGGTACATCCTGCTGCTGGGGGTGGAGGAGAGCGACGAGGCCATCGACCGGCTCTTTGTCCGGTATGACACCGCCGCCAAGGTGGACGCCGCCCTGGCCGAGACCCGCCGCTACTGGAAGGAAAAGGTCAACGTTGCCTTCGCCACCGGCGACGCCGACCGGGACCGGCTGATGAAGTGGGTCTGCTTCCAGCCCTACCTGCGGCGGCTCTTCGGCTGCTCCTTCCTGCCCCACCACGACTATGGCCGGGGCGGCCGTGGCTGGCGGGACCTGTGGCAGGACTGCCTCTCCCTGCTGCTCATGGAACCGGGCCAGGTGGGCCGGATGATCGAGGCCAACTTCGGCGGCGTGCGGGTGGACGGCACCAACGCCACCATCATCGGCGCCGGGGACGGCAACTTCATCGCCGACCGCAACGGCATTGCCCGGGTCTGGATGGACCACGCCCTCTGGCCCCAGATGACCACCCAGCTCTATCTGGACCAGACCGGCGACCTGGCCCTGCTGGACCGCAAGGCCCCCTACTTCAAGGACCCCCAGGCGATGCGGGGCAACGGCATCGACGAGGCCTGGGCCCCCGAACAAGGCAGCTGGCAGCGCACCGAAGCCGGGGAGGTCTACCGCGGTACCCTGCTGGAACATCTGCTGCTCCAGCAGCTCACCGCCTTCTACGACGTGGGCGAACACAACCTCTACCGCCTGCGGGGGGCCGACTGGAACGACGCCCTGGATATGGCCGCCGACCGCGGCGAGAGCGTGGCCTTCACCTGTGCCTACGCGGGCAATCTGCGGACGCTGGCGGCCCTGCTCCGCCAGCTGGACGGGCGCAGCCCCGGCGGCAAAGCGGAACTGATGGAGGAACTGACGGTGCTGCTGCGCCCCGGCCAGGACTACGACGACCGGGCGGGCAAGCGGGCGCTGCTGGGGCAGTACCTGGAGCGCTGCCGCCACACCCTGAGCGGCCGCACCGTGCGGGTGCCCCTGACCGACCTGGCCGACGACCTGGAACAGCGGGCGGACTGGCTCACCGGCCATCTGCGCCGCCAGGAATGGATCGACGGCGGCGAGGAGGGCTGGTTCAACAGCTACTACGACAACGACGGCCAGCGGGTGGAAGGGTTCTTCCCCGCCGGTGTGCGGATGATGCTCACCGGGCAGGTATTTGCCGTCATGGGCGGGGTGGCCGACGAGGAACAGGTGCGCCGCATCGTGCGCAGCGCCGACCACTACCTCTACCGCCCCGAGATCGGCGGCTACCGGCTGAACACCGATTTCGGCGAACTGAAATTCAACCTGGGCCGGATGTTCGGCTTTGCCTACGGCGAGAAGGAGAACGGGGCTGTCTTCTCCCACATGACGGTGATGTACGCCAACGCCCTCTACCGCCGGGGCTTTGCCAGGGAGGGCTGGAAGGCCCTGAAAACCCTGGCCGACGCCGCCCTGCACTTTGAGACCAGCCGCATCTACCCTGGCATTCCCGAATACTTCTCCACCGACGGGCGGGGGGTCTACCACTACCTCACCGGCGCGGCCAGCTGGTTCATGCTGACGATGATCACCCAGGCCTTCGGCGTCCGGGGCGAGGCCGGGGACCTGCTGCTGGCCCCCCATCTCACCGCCGAACAGTTTGATGAAACCGGCACCGCCGAACTACGGCTGACTTTTGCGGGCCGCCCGCTGACGGTGCGCTACCATAACGCCGCCCGCAAGGAGGCCGGCAGCTACCGCCTGGGCGAAGTCCGGTGCGGCGACACCGCCGTGGCCCCCGGCGCCGACGGCACCGTGAAGCTGCCCCGTGCCCTGGTGGAGCAGCTGCCCGCCGAGGGCGGCCTGATCACGGCGGAACTGGTATAAAAACAAGGAGGATTCTTCCTGATGCAATACGGATATTTTGACGATGCCCACCGGGAGTATGTGGTCCAGCGCCCCGATACCCCCGCCCCCTGGGTAAACTATCTCGGCTCGCCGGAGTACGGCGCCATCATCTCCAACAACGCCGGCGGCTACAGCTTTGCCAAGTCCGGCGCCAACGGCCGCATCCTGCGCTATGTCTTCAACCAGTTTGACCGCCCCGGCCGGTACCTCTACCTGCGGGACAACGCCAGCGGGGATTTCTGGTCGGCTTCCTGGCAGCCGGTGGGCAAGGACCTGCAGGACTACGCCTGCGAATGCCGCCACGGCATGGGCTACACCCGGATGCTCTCCGACTATGCGGGCATCCACGCCGAAGCGGTCTACTATGTGCCCAAGGACAGCGCCCATGAAGTCTGGGAGCTGACGGTGACCAACACCACCGACGCCCCCCGGGAACTGACCCTGACCGGCTACGCGGAATTCACCAACCACAACAACTACGAGCAGGACCAGGTGAATCTGCAGTACTCCCTCTTCATCAGCCGGACACTGTTTGCGGGCAACCGCATCACCCAGCAGATCCACGGCAACCTGGACGCCCAGCCCGCCGACGAACTGGTGGACGGCAAGAACGTCACCGAACGGTTCTTCGGGCTGGCGGGTGCCGAAGTGGCCAGCTACTGCGGCGACAAGGAAGCCTTCCTGGGCCGCTACCATGACTACGGCGACCCCCAGGGCGTGGCATCCGGCGACCTGGGCAACGTGCTGAGCTACAACGAGAACGCCTGCGGCGCCCTTTCCTGCGTGGTGAAGCTGGCCCCCGGCGAAACCCGAACCGTGGCTTTCCTGCTGGGGATGAAACCCTCCGAGCAGGCCGCTGCCCTGGTGGCGGGCTACGCCGACCCCGCCGCCCGCTGCGCCGCCGAGGTGGAGGCCCTGAAGCAGGACTGGTACGGACGGCTGGACCATCTGCAGGTCCGCACCCCCGACGACGCCTTCAATACGATGATCAACACCTGGAACGCCTACAACTGCTTCATCACCTTTGTGTGGAGCCGGGCGGCGTCGCTCATCTACTGCGGCCTGCGCAACGGCTACGGCTACCGGGATACGGTGCAGGACATCCAGGGCATCATCCATCTGGAACCGGCCATGGCCAAGGAGAAGATCCGGTTCATGCTCTCGGCCCAGGTGGACAACGGCGGCGGTCTGCCCCTGGTAAAATTCACCCACAACCCCGGCCATGAGGACACCCCCGACGATGCCTCCTATGTGGCGGAGACCGGCCACCCGGCCTACCGCGCCGACGACGCGCTGTGGCTCTTCCCCACCGTATATAAATATGTGGCCGAGACGGGGGACAAGGCCTTCCTCGATGAGGTCATCCCCTTTGCCAACCAGGACGAGGGCACCGTCTACGAGCACCTGAAGCGGGCGGTGCAGTTCTCGCTGGATCATCTGGGTCCCCACGGCCTGCCCGCCGGGCTCTACGCCGACTGGAACGACTGCCTGCGGCTGGGCGCCAACGGCGAGTCCACCTTTGTGGCGCTGCAGTTCTACTATGCCCTCGAGATCCTGCGCCGGTTTGCCGCCGACCGGGGGGACGAGGCCGCCTGCCGCCATCTGGAAGAAACGATGACCGATACCGCCCGGAAGATCCAGTCCCTTTGCTGGGACGGCGACCGGTTCATCCGCGGCTTTACCGAGGAGGGCCAGCGCATCGGCGCCGCCGCCGACCCGGAGGCCAACCTCTGGCTGAACCCCCAGAGCTGGGCGGTCATCAGCGGGCTGGCGGACAAGGACCAGGCCGACCGGGCCATGGCCCAGGTCTACGACCGGCTGAACACCGCCTACGGCGCGGTGCTCATGGACCCGCCCTACCACGCCCATGCCTTTGATGGTGCCCTGGCGGTGATCTACAACCCCGGCACCAAGGAAAATTCCGGCATCTTCTCCCAGTCCCAGGGGTGGCTGATCCTGGCCGAAGCCCTCTGCGGCCACGGGGACCGGGCCTTCACCTACTTTACCGAGAACGCCCCCGCCGCCCAGAACGACCGGGCGGAAGTGCGCCGCCTGGAGCCCTACTGCTACGGCCAGTTCACCGAGGGCCCGGCCAGCGCCCACTTCGGCCGCTCCCAGGTGCACTGGCTCACCGGCACGGCGTCCACCGTCATGGTGGGCTGCGTGGAGGGCATCCTGGGCCTGCGCCCCGACCTGAACGGTCTGCGGCTGGCCCCCGCGGTGCCTTCCGGCTGGAAGAGCTTTACCATGGACAAGGACTTCCGGGGCAAAAAGCTGCACATCCGGGTGGAAAATCCCCAGGGCAAGGAGAGCGGCTTTGCCAGCCTGACTCTCAACGGGGAGGCCCTGCCCGACAACTACCTGCCTGCTGACAAGCTGCAGGCCGAAAACGACATCCTGCTGGTGCTGTGATCTCTCTTGCCCGGCACCCGCTCTAAAGAAACAGCCCCCGCCGTATGGCGGGGGCTGTTTTGCGGTTTTCAGTCGTCCCAGGGGTTCAGGCGGCTTTCGTCCCGGTACTTCTTGGGGGTCATGCCGGTGACTTCGCGGAACTGCTGGATGAAATGGCTCTGGGAGGAAAAGGCCAGCTGGTTGGCAATGTCGATGAGGGAACTGTCGCTGAACCGCAGCAGGTTCTTGGCCATCTCGATCTTCTGCTGGCGGATGTAGGCCGACACCGACATGCCGGTCTCCTTTTTGAACAGCCGGGAGAGATAGCTGGCCGACACCCCCAGCTCGTCGGCCAGGTCCTCGATGGTGATCCGCTCCTTGATGTGGGCGTAGATGTACTCCTTGCCTTCGTTGATATGTTTGGAGTTGGTGTCGCTGCGCAGGTTCTTGCGCATCTTTTTGGTGATGTCCATCACCATCTCGTCGTGCAAGGCGCAGACCTCGTCGGCTGTGTGCAGGTCGTCCAGTTTTTGAATGTAAAAATCGCTGAGGCGGAAAGCCTGTTCCAGCTCCATGCCGCGCTGGCCGCACAGCCGGGTGATCATGGCCGTGGTGATGACGAAATGGTATTTCAGGTTCAGCACCGGGTCCCGGGAAAGCTGGCCTACGCCCTCCCCCTCCCGGAAGCGGCCCAGCTCGCAATTATGGCGCACATATTCCACATCGCCCCCGGCCACCGCCCGGTAGAACCGGTATTCCTCGCTGGGGTCCCGGTGTTCAATTTCATCCACTTCATCGTTGGCTTCCAGAAGCAGCCATTCCTTTTGGTAACTCATCTTACACTCGCTTTCTGTGGCGCCGTCCGCTGCCGCCCTCTGGCCGTCAGCGGGGAACTCTCTGCTCCCATTATACTACCAAGCCCCCGCACCCGCAACGGTCCGGGGGCCTTTCTTATGTCAAAAAGCTGCATTTTGGACAAAAAGCAGTCATGAATTTGATATTTTTTGTTCGATTCTAATATATCCCGCCGTCCCCTCCACGCTATAATAGGGTCACGCTAAGGGATTCGGTACTCCACGCGGGAGTACCAACAAAGTAGGAGGTTATTTGCATGAAAAAACGCGTTGTTTCCCTTCTGATGGCCACCGCCATCAGCGCCAGCCTGCTGGCTGCCTGCGGCGGCAGCGGCTCCGGCACGGCCAATGCCACCGGTGAAACCGGCGGCGATGCCGCGGCGGCCGGCGGCACTGAAGGCGCCGTCATCAACATCTACAGCTGGAACGACGAGTTCCGCACCCGCCTGGAAGCCGTCTACCCCGAAGTGGAGAGCACTTCCGACGACGGCACCGTCACCACCCTGAAAGACGGTGTGGAGATCCACTGGATCATCAACCCCAACCAGGACGGCGTCTACCAGCAGAAGCTGGACGAGGCCCTGCTCAACCAGGCCACTGCCGCCGATGACGACAAGGTGGACATCTTCCTGTCTGAGACGGACTACGTCTTCAAGTACACCGATGCCGACGCCGATGTGGCCATGCCGCTGACCGACCTGGGCATCGACCCCGACACCGACCTGGCCGACCAGTACCCCTTCACCAGAACCACCGCTTCCGACCAGAACGGCGTGCAGCGCGGCTCCACCTGGCAGTGCTGCCCGGGCCTGCTGGTCTATCGACGGGACATCGCCAAGGACGTTTTCGGCACCGATGACCCCGCCGCTGTGGGCGAAAAGGTCAAGGACTGGGATACCCTGAAGGCCACCGCCGCCGAACTGAAGGCCAAGGGCTACTACACCTTCGCTTCCTACGCCGACACCTTCCGCCTGTACGGCAACAGCATCTCGGAGCCGTGGGTGACCGCCGGTGAAACCACCGTCAAGGTGGACCCCCAGATCATGAACTGGATCAAGGATTCCAAGGAATGGCTGGATGCCGGTTACTTCGACAAGACCGTCAAGGGCCAGTGGAACGATGACTGGAACAAGTCCATGAGCTCCTCCTCCAAGGTCTTTGCCTTCCTGCTGCCTGCCTGGGGCATCGACTTCACCCTGACCCCCAACTGGGACGGCGAGACCGGCGCCTGGGGCGTCACCAATCCCCCGCAGGAATACAACTGGGGCGGTTCCTACATCCATGCCGCCACCGGCACCGACAACCCCCAGCACGTGAAGGACATCATCCTGGCCCTCACCGCCAACAAGGACAACCTGATCAAGATCTCCCGGGATTATCAGGACTTCACCAACACCGTCAGCGGCATGCAGGAAGCTGCCACCGACGCCTCCTTCGCCTCGGACTTCCTGGGCGGCCAGAACGCCTACGAGTACTTTGCCCCTGTTGCCGAAAACATCAAGATCGCGCCGCTGTCCTCCTATGACCAGGGCTGCGTGGAGCTGATCCAGAACGCCTTCAGCGACTACTTCCAGGGCAACGTGGACTACGACCGCGCCAAGTCCAACTTCGAGACGGCCATCAAGGAGCGCTACCCCGACATCACCGAGATCCAGTGGGCGGAGTGATCCTGCCCCAAGCAGACTACGGAATGAAAACCGGCTGCCGCACCCCGGTGCGGCAGCCTTTTCCGGAAAGGAACGGTGACCTATGAACAAGAAAAAACAACATCATCTCAGCTACGCCAAATGGGGCTACATCTTCATCCTTCCGTTCTTTTTGGCCTTCTTCATCTTCTCGCTGATCCCGCTGGTGGACACCGTGCGGTACAGCTTCTATGAGTACTACCGCTCCGGCATCAAGGAGATCGGCCCCACCTTCATCGGCCTGGAAAACTACGCCGAGCTGCTCAAATCCGACATGGTCGCCTACGCTGGCAACACCCTGATCCTCTGGGTCATTGGCTTTATCCCCCAGATCGTCATCGCCCTGCTGCTGGCCAACTGGTTCACCGATGTGCGCCTGAAGATCCGCGGCAAGCAGTTCTTCAAGATCATCATCTATCTGCCCAACCTGATCATGGCCTCTGCCTTCGCCATGCTCTTCTTCGCCTTGTTCTCCACCAACGGACCCATCAACTCCATCCTCATGTCCATCGGTCTGACCGACACGCCCATCGACTTCATGGGCACAACCTTCGGTACCCGGTCCCTCATCGGGCTGATGAACTTCCTGATGTGGTTCGGCAACACCACCATCATGCTGATGGCTGCCATCATGGGCATCAGCCCCGATATCTTTGAGGCGGCAGAACTGGACGGCTGCGGCAGCTTCCGGCGGTTCTTCTCCATCACCCTGCCGCTGATCCGCCCCATCCTGGCTTACACCCTCATCACCTCCATCATCGGCGGTCTGCAGATGTTCGATGTGCCCCAGATCCTCACCAACGGCCAGGGCAACCCCGACCGTACCTCCATGACGCTGATCATGTTCCTGAACAGCCACCTGAAGAGCCGCAACTACGGCATGGCCGGTGCTTTGTCGGTGTACCTCTTCATCGTCAGCGGCATCCTCTGCTTCTTCGTTTACCGGATGACCAACGGCGGGGATGACTCCGCCGCCAAACCCCGGAAGCACGCCAAAGGAGGAAAGAAAGCATGAAATCTACCAAAAACAAGCTGGGCGAAACCATCCTGGCCTATCTGGTGCTCATCATCCTGTCCTTTCTGTGCCTGTTCTTCTTCTACATCCTAATCGTCAACGCCACCCGCTCCCACGCTGACCTGCAGAAGGGCTTCAGCTGGCTGCCCGGCAACTACTTTCTGGAAAACCTGAAAAGCGTGGCCAACGATGGCAGCTTCCCCATGTTCAAGGGCATCATCAACAGCCTGATCGTTTCCAGCTGCTCGGCGGCACTGTGCACCTACTTCTCCGCCCTGACGGCCTACGGCCTCTACGCCTACCAGTTCAAGCTGAAAAAGGTGGCCTTCACCTTCATCATGGCCATCCTGGTCATGCCCACCCAGGTCACCGCCATGGGCTTCCTGCGGTTGATGACCAACATCGGCCTCTACGATTCGCTGCTGCCCCTGATCCTGCCCTCGGTGGCGTCCCCGGCGGTGTTCTACTTCATGTACAGCTACCTGGAATCCTCGCTGCCGCTGTCCCTGGTGGAAGCCGCCCGCATCGACGGTTCCGGTGAGTTCATGACCTTCAACCGCATCGTGCTGCCCATCATGAAGCCCGCCGTGGCGGTGCAGGCCATCTTCACCTTCGTGGGTTCCTGGAACAACTACTTCGTTCCCGCCCTCATCATCCAGTCCAAGGACAAGATGACCGTTCCCATCCTCATCGCCACCCTGCGCGGTGCCGACTATATGAACTTCGACATGGGCAAGATCTATATGATGATCACCGTGGCCATTGTGCCCATCATCATCGTCTACCTGCTGCTGTCCAAGTACATCATCGCCGGCATCACCCTGGGCGGTGTCAAGGAATAAACCTTCATTCCTTTTTTCTCCTGTTGTGCGGAAGACCGTCATAGTACCCTGCTATGGCGGTTTTTCCGCGTCCTATCCATCATTTCGAGAGGAATTGTACACTATGCAATCTGCACACACCTACAGCGGCAGTCTTCAGGCTGCCCCTTCCCCCCGGGAAAAAGCCCACGCCGCCCTGGCCCGCAAGGCAGCCGCCGCGGGCATTGTCCTGCTGCGCAACGACGGCGTGCTGCCCCTGGCCCCCGACAAACCGGTGGCCCTCTTCGGCGCCGGCGCCGGTTATACCGTCAAGGGCGGCATCGGCTCCGGCGATGTGAACAACCGGGCCAATGTCTCCCTTTATGAGGGGCTGCAGGAAGCCGGGGTCGTCCTTACCAGCGAAGACTGGATCACCGACTATGAACACCGCTACACTGCGGCCCGTCTGTCCTGGAAGGAAAAGGTCCTGGCGGACGCCAAAACCGTGGACAACCCCTTTGACGCCTACGCGGCCAACCCCTTTGTGCTGCCCCAGGGCCGTCCGGTGGCCCTGCAGGACCTGATCGGCGCCGCCGCGGCAATCTATGTGATCAGCCGCATCTCCGGCGAGGGCAAGGACCGCACCCCCACCGCGGGGGACTACCTGCTCAGCGACCGGGAAATGGCCGACCTGCGCGCCCTGGACGAGGCAGGGCTGCCCCTGGTGCTGGTCCTCAACGCCGGGGGGCCGGTGGAACTCACCGACCTGCTGGCGGAATACCGCCATCCCCTGGCCGTCTTGCAGATCTCCCAGCCGGGGCAGCAGGGCGGCGAGGCCGTGGCCGACATCCTGCTGGGCAAGGCCGTGCCGGAGGGCAAGCTCACCGCCACCTGGGCCAAGCGCTACGCCGACTACCCCTGCGCCGATACCTTCGGGGCCTGCAACGGCGACCTGGAAAAGGAAGACTACGCCGAAGGGCTCTATGTGGGCTACCGCTGGTTTGACAGCTTCGGCATCGAACCGCTTTTCGGCTTCGGCCACGGGCTTTCCTACACAACCTTCTCCACCGCCTTCACGACCCTGCGCCCCGGCGACCACGGGGTGGAGGCGGACCTGACGGTGACCAACACCGGGGACCGGTTCACCGGCCGGGAGGTGGCCCAGCTCTACGCGGCCTGTCCCCAGACCGGCACCGCCCGGGAATACCGGCGGCTGGCCGGCTTTTCCAAGACCCGGCCCCTGGCCCCCGGGGAGAGCCAGACTGTGACGGTGGCCGTACCCGCGAAACAGCTGGCGGAGTTCCTGCCCGGGCGCGGTGCCTGGGTGATCCCCGCCGGGACCTATACCCTCTTTGTGGGGGGCAGCCTGGCGGATGCCGCTCCCTGCGCCCACCTGACCGTGGACGCCGAGGTGGTGCTGGAGACCACCCATCCCATCTGCCCGCTGCACCATCCCTTCGGGGAAGTGGGCTCTGCCGCCCCGGCCATGGAAAAAGCCGCGGCGGCCGCGGCCCTGGACCTGCCCGCTTTTGTCTTTGCGCCGCTGCCCGACGAAGCGCCCGCACCGGCCCCCGTGCCCCTGGCCGATGGCCCGGTGGAGGAGCTGGTGCCTATGCTCTACGGCAACATCACCAAAGGCGCCAGCACGCTGGGTTCGGCGGGCATCCGGGTGCCCGGCTCCGCGGGGGAGACCTCCGAGGCGCTGGAAGCCTCCCGGGGTGTTCCCTCCCTCATCATGGCGGACGGCCCTGCCGGGCTGCGGCTGCGGCAGAGCTACCAGGTGGACCCCGCCGACGGTGGGGTGATCCCCACCGGGGTGCTGGGTTCCCTGGAAAACGGATTCCTGGACGCGCCCCGGCGGCTGGAGGGCGCTGACACCTACTACCAGTTCTGCACGGCCTTCCCGGTGGGGACCGCCCTGGCCCAGAGCTGGGACCCCGCCCTGCTGGAGGAGTTCGGTCGGGCCATCGCCGCTGAGATGGCGGAGTTCCACATCGACCTCTGGCTGGCCCCGGGCATGAACATCCAGCGCAATCCCCTCTGCGGCCGCAACTTTGAGTACTATGCCGAGGACCCGCTGCTCTCCGGCCTGATGGCCGCCGCCGTCACCCGGGGCGTTCAGGCGGACGGCACCCGGGGCGTCACCATCAAGCATTTTGCCTGCAACAACCAGGAGGACCACCGCATGGGGGTGGATGCCCGGATCTCCGAGCAGGCCCTGCGGGAAATCTACCTGCGCGGCTTTGAGATTGCTGTCAAGACGGCGGCCCCCGCGGCGATGATGACCTCTTACAACCGCATCAACGGGGTGCAGGCCGCCAACAACCGGGACCTCTGCACCGTGGTGGCCCGGGGCGAGTGGGGCTTTGACGGCCTCATCATGTCGGACTGGAACACCACCGTCCCCGCCGATGGCAGCGAGCCCTGGGGCTGTGCCGCCGCCGGCAACGATGTCATCATGCCGGGCAATCCCCACGACGATGACGATATCCGCGCCGCCCTGGCGGACGGCCGTCTGACCGAAACCGATGTACGCGCCTGCGCGGGCCGCCTGATGGCCCTGGCCCGCCGCCTGACCGCGAACCGGTAACTTCTGCTTTCCCGGGAAAAGGTACGGGCCCGGTGATCTTGGGGAGAAGATTGCCGGGCCCCGGCACCTCTTACCCTGGAACGACCGCAGGTTCTTCACTATTCGGTGAAGAGTCTGCGGTCATTTTTTTGGCCCGGCCAACGGGATCTTTTGTTCCGAAACGTATCGGACCTTGCGCGGTTTGATGGTCTTCTGGATTGTATGGCAAAACGCTGTCTTGTCAGCTAAGCGGGCCGGGAAATTGGCAAACCGTTATTCTGCCCTGCTTGTGCTTTCGTCCGGTAGGAATCCATCATCAACCGGATTTTCCTTTTGCAAAGACTTTCCAGTGTGTTATAGGCAGGAAACTGTTGCCGGAATTCTAAAAAAGAACCGTACGGGGTGGAAACTGCGCATCAAAAACACATTTCAAAAACGCGCTTGGCTTTTTATTTTTTGCGTAAAAACGCACAACTGGAACTGCTACATAGCTCAGTTGTTCTCAGATCAGTCGCCTATAGTCCAGTTGGACGTAGTAGTCTGGTCGGAGAACTACGACAGGACGGTGTAGACCGACGTTGAAGCGTAAATTTTGTTGGCTCTGCACAACTGCACCTAAAACTAGAAAAAGCCTGTTAGTGGTTGTCACAACAGGCTTTTCGGCTTTTTGCAGGGCGACTGCACAGTAGTGGTCAAATGGTGGTCAAAAATGCAGATAATCGCTGTAAGAATATGCGATAAAGATACTTTTAATAGATTTACAGAAGACTTATTTAATTCTATTCTGAATGTCTTCCACCGAAGGCAACTGCTTTCCTAATTCCCCGGTAAGGTTACTCGTAACCTTATATTCGCTCACGCCGATAGGCTTTGATTGAGTGCTACAACTGAGGCATGCTGCGCCAGCTTGCCGCGCGGCTGTGCGGCGGCGAGGGCCAGCACGTCTACCGCTACGCCACCGCCTGGCCTGTGGAAATGCTGCTGGCCCAGAGCTGGGACACGGCGCTGCTGGAGGAAGTCGGCGCGGCTGTGGCCGACGAGCTGGTCGAGTTCGGCGTCACGCTGCTGCTGGCCCCGGCCATGAACATCCACCGCAATCCGCTGTGTGGCCGCAACTTTGAATATTACTCCGAGGACCTGCTCATCACCGGCAAAATGGCCGCCGCCTATGTGCGCGGTATGCAGTCCAAGCCCGGCGTAGGTGCGACGATCAAGCACTTCTGCTGCAACAACCAGGAGGATAACCGCTTTGGCGTCAATGAGAATGTGTCGGAGCGCGCTCTGCGCGAAATCTACCTGCGCGGCTTTGAGATTGCCGTGAAAGAGAGTAAACCGCTTGCCCTGATGACGAGTTACAACCAGCTCAACGGCGCGTACACCGGCTGTCGCCGTGACCTTGTCACCGATATTCTGCGCTGTGAGTGGGGCTACAAGGGCCTTGTCATGACCGACTGGGGTACGAAGTGCGACCCCGCCGCTGCCCTGCATGCCCAGGTTGATATGATGATGCCCGGCGCGGACGCCGATCGTGACGCCGTGCTGGCGGGCCTGGCCGATGGCAGCATCACCCCCGCCGAGGTCCGCCGCGCCGCCGCCCGCGTGCTAACCCTGATCGAGCAGAGCTTGACAGCAAAATTATAAAAATGAGCATTTCTGCACAGCAGCAAGCGAAAAACTACTGGTATTTTTCGTAAGAAAAGTGCATAATGAAGCAGGAAAGCTGCTGTGAAAGGAATGGCTCCGATATGGAAGAGTTTGTCTTACAGAATGATCCTGCGCGCATGAACTGGGTCGAGGGCTACATCGAATGGGGGACAGTCCGCTGTGCAGCCCCCTTGCGGGTGGAAACCGAACAGGTGCGGGAGGGCGACATCCTGCGGGAACGGTATACCTTTATCAACGAAACAAACCGGGAAGTCTTTACCAAGCTGACCGACATTGCCATCTATGCGACGTTCAACGATGACTACACCACCGCCCGGGAATGTATGCACCACAAATGCCATACCCATATCTGGTGCGGCGGTGCTGTCAGCTATGTCATGGCATTGCGCATGGGTGGTGCGGCCCCGCATCTGGGATTGGTGCTGACCGAGGGAGCTTTGGGCGGCTACAGCGTGGAGCGCGACCTGTCCCGCATCAGCAATGACCGTGGGGATTTTCTGCTGCACCCGGCCCCATTCGTGCTGGCCCCCGGGGAGCGTTACACGCTGGCGTGGACGCTGTTCCCCCACGCAGGGCGGGCGTCGTTCTTAAACACGGCAAAACAATACTGCGCGCACTTTATTGACGTCCGGGCGGAAAAATATCTGCTGTTCACAAGGGAAGAAACCACTGTGACCGTCGATGCCAACTTTGCGTTTGAACACGCGGCGCTCACGCTGAACGGCGCACCGCAGCCCTTTACCCGCAGCGGCAGCACGCTGACGGCAAAAATCCGCGCCGATGCCCCCGGTGAGATGCGCTGCGCCGTGGTGCTGGACGGGGTGGAAACTTTCTGCGAACTGAAAGCTCTGCCGCCACTGCCGGAACTGGCTGAAAGAAGATGCCGTTTCATCGCGGAAAAGCAGCAATCCTGCCGTCCCAGCAGCGGGCTGGATGGGGCGTTCCTGATTTATGACAATGAGGAAGAATGCCAATTTTACGATCCACGCTATGATTACAATGCCGGTCGAGAGCGCGTCGGCATGGGGCTTGCGTTGGCTGCTTATCTGCAAAAATGGCCGGATTCGACGCTGGAAAAAGCCCTGCACCGTTATGCCGATTTTGTCCGGCGTGAGCTTGTAAACCCGGACACAGGGGAAGTATACAACGACTACCACCGTGACAACAGCTATAAGCGGCTGTACAACGCGCCGTGGTATGCGCGATTGTACATTGAATTTTTCAACTTGTGGCAGAAGAAAGAATATCTTGAGACGGCCTGTAAAATTTTGCGATTCTACTACGCCGAGGGTGGCAGCCGATTTTATCCGATTCAAATGCCTGTGGCGGAGTTGATTCCCTTACTGCGGAGCAATGGCCTGACCATACAGGCGGATGCACTGATGGCAGAGTTCCTGCATCACGCGGATTATCTGGCGGCGAACGGAACCGATTACCCGGCGCTGGAGGTCAATTATGAGCAGAGCATTGTCGCGCCCACGGCAGATATTTTATTGCAGGCTTACAAACTGACCGGGGTGCAGAGCTACCTTGTGTCCGCCCGAAAACAGCTGGACGTGCTGGAGCTGTTCAACGGCATTCAGCCGAGCTACCATCTGCGGGAGGTTGCGATTCGTCACTGGGACGGCTACTGGTTCGGCAAGCGCAAGCTCTACGGTGACACGTTTCCGCATTATTGGAGCGCGTTGACTGGGCTGGCCCTGCGGGACTGGGGGCGCATGACGGGGGATGTCGCATCGCAGCAAAGGGGTGAGGATTCCCTACGCGCGGTGCTGAGCCTGCTGGATGCCGACGGCCGCGCCCATTGTGCCTATGTGTACCCCATCACGGTCAACGGCGCGTCTGCCCGCGGCGCAGACCCCTATGCAAACGATCAGGATTGGGGCCTTTATTTCGCATTGAAAACACTGTAAACGAGGTTCATCTATGAAAATCACCCACTGCAAGCTGAACCATCTGGCCAATCCGCTGGGATATACTTTGCCGCAGCTGAGCTTTTCCTGGCAGGTCGAGGACGCCCACGGTACAAAGCAGACCGCCGCGCGGCTTATCATTGCCGCTGATACGCAGTTAACCGAGATTTTGTACGATTCCGGCTTTGCCGATTTGGATTCACTCGGTACAAAAGCCCATCTGGAAACTGCCCCGCGCACCCGCTATTACTGGGCCGTGACCGTGCGCACCGACGCGGATGAGGAAGCAACGAGCGCTGTAAACTGGTTTGAAACCGCCAAGCAGAACGAGCCGTGGCAGGGCCAATGGCTGACCTGTGACAGTGCCAACTCTAGGCTCTCTTATGCTAAGAAAATGTAATCTTAAAACTTGAACTTATGTGGTAATCAAGAAAAGATAATTGCCGTTTGAGGAATGCTTCGAATGTTGTGAAAGCCCTGCTAATGCAAACCGCCATCGGCGGACTATCGCCTTGAATTGTGAATGCTGTGTAAACAATTAGCACTTGCTATTGACAGACTGCTAACGAAAAGCGTGTATTAAAATCGTAGATTTATTCTACACTAGCACCTTTACAACCGAATACACAGCATAACAGGTACTTTACTCTCTCGGTGGGGCGCACAGCAAGGTCAAGGCAGACCAGAACCCACGGCGGGGAGAGAACATAATGATACTCCAGATGCCCCACAGCTTCAGATGGGGTGACCGCGCTTGGGTTGTAAGAAGTAAGACCCTTGCAGAGTCAGTGTACGGTCGTCGCCAGCGGCTTGCCTGTTATGTTCCCATGTCTGGGGGCGAGCGGCAAATTAGACATTTTTCTTCAGCACTTATTTTGATGTACACGGTTTCTTATTTTTTACTATTTACATAACCGTGAGATTGACGCTGTTATGCGTATTATTTGATTTTATTGAATTCACATCAAGATTTGCGGGGAAAGTGTACCCTCACGTCCGGATAGAACAGAGAAACTATAAAAGAGCCCGGAGGGCCTTACCAAATCGGTAAGGTTCTCCGGGCTCTTTTTTCTCCTCACCGGAAAGTGCATCCGAAAGTGTTATACAACACAACAGCGGAAATAGAAAAGGAAGTGAACCTATGATTAGACTAAAGCAGCAAAATTGTACGGAATATGCTCGCGGACCGCCAGAGTGAATCAGAACTGATTCACTCCGGTGTGGTAAAACCGAAAAAGTGAATCAAATCTGATTCACTCTCACACCTAGCCCAAACGCGGCCTGCGTGGGGCTGAACCCCCACATCGGACACGGACGCGAGGTTACCTACAAAACCGCCGTTTGGCGCGTTTGCGGGGCTGTTGGGCGGCGTGAGCCGTACAACTTAACATTAGAGAGTAAAACTTACTACACACAAAATTACGATAATATGAGATAATAGTGTATGCCAAAACAGAAAGGATGATGTGAATGACTACAACAAGATTACCGAAAACCATTACCGCCGGTGCACTGCTTGCAACGCCGATACCGCCAGTAAAATGGATTATCCCCGGTTTGCTCCCGGCAGGGCTGGCAATCTTTGCAGGCCCCAGCAAAGCGGGCAAGAGTTGGCTGACCCTGTGGCTCTGTTTGCAGATTTCGCAGGGGAAATCTGTGTGGGGCCGTGAAATAGAACCGAGAACCGTGCTTTATTTTTCGTTGGAAGATACATTAGGTCGCCTGCAAGAGCGTCTTTACCAGCTTGTCGATGCAGAAGAAGACCCGGAACGTCTCATTTTGCAGACAGAAAGCCACGGAATTGGGCAGGGATTGGAAGAACAAATCGTCAGTTTCATCCATACTTACTCCGATATTAGCCTCATCGTCATCGACACCTTGCAAAAGGTACGAAAAACCGACCAGAGCGGTAGTATGTATGCCAACGATTACCGGGATATTGGCGCATTAAAAGAACTTGCGGATAGGTACGGCATCTGTATTCTTCTTGTGCATCATCTTCGCAAACAATCATCGTCAGACCCCTACGACCAAATCTCCGGCTCAACGGGTATTATGGGCGTGGCGGATACAACGTGGCTTATGCATCGTCAGCGCATGAGTAAAACCGCGACAATTCGTATAATTGGGCGTGATATAGATGAGAAAATGCTGCATATCCGAGAAGAAAACTGCATCTGGACGTTGGATGAGGAAGAAACCGCTGAACAACTTGTCACAAAAGCTGTTCCCGACTACCTTTGGAAAGTTGCAGACTACATTGACATGGTTGGAAAATGGCAGGGTACAGCCACGGAATTGCTTGTTGCAGCAAATATTTCTGATGTGAAACCCAACCAATTCACCCGGAAGATGGCTCATTATGCCCGCGACGTATTCAGCCCTCGTGGTATCGAATACAAGTACACCCGCACTGAGCAAAAACGTCTGTTTGAGTTCTTCCATGACGATGATGACGGTGCTGACGATGATATTGATATATCCCAACTTTCGGGATGGGGTATCCCACAAACATCGTCATCATCGTCAGCATCGTCATTAAGGTCGCTTGAGGGAAGCAAGCACAGCAAGTGTAGCCACACTTGCGGATTTTCGGTTTAGGGGGCCCCTGCCCCTAAACACAAAAATTGCTTGCTGGGGCGCGGGTCTCCAGCGGAGACCTCAAAGCGCGAAACGCTTTGAAGCGCTGATCGAGCCGACAGGCGAGATAGTCCCAGACCCTTATGAGAAACGGAGGCACACATTATGGCAAACCGAAAGCGGCCCATCGTCCTGCGCTGCCCGGTGACAGCGGAGGAGCGGGCCTTGATTGAACAGAAGATGTCCCAGTTCCAGACAAAGCGGATCGGCGCCTATCTCCGCAAGATGGCGATTGATGGGTACATCATTCAGGTGGACACCACCGACATCAAGGAGATGACCCGCGCCCTCTCCGGCATCGGTCGGAACATCAACCAGATCGCCAAGCGGCTGAACGCCGGCGGCCCTACTTATCAGGCCGACATGGAGGAGATCCGGGAGAGATTGGAGCAGATATGGCAGTTACAAAGACGCATCCTATTAAGTCAACGCTGAAAGCGGCCATCGACTATATCTGTAATCCCAGCAAGACGGACGGGAAGCTGCTGGTGTCCTCCTTCGGCTGCACCGCGGAGACCGCCGACATCGAATTTGCATGGACCCGCCGCCATTCCATCGACAAGGGCACGAACCTGGGCCGCCACCTCATCCAGGCGTTTGAACCTGGGGAGGTCACGCCGGAGGAAGCCCATAGGATCGGCATGGAGCTGGCAAAAGAAATATTGGGTGGCAAGTACGAGTTTGTACTTACCACCCATATTGACAAGGGGCATATTCACAACCATTTGATTGCCCTGCATTTATTCAGGCCTTTATGAACAGCCGGACAGCCGCGGCGCTGGACGACACCTATGATCGCCTGCAGTGGGCTGGTGAGGAGTATATCCTGGAGGAACTGAACGACGAAGTGGGCGGACTGAAAAAAGCAGGCGCGCTCTATTCCGCCGAGGTGATGTACTGGGCTGGCTACACCTACCGCTATTGGCACTATTACACCGGCGAGAGCAGCAAGGCCATTTTCCAGACTGCCGAAGCGGAGACCATGAACGACTGTCGGCTGGGTTTTCACACCTTTGATGTGGAAATGGCCATTGACGATCTGAAGGAGCTTTACACGCAAAAATCGAAAAGCGACGGTCAATAGGCATATGGGCGGCTTCGTTTGCGCCTCCCACAGGCGAAAAAACAGGGGATTTCCCACCCGTATTCATTCAGTTTTGAGTGCCCTCGTCGGGGCATAAAAAACGCCACAGGTTTGTGTTACCTATGGCGTTGCCCCAGCAGATGGCCGGTCTGTATTCAGTTATATGGTCACGGGGCGGGGGCCCCGATTGACAGTGCTGTACCCATATCTCGGCATTTCGTGGTCTTTCAGCGTGTCAAGGCTCACTCAACAGTAGTAAAATCGTAGTAAATGAGGTGGTTTTGACCTGTCTGAAATACCCGTGGATACAGTGTTTTCAAGGGATAATCAGATTTTGGCTTGATTTTTCACAGCAAAAGATGCCAAAAAGTAAAGGTTTTCTTTCCGACGCCGTGGGCCCTGCACAAAAGATGAGTGAGCCGTGACCGGATCGGCGGCCGCTTTGCGAAAAATGGCCCTGAATTTGTGCGCAAGAGCGTTTTCTACAAAAAACAGGTGAATTTTTCAGCAAATGAACTAAAATTTTGCGGGAAAGTTCTCCGGGCGGACCGCATGCACAGCGGGCTTTTTTGCTGTATAATGGACAAAGTGGAAGGAAAGTTTGAGGTTTCTTCCGATAAGCATATTAGTTGCTCTTGTGGCGCTCACAACGGTGACGATAAAAGGAGGCGTTTTTTGTGAGGGGGCGGAAATATTTACGCCGGCTGACGTTCGTGATTTTGTTTGGCCTGCTGATCCCCGTGCTGATCGCGTTCCTGTTCTTCCGTTCGAGCGTGCTGCGTAACCGGGAACAGCTCACCGAAGAATCGTATACGCGCGCGTTTACAACATATACTTCTATGTTCGACCGCAAAATGCAGGAACTGGAACAGTATGCGTTCCGCATCAGCGTGGAAAGCGAGAGGCAGGGGAGTCTGTTCCGCAATGGATTCGGGCAGATGACCCCTTACCGCATTTGGGAGCTGACCCAGGCGCTGAATCAGAGTTATCTGCGCTCGGACGTCAGCGATTGGGGGCTGTACAGCTATCGCGATCAGCGGATCCTGACCGGTTCATATTCCTGCACATTGCAGGATTTTTTGTACAAATATGATGAAGAAGATGACGCAGAACTGGCGGCCTTCTTTGCACAGGAGAACTATCAGCTCCGCGATACGATCTTTGCCACGACCCGCACAGCGGCGATGCCTGGCGACCGTCTTTTCGTGGGGGTATGCACGCGTATCGGCTCCACCGACGATCCGGCCCTTGTATTTTACGTTCTTTCCCCGCAGGATGTGGAAAAATCCATGGTGATGGTAGGCGATGAGGGGGTCGGCTACTACTTGTGCGGTTCAGACGGGAAAATTCTGCTTACATGGGGGGATACGCCCGATGAAGCCCCCGAAACCGTTTTGGCGCAAAGTGCGCGGAAACACGCCGGAGGATACGTGCAGCAGGTGCGCTATGATATCAACAGCAAGTACCCTTCCCTGCACATCAGCGCCTATATCGGCAGCGAGGCCATGCAGAATACGATCATGGAACTGTTTAACAGCGTGTGGCTCGTGCTGATCGTGGCGGTAATACTCATGCTGGCGGTTTGCGGCGCGGCTATCTATATATCGTATAAACCGGTGAAGGAACTGACGGATAAGTTTGATTACAGCAGCGGCGATGAATTTGGCATGTTCTTAAACGAGATGAGTGCCAATGCGGCTAAAATCGACGAGCAGCAGCTGCTCATCACGGATCTGCTTATGAATCATCTGCTGTATGGGGTCCATATCTCCTCCCGGCAGATCCAGCAGCTGGGCGTTACAGCAGATTATCCGTATTATTGCGTGATGCTCATGGACGGTTACTCGTTTGTGAACAGCGAGATGACCAAACGACTTACGGACGTTCTGATGCAAAACTGCCGTGCGCGTGTGTTCGTCACCGACTGGTATGAGGAAAACTGCAATGTACTCATTGCCTTCATGTTTCAGCAGGATTCCAGCGATCTGATACGAGAGGCCAAAACGTGGTTACAAACCAACTGCACCACGGCCGGTCAGCTGTACGCCGGACCAGTGTGCGATATGCTGGAGAACATTCAGCAGAGTTTTAATGATTGCATCGTGCAGCGCAAGAAAGCAAATCATAAAACGCATGCGGCAAGCGGCGCAGAAAAACCGAAGCGGCTGAAGCAGAAAGAAATGATGCGGCAGATCCTGACCTTCCTTGAGGAAAACTTCCGAACCCCTGATATCAACCAGGCGCAGGTTGCAGACAAATTCCAGATCTCCAATTATACGCTCAGCCGGTTGTTCAAAAGTGAAATGGGGGTCGGGTTCACAGAGTATCTTTCGGCCAAGCGGTTGGATTATGCCAAAATGCTGCTGCTGACCACCGAAAGCTCTGTGCGCGACATCGCCTTGCAGTCAGGCTTTACAAACGAAAATTATTTCTCACGAACTTTCAAGCTGCATACCGGAGTGGTGCCTTCCGCCTTTCGGAAGAAATAGACGAGTTTTCCCCAAAGCGGGGACCGCAAAAAAACGCCGTGATCCCGCACAGATACTTCAAGCTGCGTAGGGGAAACACATATTTCACAGAGAGGGTTCATGCCTTCGCATGCGGAAGGTACCGGCCCCGCAGGAATGCACTGCCCGGAATTTTACACACAAAAACAAGCCGTTTAACGCCCGCAGGGGGTGCCGATGTGCCCCTTGCGGGCGTTTTTGTGATGGCGCTTTGCAGAAAAAGGGGCGGCGGGTAACTTTTGGCGGTTTGCACATGATCTTCTTTTTTTTGCGGCTTCTTTTGCAGTTTTTTGCATTTTTTTGGTGCAGTTTGCGCAAAACCGATTCACGACAATGGAATTATTTTGCAGATTTTGAGCCGGATCTTGGCCTTGTGCAAAATTCTGTTCTTGCCGGCGGATTGTAGGCAGCGTATCATTGATCCAAATCCAGACCGACAAGGGCGATGGCCAGCCATACCGTATTGAAATCAGGAAATCTCACAATTTTGAGGAGGTCGTTCGATGAAAAATCCGTTCAAAAAGAAAGCCAAACCGGGCGATAACGACGTGGTCGTCAATTCCAGAGGGAAATTGATGCTGCGCGTCCGCCGCAACCGGGACTACTACCTGATGCTGCTGCCGGCCCTGATCTATGTAGCCCTGTTCTGCTACGCACCCATGTATGGCCTGCAGATCGCGTTTAAGAATTACAAAATGTCGCTGGGCGTCACGGGCAGCCCGTGGATCGGGTTTCAGAACTTCACGGACTTTTTCAACAGTTATTACTTTGGAACGCTGATCAAAAACACGCTGGTGCTTTCGCTCTACAGTTTGCTGGTAGGGTTCCCCATTCCGATCATCCTGGCCCTTGTGCTGAACGAACTGGGCGGCAAGTTCAAAAAGTTCACACAAACCATCCTTTATGCGCCGCACTTCATTTCTCTGGTCGTTCTGGTCAGTATGCTCAACTGCATGCTTTCCCCTTCCCAGGGCGTTGTCAACACGATCCTGGAAATGTTTGGTCTGGAACGCAATTATTTCATGGCCAATCCGGACTATTTCCCGCATTTGTATGTATGGTCGGGCGTTTGGCAAGGCATGGGATGGGGCGCCATTATCTATCTGGCGGCGCTGTCGGGCATTGACCCGGCTCTTTATGAGGCCGCCGATATGGACGGCGCCACAAGGCTGCAGAAAATCATCTACATCAATCTGCCGGCTTTGATGCCGACCATCGTCATTATGCTGATCCTGCGTGTTGGGCAGATCGCTTCTGTCGGCTACGAAAAAGTATTCCTGATGCAGAACGATTTAAATCTCGAGACCGCTGAGGTCATCTCTACCTATGTATACAAACGCGGTCTGGTCAACAGCAATTACAGTTTCGCTGCCGCCGTCGATTTGTTCAACAATGTTATCAACGTTACATTGGTACTGATTGCGAACAAGATATCGAAGCTTGTCAGCGATACCAGCCTATTCTGAGCAGCAGGAAGGATGTTACCATGAAGACAAAAAAATTGAAACACATAACAGCTTTCGATGTTATTGTAACGATCATTGCGATCATCCTTATTGCGGTCGTCGGCTACCCGTTGATCCTTGTGCTGTCCAACTCTGTCAGCGATCCAGAAATGGTGGCCACCGGGCAGGTGATCCTCTTTCCAAAAGGCTTTACGCTGGAAGGCTACAAAGCGGTTTTTACTGACAACAGCATCATGACCGGGTATGCGAACACCATTTTCTATACCGTTTGCAAAACGCTTTTGAGCCTGGTCGTCATGCTGCCGGCCGGTTATGCACTGACGAGAACCAATCTACCCGGACGAAAAGTCATCACGGTGATCTTCATGATCACGATGTATTTCTCAGGCGGACTGATCCCGACTTTTCTGCAGGTCAAAGCCTATGGCCTGTACAATACTCGTGCGGCCATCGTTATTTTGGGATGCTTCAGCATGTACAACGTCATCATTTGCCGTTCGTTTTTCTCTTCCATGCCCCATGAACTGGTAGAAGCTGCGGAGATCGACGGCTGTTCCCCCATGAAAGCGTTTGTACGGATCATTTTGCCGCTGTCCAAGGCGCTCATCGGCGTGATCGTGCTTTACGTTGCCGTTGGGCAGTGGAACTCCTACATGGACTGCCTGATCTATATTCAGGACACTGAAAAAATGTCCTTGCAGGTCATTCTGCGCCGCATCATGACGTTGGCCCAAACGGCTGCGCTGATGGACGAAGCAGGGGACTATGCCGCTGCTATGGCGGACCGGGAGGCGCTGCTGCGATATGCGGCGATGGTCGTTTCTTCGGTTCCGCTGCTGGTTGTCTATCCCTTCCTGCAGAAATATTTCGACAAAGGAATTATGATCGGTTCGGTAAAAGGCTGAGTTCAGCATGCATCCATTTCCCTGTAGTAACCGGGACTGCTTTATAGATCGATCGTGGAGCAGGACCGTAAAATAAACGCCATCAAAAAAGAAGGAGTGCTTTATGAATCTCAAAAAACTCACAGCATTGGGCATGACCGCCGCCATGACAGCCACCTTATGTGCCTGCGGGACCACTGCCGCCTCTGGCAGCGGGAGCGCCGCCGTCAGTGAAGACGGCATCGCTGCAGCCCAGGAAAAGATCCAGAGTGCTGAAACCGGCAGCTATGTTGCCACCTATCCCATCGTAGAGGAACCGATCACCGTCACCGGGCTGGTCGTTGGTGCGGACGACAGCGTCAGCGAAAGTCGTCTGGTGTGGGACAAGGTCTCCGAAATCACCGGGATCAATATTGAATGGATCAACATCGACGAAGAATCTCTGGCTACCTACCTGGCAAGCAACGACTGGCCTGATTTCTTCCACACAGGGCTGCTGACCTCCAGCCAGATCAATGACTATGGGATCCAGGGCGGTCGTTTCGTCAACTATCTCGATCATCTGGACATCATGCCCAATCTGGCGCAAACGCTGAAGGATTTCCCGGAAGCGCGTGCATCCTCCATTGAACTGAACGGGGAAATGTATCAGTTGTTCGCGGTGAGCGGCATAAGCGCCACCAGCACCAGCTGCCGCCCGCACTATCGCCGTGACGTACTGGAGGCTGCCGGGATCGAGAATCCTCCGACGACCGTCGATGAACTGTACGAAGATCTGAAGATCCTGCGGGAGAAAAACGGTGTTCCGGGTATGATCCTCGACACCTCCAATACGACGGGCATGGTACCCATGCTTTTCAGTGCGTTTGGTACGCTGAACAATCTCGCCTTTGATGATGACGGCACAGGCCAGGTCGTATATGCGCCCGTTACGGAGCAGACCAGGCACTACTATGAATTCCTGCACAAGCTGTATGAGGAAGACCTCATGAACCGCGAATGGCTGACCATGGACGATTCCGTTCTCGATCAGCAGGCAAAGTCCGGGAATGTTGCCTTCATGACGGCTGCGGCTGCCCAGCGCCTGTCGCTGGAGGATCTCAATGGCGATTGGGAGAACCTTGACTGCCTCGCGCCGTTGACCAGCGAATACGATCAGACGCAGACCCTGGCCGGCGTCATTGACTACCGGAACCAGCCGGGTATGTTCATCAATAAAGACAGCCAGTATGTAGAAGAGCTTTGCAAAATGTTTGACATTGCCTTTGCCACCGAAGAAGTCGTGCCCGGTTCCGGCCTTTATGGCCAGACGTTCGTCTGGGGCTTCGAGGGCGTTGACTGGAAGATGAATGACGATAATACGTATGAAGAAATCGTCCCCGAAGATTTCAGCTCCTTCTCTGCATATCAGGCACAGGCACTCCGCTTCAAGGACCTCGGGCGTGCGGATGCATTCGGCACGGCGACCACTTCCACTCCCGGCAATTCGCAGGCACGTCAAAAAGCCTACGCTGAGAATGTCATTCCCTACCAGATCACAGAGCATATCTTCCCCAGCGACCCCACGGGTGGTTTTCTTAAATTTACGGATGACGAGCAGTACATCATTGATAACAAGTACGCGGACATCGACCTGTATGTGACGGAAATGCGGGCCAAATTTATTTCCGGCGCTGCGGACATTGAAACCGAATGGGACGCCTACGTTGAAACCGTTGAGCGTATGGGCCTTGAAGAGGTGCTCGGTGTATATCAGACGGCCTATGACCGCTGGTGTGAGGCTGCCAACTCCTGACCTAATAAAGTCCGTTTTCTGACAGACTGGTACACAAAAGAAAATCGGGCGCTTTGTGCAGACTTTCCGCAAAGCGCCCTTTTTTATCAGGTTTTACAAGGAGAACAATATGCTGAAGATCCCTGCCGATGAACGCATCATTACCGATGCGGAGGTGTTTTCTGCGTTTGATTTGAACTATCCCGGACTGGAAAGTGTCAGAACGGCGCTGGATGCCGGGAATATGCCCGCCGCCAAAACGGCTCTGGTGCATTATTTTGAGACGCGCACCAATGTGAAATATTACTGCGATTACCGCGCCCTGCCGCTGCGGGCCATTGACACAGACAGCAACCCTTATCTGTTTCAGTCCTCCATGGGTCTGGCAGGCAGCCTGAAAGATTTCTGCCTGTTCGCCGGCCGCAAAATGATGAACCATATCTACGTCATTCCGGGCCGGGACCGCCGCGAGGTCGACTTGGGCTCAGGCTATGAGAATCTGCCGCACTATAACTTTTTTGACGATCAGCTGAAAAAAGGCCGCCAGACGCTGGATATTTTTGTCCGCGGGGTCTTCTGTGAATATTACAGCGTGCTGTACCACGAGACGGGAGACGCTGCCGTTGTCAAGGACGCTGAAAAATTCCTAAAGCTGTTTTGGCAAACATACCCGCTGATGGCAGAGTACACGGAGCCTGATATTTCTCACTTCTCTTTGACAGAGGAGCGCGACGTCATGAGCGCAGGCTGGTTGGCGTTCAACTATATCTCGCTGCTTTACACCCGCGTTGCCTATGAGATGCCCGTTGCCACGACGTTTGAACTTATCAAACACCTGTGGTTCCTGGGCATACAGTTCCGCCGTTTTGATACTGACAGCTACCGCAAGTTTAATCACCATATGTGGGAGCGAGGCATCGTGCCGTTCGCGCTGGGTACCCTTTTCCCGGAGATCCCCGCCTTTGGCGCCATGAAAGATCACGGTGCAGCGGTCGTTCGCCAGCATATCCGGGATGATTTCAGCACGGAGGGCGGTTACTCGGAACACAGCATCTCCTACTGGTTCGGTGCGGCGCTGGGCGAGATGGTCTGCCGCGCGGTCTACATCGCCCGGCTGAATAACGAACCGTTGTTGGACGAAGACACCAGGGAACGCATCGAAAAGAGCTTTTCCGTCACGGCTGCCATCGCCGCGCCCGGCGAACTGTACCCCGCTATGGGCGACAACAGCAACCCGCAGATCGAACCGGTCCTGCAGGCGGGCATCGATGCCATGCAGAACCATGACTGCGCCGTGGTCATGGCCGTCCGACACGGGCAGACCATCCCCGAAAAAGCCGATATCCCGCTGGACTACTGCAACGACAAGGTAGGCTTTTTCTGTACCAGGAGCGGCCTGACAGGCGACGCCAACTATCTGCTCATGTCCGCCAAGGTCAATTGCGGCGACACAGGCCATAATCATATGGATATGCTGTCCGTGGCGGTCTCCGTCCACGGGCAGGAGATCATCGGCGAGCCATACTCCCGCCCACTTTACCATATTGCCCCGGTGGGCGACGCACTGCGTGGATATGAGTACAACATGAGTTCCCACAATACGGTACTTGTCAACGGTATCCCGGTCCAGCCTGATTTTATCTATGCTGCCAAGTGGGGCGTTATCCGCCCGGACTCCCCGGTAGAAACTTTCATCAGCGAGAAAAACGGCTGTTTTGTCCGCGCCTTCCACAGCGCCTATACCCACAGCCGCCATGTCCGCAAGGTGCTGGCGGACCGTAAAAAAGGCTTTTTGATCCAGGATGAGATCCAGGGCGGCAACCGTACGCGGGAACCACACATCCAGCGCTGGAACCTGATGCACGATATCACCTGTACCCAACTGGACAGCCGCAGCGTACTGCTGGAGAAAAACGGTACCAGGACGCTGATGCTGTGGGACGGCAGCCCGACCCTGCGCATCTGGCAGAAAGAGGAACTGCGTCCCCGCATCGTCAAACCCGGCGAGCCGTTGACCGATATTATTGATGTGTCTTTCCGGGATGAAAACAAATTTATCCCCGCCGGCGGACTGGAACCTGTGCGTCAAAGTGTGCTGATCCTGGATGTGACCGGCGGTATACCGAAGATCGACGACGTAAATGCGTTTTGCGCCAGGATGATGGAAAATGCCGAGGCTGGCAACCTGAGCGAATCGCTGAATCTTTTTGCCGAGATCTGATAACGAATGGAGGCCGCAAATGGCAGACTGGAAAGAAGAAGTTTTCGCAAAATTGGAAACCAAACTGGAAGCGGAGTGCAGGCGCCTGGCAGGACGCATCCCTTACCGCACTACCAACGGCGTATACCAGGACGACTACGTGGAAAAGGACATCAGCTGGTGGACGAACGGCTTCTGGCCGGGCATCCTCTGGCAGATGTACCATGCTACAGGCAAGGGCCTGTACAGGCAGGCCGCCGAAACCGCAGAAAGGCAGTTGGACAAGGCCCTGCACGATTTTGTGGGGCTGCACCATGACACCGGCTTTATGTGGCTGCACAGTGCCGTGGCCGACTACCGCCTGACCGGGAACGAAGCCTCCCGCGTGCGCGGGCTCACAGCAGCCAGTGTGCTGGCGGGCCGCTTCAATCCGGTGGGCGGATATCTCCGTGCCTGGAATCATGATTGCGTGGAGCCGAACGAGGACTGCACGGGCTGGATCATCGTGGATTCCATGATGAACATCCCACTGCTGTACTGGGCTTCGGAGGTGACGAAAGACCCCCGCTTTGCCCACATTGCCACGGCCCACGCCGATACCGTGCGCCGTACCCTTGTGCGGGAGGATGGCTCATGCGGGCATATTGCCTGCCTGGACCCTGTGACCGGCGAACTGAAAACCGTTCTGGGCGGACAAGGTTACGGACCCGGGTCTTCCTGGTCCCGCGGCCAGTCCTGGATCGTCTATGGATTTGCCCTTTCCTACCGCCATACGAAGGACCCGAAGTATCTGGAGACCGCCAAGCGCACGGCCAATTACTTTATCGCGAACATTTCGCTGACAGATCATATCGCCCGCTGCGATTTTCGCCAGCCCGCCGATCCGGACTATCTCGATACCTCTGCGAGCCTTTGCGCGGCATGCGGCCTGCTGGAAATTGCCATCCATGTCGATGGCGCTGAGAAGGCCATGTACCGCGCCCACGCAGAAAAGATCATTCGCAGCACAGTGGAAAAGCACTGCAACTGGGCCCCTGCGCAGGATTCCATCGTGCAGGACTGCAAGGTCGCCTACCATAATTGTGACGACCAGACCGACCTGATCTACGCGGATTACTTCCTGCTGGAAGCCGTGCTGCGCTTGTTGGACAAAGATTTCTTGATCTGGTAAAAGGGCAGCCGGCATGGATCAGCGCAGACTTGGGCGACATAAAGCTGCGGACCGGCGAGATAAGCTAAGGAGAAACGGTAATGAAGCAGACACACCTGGTTATGATCGTGGCGGATCAGCTCCGCTATGATGTTCTGGGCAGGGGGCTTACCCCAAACATTGATTCCATCGCAGCACAGGGCGTGACCTTTGAACACGGTTATTGTGCGTCCCCATTGTGTGTTCCGGCGCGCGGCGCATTGTTTACCGGCCTTTGCCCCAATACCAACGGCTGCCGCATTAACCCATGGTATAAGGGGGACAGCGCAGCGGGCTATGTACACAAAGGCACCCCTAATCTGTACGGCCTGATGGAGCAGAGTGGCCGCGACTGCCTGCATGCTGGTAAGCAGCACTTTTTTACCGCGGGCGGACGGTTGGAGGATGACCCCATGACCCGTACCCGCTGGCTCTGTACGGAACACACCTACCAGGATTTTCTGCGGCAGGCAGGGCGCCGCGCTCCCGGCGGGCCGCATTTTCGGTCCGCTGTGCCGGAAATGGCAAGCGGGAAATTCACGCGGATGCGCACTTATTCCAATCCGAACACCGGCCGTTACCCGGAGGAGGGGCGCTACTACTTTGACAACTATTTTGCCGACTGTGCCATACAGGGATTGCAGCAGCGTGACGCCACCCGCCCGTTATTCCTGAGCGCGATGTTCTTTGCACCGCACCCGCCACTGGAAATCCCCGAACCGTGGTACTCCCGTGTCAAACCGGACGACGTACATCTGCCGGAGAACGTCGGTCGCTGGTACCCCTATCAATCGCCTTTGCAGCTATACAACCTTACCGGTGCGATTGGCAGCCATTACGAAATTGAGCAGTGGCGGGAAAGCTGGCGCGTCTACTTGGGGCTTGTCGGTCTGCTGGACGACTGCGTAGGCCGCATCCTGAGCGAACTCAAGCGGCAGGGAATCTACGACGATTGTCTGATCGTTTTCACTTCCGACCACGGTGAGATGCTGGGCTCTCATCGCTTGTTTCAGAAGATGTGCATGTACGAGGAATCAGCCCACACGCCGCTGTACATCCGGCTGCCGCACGGTGCTCATGCCGGGGAACATATACGCAGCACCGTCAGCCATCTGGACGTCCTGCCGACACTCTGCGATTATCTTGATATCGAGTCCCCGCCCTGTGAGGGACAGAGCCTGCGCCCGCTGATAGAAGACCCGGACGCCTGGCGGGAAAAAGACGTTTTCCTCCAGTTTGACGGCAACGGCGCGCTGGGCAATTTCCAGCGCTGCATCGTGCGCGGTGGTTACAAGCTGATTGCGGATATCTTCAAAGATGAAGTCTACTTTGAACTGTACAACATAGACGCCGATTCGCAGGAAACGCACAATCTGCTCTTTGACGGAGATGCTGCCGCAATGGCTCTTGCGCAGGAACTGCTGCAAAGCCTGCTGGCCCATATGACGGCCACCCACGATGAAGTTGTGCTTCCTTATACGGATCTGCCACGCTTTGTAAAGAATTATCGCGGCTTGCCTGCGCCGTTCTGATACCGTCACAGCCTTCTGCACGGTATTGTATATAAAAACGGATAATGGGCTGTGGCGGATTGGTTTTGCGCGCCGAAATCCGCCTGCACCCGGTCGCGGCAGATGCCGCCAGACTGTATTTCGGAAAAGGGGAAAAACTATGATGAAGGGAAGTCCGACGCTTCAAACCATCCTGAAAGACGGCATTACCCTTTCGGATGTGATGAAAAACCTGAAAGAGCGGGAAAAGAAGTTCAGGGGCGGAATGACATGGTATGAGCGCGGCCAGAAGATCCGGGAACTGTTCCCTGCGATCTATGACGCCGAGATGGAGAAGGCCGAAATGAATCTTTCCGGCTACGCCAAACTGCCCGGTTCGCCGGAACCGCACTTTATTGGCGACCCCGTCCGATGGCGGGAGAACCCCTATGATTATGACGAGTACACTTACCAGCTGAATCGCATGGATCACTGGCGCACCATGGCAGAAGCCTACTCTTTCACCAAAGACGAGCGCTACGCAAAAAAACTGGTGGAGGAATTTTACACCTGGATCGAGGAATGCCCCGGTCAACCCTTGTATGATGAAAACGGCGAGTTGGCCGTGGACAGCTTCGACGGCTGCAAGTGCAATCAGGGGATCTGGCGCTCGCTGGAAGTGGGCATCCGTATGTACCGCACCTGGCCCAACGTCATCCACCATCTGCTGGACAGCGGCTATATTGATGAAAAGTTCCTGAAAACCTATCTGTTGAGCGGCTACCGGCACTGCGAGATTTTGTATAAAGTTACACCGATTCTTTGGCCCAACGCGGACCATAATCATTATCTGATGGAAAACAATGGCCTGTTGTACTTCGCCTGTATGTTTCCGGAAATCCGGGAAGCAGAAGTCTGGAAGGCCCACGCCATCCGCGAGATGGAGCGCAGCATCCGCGCGCAGGTCACCACGGACGGCGGCCAAATCGAAGGCTGCGCCTCATACCATAACGGCGCAGCATACTGGTTTGTACTGCCGATGCTGTTGGCCAGGAAGTACGGCTTCACCCTGTCGGAAGGATACGGCGAACGCCTGAAAAAGATGGCGCGCTATGCTACCTATGCCACCCGCCCCTGTGGCGGCAATTCCTGCTGGGGCGACAGCCACACCATCAGCAGCACACTCACGGCGGGGGCGTTTTGCCACTACCTGGCGTTTGGTGATGCAAATTATATGAACATCGCCCTGTGCTACTATACCCCGCAGGATCTGCTGAACGCAGCGGCCGCGCATATCTGGGAGGTGGAGGATTTGGAGAGCCTGCACCGTTGTATTGCCGATGCCGGAAGGCAGCGGCGTCAACCGGATCTGGCGCTGGTATCGTGGCAGCATGAATTGAAACAGACGTTTTTCCGCACCGGATGGGACAATGACGCTTTGAGCGTCATGTTTGCCTGTCGTACTCCCGTCAAAAATCTGCATGAGCACATCGACCCGGCCGGTTTTGAGTTCACGGCCTATGGCCGCAACCTGCTTGGCGACCCATCCATCTACACCTATAAAAATGACGAAAACCGCCAAAAGGCAAAGTCGGCCCACTGGCACAATTGCCTGACGCTGAATCATGAAAACCCGTGGGAGTATTTTTCTTCCTGGGCGTACGGCAGCCAGGAGGAAGGCGATATTTTGCAGGCAAAGCAGACAGACCGTCTGCTGTATGCCATCGCCTACCACATGAACTATAAACCAACGATCCACAAACGAGCTGTGGCGATTCTGGACGGCCGGCTACTGCTCGTGCTGGACTACCTGGGCGATGTGGCCGAGGGCACCAGTGTACAGATCAACTTTCATATGGACAGCCCCCGTGCCGTGGCAGATTCCCGGTCATCCTTTGCCGAGTCACTGTCCGCAAAAGGGGCCAACATTGCCGTCTATGGAGATACCCGTCTGAAGCCGTATCTGGTCCCGGCCAAAATCTCCGTGATAGACTACGCCTGGCACGACACGATGATTGCGCGCTTTGAGGGAGAACATCTGGAGGCGGGAGATCACGCATTCCTGACCGTATGTGTACCGCTACATGAGGAGGAACGCCCTGTTGCTGTGACAGACATTGGCAGCAACGTCGCCAGTAAGGAGCAGATAGAGTATACCTTTACCTGTGCGGGCGTCCACTATAAGCTGATAATGCGCGGGAAATCGCTGGAAGTAGAGAGCAGCGCAATATAAATTTGCTTTTTGAAACCATGCGGACGGCATGCTGTACGACAACAAACACCTGAACACGTGGGCAGTCGGCGGCTAGCCGAACAACTGCAGCGCCAGCCGTTACAGCCACGCCATGACCTGCATTCCACCAGAGGGAACGGTTACGATCGGGCGGCAATTCGGATTCTATCAAACAGGGGGCAATATGAACCGTATCAAAATCGCTTATTTTGATATCGACGGGGCGCTGGTCGATTTCTACGCCGGGCAGAGTGCCCCCCAAATACTGGAACCCCTTCCCCGCCTGCAGCAGGCGGGGAAGGGGAAAATTGATCTGCCTGGCCACCGGGCGTGCGCCCATGGTGCTGCCGCGTTTTTCCGGGATCGGGTTCGACACGCTGGTTTTGGGACGATCCAAACCGTCAAAAGTGCTGCGGAGTTTTCGGATACACGATAGTATTGTTTGTTGGCCAGTGCAAGACCGCTGTCCTGCAATTGGCCGCCGCCGAGCTACTGCCCGCACCGCCGCAGGCAGCCAAACTCAGGCACATGGACGCCGCCAGGATCAGGGATCCGAATTTCTTCAATCGGTTCATCTCCTTTATCATAACAAGAGGACGCAGCTGCGGGTGACCACGCACAGCAGGTTGTAGTCGGCCCCGGCCTTTTGCTGCAGGCGCAGGTTTTTTGCACACGGTTCCAGGTGCCCTTGCCCGCGGCGTCCACCCAGAGGCTGTCGCGCAGGTCCTTGTCACCATCCAGCGAGATGCCCGTCAGGAAGCGCTTTTCCGCCAGAAGGACCGCCCACTCGGCATCCAGCGCCTGGCGGATGAGCAGGGCCGCCGTCTCTTGGCTCATGCGGCCCAGACTGGCTTCGGCGCGGTTGGCGGCTTCATCCTCATAAAAGCAGTAGCGGTAGCGCATATTGCACAGGCTGGAGGCCGATTTGATCAACAGGTCGACGTGCATGGCGGTTTTCTCCTTTGCGTATGGGTAGGGAGCCCTATTATAGCAGGAGCGGCCGGATGCCACCAGGGCGCGCCCCGGCCTTGGGCCCTACCTACTGCGGCGCCGGGCAAGCAGTTTTTTACTCGTGGATGCGTCGCATTTTCCGGGAGAATCTGGTATTCCAATAAAAGGCCGGCGTTTTTCCGGCGACGCAGCCGGAGGGCGGGGGGATCCCTGACCCTTTCGGCGCGGCAGGAGCAGGCTTTCCCCGCCGGGGAGGGCCCGCGGTGGGAATATCGACGCGCTGGCAATCGCGGGAGAGGATGTAGTACATGGAATCGATCTTATACCAGTGTGTCAGCTTTTTTGCCTCGATCTCCGGGATCATCTGCGGCATCGGCGGGCGGGCCATCAACAAGCATATCGACAGCCGCGCTGTTGACAAGCTGTTCCTGGTGCTGATGGGCGTCATCATCCTGATCAGCTTCTACAACACCTGGCGGTATCTGTCGCTGTGAACGGCGGCCACCCCAGAAAAGCGCCCGGGTGGCCTTTTCTCGTGATATTTCTCGATGTACGGGGAATATGGTATAAAAGTATGAGTGATAGACGTGTTTACGTAAAATGTTGAGAATCGGAATTAGATCGAATTTGTAAGTTTGGAAGAAATGGTGTCTGCCAACCATTTGCTGCGGCAGATCGACGCGACAATCGACTTCAACAAAATCCTTGAATTTGTTGAAAGCCTGTATAGCAAAGACAATGGCTGGCCGAGCATTGACCCCTTTGTGCCGCTCAAAATCGTGCTGGTCCAGCATATCTACGGGATTCCATTGCAAGCACTATCCCGAGCACAAGATTGTTGTTGGCGACAGCGCCTACAAAACACCGTGGATCTGCAAAAGAGTTTTTGAGAGTGGGCGTATTCTGACCTCGGCCTACACGCACCCGAAAGCCAAAGACAGAAATCAGCCCTGGTACACCTACGTTTACGATGAATTCTATGACGATGTGATTTGCCCGGAACACCGGTCCTTGCACTATGCCACAACAAACCGGAACAGCTACCGTGAGTACAAGAGCCAGCCGTATCTGTGCAAGGACTGTCCGACAAAAGCCATGTGTACGCAAAGCCCCAAGTGTGAGAAAACTGTTACCCGCTACATCTGGCAGGACTTTGTGGAAATGACGGAAAACATCCGGCACACACCGCAGTACCGGGACATCTACAAGCCGCGGCAACAGAAAATAGAGCGTGTGTTTGCCGATGCAAAGGAAAAGCACGGCATGCGCTATACGCAACACAGAGACTGGGTCCAAGTGACGAACTGGGTGAAACTTAAATTTGCTGCCATGAACTTGAAAAAGCTGGCCACATGGAAGTGGAAAACCAAGAATCCACCCCCACAGGGGCCGCGCAAACGGATTTCCACCCCAAACTTCAGCTTTGTTTTCCTGCCTTTTCACCATTTTTTATGGCCCTTTGCGATATAGAACTTCGGCTGTATCGGTAAAGCAGCCAGAATTGACTGTCTATCCTCCGCAGATCTGGAGTGAAAGTTTGCCCTATAACTAAAAATTACCATGCGCGACAAGCTGTATCTCCTTGCCAGACGCCACCCGTGCCTCCGGCACAAAGCCCTGGTCCAGCCAGTAGGCCAGGCGGAACCGGCTGAGCGGGTCATTCAGCGGGACCTCGATGGCAAGCCGCGGGCAGCAGGCTTGGCAGAAGGTGAGCATGTATTTGGAAGCACCTGCGAAATGGGGGCTTGTATAGACCCCACATGGTGGCGCGGGGCAGCGGCGTGGAGGCCGTTGCCTTCGCGCCGCCTTTTCGTTTGTTGGCGGAGGGATAGTCGTCTGGCGCGGGGAGCTGCAGAACGAACCAGGCGCCGGGGCGGCCATTGGATTCCATCAGGAAGCACTGCCCGTCGCTGATCCAACCGACGAGTGCCTGAGTCAGGGCTTCGAGTTGAGATTCAAAAGTGGGAAGCCGGATTTTGTCAATACCTGCTCGTGTAGCGTCGAACTGGTAGCGGTCCTTGCAGATTTGCAATAGCGTCGGAAAGTCTTTCGCCAGGGCGGGGCGGATTGTGATTTGCGGTAGCTCCAAACCGGTCGAATTGCGATTCTTGTTCGCAGCGTTTACACGAGAGGCTTGTGCCATCTTTTCGCAGTATTCTTCATAGGAAGAATCGCCCGGCCAGGCGGGGCCGTCCGGCAGCAGCTTTTCATATTGCTGTTTGGCATTTTCCCACTGGGCACGGGAAAGGGACGCAGCAGAACTTGCCGTTTCCTCATTGTGCAGGTTATCCGCCTGTACGCCCAGAATGTCTGCCAATGTCTGGTAAGTGGAACGCTTCTGCGGGTAGGTCTCACCTTTCTCGTAGGCGATGATCGTCCGTAACCCTAAACCGGCCTGAAGAGCAAGTTCGGCTTGCGTCAGGCCTTTTTCTCTGCGGGCGCGGCGGAGTTTTTCACCGAATGTCATGGATTACCTCCTTGAATATGCGAATATATTGCTTAATAATTTGTGAGTATACTTGACACGCGCGGATATAGCGCAAAGAATATATAAAACAAAAAAACGCGAAATATCCGCATAATCAGTATGCAAAATTCAATTTCTGCCATCAAGTCGGCGCAACAAACGCGCAAAGGAGGCAATATGGCAAGAGCACATTATCACTTGAATTTAAATCTTGATGACCCCAACAAGCGGGAGGCGTGGCATATTTTGCAAAGTAAGCGCCGTGGTTCCCGCACCACATTTTTGGTGGAGGCGATTTTGCAATAGGATAGGAAAAAGCAGCTCGAAGAACAGCTGAGGGCCATTATCCGGGAGGAACTGGCGCAGGCACATTTGGCACCGTCTGTTGGGGCGGGTGCCGTGGCGGCATCCAAGGAAGAACCAGAAGTGAAGAAAGTGCCCAGAACGACGATTGATTTCTTGCAAAGTTTAGCAAACGGCAAGTGAGAAAACATGAATATACCACACATGGTACAAATTCCCTCTAAAAGTACCACAGTTGGTACGGTGGTTTGGAGGCGAATGGTATGGTGGCGCATGAAAAGTACCCGGGTGGTACAAAGATGAAATGTCGGTGGTACAAATCGGGAAGATGTTCACCTATGACCGTGAAAATATTGGATATACCGTGAAAAAGGGATACGCAAGATCACTTTTCCAGCCCGGTACGTTTTGCTAGCATAGCGTTTGGACGTCCAAACGCAAACTTTTGGACGGACCCAAACCCCTTGTTACCTGGCTGGGAAAAAAGCATAACAAGTAAGGCTGCAAGGCAGAAAGGAAAATGCGATGACGAATGAAACCAAAGAACTGAAAACTTACACGATGCAGCAACTGTACGCCCAGCCGCTGGAGCCGGTGGAATATCTGGTGGACGGCCTGCTGGCCCCGGGGCTGTACATACTGGGCGGTTCACCCAAGGTCGGCAAGAGCTGGATGGCGCTGCAGCTGTGCCTCGCTGTGTGCAGCGGAACGGCTTTTCTGGGGCGGAAAACCACGCAGGCCGAGGTGCTCTACCTGGCGCTGGAAGATGGCCCACAGCGGCCGCACAGCCGGGCATTGCGGCTGGCAGACGCCGCGCCGGAAGGGCTGCACCTCTGCCACCGGGCCGCGCCCATCGGGCAGGGCCTGGAACGGCAGATCGAAGCGCAGCTGGCGGGACATCCGCATATC
>OLIH01000239.1_pt1 | contig 46502 bp, 48 predicted proteins | sample 1609721 | NCBI WGS metagenome assembly OLIH01 (sample SAMEA4350157, study PRJEB24818) | metagenome | biome: human; feature: gut; material: faeces | place: Denmark | collected 2013-09
CCGGATAGAGAAGGTGCCGTCCGAATTCCGGACGGCCCATACATCAACCATCACGGTGACAGTAAACTTAGCAACTTAAAGACAACTCATGAGAGCAGTCTGGTGACAGCTCATGAAATCAGCAACACTAATGCTTTGTTTGAATGTGCTGTCATGCCCCTTCTGCATAGTTTTTTATTATTTTCGCATTCTATCTATGATCATCAACGACTACAAGACATACAGATTGATATTTTATTAATCAATGATTAAAAAATATTTGTTTTGTTTTCATGTTATACAATTCTGCCGCCCCGGTATGGGACGGCATTTATGAACAGGTATTCTTATCAGCGGTCAGAGCATTCTCACAACCAGATTATACTGGATATAACGTTCCACCAAAAGACCTCCTGCCTTTTCAGTATCTCCTTATGCAAAAGTATTGATGAGTTCAAATGCTTTCTGAATGTTTGTCATGGTAACCTTCTCCTTATTATCGACATGCTTACTTCCAAAAATTGTGTTGTAGTTACCAAAAGGAAACAATTGTTTCATTGTGTAGTTTTTAAATAATGAAACGATAATTTTTTGTAATCCAAAAAGCTGGCATCCGGATCCTGCTCCTTCAACCAGCTTCTCATCTATCTCAACACCATACACACTTTTCTTTCCAAACTGTGTACACTGTACTATATTCATCTATATTTCAAACGCTATACACACAATACACACTTAAAATCTTAGTACATTTTACGGCAGCCCAGCTAGAATGTCACATTGCCTACCAGCACTCTCTCCGTGGTGAGCATCTTTAAATAGCTCTGCCCGACGAAGTACTGCGCGAACGCTGTGTTCGGCTCACCGGTCTCGAATACATTTCCGCCGCCTAAGTCCTGTTTCATTTTTTCTGTATCCATGTGTAACGCCTCCCGTTTGTAATACAAATATTATCTTTTTGTCTGTATATATTGTATAACCGGCTGATGGTATAGGCAAATACTTAGTTTACATGGTGGGGTATGCCTGGGAGGTATGATTATTTTATCAACCCATAAATCAATTTCATTTTCTGAATAATTTCTTTCAGACTCTGACTGCGTATACCAAACGATTTCAGATCAACTGTTTCCTTCTCCATAGCCGAAAAGAATGTCTCTAAATCTCTTTGAATTGAAGACGGCGGTATCACCCTGGTGTCAGGCGTCAATAAAATACTCAGACGAAATACATCGTTTTTATGTTTACGGATATTTTTGCTGTCAACATGTTCTCCTTGTTCTTTTCTCTCCGTCAGATCCATCCACGCTTTTGCTTTGAAGGGAATCAGATAGCCCGCATCCAGAATCGGTATATCATTCAGCACGACTTTTCCTTCCTGAAGGAACTGATAATAGTCAGCATCCATCAAAATAGCTGATAAACTGGATATCTCATCATCCAATGGAAGAGGAGTCAGCACCGCATCTTCTGGAAGCTCGATTGCATCGACACGCCCAGAAAATAACTCGATCATATAAGGATAATCCTGGCTGGAAGGCTTTGAAAAGCGGTAAAACTGCGGTTCTCCTGTGCTTTTATTCCTATGTTCATAATCTGCTGCATTTACATACTCCCAAAATCTGCGTCCAAATTCCGGAGTCAGACTTTCTACGATCAGGACCATATCAATATCTCGTGTTGCCCGGAAATCCAGACCATCTTCGCTCATCAAAAGGTCGCATGCGGTTCCGCCAATAATTGTATACTGGTCGGTATACTCCGTGAACCACCGCCGAAAACTTTCTAATCCTGTTACCATGTGCTTACCATATCCTTTCTGTTAATTCTTCCAGACATTGCCGGGTACGTTCATCTTCATCCTCTGCCAGGCTTAATGCCAGTGATAAAACATCCACCATCTCCGTCTGGCTGATATTACGGGGATCATATTTCCATATCTGCAGGGCACACTGCCTGTCCGAATCTACCATACTGCTTGTGTAAGAATCTTTTTTCAAAGATAATTTCAATGTACCCCAGGTTTGAATAGCCGGCGGATTCAGCATACTCATATCGGAAAGCGCTGAGAGTCCTGCGGAAAACATTTCCGGCTGCACATCCTCCTTAGAAATATATACTGTCCTTCGGACCGGTTGGATCAGATATGGCTGCATTTCCTGATACAGCTCTTTAGGTGTACATTCTGTTAGCAGCATTTTCTTTGCCCCGACGCCGGTTCCAACTTTTTTTATCAAATTGGTTCTGCACAGCTGATCAGCTGCACGCGTTATCGTCATAGCTGTAACCCCAAACCTTTTCGAAAGAGGTGATAGTAACATAGGTTCGCACCCTCCAAGTATCATAGCAAAAAGCAGCTGCTGAGCGGACGGCTGTAATTTATCCGACACCGCTCCCAGTAACTCTGCATCACACCTTTCTGTGAGCATCATCCCCAGAAAAGGAAGATAAAGCTGCTTTCCGGGTATAACAAATGGTATTCTTGCCTCAATTAATGTCTTACGCCGCTGACTGGTGAGCCGTGGCATTTCCAGTACCATCGGGAACTCACAGATTTCACCAATACGCCTTAAATGTTTTTTTAATGAATTTACAGTATCCAATTCTTCCTGTGGATGTAAAAACAGACATTCTGTTTCCCCGACTTTTACCTGTTCAAAATAATATTTTTCATTAAGAAAAAAAGGAAGCCTGCTTTGCTGCCGCCATGCCGTGCGAATCACTGGGATGCCCAAAATTTCTGTAATATATTCCATCCGACCACCACCATTTTAACTTATTTTCAATATAATAACACCGCAAAAGTTAAACGTCAACTTTAAAGTTAAATCAACCATATTGATTGATCACCAATAAGTAAAGCCGGCATCCGGATTTTACTCTTTCAACCAGCTTCTTATCTGTTTCGACACCATACACACTTTTCTACCTCAACTGTGCACACACTATATTCACCTATATTTCAAACGTCATACACACTCAAACTCTTAGTACATTTTACGGCAGTCCGGCTCAGAAGTCACGTTGCTAAGTCCTGTTTCTTTTTTATATTCGTATGCAACGCCTCCAGTTAGAAATTTTGACTCTTCCCTAAAATACTGTACAATCTCCACACGGCAAATGCAAGATGAGTACCTTGATCATATCTGTTTTTGGCAGCCTGCCCTCTGTTTCGAACACAAAACTTCCACGTCTCTGTTCGACGTCGTTTAAAACAAGGGCGATCACTTCAAGGATCACAATTAGCACATTGCGCTGCTCATATCTTCGGCAGGATCGCCTGTTACACACGATCGCATCCATAACACGAGCAGCCTCCTCCGGCTCCGGGGCCTTCAGGCTCTCCTCGGGCCGATGGTCCAGAATACTCACAGCTCACTCCGGACAGACCGCGAGACAGTGCTCACACTTCCAGCATCCGTTCCAGCCGAACTCTTCAAATTCCCGCATATGCGGCTTCTTGTCTTCCCCTATGTAAAGTACGCCTCCCGGACACACCTTGATGCATTTTCCGCATCCGATACATTTATCACTTACCGTAAATCCAGCCTGATTCATACGATCACCTCCTGTTTCATACCTGTATATCCGGAGCATGTCCAATCCGTTCTGCGTTCATTCTGTACAGCACTTCTCCGATGTCTCCGTCTATGCAGATGGACCGGCGGCTGATCGGCTCCGGAGCATATGCTTCCCCGTGATTGAATTTGTTTCTACAAATATTCTCTTTCATTTTTTACGCTTTCACAAGTACGCACTTTTTTGTAACTATTGGTTTTGAGATGCCTCGACATTATTATGAGCGTAACGTGAAAGTGCTGCATCATTTAAGATCAGATGCAGCACTGAAAAAGATATCCGAATATTACAAAACGCGGTGAACTAATTGAAGACGAAAGACGAGTTACCCGCCTGCCCGGTAGCAACCACGGTCCAGCTCATAGGAAGCAAATGGAAATTACTGATCATGCGCAGCCTTCTTGCCCGGCCATGGCCTTTTAATGAATTACAGAAAGACCTGGACGGGATCAGCCAAAAGGTATTAACAGAAAATCTGCGTTCCATGGAGGCAGACGGCATTGTCACTCGTACCGTTTATGCCGAAGTTCCTCCCCGAGTAGCATATTCGTTAAGCGAACTGGGAGAATCTATGAGGCCGATCATAGATGCTATGGAACAATGGGGAATGTCGTATCGCAGGAACAGAGCATGTAATTCCGAGAAATAGGACGGCATGCTCATTCCCCAGTGCATTCCCGGATACAGTGCCATCACAGAGATGTTCCGGCGCTCCCTTCGTTTTATCAGAACAGAAAAACGAGCTCCCAGATCTCCTGTCAGAATATAGGCTCGTCCAGACGCTTTATCCTTTCCATCAGGACAAAAGTATCCGTATCAGGCCCTTCCGCCCCTTCGATCTGCCTCCGGATCTCCAGCATGCTCATGTCTGTCTCGGCGATCGTATCCGCGCATTTCTTCAGGCGCGCAATGATCTCCTGCTGCTCCGGGATCTCCTTTTTATATTTGAGCTGATGCTCCAGGCTCGCCCAGAAATCCATGGCGATCGTGCGGATCTGGACTTCAACTCTCATGTCCCGCTTGTGATCGGCGAAAAAGACTGGCACACTGACGATCAGATGAAGGCTTCGGTATCCGTTGGGCTTGGGATTGCTGATATAATCCTTCTCCTGGAGCAGCTTGATATCATCCTGCTCTGTCAGCGCGGACGCAATTCTGTAAATATCATCAACATAGGAGCAGATCACACGCACTCCCGCAATGTCATTCAGCTTTTCCTCCACATCCCTTAACGTAAAATGCGCTTTGAGCCGATGCATTTTTTCAAGGATACTGTGCGTGCTCTTCACCCTTGTCGTGATAAAATTGATCGGGTTTCTCTGATAGCGGACGTTAAACTCCGTATTAAGGACATCGAATTTGGTGCGGATCTCCTTCAGAGCACACGCATACATCATGCGCAGCTCCTTATATTCCACCGCGGTTTCCATGATCTGTTCCGCCTGCTTCACAGAGATTCCTTCGATCGGGATAGGCTGGCCGGCTTTTCCCAAAAACATGTGTTCAATATATTGATCATCCTTTTTTTCTATCTCCAGCAATTGTACCGTTCTCCTTCTTGGTCATATTTGGCGGCAGCCCGGCCGTGCAGCGGGGGATCTGCAGAACAGCGGATCCTGACTGCATGGCGGAACGTATGCCATACTTAAAGTAATTGACCTTATAGTAATGATCATCGCCCCGGCAGTCAACCGTATTTATACTTTTTTAATCAAATATCGACAATCTTTAGCTTATCCCGCGCCGGATCAGCAAAGCTCCATCTTCTCCACGATCTCTGCGATCATCCCCGCCCGGTTGAACGGCACCATGAAATAATATCCGTCCGCAGTCTCCGAGAGCTTCTCCGCGATCTCCGCCGCGATACGGACACCGACAGCCTGAGCTTCCTCACGGCTCATGCCCGGGTCGTACCGGGCTATGATCTCATCCGGCACGTGGATCCCCGTGATCTCATTCTTCATGAACACTGCATTGCGGTAACTGACAAGCGGCATGATCCCGCATATGATCTTCGTGTCGATCCTGCTCTTTATGTACCGGATCCTCTCGATATCTTCATCCGAGTAGATCGGCTGGGTCAGGAAGAAGGAGGCGCCCGCCTCACACTTCTTCTGCATCCGCCGGATCTCCGCGTCGATGTTCGCTCTCCCGTAGTTCAGCGCACCGCCGTAGGCGACCGGATCCTCTGCAAAATACTCCCGGTTCATCTGCCTTACATAGTTCATCAGAGTGACCGAATGATAGTCGTAGACCGAGGTGATGTTCCCCCTGTCGCCTGAGGGCACAGGATCACCTGTCACAAAAAGGAAATTGCGGATGCCGTTCATGTAGGCTCCCAGTATCTCTGAGCCGATCCCGATGGCATTCCTGTCACGGCATGCGATATGGGGCATGGTATCGATCTGGAGCCGGCCTGCAGTCTTGACTGCAGACAGTACGGATGAGGCGCGCATCTTTCCCATCGGAGAGTCTGAGAATGTGATCACCTCGACCCCCGCGTGTTGGAGGACTGCCGCCGCATCCATCATCTTCCTGTCGTTTCCGTCAAAAGGCGGGTCCAGCTCGGCGATGACGACTTTCTCTCCGGAGTAGAGTTTCCGGATAAACGGATTATTATCATACCGGATCTCTGACTCTGCCCTCTCCTCGGGGCGGTCCGAAAGCCTCTTTGCAGGAGTCCTGTGTCCCGCGGCAGCCGCAAGCTTCCTCGTGTAGGACGGGCTCGTCCCGCAGCAGCCGCCGATGATATTCACGCCCAGTCCTGCGATCTCTTCCATCGCCTCGCAGAAATATGCAGAATTGTCCCGATAGACCATCCTGTTCTCGATCCGGTCTGCATATCCGGCGTTAGGCGCCGCTGATACGATCAGGTCTCCCAGGTCCTGCCTCTTCAAAAGGCGGCTCAGATGAGACGGACCGATGCCGCAGTTGAATCCGATCCCGTCGATCAGCTCGCTCTCCTTCGCCGTCTTCAAAAGCTCGCCCATCCCGATTCCTGTCTGGGTATAGCCGAACACGTTGACGGAAAAGCTGGCCATGATAAATGCGTCGCTGACAGAACGGATCCACTCTGCCACAGGCAGGATCCGCTCGAGATCCGGGAAGGTCTCAAACCAGATCAGCCGGATCCCGGCGTCAAGCTGCGCCTCTGCCATCGTCTTGTATTCTTCGATGACCGCTTCATCCCGCTCGTCCGCGCCGCCCTGCTCGGGCACCGGCCCGATATCCCCGGCGATATAGATCTCTCTCTGACTCTTTTCCCGGATCGCCTCACGGTCCTGTCCCCGGCTCTCACCCTCGCCGCCGGCCAGTCCGCAGCCTGCCTCTTTCACCGCAGACTTTGCGATCCGGCATGCAGCGGATACATTCTCATAGACAGTCCGCAGCCGCGCCTCTCTCGTCTGTCCGGAGGGATCCGGGCAGAGCGTCTGCACATTCGAGGCGAAGCTGTTGGTCCTTATGATGTCCGCCCCCGCTTCAATGTATTCGCGGTGGATCGCTCCGATCCTCTCGGGATCCGACAGGTTGTCAAGCTCCGGCGCTCTCGAACTGTCGCCGTATTTTTCTCTGTAGTATGTTCCCATCGCGCCGTCCGTGACCAGCAGGCGGGATGTCAATATCTTGTGAAAATCCATGTATTGCGCTCTCCTCTGTTCTATAATCAATAACGTCAGTCTGTCTTCTTCTCAGCTTCTTCATAGAACGTCGGATGCATGATGATCCTGCGTTCCTCACTGGGAATTTCCTTCCCAGTATACGCAAAATCGCTGCTTTTAGCAACCTGCTTTTCTGCAGGACTGCCAATTTACCAAATCTACCCTTTCACAGCTCCCGCTGCCACGCCCTTGATGATATGCTTCTGGCATGCCAGATAGAAGATGATGACCGGGATCACCGCAAGGATCAGCGCCGCCATGACAGCGCCCATATCCACGCGTCCGTAGCTGCCTTTCATATACTGGATGGCGATGGAGATCGTCTTATACTTGTTCAGATCCAGCACGAGGTACGGAAGGAGGAAATCGTTCCAGATCCACATCGTCTCCAGGATACCTACCGAGATATACGTTGGCTTCATGATCGGGAGCACCACGCCGAAGAATGTGCGCAGCGGGGTACATCCGTCGATCATCGCCGCCTCCTCGATCTCAAGCGGGATGGATTTCACAAAGCCGCAGAACATAAACACCGCCAGCCCCGCGCCGAAGCCCAGATAAATGATGATGATCCCCCACGGTGTGTTGAGCCTTGTCCGGTCCGCCACAAGGGACAGCGTGAACATCACCATCTGGAACGGCACGACCATGGAGAAGACGCAGAGCAGATAAAGGGCTTTCGTAAATTTCGTCTTCACCCTCGTGATGTACCATGCGCACATGGACGTGCACACAAGGATCACCAGCACGGAGCCCACCGTGATGAATACCGTCCAGCCAACCGCGCTGAGCAGTTCGTACTTGTCGACCGCCGTCACATAATTCTCAATGCTGTTCCACGTCTTTTCCACGGGCAGCTTAAACGGCTCCTTGTTGATATAGACTTTCTTTTTAAACGAGTTCATAAGCACGATCAGGATCGGCGCGATATAGACCAGTCCGATGACCGTGAATACTCCTGTGCCGAGAAGGCTTAACGCCTGTTTCTTTTTCCCGTTCATTTACTGCTGCACCTCCTTTGAGCGCGTCGCGCGCAGCTGGATCAGGCCGATGCCGACTACGATCACGAAGAAAATAACCGCCTTCGCCTGTCCCACGCCTTCCCATCCGGTACGTCCGTAGAAGGTATTAAAGATATTGAGCGCCATCATCTCGGACATCTTCGACGGTTCGCCCGCCGTCAGCGACAGGTTCTGGTCAAAGAGCTTGAAGCCGTTGGTGATAGACAAGAACATACAGATCGTAATGGACGGCATCATCATGGGGATCGTCACCCGGAAAAGCCTCTGGATCCCGGACGCGCCGTCGATCTGCGCCGCTTCCATCACGTCTCCCGGGATCGACTGGAGCCCCGCGATGTAGATGATCATCATATATCCGATCTGCTGCCAGCTCACAAGGATGATCAGCCCCCAGAAGCCGTACCACTCGTTTAACCCGAGGGCGGTCTGGTATTTTGCAAGGATGCCGTTGAAGATCAGCTGCCAGATATATCCAAGCACGATGCCTCCGATCAGGTTCGGCATAAAGAAAATGGTGCGGAAGATATTCGTTCCCTTCATCTTCTGCGTCAGCGCCATCGCCAGCGCGAACGCAAAGACATTGATCACGATCAGAGATACAGCTGCAAACAAGCAGGTGTACCAGAACGAGTGCCGGAACACCGTGTCTTTAAGCGCTTCAATATAATTCGATATTCCCACGAATTTCGCGTCCGTCACTGTGGTAAACTCACAGAACGACAGCCAGATCCCCATGATAAACGGAATGATAAATCCAAGGATAAACGCAAAAAACGTAGGGAGTACAAAGATCGGCATATAGCGTTTTACCGCTTTTTCCATTATAATCGTCCTCCTTTTAAAAAGCGGCGTTCAGACCGTCTCTGCCCGCCGCTTATACCGTAAGTTTTTATATGAAGTAGAATGAAAGTAAGAGCTGAAAGTTTCTTATTTTATTTTGCAGCCGCTGCCTCTGCCGCCCAACCGTCTACGAACGCGCTCACTACTGCGTCCCAGTTGGCGTCCGTCTGGTCTGCGGCGTATGCTGTCAGGGCTGATCCCACGCCGTTTTTCCACTCTTCGGACGGCATTGTGGAGAAGCACCATGTCACAGGCGTCTTGCCTTCTTCCATATATTTGTTCGCCTCATTTACCAGAGTATTGGTGGACTCCAGATTTGCCGGGAACGGGATCACAAATCCCATGTCGCTGCACATTGCCTCCACGCCTTCGTCCGATGTCACGCACCAGTTCATGAAGTCGAGGGTCGCCTGGATATCATCCTCGGACGCCTTGGAGTTTACGCACCAGTAGTTTTCTGTTCCCGTGCACACGCCCTGGTTCTCTTCGCCTTCCACGCCGATGTAGATCGGGAGGATTCCCAGGTTCTCGTCTCCGATGTCCGCAACATTATTGTATTCCCATGTTCCGTTCTGGTAGAATACCGCTTCCTCTGTCACGAAATCAGCCGTCGCGTCGTCCGCCGTCTTGGTAGAGATCTCAGTCGGAGCGCAGGTCGCGTTGTTTATGTACAGATCCCATATCTGACGGTAGTTGTCGAGATAGGTTCCTTTGATCGCGTCTGTCGTATCGATTCCTTCGTCTTTGTATTCATAGTAGATCGGAAGGTTTGCGAGATGGGTCTTGAACCTCCAGTCAGAAGATCCGTCCATGCCTGCGGATGTAAAAGCGGAGAAGCCGAGGTCGTCCTTGCGCGCCGTAATGTCTTCTACGACCGCCTTGAAGCTGTCAAAGTCTGTGATGTCGTCCGCCGTATATCCTGCTTCTTCCAGAAGCGCCTTGTTGTAAATGATCCCGTAATTCTCAACCACGTAGGCGATGCCCGCCATCTTCTCCCCGTCCATCAGGGCGAAGCTGTCGTCTGTCAGCTCTCCCGCGATGTCAGAACCGGACAGGTCGTAGCAGTAATCTTTCCAGCTTGCCAGGCCGACCGGTCCGTTCACCTGGAACAGCGTCGGGGCGTCTGTCTTCGCCATCTCGGATTTCAATGTCTTCTCATACTCTCCGGAAGCCGCCGTCAGCACGGTCACCGGCACGCCGGTCTCGTCCGTATAAGTCTCCGCCAGCTCCTGCCAGTACTCATCCGCCTCGGGCTTGAAGTTCAGATAATATACCTTTCCTTTCGCCTCTTCCGAACCGCCTTTTTCGGAATCGGAATCGCTTCCGCAGCCTGCCATCAGTCCTGCCGCCATTGCCGCAGCCAGTACGATCGATAATACTTTTTTCTTTTTCATAGTATCCCTCACCTTTCTGAAAACCTTTTGTTTTCCTTGTTCTTGAGGGAATTATAACAGTCCCGTCCGCCCTGCCGTTAACAAATACAAAACCTCGGATATCAAAAAATATACATCACTGTTCTTCCTCGAACATACGGATGCTCTCATCTTCTCTGGCCGCAAATTCCTCCGGCGTCATCTTCCCCTGAGCAAGAGCCGGCAGGATCTCTCCCAGCGTCTCTTCCTGCAGGATGGAGTTCCATTTCACCTGATAATTCGGCACAAGCTGAGGGTTCTTCCTGTATGCTTCGATATAATCCCGCTCCGCAGGAATCATCCCGGAAGGCTCTTTGGCAAAGAGTTCTTCCCTCTGCTCCATGTTCAGCTGCGTACGCAGCTTTAACAGCGCTGCTGCCCCTTCCTTTACCTCCTCGCTGTACCCGGACACGATCGCCCAGCCGAACGTCTCCGGCGATGAGACCATCTTATTCCCCGGAAAGGCGGAGAAACGCACCTTGTCCTGCCATTCCTCCGGGATCTGGTCCATCATCCAGTATCCGTTGGGGATCATCGCCGCCTCCCCGGCAAAGAAATTTTCATAGGAAACGTCAAAATCCGAATAGAGCGCATTTTCCGTCGTATAAGAAAATAATCTCTGCAGCGTCTGCGCAAGATGTATCCCGCTCTCGTTCTGATAAGTTTTCGGATAAAACTCCTGCATGAACGCCGCTCCTTCCTCTGTGGACGCCGTCTCCGCGGTGGCGATCAGCATGGGCGCCCAGCCCGTTCCCTCCGTGTGCAGCGCCAGGGGCGTGATCCCGCAGCTCTCAAGGCGCTCGCAGCAGTCCCAGAACTCTTCCCACGTCTCCGGGAACCGCTCGATCCCCGCCTGTGCGAACAATTCTTCATTCCAGTACATCCCCGAGCAGGAGAATGCCGCCGTGCTGATCGGACTTAAGTAAATGCTTCCGTCCTTCTCGCTGCACGACTCAAGCACCGCAGGCTCGATCATCGCCATCCATTCCTCGTCCCCGTATATATAATCGGACAGCTCTTCGATCCGTCCGTCCTCTATCATCATATAGTAGAAAGACGGGAGCATCCGAAGATCCGTGATCACCGCCGGAAGCGTATCCGTCACATTCTGGCGCTTTAAGTTCTGCCGGTATTCCTCCTCCGTCTCCATGATCCAGTCCACATCCGCCTGCCATTTCCCGTCATACATCTGGTTAAACGCGCGGATCACATTTTCCTCGTTGCGTATCCCCGTGGAAGAGTCCACAATCAGAGTGATCGGAATGGACACTTCCTCATCTCCGCTCACAGTCTCCGCATTGTCCCCCGCACAGCCTGCTGCCGACAGGGCAAGGAGCAGCGCCGCAGCTCCCGCAATCCTCATTCTTCTTTTATCCATCCGCTACTCCTCCTCTTTCTCCTGCATGTCCCCGCCGGGGATCCTGATCGTGCACACCGTTCCATCTTCCTCTGCCTCGCAGTAAAACGCCGCCCGGTCCCCGTATTTCAGCCGAAGCCGCATCAGGATGTTCATCACGCCGTACCCGTGCCGCTTATCCGGGAAACAGTCTTTGAGCGCCGACACAGGCAGGTCGTTCATGCCGTTGATCTTTTCCGCTGTCTCCGGCTTCATGGGTGAGCCGTTGTTCGCCACGCTCAGGTACAGGTCTCCCTCTTTTTCTTCCGCCTTTATGACGATCTTTCCTCCCTCGAATATATCCTGGAATCCGTACTTCACCGCATTCTCCACGAGGGGCTGCAGGATCAGCTTCAGGACATATGTGCCCGCGGCGTCCACCCGGCAGTCGATCTCATAGGTAAACAGATCGTGGTTGCGGATCTGCTGGATTTCCATGTAACTGCGGACATTTTCCAGCTCATCCTCCACGGTCACGATCTCGCTCCCCTTGCTCAGCGACAGGCGCAGGTATTTTGACAGCGCCTGGATCATCCGCATGGTCGTCTCTTCCTTATTGATCCGCGCCAGCATATAGATCGTATCCAGTGTATTATAGAGGAAATGCGGATTGATCTGGCTGATCAGCATATTCAGCTCCGTTGTCCGAAGTTCCTTCTCCTGCGCCTTGATCTCCTCGAGCAGCCGCCGGATATTCTGCAGCATCTCATTGTAAGAGTTCCCGATCTCATCCAGCTCTGTGCTCGTGTGCAGTTCTATCGTCCGCTCGAAATTCGTCCCGTCGAATCCGGCCATAGCCTCCCGGATCGTGCGTATCGGCTTTGTAAATCTCTTTGAGAAATAGATACTGATGACAAACGCCGCCGCGGTCACAAGCAGATAGATCCCTGCCAGGACAAGAAAGACGGGGATGATCCCCTGATTCAGCACCCGGTCCGGCACAAAGGAAAATACCGTCAGCCCGCTGCTTGCATCCCGGTATGCCGAAAGCACGCCGCCTTTCACCCGCTCCCCCGAAAGAAGCATCCCGGACGTTCCTTCTCCGTTTCCCGTCCGCGCATCATTGCCGACCATCTCCCCGATATCCTCCGGAACACTCTCCCCTGCGCGGAAGGTTTCCGGCGATGAGGACAGGCATATCTGTCCTTCTCCGTCAACGACGCCGACAGCCGCCTCATCTTCCAGCTCCGGGCTGATCCCCGCGATTTCTCTTAAGAATCCGTCCTCCATCTTGAAAAACAGCATTCCCGGCTCGTGGGCATACTCCAGGCTCCTTACATATCTTCCAATAAAAAGAGCGTCATCCCCGGTCCCGAACAGAGTATCCCTTGTCCAGAACCACTTTGTCCTGGAATACTCCTCCCCCAGATACCGCTCGAATCCGCTCTCTTCAATATCCGCATACGAAACGTCGGAATAAGACCTGCTGTATACATTTCCCTTGTTGTCCACGTAACAATAATCCGCCACATAATCAAGGTCGATATACGCAAAATACTTGCTCAGGGCGATGTGCCGTACTTCCTCCAGTCCCTGTGTCCGAAGGCTCTGCTGCACATCGTCGTAGAGGATGCACTCCGCGGTCGTCTCATCTGTCCTGCGGAACATATTTTCCAGGGCAAGCCCCATCCGCTCGGTCATAAACTCATATTTGTCTATAATGGATCTCGTCAGCCTCTCCCGCACGCTGAGCCCCACGCCCAGGCTGGACAGCAAAAGGGCCAGCCCGAGGAGGGCCGCCGTATACTTCAGATACCGCCGCTGTATGCCTGATCTCTTCCCGTCTCTTCTCACCATTCTCCCCGCCTTTTTCCTTATGTTTCGTATTCCTTCCGGTATTCACTGGGCAGCCTGCCCGTGTACTGCTTGAACAGATGTGAGAAATAGGAAGGATTATGGATCCCCACCGCGTCGCAGATATCCCCGATGCTCCCGCTGCCCGACTCAAGCAGCTCCTTTGCTTTCTCCATCCTCTTCTCCATCAGGTATTTCTTGAATGTCATATGAAATGTATTCTTGAACACTCTGCCGAAATACACCGGGTTCAGGTAAATGTGCGCCGCCACGGAAACAATGGAGAGATCTTCTTCGTGAAGATGTTCCTCGATGTAAGCCGCCGCCTCCGCTATATATTCCCTGAAATATCCCGTCTCATCCTCCGCGGCTTCCTTCTCTCTCACTTCAATCGCATCGCACAGGATCCGGTAGCAGACGTCCACAGCTTTCGCCGCGTTCAGGTTCTCAAGATTATAATAATAATTGCGGAACTTCTCCTTTATCTCCTCCGTAAGCCCGTATGTATCCTGCAGCAGAAATTCTGTCTTGAGCATCACCCGGTGCAGGTATTTGCACTGCTGTTCCTCGTCATCAGGCAGGCTGTATATGAGCTGTACAAAAGTCTCTTTGAGCTCTTCCCTGCTGTTCCTGCGCACTGCGCCTGCGATCAGATTGTCCATATCGGACCGGACGCCCCGCTCCTGCGCGGCTTCTTCCAGAGGGTCTGTGTCCTCGGATACGGTAAATGCGCTTGCCCCGGATATGCTCGCCATCCCGAACAGCCGCTGCGCCTCGGCGAAGCTCCGCTGTATCCCGGCGATCGTTTTATACGGCTTTGAGATCGCCGCCACCACAGGGCTCTTCTCATCCTTCTTCACATGCTCCAGCATTTCTTTGAGCGTCCGGACCGCATCCTTCTCCGCTGTGCGGATGATAAACGCGCTTCCTTCCCCGTCTCCTTCCGCCCTCCAGCAGAAGAACCTGCTTCCTATCACTTCCTCAAGCCTCCGGATAAGAGCAAAACGGGACGCCTCATAGTCCAGAGGATTGGTGATCTTGTAGGCAAGGTCAATGTCTACGCACACGGTGATGAACCTCTCGTCATTTCCCGGCACATCGCCCAGAAGACGGAATACCTCTTCCACTTTTTCCTGCGGAATGCGGTTCTGCACATACTTCTGGATGACCACCTGCAGAAAGCTGTTCCGGTCTTTCACAAGAAGCTGCTCCCAGCTCTCATACTTTGCCTCGTGCTCCATCCGCTCCATGCAGGACTGATACGCGCCCTTCATCGTCTCCTGCAGCTTCTCGTCCTCAATGGGCTTTAACAGGTAGGCGAACGCCCCCAGGTCGCACGCCTGCTGCGCGTAGTTAAAATCCCGGTACGCGCTCAGCACAATAAACAGGCACTCCAGGTCTGTCTTCTGGATCTCCTCCATCACCATCAGCCCCGAGATCTGCTTCATGCGGATATCCGTCAGCACCACATGGGGCTTCACCTCCTGTATTACCCGGAGCGCCTGCTCCCCGCTCTGGGCAGATCCCGCTACTTCAAATCCCATGCTCTTCCAGTCGTATGTATCGATCAGCCCCTGCAGCAGGATCGGTTCGTCGTCTACAATTACCAGCTTTAATAATCTCATATCATTCTCCAGTCCATACACTGAGTCTATCTTAACATATTACAGGTCTATTTTAATCCTTAATTTCATAAGGCATTATCAAAAAACATACCTGTCATGCAAAATAGAAAACTATTCTGAGAGGAACTCGGCGGCTCAATCCAGCAGCGCATCATACATACGCCTGTCCCCGCCACTCGGGGAACCAGTTTTTGGAGAGAATACACCGAAGCACCTGTCTGCACAAAAAAGACGCGGCCGCACTCATTTTACCGTGCAGCCGCGCCCTTATCATATCAGCGCCGCGATATTCTTATTTGTTTTCCGCGATCTCTCTCGCCACATAGACTCCGCTTGCAGAGGCATGGGACAGAGAGTGTGTTACCCCGCTGCCGTCTCCGATCACATACAGTCCCTTGTGTATGGTCTCAAGATGCTCGTCCAGCTTTACCTCCATATTGTAGAATTTCACTTCTACGCCATAGAGGAGGGTATCGTCGTTCGCCGTGCCCGGCGCGATCTTATCCAGCGCGTACACCATCTCGATGATGCCGTCCAGGATACGCTTCGGAAGAACGAGGCTTAAGTCTCCCGGCGAAGCGGACAGGGTAGGACGCACAAATCCTTCCTCGATCCTCTCCGGCGTACTTCTCCTGCCCCGGATCAGATCTCCGAATCTCTGTAAAAGGACGCCGCCCCCGAGCATATTGGAGAGGCGGGCAATGCTCTCGCCGTATCCGTTGCTGTCCTTGAACGGCTCTGAGAAATGCTTTTCCACCAAAAGTGCAAAGTTCGTATTCTCGGTCTGCTTTTCTTTGTCCTCATAGCTGTGTCCGTTAACCGTCACGATCCCGTTCGTATTCTCATTCACCACGATCCCATAAGGATTCATGCAGAATGTCCTTACCTTATCCTCGAACTTCTCTGTCCTGTACACGATCTTGCTCTCATAGAGCTCATCTGTCAGGTGGGAGAAGATCACAGCCGGCAGCTCCACCCTGACGCCGATGTCGACCCGGTTGGATTTTGTAGGGATGGCAAGGCCTTCGCAGATCTTCTCCATCCACTTGCTCCCGCTCCTGCCCACAGATACGATACATTTTTCACACTCGTCCGTCCGATCTCCGGAGATCACTCTGTACCCGCCGTCCGCGATCTCGAGATTATCCACATGGCAGTTAAACCGGAACTCTACCTTGTCTTTCAGCTCTTTATAGAGATTCTCAAGCACCACATAATTGATGTCCGTTCCCAGATGGCGGACAGAAGCGTCCAGAAGCTTCAGCTTATTCTGCATGCACAGCTTCTTGAACTTCGTCCCGGCGGTAGTATACATCTTCGTTCCTTCCCCGCCGTAAGCGAGATTGATCTCATCTACATAATGCATCAGTTCGGTGGCTGTCTCTTTCCCGATATACTCATAGAGCGTGCCTCCGAAGTCATTGGTGATATTATATTTTCCATCAGAGAACGCGCCGGCTCCGCCGAACCCGCTCATGATGGCACACGTTTTACAGTTGATACAGCTCTTAACCTTCTTCCCGTCAATAGGACATTTTCTCTTTTCGAGAGGATTGCCGGCTTCAAATACTGCCACCTTCAGCTCCGGCGCTTTCTTCATCAGCTCATATGCCGCGAAAATGCCTCCCGGACCCGCACCGATAATAATCACATCATATCTGCTCATCCGTATCCCGTCCTTTCTCTTGTACCGCATACTATTTTTCATGCTTTATTATACAGGAAATTAACCGCAATTATAATATCATGGACAGAAAATGTTTTCAATGTCGTTTTACTGCGGAAAACATTCTTAATATGTATATTCTGCTTCTTGACTTTTTGTCATTTCCCACTATACTCTAAATATGAAAAAGATGCTCAAGACAGGCTGTTGATTCAAGTATGATTAGTTATTGAAAGGAATTAAAATGGTAAAAGACAACATCATCCCAAATCATATGAATATCTATTGGCATGACTATACCGGACATGTCAAAGACAAGCCGATCACCGAGGCAAGCGTTCCGGTGAAGGCTGCTCTGATCGGAAGAGTCGGGCTGATGCTCCTCTCCTGCGGGACCGGGGCATGGCGGGTAAGAAGCTCTATGAACGCGCTCTCCGAGCAGCTCGGCGTCACGTGCACCGCCAGCATCGGGCTTATGACGATCGTCTACACCTGCTTTGACGGGCACAAGACATTTACGAACTCTCTCGCCCTTAATAATACCGGTGTGAACACATCCAAGCTGAACCAGCTGGAGCGTTTTGTCAAGAAGTTCCCCAAGGAGGGCGTACATATGTCCGGCGAACAGCTCCACAACAGGCTGGATGAAATTGAAAAGATCCGGGGCCTGTACACACCGCTTCAGCTTGGTCTTGCAGCGGCGTTTGCCTGCGCCGCCTTCACTTTCCTTCTGGGCGGCGGCCCGATCGAGATGCTCTGCGCATTCATCGGCGCCGGAATCGGCAATTTTCTGCGCTGCCATCTGATCAAACGGCATTTTACATTATACCTGTGTGTGATCTCATCTGTGGCTCTTGCCTGTCTGTCGTATATCGTATCTCTGCGGCTTATAGACACGATCTTTACACTTTCAGGGAACCATGAGGCAGGATATATCTGCGCTATGCTTTTTATCATTCCGGGCTTTCCGTTCATCACGAGCGGCATCGACCTTGCGAAGCTGGATATGCGCTCCGGGCTGGAACGGCTCGCCTACGCTGTGATCATCGTCGTGACTGCCACGATCACGGGCTGGGTGATGTCAACGCTTCTGGGACTGCAGCCGGCAGACTTTGAGGCTCTTGCCATACCTTCAGGTCTGCACCTGGTACTGAGACTTGCCGCAAGCTTTGTAGGAGTATTCGGGTTCTCCATCATGTTCAACAGTCCTGTCTCTATTGCGGCTTCCGCGGCAGTGATCGGAGCGGTCGCAAACACACTGAGACTGGAGCTTGTCGATTTTACCGAATTTCCAGCTGCCGTCGCCGCCTTTGTTGGTTCGCTGGCCGCAGGGCTTCTGGCCTCCTTCCTGATGAAGCGCCTTGGGTATCCGAGGATCTCCGTCACAGTGCCGTCTATCGTGATCATGGTGCCGGGGCTCTACCTGTTCCGGGCAGTCTACAACATGGGCGAGATGTCTCTGGCTCTCTCGGCAAACTGGTTTGTATCTGCACTGCTGATCATCATGATGCTCCCGCTGGGACTGATCTGTGCGCGTATCATTACGGACCGTTCATTCCGCCACTGTACCTGATGGCACCGTATCTGATCTATTGCTTATTACTAACTGAAAAACTTGTTCCCCGCAGAGCTTTGCGGAACATATACAGGAAGGGCGCTGTACTGAGTACAGCGCCCTTCCTCCCGTCTTAGGATGATCCATTTTCTAACACAGCCCTGAGCTGCATATAAACTGCAGATGAGGCTCCTATCCTCGTCCCCGGCGGCGGAAGATATCGTCTCTCTTAAGGAAGATCACCGCCGCTGCAGCCGCAGCGGCCACACCCGCTCCGATCTTCGCCCAGTCCTGCCAGGTCAATGACGCCAGGTTAAAGCACCGGACATTCACCCACATCTGATTGATCCTCTGATTGTTCTCCTGGTCAAAATACTGCATGACCACTGCCCGCTCCAGCACGTCCTGGGGCGGATACTGTGCAAAAAGCTGCCGGTTCGCCTGATCCGATTCTGCCGTGATCACGTAATCCGGATCCGAGTTGTCGCCGCTGAAGAAGAATCCCACCGGATACTCCATCGTGTCCTCAGCATCCTCCTCTGCTCCGTAGCACCAGTCCGCATAGGCATAGATGATGTCGCTGTCCCCGCCGGCGATCACCGAGGTGTAACCGATGTAATACATGTTGCGCACCACATTGTCCGGCCTTGACATGAAGTTGATGAACGCCTCCGCCGCCTGCTGCTTCGCCGCGCTGCCGTCTATGCCGTCTTTTAACATGACCCAGCCGTCGAACCAGATATTTGTGCACTCCTCCGGCACTGCATAGGCGAGATAATAATCGTCAATCTCCGCCTGGTCCAGCGTGTAGACCGCGTCGCCGGACCACTGGTAGTTTGCCAGCACCTTGCCTGTCACCATATCCGCCTTGCCGCTGTCTGACTCGAAGGAATACGCGTTCTCCTTCATCTGCTTCAGGATCTCCTCCGCGGCTCTCACCGTCTCTTCATCGGTCCGGTTCATCAGCTCTGCGATCCGCTCCAGCCGGTCATCCGAGCTTAAGAACTCAGGATCCATCAGTTCCTCTTCATTCAGGATGCCCAGCGCGGCGAAATAACTGTCCCGCACATTATCCTTGATCGTGACCTGGCCTTTATACTTCGGGTCAGCCAGGATCGCCCAGTGGGACGCCTCTTCCTCGGTTATTTCCTCAGGGTTATAGACGATCCCTGTGGTCCCCCACATATACCCGGCGGCATATTTGCTCCACGGCTCGCCGTTGATCGTATTCGTATCGAATATATTTTTTATATAGCCCGAGACGCCCCGCGCATAATAATTTTCCTCTGTCTCTGTGTCAAAAAATCCTTCCGAGAGAGGCTGCAGTCTTTCCTCCGCGATCAGTTTCATGAACATGTACTCGGACGGACAGACAAGGTCGAAATCATTTCCAAGCGTGAGCTGGTTGTAAAGGTCCTCATTCGAACCGAACGTAGAGTACTCCACTTCCACCTCTGTGCCGTAAGTCTCCAGATACCAGGCTTCAAAGTCCTCGATCATGGAGTTTTCCCCGAAGATCACTGTGCTCTCCCTGTCCTCCAGATCGATCGCCTCTTCCTCGTCCCAGTCTCCCTCGTCGATGTATTCCTCCCAGTTGGCGATGCGGAGCGTCACCTTCTCGCCCGTATTTTTCTCCTGTCCGGAAGACGGGGCCGCCGACACGGTGAGCATCCCTCCCTGCAGGCAGAATGCCGACGCCATTATGAATGCTGCCGTCCCGGCCAGGATGCGGAAGCGTCTTCCACTCTTTCTACGAAAAAGCGGATCAGTCTTTCTCTCTGCTGTCATATGCATTCACCTCCTGCCTTTTTGCCGGTCCTGAGGACGCGAGGTTCATGAGGACCACCACCAGGATCACGACAAGGAAGATGACTGTGGACAGAGCCCACAGCGCAGTCTTGATCTCTGTCTGCGCGCCTCTTGTGGCATTCACGACATACGTGCTGATCGTGTCAAATGTCGCCGGCTTGGTATAAGTCGAGATAAAGTAATCATCCAGCGACAGTGTGATCGACAGCATGAAACCGGAGACGATCCCGGGAATGATCTGAGGGATCACGATCTTATACAGCGCCTGGAACGGCGTCGCTCCCAGATCCAGCGCTGCTTCATAGAGCCCGCTGTCCATCTGCTTGAGCCTGGGCATGACTGCCAGATACACGAAAGGCGCACACAGCACCACATGTCCGATGAGCAGCGGGATAAATGTATTCTTCTCAATGCCGAACACGACGATGAGCAGGATACAGATTGAAAATGCTGTCACAACATCGGCATTCACTACCGGGACCTGGTTCGCAGTCTCCACCGCGGCTCTGACTGACGGTCTGGAGTAAAATGCGCCGATGGCACCCACTGTCCCGAGTACAGATGCGATCAGCGATGCCGCGACCGCCAGAAGGAGCGTCCCCGCGATCATATTCCTGAGCTCTTCTGTGGTGAAGAGTGTCACATAATTGTGCAGGGAAAATTCCCTCACTGTACCAATGGTAGTAGAATCCGTAAAGCTGTAGAACGCCAGTATCAGCACCGGCACATACATGAACAGCGCCACAAGGGCAAGCCAGGAGTAAGAAATTATCTTTTTCATCAAAGTATCGCCCCCCTGTTCTCTGCGTTATTCCGATCCCCTCTTCCCGTGATCAGCGTGACGATGCAGATCACCGCGAACAGGATCAGTGAGATCATGGATCCGTTGTTCCAGTCATAGATGTTAAAATAGCTTCCGATCAGGGAACCCATGATATAAGTGCTGTTGTAGATCATATCCAGGATGACATAGTTTGTCATCGCCGGAAGGAACGTCATCGTAATGCCGCTTACGATCCCCGGCATGGACAACGGGAGCGTCACGCGGAAGAAGACTGCTGCCGGTCCCGCACCCAGATCTTCAGCCGCCTCCAGCAGGCTCTCATCCAGCTGGAGAAGAGTCGTGTACAGCGGCAGGATCATAAACGGAAGATAGTCATAGGTCATCGCGATCACTGTGTTCAGGAAGGGATGCAGTGAAAGATTTCCCTCGAGGACCGTCAGGATCTCTTTGAGCGCCGTGATCCTCAGCGTAAAATTGATCCACATCGGAAGGATGAAGAGCATCAGGATCACAGGTCCCCTCTTCAGACCGCTCCGCGCCAGCACATATGCCACCGGATAAGCGATCAGAAGGCAGACAGCAGTCACTACTGCCGCGATCACGAGACTGTAGCACAGCGTCCCGATCGTATTGCCGTTTGTAAAGAAACTGAGCAGATTCTCCAAAGTAAATCTGCCGCTCCCGTCAGTGAACGCATAGTACACGATCACAGCGAGCGGAAGCACGACAAAACAGATCAGGAACAGAGCATACGGGATACAAAGCTGCTTACGGCTGAATCGAATACTCATCATCACAATCCCTGCTTTCTCTTTAATATGATCTGATCCTCCGGTATCATCAGACTGACATGGTCGCCTTCATTCCAAAGATCGTCCTCATCCAGGACAAAGTCTTCCTCGTCAGCCGTACGCACCGTATAGTTATAGTGGCTTCCTTTATATATGAAGGAAATGATATTTCCGTGGGCTCTGTACTCTCTCGGCTCATCGCTCATAGAGACCGCCTTCACAGGCACCTCTACCGTCACCTCCATGCCTGCCAGGCTGATCTCTTCGCCGTCTGCAGTGATGACAGAGCATTCGCCGCTCCTGCGGGAGCCTTCATAGAGCTGAGTGAGGTCACAGGCATATTCGCCGCCTGCGAACGCGGCGCGGCCCTCCTTCGTGATCGTGCCGTCAAACACATTCATCATCACGCCTGCAGGCATGACATGGATCCCGTCAGGATCGATCCGCATCCCGATCTCCGTGCCGGTCTGCGCGCTCCTTGTGCTCTGGATGACAATCTCATTCTCCCCGCACAGGGCCGTGATCTCGTAATACATTCCCTTGAAGACAACAGCATCTACGATTCCGCGGAGCTGCCCTTCCTCCGGTCTGGTGATCAGCACGTCCTCCGGCCTCACCACCACGTCCACGCGGGTATCCTTCGGAACATTGTCCACACAGGGGAACTGAGTACGGCAGAACTCCACTGTCATGGAAGCTGTCATCCGCCCCTCGAAAATGTTGCTCTCGCCGATAAAGTCAGCGACGAACGCATTCTTCGGCTCATTGTAGATCTCCTCGGGCGTGCCGATCTGCTGGATCATGCCGTCAGACATGACTACCACCTTGTCGGACATCGTCAGCGCTTCCTCCTGGTCATGGGTCACATAGATGAATGTGATCCCGAGCTGCTCATGCATGGACTTCAGCTCAAGCTGCATCTCCTGCCTCATCTTTAAGTCCAGCGCACCCAGAGGCTCGTCAAGGAGCAGGATGTCCGGCTCATTGACAATGGCGCGGGCGATGGCGATCCTCTGCTGCTGTCCGCCGGACAGAGTGGAGATCTTGCGCTTCTCAAACCCTTCCAGATCCACTACCTCCAGCACCCTCCGGACCTTCTCCGCGATCACTGATTTCGGCAGCTTCTTCAGGTTCAGTCCGAACGCCACATTCTCGTAGACATTCAGATGCGGGAAGAGCGCATACCGCTGGAACACCGTGTTGATCGGCCTTAAGTTCGGCGGAATATGGCTGATATCCTCCCCGTTCAGCAGGATCTCTCCCTCGGTCGGGAACTCGAATCCCGCGATCATCCGGAGCGTCGTCGTCTTCCCGCAGCCGGACGGGCCGAGAAAGGTGACAAACTCGCCTTTTTTCACTGTCAGATTAAAGTCCTGCACGACAACTGTATCGTCAAAAACCTTCTTAATATTCTTCAATTCTATGATATTTTCACTCATGGTCTCACTCCTTACCATGCATCTTAATGTATAACCTTATTAAGTTTAGGGGAACCGTCATAGTTTGTCAATAGATTTTCCTATTGACGCCGCCGCACCCGGATGATAAGGTTATTCACATCCGATCATAACGATTTTCAAAGGAAGGGATCTTGAAGAAATGAATATCAGAGTTTACCACACGCTCCCCGGAGATGCAGTTACGATCCGGGAAGAAGTCTTTATGAAAGAGCAGGGATTTCACGATGAGTTTGACGAGACGGACAGAACCGCCGCTCATCTGGTCCTGTATATAGAAAATATCCCCGCTGCGACATGCCGCTTTTTCCCCGGGCATTCGCAGGGGGAATATATCGTCGGACGGATCGCCGTCAGAAAAGAGTATCGCGGGCACAGCCTCGGCTCCCGTGTGCTGTCCGCCGCAGAATCCGAGATCCGCATGCTGGGCGGCAGGCGGGTGATCCTCCATGCCCAGCAGCAGGCAAGGCCGTTCTATGAAAAGCAGGGATATTCTGCTTACGGGGAGCCGGACTTCGATGAGGACTGCCCGCATATCTGGATGGCAAAAGATCTGGGCTGATCCGGATTCACCGTTCCCGGCCTCATCCGGCAGGAACGCCGCTTTTATCAAGAGTCCCTCTGTCTCAGCTCAAAATGGCTCCTCTCAAATGAGAGTATCCCCTCGTCTCTCATCCTGCACAGCTCCGCGGACATGGCGCTCCGGTCCACCGAGAGGAAATCCGCCAGCTGCTGCCGGTTAAAGGGGATATCGAAGACCGGGCTTCCGGCTCTCTGGGACTGTTCCGACAGATACGAGAGCAGCTTTTCCCTTGTCGTCCGCTTCGACATATGCTCCAGCTTCTGCGTCAGCATCTTATTTTTTAACGCCAGAACAGAGAGAAGATTGCGGATCAGACGGCTGTGGAACTGACACGCAGACGGACACACGGTCAGGATCCTCTTCACATCTAAGAGAAGCACCTCGCTTTGCTTTACCGCAACGGCATTGTTCAGGATCTCCTCGCTCCCGAGGCAGGCATATACCTCGCCGAAGCTCTCCCCTTCCCCGATCTCATTTAAAATGCTCAGGTTTCCCCAGTAATCTTCCTTCCGGATATGGACGCTTCCTTCCAGAAGCACCGCCACACTGTCGATCCGCTCGCCCCTGCGGAAAACATACTCCTCTTTTGCATAGCTTCGTCTGACAGCAGACAGGCAGGCCAGCATGGATGTGACCTCATCCTCGCTGATCCCCTGAAAAAGTTTCGAGTTTTTTAAAAGAATACTATATTTTTCCATGTCTCCCAATCTGCTCACAGCTCCTGCCCCTCTTCCTGCCACAGCTTTTCCTGGATTTCCCGAAAATCAATCTCAAGACGGCCGTCATAGATCCTGACAGGCACCTTATCCTGAAATGTGTACATCGCGATCTCTGGGACATCTTCTCCGCCAAACCAATAGCATACGATCTTTTTCCTCTTCCCGTCCACGATCCAGTACTCGCGCACGCCTGCGTTCATATACTTCTGCATCTTAAGCCCGTAATCTCTCTTCCGGCTGGAGTCCGAGACGACCTCGATGCAGAGATCAGGCGCGCCGTAGATCCTGTCCCTCAAGATCCGCTCGTTCCGGCAGATCAGAGAGATATCCGGCTGTACCATAGTCCTCTCATCGCAGTCAAGCTGTACATCCAGCGGCGCCGGAAGAACGCGGCAGGGTCCTCTGTTCGCCCGGATAAAGCTCTGCAGCTCAAACAGGATCTCCGCGATCAGCTCCTGATGGGTAAATGTCGGGGCTTCCAGGTAGATCAGCTCCCCATCGATCAGTTCCGCACGGACATCGTCAGGCAGTTTCCGATAGTCCTCAACTGTATATTCTCCCTGCCTTTTCGCCAGATATATCGGCGCTTCCTCCCCCACGGACTCCGGCATGCTGCCGCGTGCTTCACCGCTGTCCTCCGGGTGAGCGCTGTCCTGGCTGTACAGGACCTCCTCAAGCGCCCGCAGTGTATCATATCGGGGAGAACGTGTCTCCCCGCTCAAGATCTTGTTGATCGTTCCGACCGGAACTCCGGACAGCTGGGAGAGCTTTTCCGTGGTAAGCCCCAGTTCCTTCTTTCTGTCATTCAATCTTTCAAAAAGCATAAGACGCCATCCTTTCTCATCAGAAGTCATAAAAATTTTACCGGATTTTCTTATCTTATGCTTATTATATATCCGTTTTCGGAGTAAATCAACCATTTTCCCGTTTACGGTCATTTTTCTATTGACGGTCTATTTCCGCGTGAGCAATAGCGATGATCTGCATTTCTCACTTGGCATCCGCGCTTCTTCTCCCCTGTATCTCTGCCACGATCTTATTGTATGTCTTTTTGTTCAGTTTATAGAAAAGCAGCACCGCCGCTGTGACGATCCACAGGATTCCCGGAACGGTAGTAAAGGCATGCCGGATCACACTGAGCACCGCAGGATTCTGCTGCTGGTTCGCCACATAGCCGCACATTTCCAGAACAGCCGCAAGGAGCGCTGTCCCGATCGCCATGCCCACCTTGTTTCCCAGAGAGATAAATGCATACTGGAAACCGTCGTTGCGCAGCCCTGTCTTCCACTCTCCGTATTCTACACAGTCCGGAATGACCGCATAGATCGCAGTGTTGAACCCGGAGAAGAAGAACTGCGCCAATGCCGAGAACAGATAGAATGCAGCCGGGGTGTCCGACGCTGTAAAGAAGTACATGGCAAACATGCTGACCCCGGTGAGCAGAGCAAAGATCGATGCCGCCCGCCCTTTATTTCCTGTCAGGCGAAAGACCGCCGGGAACAGCGCAGCCCCGATAACAGACGGTATAATAATGACCATCGAGTATGTGCTGAACAGCGCCGCATCCCCCTCGACATAGGTAAAATAGTACAGCGCATCGGCATTTCTTCCATAAAGGGTCAGCCCGAAAAGGAGCTGTCCGGCGACCGCGATCATGTAGGGCTTGTTCTTTAAAGCCGCCGCAAGCTGTGTCTTCAGCGACAGTTTCTGCTTTTGCGGTATCTCCACAACTTCCTTTGTCTTGGCAAAGCAGAAGATATGACAGGCCGCAAAGATACATCCGTAAATGACCGCGATGAGAAGATATCCCCTCTGGTCATTTCCGCCTCCGAGAGCCGAGATCAGAGGCACCGTGATGATATTGATCACACCGATGGCGATCATCGCGCTCACCGAGCGGAATGTATTGATCTTCGCGCGTTCCTCGATATTCTGGGTCATCGCGCCGCAGAGTGTTCCGTATGGAATATTAACGCAGGTGTATCCCAGCACAAGGATACAGTATGTAACTGCCATGTAAACGATCTTTGCGGTGTCAGACCAGTCCGGATGCGCCCAGAACGTCATAATGAGCACAAGCGCTGTCAGGGGCGCCGCGATCAGGAGCCATGGGCGGTACCGCCCCCACCTCGTATGCGTCTTGTCGCTCAGAGCTCCGATGACCGGATCGTTGATGGCGTCCCAGAACCTGGAGAAGAGCATCAGGGCCGCCACCGCTCCCATGCCGATGCCGAACACATCGGTGTAGAATATCATCAGAAAATTTCCCACGAACATCCAGCTGAAATTGCATCCCACGTCGCCCATGCCGTATGCGATCTTGCTGATCAGCGGCACCTTCACATTTGTATCTCTCTGTCCCATTCTTTTCCGACTCTCCTTCCCGCTCCTGCTGCTTCTTATCCTTGTTCCTTCTCATCGTCCGCGCAGATGCGGATGACAGCTTTGACGATATCCGCCTTGTTGTTCACGCTGTAGTCCATCGCCTTCTGCGCGTCGTCCAGATCAAAAATATCTGTTACGATCCCCTTCAGATTTACCTTCCCCTGTGCTACCGCCTCGATCGCCATCGGATAGATGTGGCGGTAGCGGAATACAGTCTTGAATGTCAGCTCCTTATCCAACACAAGACTCATCGGCAGTGTCATCTCCCCGGTCTTGCTGTAGCCGACCAGAACGATATTGGATCCCTTTTTCGCAATCTGGATCGCCTGTCTCGTAGTGATCTCCGTGCCCGCAGTCTCAATGACCAGATCCACGCCTTTTCCGTCTGTCAGCTGCGCGATCCGCTCCTCCACGCTTTCCTCTGCTCCGTTGATCACTCCGTCCGCTCCGAGCTCGAGTGCCTTTTGGAGCCGCTTCTCCATAATATCCACCACGTAAACTTCGGATACGCCCCTTGCCTTCAGTGCCATCATAGAGACAAGACCGATACAGCCGGCGCCCATCACCACTGCCTTCTGTCCGAGATGCGCGCCGCCCTGGATCGCCGCGTGGAATCCGACTGCCAGCGGTTCGATCAGAGCGCCTTCCAGCGTACTCACATTGTCCGGCAGTTTAAAGCAGAGGTCTGCCTCATGCGCCACGTATTCCTGAAAAACTCCGTCTACGGGAGGTGTTGCAAAAAATACTACATCAGGGCAGAGATTGTATCTTCCCGTCCTGCAGAACTCACAGTGTCCGCATGTTTTTCCCGGCTCCAGAGCCACCCTGTCTCCGACCTTCAGATGGGTGACATTCTTCCCGACTTCCACCACTGTGCCTCCCGGCTCATGTCCGAGCACAAAGGGCGGCTCGACAACATAATCACCGATCGCTCCCGTCTCATAATAATGAAGATCGCTCCCACAGATTCCAACATACTCCAGCTTTACCAGCACCTCATCGTCCTTCGCCTTCGGGATATCCCTTTCCTCGAACCCCATTTTTCCGATCCCGAGCATAACGGCTGTTTTCATTTTTCCTTCCATTTCTTCTCCTCTTTTCTCTTTACTTTTATTAATCTTTTTATTAAAGTAATTATATTATCATCCCTTTCCTTCTATTTGTCAATTCACTTTTGCAGATTCTCATAAATGCACAATTCAAAGCTTCTGTTTTTATCCAAAATACACAAGAGGACCGCTGCATGTCCTTTCGCTCATGCAGCGGTCCTCCTGTACTGATGCTATATTCTAAATGTTATCAAAAATAGTCTCGATAAACCCGAGCGCCGCGCCGTATGCTGCGGCATTGAGTCTGTATCTTCCTGCTGAAAGATAGGCGGTATCAACATCAAAGTTATTGTATTTCATAACTTTAACAGACAGTTCCGGGAGAAACTCCTCCAGGTATCCGCCGACATATCCGCCGAGCACGATCCTGCAGTCAAATATCATCCGGAGATTAGTCACTGAAACAGCGAGATCATCCAGATATGCATCCCATATCTTCAGGAAATCCGGATCCTTCTTTCTCACCCCTTCAAAGAACTCCTCCAGGCTGCTGCCCGAGCTGTCCTGAAGGACAAGCGCCGAACAATACGCGTCCATGCATCCCCGTTTTCCGCAGTAGCACAGTCTTCCGTTCTTCTCGATCACCATATGGCCGAACTCGCAGCTCTTAAAATTCTCCCCCGGATACAGCTGGTGTCCGAGACAGGCAGCCCCTCCCACCGTGTTGCTCAAAGAGAGATAGACCGCATTCTCCGTCTCTTTTCCAAGCTCTGCATAGGCTGCGCTGCTTGCGTCATTCTCGATCCCATAGGGATATCCGAGCGCATCTCCAACCCGACGGAAGCTTACGTTCTGCACCTTTAATGTATGCGAACGAAGAAGCAGGCGCTGTTCCCGGTCCACGATCCCCGGCAGAGAAAACCCGATCCCGGCAATCTTCGCAGGCGCGATCCCCTGCCGTTCTATAAAGTCTGAAATCCGGCTGATCAGGCAGGAGTAGTACCTTGCATCATTCTCAAAAGGGATTCTGATCCGCTCGGACGCTATCATTTTTTTCTTCGCATTGACCATCACCATCGTGATGTGATTGTTCGTAATATCGACTCCCGCTGCATACCCCGCATCACTCCGGATCGCCAGCGCCTTCGCCTTGCGTCCCCCGGTGGATTCGTACTCTCCGGTCTCTTCTACGATCCCCTCGTCGATCAGCGCCTTCACATTCTGAAGTGTGGTCGGCATGCTGAGCTTAAGTCCCGCAGAAATCTCTGTCTTCGATGTCGTTCCCCGGAGCGAGATAAATCTCGCTGTCCTTATCTTATTGTTCCGTTTTGGCTCCGCTCCCCGGTCAGCGCTTTGTCTCATCGTCCGCACCTCGCTTTTATCATTTCTTTTATAAAAACCATTATATAACTGTATCGGCGGACTGTCACGCTTTTTCCTTGATTCAGATAAAATCATTTTTCTTCTGCAGCCACCGGATCTGAATCCCGATATAGACCGCTGCCACCAGGAGCAGGAGAAACAGCGGCAGCTCGATTCCCATCCAAGCCAGTACCATACACACCATAAAAGCCGGCAGAAGGCACGCATTACATACTCGGTATATCATGCGCATCCGTCCATACCTATCCTCTGACATCTCCGGTGGAATATAATCCTCCGGATGCTTCATCGTACAGTGTACGGTGGCGCCATATCTCCCAAAGGATCTGTATGCCGTATATTCGATACCGTCTATAGTAAATTCCGGCCGCAGCCCTTCCTTTGTGATCACCAGATCAAGCTGATTCTGCTCTGCATATTTACAGAGCTCCATCGTAAACTCTTCCGGCGTCCGACACATCGTATCCGGCTTAAATGCGAGAGATCTCAGCTCTTCTGAAACCGTGACATTTTTATAGTCCTCTATAAATTTCGCAAATACGGCGCCCTGCTTCTCCTCCATTTCCATCTGGCTGAGATACCGATCCACATCCATCTCCTTTAAGCTGGTTTCCCGTATCCTTCTGCAGAACTGCCATGACGCTTTCAGCTTCTCTGCCTCCGCCTCCAGCCTTCGTTCCTGGTCCTCCAGAGCTGTCTGCAGCCCCGTCTCTCCGTCCAGCAGACGGCGGATCTCTTCCACCGGCATGCCAAGCTTCCTCAGCAGGCGTATCTGCTTCAGCCGCAGGATATCCTCTTCCGAATATTCTCTGTAAGAATTATTTTTGTTTCTTGCAGGATGCAGCAGTCCCTGCTTCTCATAAAAACGAATATTCTGTCTGCTTATGCCTGTCGCTTCTTCCGCTTCCTTGATCCCCATGAAGATCCCCCTCTCCTTTCCCGTATCTCTTTCTCTCTACCTTCTTTATAATGCTTATACCAGGTATAATGTCAATATTATATGAAAAAGTATAGATGATTTCCTGTGTCTTCACAATAAGATACCGGAGGGATTTTTCTTCTATGGAACTGCCTTATAGAATAAAAAGACCGCATCCCGTGAAAGGATACGGCCCTGATCCGTCTTGCAGAACCCGATCATCCATGTACAACAGAATACGGTTTTCTTTTAAAGACTTCCTTCGCTCTGGCGTCCACCTTCGCCTCCATGCCGGAATAGCTGCGCGCCAGATCCATCTTGATATGTTTTACTTTTCTTCTTTCTTTTCTCATACTTCTGCGCTCTCCATCTCATTATTTTCTGAAATTTTATTCGCAACAATGTCAATGTAGCACAAAAATGTGGTGAAACTGTTATGAAAACATTAAATTCACGTTAGTTTCCTGTCACGGTATGCTCAGATCCCTTTCTGCTGAATATCGGATTGATAAGAAGACGCAGAAACACACAGAAACGGGAACATATCCCACGATATGCTCCCGTTTCTGTCTATTTTATTCTTTTGAACTTTTCTTTCCGAACCTATCTGTGCATGGAGAAGGAATCCTCGTCGTAGTTGCTCAGGTTCGCGTAGATTCCTCTGTCGTCCGCTTCCTTGATCAGCGCGTCTCTTGACTTCTTCGCCAGCTTCTGATCCTTGAATGAGCTCGGCCCGCCGACACAGCCGCCGTCGCATGCCATACCCTCGATGAAATCCTCCGGAAGTCTTCCGACCTTCATGAGAAGGAGCGCCTTCTTACACTCTGCCGCGCCGTTCGCCTTGCAGACCTTGATATCAATATCATTTCCGGATTCTTTGAGGCTCTGCTGGACAGCCGCTGCAACTCCGCCGGAGTTTCCGAATCTCTTGCCGAATACGGAAGACTCCTGATATGTATTCTCCACAGGCTCAAGAGCAACACCCTTCGCTCTCATCATTGCCCGGATCTCGCTGTATGTCAATGCGTAGTCTGCATTTCCCTCGATCTTCTGATCCACGATCTCAGATTTTTTCGCAAGGCATGGTCCGATAAACACGGTCACAGCCTCCGGATCCTTTGCCTTGAGCATACGGGACACGCCGCACATCGGAGAAACGGTCGTAGACACTGCATCGTTCAGCTCCGGATAGTGCTTCCGCACCATATTCACAAATCCCGGACAGCAGGACGTTACTTTCTTCTTGCCTTCCTGATACGCCTCGCGCCATTCCTCTGCCTCACTCTTCGCCGTCAGGTCTCCGCCCAGTCCGACTTCCACGAACTCTGTGAATCCAAGCTCTTTCATCGCTTTTCTCCAGCTTGCCATCGTGATATCCGGTCCGAACTGCCCCTCCGTCGCCGGAGCCAGCATCGCATAGACATGCTTGCCGGATCTGATGGCATTGATGACATCAACGATCCATGTCTTAGAGCCGATCGCTCCGAACGGACAGCTGTGGATACACTTTCCGCAGCGGATACATTTTTCCTCGTCGATCACAGAGATGCCGTATTCGTCATAGGAAATCGCATCCACCGGACAGCTGAACTTGCACGGTCTCTGCAGATGAGCGATCGCATTGTACGGACAGGCTTCCGCGCACTTTCCGCACTCCTTACATTTTGACGGATCGATATGTGAACGGCGGCGTCCTGCCTCGATCGCGCCGAAGTTACATGCGTTGATACATGCTTTTCCGATACAGTTCTGGCAGTTCTCTGTCACTGTGTAGCTGGAGATCGGACAGTCCTCACATGCCGAGCTGATGACCTGGATCACATTGCCGTCGTCTTCCAGCCCCGGAGCCTTGCCTTCCGCCAGACGGACGCGCTGTCTGATGATCTCTCTCTCCTTATAAATACAGCAGCGGAACTGCGCTGTCGGACCCGGGATCAGTTTCATCGGGATCTCATCCTTACGCTCTTCCAGCTCTCCCGCAAAAGCCAGCCGTGCCACTTCCTCCAAAACCGCATGTTTGATCTTGATTACATTAGCGTCTGCGTACCTCAAAATTTTTCCCTCCATGATTCTCATAATTTCACTTTTGCCATACCCTCTGATGCCTTATTTTCCCTATCCTTTATGATATCATGTCCCTAAAAATTTTCCTAGAGATTTCATTGTATTCTTTGCCGAACAATTCTCTTTTCACAGATAATATAATCTATTTTGTCGAGCAGCTTCTGCTCGCAGTGTATCCTCTCCAGAAGCTCCCCGCGCTTCTTCCTGAGCATCCGGATCTGCCTGGCGTTCCCGTCTTCTGTTCCGCCAAGGGCGAAATACTGACGGATCTCGCCGCACGTGAATCCTGCCTCAGTAAAAATACAGATCAATCCAAGTTCGCTGATCTCATCCTCGCTGTAGTCCCGCGCACCATCCTCCCGCTCTATCCCTGTGATCAAACCGCAGGCTTCATAGCGCTCCAGCTTCTCAGCCGGGATACAGAATCTATTTTCTATCTCCTGAATCGTCATCTCTCTTCCCTCCTCTGCCGCACACGGCAGTTCCGCTCTGTCCCCGCGCATTCCCGCGGGCAAAAAAGGAAGCACAGTCAGGAACGCTCGCTTCCCTTCTGTACTTCCATTTTAAGTTTCTGCACTTCTTATGTCCAATGCTTATCTTTTATGCGCCCGTATACTCGTCGAGCATATTTCTGAACTCTTCCAGGAACCTGCCCGCCGCTCTGGAAAACGGCTGGAACTTCTTCCACACGAGCACGGAGGACAGCTCCAGCGCCGGACGGAGCGGACGGAATACGAGATTTTCCCTCTGAAAGCTGTCCATGGCTCCCTCGACGGTCATAAAACAGATCTCGCCGGGTTCCACCATGATCTGCGCGTTTGTGATGATATTGCATGTTGCAAAGATATTAAGCTGCTCTGTATCCCCGCCAAGCCAGTTCGCGATCTCCTTCTGGACCGAAAGCCTGCTGGCGGTGATCAGCGGCACACTTTTTACATCCTCGCGCTCTATATATTCTTTCTCCGCCAGCGGGTGGCTGCGCTCCATGAAAAGTCCCCATCGCTCCTTCACCGGAAGGCGGATAAAATCATATTTCTCGATGTCGATCGGCTCCAGCAGGAGCCCGAAGTCGCACAGCCCCTTATCCAGGCGCTCCTTGATATAGTCCGACGTATTCGAGTAGATGTCATACTGTACCTTCGGGTACTTCTCGCGGAATCTCACCATCGCTTTCATCAGGATCGCTGACGAACGGATCGCGCCCTCTCCGATCGAGATCCTTCCGCCCACCTCCTCCGGCTCGGCGAACTCCGTCTCGATCTTGTCAACCAGCTCTGCGACCTCCTCCGCACGGCGCCGGAGCATGAGTCCCGCGTCCGTGAGCATAAGGCGCTTTCCCCTCACGAAAAGCTGTGCTCCAAGCTCTTCCTCAAGCTGTGAGATCTGCCGGCTCAGCGTGGGCTGGGTGATATGCAGCACTTCCGCCGCCCTCGATATATTTTCCTCTCTTGCCACTGCGAGAAAATATCTCAGCACTCGAATTTCCATACGTTCTTTCTCTGTCCTTTCTACTCCTCCGGGAGAGCCCAGATGAAGTCCACAAGGTCCTTCAGGCTTCCCATATAGTCTGTCCGGATCGGAAGCTCCTTCTTGTTCTCCATCGTATCTGTCACCAGATAAGCCTTCACCCCGAGGTCGCGGATGACAAGATCCTCCTCCACGTCATTCCCGACCATCAGGCATTCCTCCGGTTTCAGGGCCATCTCCTCGAGGATCGTCCTAAAGTATTCAACATTCGGCTTGCAGTAGGAATAGTCCTCATAAGTCGTGATCAGCGAGAAATCCTCTGCGTCGAGCCCCGCCCAGCGGATGCGGTTCATGGTCGCACACCGCGGGAAGACCGGGTTAGTCGCAAGGATCACGCCGAGCCCCTTCCGCTTCGCTTCCTTGACCGCCGCATCAGCAAAGGGCGACGGTCTGGTCACCTGTATTGCCTGATTGAAGTCCGTGTCATAGAATTTCACGGCCAGCGCCTCCGACTCTTCGACCGAAGTCGGAAGGCTCTCTTCCATAAAGCTCCAGAAAGCCTCTCTGTTCGTCCGGCTTCCGTCGTTTTTCACCATAGCCTCATAGCCTTTCCACACTGATCCTATAAAGGCTCTCGGCTCCACCTCGATCCCTGCCGCGATATAAGATTTTGCCAGGAGCGGCATGTAAAATTTCACAAATTCATCCTGGACCATCGGGAGCAGCGTCCCGTCCAGATCAAATAAAATATTCTTGATGCTCATATTCTTTCACCCTGCTGTCTGCAAATTTTTCAACAAATATGATTATATCATACATGCAAGGCTGTGGTAAAACATATTTTGGCGCTCTTTCCTTCGGTGCTCCACTGCGTCCTCCCCGCATACGGAATAAGGCGTCCCGCCCCTGGAACGCCTTTTGACCAGACTCGTTATGCCTCCACCTTCGAGACCGTCTCCCATGCCTCGCTGTCAAACTCTCTGTCCTTATAGTAGTACTTCTTATCCTCTTCCGTGATCTGCTTGATGACTCTGCACGGATTGCCAGCCGCCACGACCCAGTCCGGGATATCCTTCGTCACGACGCTTCCCGCGCCGATCACCGTGTTGCTGCCGATGTGCACGCCGGGCATGATCACCGTATTTCCTCCGATCCACACATTGTCCCCGATGGTCACGCCGATACCGTACTCATACATAGAATTTCTCGCTGCCGGATGGATCGGATGACCTGCCGTATAGATCGACACATTCGGCGCAAACTGGCAATTGTCCCCGATCTTCACCTTCGCCACGTCGATGATCGTGCAGTTGTAATTTGCAAAAAAATTCTTCCCGGCCTCGATATGGGAGCCGTAATCACAGTAGAACGGCGGGTTGATAAACGCACCCTCTGATTTTCCGAGCAGCTCCTTCACGATCTTTCCGATCGCGTCAAAGTCTGAACGGTCCACGGTGTTCAGCCGCTGCAGGATCCTGCGGCACACCTTCTGCTCTTCCATCACGGCGTCATCAGAAATATACGCCATCTCTCTGTCTCTTCTCTCAATATTGTTCATTTTCTATTTCCTCCATTTCTTTCCGCCTGCTGCGCTTCCTATCTCGTAAGATCTCTCACCCATCTGTACTGCCGGTAGTGCCGGTACACGGCCGGCAGCTTGATCAGCTCGTCAAGATTCAGCAGAAAATAGACCGTCAGCACCGGATCATCCTTTCGCAGATACTTCATACGGATGCAGACTGCCTTTTCTCCTCTCCGTGCCTCAGCCCGGTCTTCCATGAGGACAAGGATCAGCTCAGCCGCAAGTGAGATGGTTGTCGCAAGAGCAGCCCCCACTGTCCCCATCTGCGGGAATCCGATAAGCCCGAAGATCAGCACTGCATTCAGTCCGAATATCCTCATGAGAAGCTCCGGCACCGCAAGCGCCGCGAAGAAGAACACTACAGAAACGAGCAGGGCGCTCTTCAATGCGGCGGCGAGGATCTTCTCTACAGAACGGAAATCCCCCTTCCCCCAGTACTGCGCCGCAAGGACAGTGGACCCGATGGTGAGCGCGGCATAAAACAGGTTCAGGACGAACTGCACCTGTGTCGCCAGAGACACCGCCGAGAGCAAGCTCTGATCCGAGAATCCCAGCATCAGCGCATCCGAAGCGCTGACCAGGGCTGTCATAAGATTCTGCACTGCAATAGGCAGGACCAGCACGGCCAGTTTTTTATAAAATTGTTTCTTTTCCTGCATGTCAGTATTCTCCTCTATATTTCTCTTGCCTGGCACATAATGACATGATAGTATTTCAAAAAAGAGGTTTCTATCACAATTTTCTCCAGTTTTTATAAAAATCGTATCAAATCTCTAATGGAGGGAAACTACAATGGCTAAAACAAAGCATGATATCTTAAGAGGCGCCTCAGAAATCGTCCGCTATGATTCAGCAGGGATACCGCTGTTCATAAAAACCGCCGCGCTTTCTGAATATCCGGGGATGCGCGCGCTCTGCCACTGGCATGACGACCTTGAATTTATCCGGATCAGAAAAGGAGAGATGTACTACAGAGTGGGGAGCCAGACGATCCTGCTGAGAGAAGGCGACTGCCTGCTCGTCAACTCCCGGCAGATGCACTACGGCTGTTCCTCTGACCGCAGGGAATGCTGCTTCGTGTGCATCCTGATCCATCCTCAGCTCCTCACCTCCAGCCCGACACTGTATGACCGATGTATCCGCCCTTTCACAGAGAACGAGCAGATCGGCTTCATCTATCTTTCATCCGGCGCGGGAGATCCGCAGACGGACAGCGCAGGCGCAGCTGAAGAGGCCGGTTCACTGCTGGAGCAGATCGCACACCTCAAAGAGGAAGGGAGTACAGGCTATGAGCTGCAGATCCTGGGAGTCATGCACATCCTTATGGGGCGCCTTATCTCGCGCGGCCTGCTCTCCCCTGAGCCTTCCCCGGACTCTGATTTCGCCCGCCCGGACCCGGACAGCACCGCACAGAAGGCTATGGTCTCCTATATCTATCAGAATTACTCCGGAAAGATCACCTTGGACGACATCGCTGCGGCAGGACACGTCAGCCGGAGCAAATGCTGTCGGATCTTCCATGACTATCTGCGCCAGTCTCCGGTGGATTTTCTGAACCGTTACCGCCTGGAGATCAGCCGTCGCCTGCTCGGTGAGAGCGGGCTCAGCGTGACAGATACGGCAACGGCATGCGGATTCGGGCATCTGAGTTATTTTTCCAAGCTGTTCCGGGAATGCTTCGGATGCACGCCGAAAGAATACAGAAAAAGATCGCAGTCCCCGACGGACTAGGGCAGATCACCGTTCACACTTAACTGCCGGCCGCATGTGCGCAGGTATTTAGATATTTTTCTAAATGCTTATTGACTTTCCATTTCCCCTGTGCTAAAAGGTATTTAGAAATATTTCTAAATATCTTTTTTCTGAAAGGAAGTGGTCTATTGGGGTTTGCCGAAACTTTTAAGGCACTGTCGGATCCTGCAAGACGGAAAATACTTGAACTGCTGAAAAATGGGCGTCTGTCCGCCGGTGAGATCGCCGGCCACTTTGACATGACCCAGGCTACCGTGTCCTACCATCTGAAGATCTTGAAAAAAGCGGATTTGATCCGCGAGACGCGGGAAAAGAATTTTATCTTTTATGAACTGAACCTGACAGTATTGGAAGAGCTCATGGTATGGCTGTCAGATCTGAAAGGAGATGCTTAAACTATGAAAGAATACAAAAAGCTGATCATTGCTACAACTCTGATCACACTCCTGCCCATCATCCTCGGGCTGATCCTCTGGAACCAGCTTCCTGATACTATCGCAACTCACTGGGGTGCGGACGGTCAGGCAGACGGATGGTCAAGCAAGACCTTCGCCATAATCGGTCTCCCCTTGATCCTCACGGCAATCCATCTGTTTACAGTGCTGTTCACCCTAAATGACCCGCGGCGGAAAAATATCCACAAAAAGCCTCTCATGCTCGTATTCTGGATCGTGCCGGTCACCTCGCTGATCATGAACGGAACTGTCTTTCTCACTGCCATGGGCGCAGACGTCGACGTGAGCGTGATCTGCTTTGTCCTCATAGGTATTCTATTTATCGTACTGGGAAATTATATGCCGAAGCTTCAGCAGAACTACACTGTCGGCATAAAGATCCCCTGGACGCTGAACAGCGCGGAGAACTGGAACCGCACTCACCGGCTGGGCGGCAAGCTCTTTATCATCGGCGGTATCCTCATGATCCTCGGCGGATTCAGCGGGAGCCTGCTGGGGGAAGAAGGCACGCTCATCTTGATATTCGGGAGCATTATCTTATGTGCCATAGTCCCATGCATCTATTCCTTCTGGCTGTTCCGCAAAGGAGTCTGACTCCTCCAGAGGGTACTATTATAGGCGGCACAGCATGATGCCGCCTCTTGAATCAAACCACAGAAAAACGGTCCTGGCATCAGGACCGTTTTTCTGCTCTATTTCCGTTTTTTCATCTCATTCTGCTCATAGTCTTTCAACGACGCAAGCGCCTTCGGCGCCAGCGGGATCAGCGCGATCATATTGAACACTGTCATCAGTCCCACTCCCAGGTCTCCGAGATCCCACACAAACTGATATGCGGCAAGTCCGCCGACAAAGAGCATAACAAGCGCCAGCACCTTGTACAGCGTCTGGGACGTCCAGTTGTCCCCGAAGAGATACGCCACATTCGGTCTTGCATAAAAGAGGATCCCCAGAAATGTGGAGAAGCTGAACAGGAAGAGGATCACGGCGATAAAGATCACGCCGAACTCCCCGAGGTGGTACTGCATGGCAGTCTGGAGAAGATCCATTCCCTCCAGACCTTTTGTCATGGACTCCGGCGTCAGCAGCATGATCATGGCAGAGCAGCTGCAGATCACAAGCGTGTCGATGAACACGCCCAGCGCCTGGAGCAGTCCCTCCTTTGCCGGGTGGCTGATGTCTGCCGCTGCCGCCGCGCAGGGCGCGGATCCAGAACCTGCCTCGTTAGAGAAGAGTCCTCTCTTCGCGCCGTTCATGATCACGGCTCCGAGGCCTCCTCCTACGACCTGGCGGAAACCGAACGCCTCCGCAAAGATCCGTTCAAACACCGCAGGAAGCTGTCCTGCATTCTTTACAATAATAAAGATCGTAATGAAAAAGTAGCACGCTGCCATGATCGGCACGATAACGTCCAGCACCTTCACCGTCGCATTTTTCCTGAGGACGATGACCGCCGCGATCACCACCAGCACAACCGTGGAATAAATCGGCGGCACGTGGAATGCATTTTCAAAAGAGGAGGAGATCGAGTTCCCGATCACCTGGCTGATGCCGCACCAGCAGATCAGCCCGGACAGCGCGAAGAGCACTGCCACGACAGAGTGCTTCCGCAGACTGTTCTTCTTGATGAAAAGATGGTGGATATAGTAAGCCGGGCCGCCCCGGTAGCCGCCGTACAGCGGATCCTTCTCCTTATAGATCTGCGCCAGCGTCGCCTCAATGAACGCGGTCGATGAGCCGACCAGCGCGATCACCCACATCCAGAACACCGCGCCCGCACCGCCGGCGGAGATGGCTGCGACCACACCGACCAGGTTTCCCATGCCCACACGGCAGGCCGTAGAGACGATCAGCGCCTGCACACCGGAGATCCCTTCTCTGTCAGTCTTCTTATTATTCTCAAGAGTTACTTTGATCATCTCCGGGAACATCCGGAACGGAAGGAACCGTGTCCGTATCGTAAAATAAATCCCCGCCGGCACCAGGATCAGCACCAGGAGCGAAAGCCCCAGGCTGCTGCCTCCGGGCAGCGGTATGTGGATGATATCGCCCCAGAGCAAATTGTAGACAGCTCGAAAGATTGCCATTTGTTTATCCTCTCATTTCTTTTGCTAGACAGCAGTCCGATCCGTACAGGAGAACGGCGCGCATCCGCTGTTCCTGCAGTACAACACTGCTGTCTGTCCAGTATATAACAAAAGCGGGAGGATGTAAAACAATTTATTGCTTTACAGCGTTTATTTATTACAGCATTTACCCGTCACAGCATTAATGCCTCAAAAGACCGCTTATCTCTGTCATAATAAAACACCTTTTCGGAGAGCATCTCTTCTGTCGGAAATGCCTGGTTTGTCTCCTTCAGGCTTCTCAGCATATGCCGCGGCGAGAATGCTCCCCTGCAGTGCGTCCTCGCCTCATGGATGCTGGTAAAAACGACATAATAGCTGTCCCCGTACAGCTCGGCGATCCTCTCCTTCACACCGGGATAGAACATGGCGACTGCGCCGTTGACCTGCTTTGTCGTCGTAACAGTAGGGATCTCCCAGCGCTCCAGCGGTCCCACAGTACTCTCCGCCGCCATGAAAGCCCCCTTCTGGTAGGGCGGCCTGATACAGTCCAGAGGGGAAAGATACAGCCTCGGAAGAGCCGAGCAGTGCGTATTGACAAGGGCCGCGTCCATCACCTCGTCAAAGCTCTCTCCCCACTTCTCATAGACAGCCCTCGGGACCTTGATGGTTCCAAGTCCGCTCTCGTCCTCCTTGATCACAAGATAGAGCACCAGCGCAATATCCTCGACTCTTCGGTAAACACAGGCACTCGCCTCCCTGACCATGTTCTTATAGCAGAGCGGACGGATGATGAGGCGCTCCTTCACCGCCTGATAATCCGACATATGACTTACGATCCCGATATCCTCCTGCCTGCAGTATCTGAGGTTTTCTTCCACTGCCGCCCTGACTCTGTCCCAGCCGTATCTCTGGTACTGTCTGTACATTTTCTCCGCCGAGAAGCAGTACGTCGTCCGTATGCTGTCTTCTTTCCCGCTCTTAAGGACCGCAAAGTCCCCCTGCAGCCTGTCCGATTCAAGCTGGTAATACTTCATGTTGGTGTCTCTGACAAACTTCATGTCAGCCTCCCCGACCGCTGTGAATCCCTTTGGGAAAAAGCGGTATCTCACCTCGCCCTTCCCGCTCCCGAAGCTCTCTTCATTCCGGCGAAAATAAGCGTCAAACTGCGAACAAAACTCCCTGTAGCTCAAATCATTTTCCATAGCACTTGTCCTTTCCTGCCGGGCATCTGCAGAAGGAAACCGATCAGCGCAGCAGAAAACGGAGTCCCGGCAATCCATATTCATTTTTCTGTGTATCAATCCGGAAGCTTTCCCGACATGGGACCGATTCAAGATATAGATAAAAAGAAGCACATCTTTTGACAAAAACAGATATGCAGATCACGGAATACAAGATTCCATTTTGATAAACGGCCGCTTCTTATGCAGAACCATCTTCTGTGCTCTCTACTTTAGCCTGTTTCTAATGATCCGTCAACGAAAACTGCAAAGAAAAACTGCACAAAATTCCAAAACCGGATTTGTGCAGTTACACCTCAGACAGAAATCCCGCCTGCCGCTCTTTTCCGCAGTTTACTTTTATCAGCCGCTTTGCCTCCGGGTCTGTCTCCCGCAGCTTCGCCGCCCGGATCCTGCTGTCGTCGTATGTTTTGTAATAATAGACTCCGGTCTGCGCGTTCACACAGCAGGAATACGTTGTGAGGTCGTATTTTCCTTCCTCTGTGACCACAGTCCCTCTCACCATCGCCACGCCGTCCAGGATATGGAAAAACTGAGATACGCTGGACACCTCGTCCTCCGGAGCCGCTGAGTTCCACTTCAGGAACGCCGCCCTGACAAAACGGGAAGCCGACGAAGCGTCTCCCGGCAGTCCCACCGCTCCCATCCCCTGGGAGCAGGGCTTCAGGTCCAGGCGGTCCGAAAATCGATTCTGCGGACTTGCCGCTGTCAGATTGAGATAATGATCCATGTTCATCCTGTGGTACTCAAACGGCGGATTGTTCGTCAGCACGCCGAATGGATTCTCATATACCTTAAGCCCTTCTCTGACCGCCTCCAGCACGACGCACCGCTCCCTGTCCGCAAGCATCCAGTGAAGCGGCGCCGGCGGCATTTGGTCTGAAAATGCCAGATCCACGATCCGCATCTCTCTCAGAGATTCCTCAGCCTCTGCAACGGACGCATGCTTTCCAAGCAGCCAGGGGATCACCTCAAAGGACGCCAGCTCCAGCCCTTCCCCTCCAGATTCCTGATAGCATGCATTTCCCGGGAAGTTCAGCCCTGCCATGCACAGTCCCTTCTCGTTGACTGCCTCCGCATAGAGCGGAAACCTCTCCTGCTCCGCCGCCATGCCGATCATGGCATAGTGGCGCTCCATCCTGCCGGCTTTGCGGAAATGCAGGCTGAAATTTCTAGGAGTGACCGTGACTGTCTCGCCGAAAGAACCGTCCAGATCCAGATTGCGTCCGAAATAAAAGCTGCCGTTGTCATAAGTGATGCAGGTGCACATGATAAGTCCTCCGTTTTCTTCTCTGTCATCAATACTCAATATTAGTATGACTGTTTGGACTCTTTTCTATCCCTGCCCTGCTCTTCCTTCTCACTTCTTCTCATCCCGGCGGTACTCCAGTATATCACCCGGCTGGCAGTCCAGTGTCTCACAGATCGCTTCCAGCGTTGAAAACCGGATCGCACTGATCTTCCCTGTCTTGATCTTGGATAGATTCACATTCGAAACTCCCACCCTTTCCGAAAGCTCCTTCAATGACATCTTCCGGTCTGCCATTACCCGGTCTAATCTCAATATGATTGCCATATTCTCACCTACAATACTTCATCTAATTCCTTCTGCATGGAAAATCCCTCTTTGATGATCCCCGCAAATATGAGCAGAAGGACTCCGATCATTAAAATACTCCCGTCGATCAGAGTGACCGATCCGAAATGCATGATCTCAAATCCCGAATCCCTATATCCGGATAAGCGCGGAAAAATAAAAGACGATGCCGTGACCATACCGCCGATGATCCGCACACAGCGCACCAGAAGCTTTGAAAAATACGTCCGATCGATCTTAATCTTGATCATAAACACGAAGCAGCATAAAATGCAGGCGTACCAGACTGCCAGTGTTACGAAATGACACATTCCCATTTCCTTCCATGCTTGTTCGCCTATCCCCATCACAACAAATGAAACGCCTGGTATACTCACAACGCCTGTCAGAAAAATCCCCAGTCCCAGTAAAAATCTGAATCCTCTGGAAAAGGGTTTCTGAGGCTTCATCTCCACATTTGTTGTATAAATATTTTCATCCATTACATATCCCTCACTTTCTCATACATATCGGATGATTTACCGTTTTCCTATATTAAGGATAGCATTCGTGGATGGAGATGTAAACAAAAATTAATGTTTATCATTAATTTTTTATCAATATATGTAAAAATACAGTCATCACGCTTTTGGCTTGATGACTGTATTCCGTTTTTTATATTTCAAATATATTATTGTTTTTTCTGTCTGCAGATCTATCTAATCAAGCGCATTACTCCTTCAAAAATTTTCCCTAAAAACTTTTAAGATTGCACAACATTTGTCCTATTATATAAAGACACCTGTTCAGCCCTAAGTTTCTTTAGAATTGCAACTACAATATTCTTTTCTTTCATTTTCAAATTTTTTCAAGTATTGCTTTTAGAGCCGACTACTATAATTATTTGAAAATTATAGTGAATAACATCTCGATTGACTTGGTGTTCCCCCTTCATTTTGAACTATTCGGAATTTCCGAATAGTTGCACTCTCTCCAAGCTCTGCATCATTATAAATCTTTTCAATATCTTATTGTGAAATATTAACTTTCGGATAGCAAAAAAATGCGAACTTTCCCTACACAAACTTTGTAGTCTTTTTAACTTAACCGGAAGTCTTATGCGGCAATAACAAGAGTTTCCTTTTCGAGTCTTTCCGGATTTTCGTTTTTGGTCACTCTCGTTGTTACCTGGATATAATCCAGACCATGAAGCAAGGGATCCATCGCTTCCTTTCGTTTAGCAATAGCTTCTGAAAGGGAAATAATTATCTCTTCATTTATAGAGAGGCATCGTCGCAAAATGTCTAGACAAAGAAAACACCTTACCGACGCACTGGTCAATAAGGTGTTTTGCTATGTTTAAAAGCCCTATTAAAGATCGTCTTCAGTTACTTTAAAACCACAGCTATCGCATTCCCAATAGCCTTCTCCAAAAGCGAAATCACCGGATTCATCATGTCCATGGAAATCCATTGTGCTACCACATCTCAGACATTTGGGATGATCAGAATCGATATCGCTGTCCCACGGATAATCAACTGCATTCTTTAATGCTTTCTTCCAACTTCGCAATCCTGCCATTATTCATATCTCCTCATAGTGCGTCATTAAGTTCTTCTTCGGTGTAGCCGAACATATAATCTTCGTCTTTGCCTTTAGACGCCCAGATCAATGCAGCATCGTATACGTTCAGGCCCTCGTTTTCATCGTCCTCATCATCATAATTGATTCCCTCAATTTCGTAAATGGTATGGCACTTGGTGCATTCCCATTCTCCGTGTCCAATATACTTCATTTCCGCTCCACAATCGATACAATATTCCATAATGTTCCCTCCCTTAATCTCTGTTAATGACTTTCCCAATGATATCAAAGAAAGTCCCAATTGTTGCTTTTCTGTCATCAAGCGCTTCTTCCAGAGAAGAATCTCCATATACATCTTCAACCTGCTCTGGAGTCCACTCATCACCGATGGCTTCCATTTCCTCAATAAAAGTGTCTACATCTTTCTTTCTCATTCTATTTTACCTCCATTATTAATTTCATCTACAGCTTCTGCTAGTTCATTTTTGAGATATTCTTCGGCTTCAGACGCTTCCTGTGCCGTAATCAAACGCTCCTTCTTCTTTTCAGTAATCCATTTATGAATCTTCTGTCCGCCAATAGCACATACTGCACCTAACCCGACACCAGCTGCTAAAAGTGGAAATGCCAGTGCATTTTTCATATCCAAGGCGCCAGCATCATATGAGGCTTTTTTAATAGCTTCAAGCCATTTTTCTGGTCCTCCTGCGTTGGCGGCATCTTGTACCATTTTAGCGTAAGGCCAATCTTTTGACATTCCTCTCCCTCCTTCCTTTTGCTCCAGATACTTGCTTTCCCATGAGAACCATCAAAATCATGCATCTCTCGGGTTTTAGTAAAATGAACTCTCTCAGTTGTACCATCCTTATATTGTTTTACATACCCTCCATCCGCAAATCTCTAAGTCACTTTTCCACTATCTTTCTTTGCTCCAAACAATCCCATATTTTACAGTTCCTTCTCTTCTTATTAGTAGTGAAATCATATCTCGTTGCCTCTAAACAAATCATTATTTGTCCCAAGAAATTGCTGCTTCTTTCCCACAGATTTAATGATAATTCTAGATTCTTGATCCACCAAGCCACGATACGATTCCAACTATAATCAGAATTGGCAAGGCTATATAGATCAAACCACCGATTACCAGTACAATAAGAATAACCGGGAGACAAATCAGGGTAAATAAAATCTTTGTTATTCCCCACGTCGCCTTTATGGATAAGACCAGTAACTTACTAAATACAACAAAGAGTAAAATTACAAACAATAACGTTAACATCTAATTACCTCCTGCATTTTAAGCTGTCAGTTCCAACTGACTAAAATCAAATATATCTCCAAGAGAAGTGCTGATGGATTTTGCCTGCAGGACATTGACTACCTTTTCCAGAGCTGTCTTATAAAGATCTGGTATTCGTACAGTCTTAAATAGCACAGCAGTATTTCTTGCATCAAATAATGCATCATGCTGTCTACCTTCAGCATCTATTCCTGCATACATCAGAGCATCTTTGAGAGAAACGAGTCTTTCCAGCCCAAGTTTTTCTCCGTACTCTTTTTGGAAATCATACCAGCAAGAAATCATCTCTTCCTGATGCTTTGTCAGATTAATTTTTTTCAACAGCAATTCCTTATAAAACTGTTCCCGGTCACTGTCACTCCATTGAATTACCTGTAGATTATCCTGGATACTGTCACACCATAAAAAGAACGTCTCTAAAGCCTCTCTAAAACAAGGTGCTGTATCGACCATTTCAGTCTTAATCCCTGTCAGTTTCTCAATCCTTCTTTCAATTCTAGAATTCAACTGCGGTTTTATCAGAGTCGTAAAGCTACTGATTTCCATATACTTTTCATCAAGAGCTACCGCACCAATCTGAATAATTTCATCCCCACAAATCTCCTTTTCCGCTTCGTACTCCCCGCCCAACGGATTCATTTCAAAATCAATTACCATGTACTTCATATCCGTCCTCCTCTCTTTTCTTCATCATATCACGGCTTTTTTTCTGTCCGGTTTTTTGAATGTAGAAACATTCTTGATTCCAATTCTTCTACTGAAGTCTTTATTATTGTCTATCTTTTCGATTATACGCACCAATCTCATTCTCTGTGCTGTATCCATTCTTCCATCCCTCCTTTTCTGCCCGCTTTATTGCCATCTCTTTATAACTAAAGTACTAAGACTTCCCATACCTGAAATGGGCTTCGCTCCTTGAAAATTCAATATTTCAGCTGACAAAATAGTGATTTATGCCCCTATAGCCTCTGGATGGAGTGCGTTACGCAGATATTTCGGCAGTCTC
>OLIH01000242.1_pt1 | contig 46140 bp, 43 predicted proteins | sample 1609721 | NCBI WGS metagenome assembly OLIH01 (sample SAMEA4350157, study PRJEB24818) | metagenome | biome: human; feature: gut; material: faeces | place: Denmark | collected 2013-09
GCCGGGAATGAGCCCCAGGCCCTTGTGCACGCCGAACTCCTCCGACTCGTCAAAGAGCATCTGCATACCCAGGCAGATGCCCAGCAGCGGGGTGCCCTCCCCCGCCTTTTTCCGGATGGGCTCGATGAGGCCCAGGCGTTCCAGCCCGGCCATGCCGTCCTGGAAGGCGCCCACGCCGGGCAGCACCAGCAGCTGGGCGGCCAGCACATCCTCCGGGCGGTTGGTCAGGCAGACCTCGGCCCCGAAATGGGCAAAGGCATGCTGCACGCTGAGCAGGTTGGACAGACCGTAGTCAATGATGGTCACTTTCATGCGCGCACCTCCACCCCGCCTGCGCGGATTTCCTCTTTCAGTTCCTGGACGGTTTCCTGGTTGTAGTGCAGCACCGAGGCGCAGGCCACGGCGTCGGCGCCGGCTTCGGCGGCGTCCACGATGTCGTCCCCGCAGCCCACACCGCCGCCGCAGATCACCGGCACGGTGACCGCCCCGGTCACGGCGCGGATCAGGTCCAGGTCCATGCCGTCCCGCAGGCCCTCGCAGTCCACGCTGGTGAGCAGGATCTCCCCTGCCCCCAGTTCCTGGCCCCGCTTGGCCCACTCCACCACGTCGTAGCCGGAATGGGCCCGGCCGTTGTCATAGTAGGCTTCCCAGCCGCTGGGCATGGTGTGGCTGCGCTTGGCCTGGATGGACAACACCATGCACTGGCTGCCGAAGGCCTTGGCGATCTCGGTGATGAGTTCGGGGCGCTTGACCGCCGCGGTGTTCACGGCCACCTTGTCGGCGCCCATGGACAGAATGGAGCGCACGTCCTCCACACTGCGCAGACCGCCGCCCACACACACCGGGATATATACCTCATCCACCGTGCGGCGGACAATGCCCGAAAGGTTGTTGCGGTTGTACAGGCTGGCCACAATGTCGATGTACAGCAGCTCATCAATGCCCTGCTCATAGTAGCGGCGGGCGAAATCGTTGGGGTTGCCCAGCTTGCGCAGGCCTTCCAGCTGGATGCCCTTGACCAGGTTTTCGTCCTTCACATCCAGCCGGGCGATGAGCCGAATTTTTTTATGCCCTTGTTCCATGGTATGCTCCCTGTATTACTGTTCGTGATGGGTTCCCTTGGGGTCGCCCCACAGCACTTCGCTGTCGCCCTCGTAGGGGGTGTGGCGCAGCTTCCACATGCCGTCCTCGTACTTCCAGATATGGGGAGAGCGGAACCGGTCGGCCAGGTGCATGAAGTAGTCGCGGTCCATGCGGGGCTGTTCGAACAGCTGGCTGGCCCAGGGGAAGTGCTTTTTGTCGATGGACAGATACTTGAAGATTTCCTTCTCGAAGCGGTCGGGGTATTCGCCGTCGAACTTCTTGCACAGCGCCTTGCCCTCGTCCAGGGTGATCTCGCCGTTGCGGATCTCCTGGGCGGCGTCGTAGGTGGTGCGGCCGATGCCGTACTTGATGTAGGTGGTGTAGTAGAAGAAATCGTCGATCTTGTCGTCGATGGAGTTGTACTTGGAGTAGGTGCCCTGGGTGCGTTCCGGGGCGGGACGGAAGCCGCCGTGCTCCACAGAGTAGTAGTAGGCTCCCTGGGGATGCCACTTTTCGTAATAGCCCAGATACCGCACCTGCACGTGATTTTTCTCCAGGTTGGAGGTCTCGGAGGGCAGATAGATGGCCAGGTCGGCCTTGTCGATCTTGTAGTCTTCTTCCAGCTGGCGCAGGCTCACGCCGCCCAGATAGATGTGGTCGTAGTCGTTGACCGCAAAGAAGTGCTCGTCCCGCAAAGCGGAGTTGTTGTCGGCGATGGGGTTGCCGAACTCGGCTTCGTTCTCGCCGTAAAACACCAGGGGGATGCCGAACTTGGCCGCCATCTTGGGGGCCAGCTGCTTCTGGCCCAGGATGAAGGGCTGGAAGGGATGGAAAAGATTCTCGGTGGCAAGGCGGGTGAGCAGACGATGGGTCATGCCGTTGGGGGTGCACAGGTAGTTGTCAAAGCCCGCATGAATCCAGGCCTGCATGTTGTCCCAGCCCCAGGGGGTGTAGATGTGAGGCGCCCAGGTCACGGTCAGCGGGTGCATACCATACTTGTACTTGAGCAGATGGGCGGCGTAGAAGCTGTCCTTGCCGCCGGAACCGGGAACCAGACAGTCGTAGGAACCGTCGTTCTTGCGGTACTCATCGCACAGTTCCCGCAGTTCCTTCTCCCGCAGGGCCCAGTCGATGTGGCCGTTGGCCTTGTTGTGGCAGGCATGGCAGGCATCGCAGACACCGTCGTCCTGGATGACCATGGTCTTCTTGATGGAATGGATGGTGTGCTCAAACTCGTAGCAGGAGTTGGGCTTCTGGTTGCTCATGACGCATTCCTTGCAGAACTGCACCTTCTGGGGCAGGCCGTAGTAGGTTTCCAGCTGGTCTTCGGGAATGTCCGGGGCGTATTTGGAATAATCAATTTCAACATTGCGAGGCAGTTTTTCCATAAAAGGTTCCTTCCTTTCTTCCACCAATCAAAAAAGACGCCGCGCACACAGAATAAACCTGCGTGCACGGCGCCTTTGCCTTGCTCAGATATTGGAGATTATACCATACCGGGAAATGGTTTGCAAGAGGCTTACCGGCAGAACACATCCTGCAAAGTCAGGTACTCGTCCCACCAGCCGGTGGCCAGCTGGTCAAACATCGGGAAATTTTCCGGGTCCAGGTGCTGTTTCCGCACCACCTCCGGGGGAATTTCCAGGGCCATCTGCACCCCGATGATGGTTTGCAGCTCTGTTTCTGCCAGTTTTTGCCGCAGGGCCGGGTCGGTGACCGAAACCCGCAGCGTATACCCCGGCTCGCTGTCGGTGCAGATGGTCAGCACATCCCGCTGCGGTCCGGGCTCATAGTCGGTGGCGGTGCAGAACAGGGCAATGACCGACGAGACGCCCCGGCTGGTCCGGGCGGCAAAAAGGCTCCAGCCCACCAGCACCGCCAGCATGGCCAGCGGCAGCCAGAATCGTCTGATCCCTGTTTTCATGGGGCGTTCCTTCCCGATGGTCACACCTCGTAATCCAGGCAGGTGCGGGTGGCGGTGTAGGGGCGGACCTTACCGTCAGCCACCGCCACATGGGCAGGGTGGACCGCGTAGCCCTTGAGGGCGGCTTCATCGGTGAAGGTGGAATCCAGCATCACATCGGCGTTGGAGGAGGGCAGGCCTTCGGTCTGCACGTGGATGTCCACCAGGCCGGGGATCTGCCCGGCCAGGCCTTCCAGCCCGGCCTTGATGCCGGCCTTGATTTCCGCCTTTTCGGCGTCGGTCAGTTCGGGTTTGAGCTGCCACAGAATGATATGCTTGACCATGGGAATGTCTCCTTTTTTATTGGTTGCCCGCAGCGGGCGCTTTCTTTTTGCGTCTGGCCTTTTCGGTGCGCAGGGCCATGGTGTAGGGCAGCAGCCCCACCAGCCACACCAACCCGGCGATGCCGCTGCCGCAAGCCGCCAGCACCGGGGCGAAACCTCCAAACCAGGATTTGTACAAGGCGTAGGCGGGGTCGGCGGCGGGCATCCAGCCCTGCCAGCCGGAGAGCTGCACCGCGATCAGGCCCAGCACGGCCCCCAGCACGATGCCCCCGCCGATGGTGTACAGCGCCCCGGCCAGCTGCCGCCAGCTGCGGCACAAGGGCACCTGCAGCCACAGGCAGACCAGCAGCACAGCCACCAGCACGATGGTCAGCGGGGTGGTCACCCGGCGGTACTGCATGAGAAGATTGAGCCCATTGGCCAGGGGCGGCACCGCGTTGCTGCGCCACATATCGTCGCAGACAGCCCGGATGCTGTTGTACAGGTTGAGGTCGTCCTCCTCCCACATCTCCCCGGTTTCGGCGCTCACCGTATCCTGTAAATAGGTCACCACGTCGGTGTAGGGAGAATCGGGCTGGGTGGTGGACCCGTGCCAGATTTCGTCGGTGCGGCGCAGCACCGCCACCCGCACATCCTCCTGGGTGACCAGGGAATCCAGAATGTCCTGGCGCAGACCGGCGGTCTGGGCCACCTTCTGCCCGGCCTGGAGGATGTTTTCGGTGATGGCGGACAGACAATCACTTTTTTCCAGTTTGTGGATGTAGTACCCTTCCCGGAACAGGGTCAGGCTGAGGGCCGCCAGCAGCGCCAGCAGGCACCCGGCCACACAGGCCAGACACTGGGTCAGGGGCGCGGCCCAGCCGCGCCGGGCCTTCATGGCTGTTGCGGCTCCACGGTGGGGCCGCTGACATAGTCGCAATAGATGAAATACCGTTGGTCGGTATACTGCAGGGTGCCGAAGGGATAGCAGGTATACATGATCAGGTTTTCCCGGTCGGCATCCAGGTCGTAGGCGGTGGTGTCGGTATCGGTGGCCACCTTCATGTCGGTGATGGTGTAGTGGTATTCGCCGTAATCGGTGGTGAAGGTCACGTCGGCCCCGATCTGGGCGCTCTCAAAATCCCGGAAATAGGTGTTGGTGTGCGCCCCCATCAGGATGGTGCCGCCCTCGCCGGGGATGTGGGCGCCCTTGTACACGCCGGCGCCCTTCTTGAATTCGCTTTCGCTGTCGCCGTAATACACGTCGCAGTCCACGGTGGTGCCGCTGACCGTCAGATGTCCCAGCAGGTCGCCGGCTTCCGGGTAGGCTTCCAGATCCACCGTGGTCTGCTGGGGCTCTTCGGTCTGTTGGGGCACGGGGGTGGCCAGCAGCGGGATGGAGGCTTCCTCCGGCAGACCGGAGGAGGACACCGCCGGGCGCAGCTGGGAGACCACCGGCACCATGACCACCAGCAGGACCGCCAGCGCCACAACAGAAAAAGCAAGGGGAAGAAGCAGTTTCTTCCCCTTGCCGGATTTCTGTTCGGAAGCGGCGGCCTGAGAATGTTGTTTCCTCATTTTGCCAAGCTCCTCACCTTGCTGTTATGGATGAATCACTCACCCTTGTGGGACTTCTTGACCGCAACACCGGCGCCGCAGGCAGCCACAGCCGCGCAGGCAACAACGGCGAAGACGGACAGGTTCATGGAAACGCCGGTGGCCTTGATCGGGTTTTCGGCCACGGTGGCGGTGGTGGCAGTGGTAGAAGCAGCGGTGCTCTCATCGGAAGAAGAGCTGGAAGAATCATCCGAAGTCACGGTCTGCTGTTCGCCGCCCTGATTCTGGTTCACGTTGACAGGGGTCAGCACGTAGGTGGTGAAGTGGGGAGCCCAGAAGGTGATCATGTAGAGCTGCTGACCGTTTTCATCCACATAAGAGGTGACGGGAACAGTGACATCGACCTGCTGGCCGTCCTGCATGGAAACATTGTAGTAATAGTTGTTGTTGCCGTCGGCAGGCAGGGTGACGGAGATGGCGTAACCGCAATCAGAAGAAGTGCCGCCCTCGGTGGCATCCACGGTGATGACGCCCTGACCATCGTAGCGGAAGTCGTTCACGGTCAGATCGCTGGCATCCGCATCCTTGCGGTAGACCATGCCGGTGCCGTAGAATTTTTCCACGCCCACAGACTTGGAAATAACGCTGTCGCCGTTGTTTTCGGCGGCGTCAAAGTAGGACAGAGCGGCGTTGTTCATCTTCTGGGTGATGGTAATGGCGGAATCGCTCTTGACCTGGGCGGTCAGTTCGCTCATCTTCTCGGTGGCGGCAGCCTTGTTGCCGGACCAATCTTCGGCGGTCAGGTCCAGAACCTGCTGGGCCAGGTCACCGGCTACTTCGCCGGGGGTAGCAGCATAGGCCGGAACACAGAACGCAGCGGCCATGGCGGCAGCCGCAACAACGGATACGATCTTCTTCATCTGCATGTTGATACTTTCCTTTCTTTCTTATTGCACAGGGGAATTGTTTACAAAATCGAAACTAGTATCAATGATACACCTGTTATTTTTTAATGTCAATTCTTGTCAGCAACAATTTTTTCATAAATTCGCCCCGCTTTTGCACATCCGATACCATTTCCTGTTTAAGAAACAGAGAGATAGGGTTTGCACACCAGCGCCGCCAGAAACAGCACGCAGGCCGCCCCCGCGCGCCATCCGGCGCCGTGCCAGGGATGCCCCCGGTCCAGCCCGGCTACCCCGGCCAGCACAAACACCAGGGGCAGGGCCCCCGGCATACTGATGCTGAAGAAGGACTGCACCGCATACCCCACCAGAGCCGCGGCCACCGCCGGGCGGGCGCGCAGTCCGCGCCGGACCGCCGCCGCCAGAAAGCCACACCAGCACGCAAGGCCCACCACACCGCCGCACACCAGGTGCTGCAAAAACTCGTTGTGGGCGGAATCGAAGGTTTCGCCGTTGAGAAGGATCATGTACCGGATGGATTCGATGTCCGGGGCCAGCCGGGCCGAAACCGCATCCCCACCCAGACCGAAGAGCATCTGGGGCAGGCTCAGGTCCTGGGTGTAGATGACCCACAGCCGCTGCCAGGCATACCCCCGGTTGGCACCCCAGCGCTCGTCAAAATGCAGGGCCGACAGAAAACCCGGGCAGGCGGGCAGCAGGTTGGCAGCCAGCACCGCCCCCAGCCCCGCCAGCACGATCACCCCGGCCGCCACGCGGGCGGGGCGCACCGCCGGGCGGTCCCCCAGGCGCGCCAGGCCCCGGGCCGCCAGCAGGCACAGCACCAGCGGCAGCAGCATGAGGGGGCTGGCCAGCACCGCCGAGATGGTGCGCAGGGCGTTGCGCACCGGCCACACACGGGCAAGCAGGCCGGTAAGTACCCCGCAGGCCAGCACCCCCGCCCCCAGGCTGAAGAGCCGGGACAGGGTGCGGGCGGTGGTGCGGCGGGTACAGCACAGTACCCCCACCGCTGCGGCGGTGCCCAGCCAGGCGCCGTCGCTGCCGGCGGGAATCAGGCCGCTGCACAGCACCAGCACCACTACGTACCGCCAGTGCCAGCGGCCGCCGCCCTTGCGCAGATAGGCCGCCGCGGCCAGGGGCACGCACAGGCAGAGCAGTGCTCCGTAAAAGTTGATGTTGCCCATGGTGCCCAGGAAGAGCTCCCCCACATCCGGCAGGAAGGTATAGTAGGCATCCAGGGGGTCCAGCATCCAGTAGTTCAGCCAGCTGATGCCGGTCACCGCCACCCCGGTGGCGGTCAGAGCGCCCAGCAGCAGCTCGGTGCCGTCCGCCGTGGCAAAGGCCGACACCAGCAGATACACCAGCGTGCACACCAGCAGCATGAGCAGGCCGTTCTTGCGCCCGCTCAGCCCCCAGAACGCCGTATACCGGTCATCGGCCATCCACCAGGCCACCGCGTAGGAGGCGCAAAGCCCCACCGGCCACAGCCAGGCCGGGGACGCCGGGTTCATGCCCCTGCGGGTGCGCACCGCCAGCAGGCTGACCAGCACCGCCGCGGTGCCCACCAGGGTGCAGGCCAGCAGCAGGCCGAATTTTTCGCCGATGAGCGCCACATACCCGTTGGGCATGAACAGCGGCAGGGACACCGCCAGCGCCAGGGCCAGGGCGTCGGCCCAGAGGCTGGCGGGATGGGAAGGCAGTTTCATGGCTTGGTAGCGCATTTACTTCACTCCTTGGGCGGACGTTGCCTAAAAATATCCCGTGCGGCCGGCAAAGCGGTCACACGGGGCGGATGCCCGGCGGCACGGCCGCCATGGCGTTACTGCATCAGAACGGAACCGGCACAGACCGCCGGGCTCAGGCCTTTTCTTCCCAGATGGGATGCTTCAGGACCCACTCGCCGTACTCGTTCTTCTCGAACAGGTCACGGTTGTAGAACTTGTCCATGATGGCCCAGAATTCGCTTTCGGTGTAGCCGCAGAAATCGCAGAAATCCCGCACGCACAGCGGGTCCAGCTTGCCGTCCCGCTCCTTGATGATCTTGACGGCCTCGTCCCGGGTCATCATGCCGTAGCGGATATAGCGGGCGGTGTAGTCGGTGGCGGCGGCGTGGCCGAACTTGGGATACTTCAGCCAGGAGTGCACCAGATAGGCGCGGGAATCGATCTGGTCGAAGTTTTCCGCATGGTGGGTGCGGTCCCACTCATGGGTCAGGTCGTGGAAGCCGTGGGCCTTGGCGATCTGGTAGTTCTTGTAGCTGTTCCAGGGCACAAAATAGCTCAGGTAGAAGGGATCCAGCTTGGCGCGCTCCTCGGCGGAGGGGGCCAGGGTCAGGCTCAGGTCCTTTTCGGTGACGCCGTCGCCCAGCAGCTCCTCCATGGGCATACCCACGGCCACGCCGTTCTCGATCTGGTCCATGGCGGAGTAGGTCTCCTGGTCGGCGTTGCCGCCGTACTCAAAGCTGACGTTCTCGCCGTAGCAGAGCATGGGGGTGTTGAACTTGGCCGCCATGTGCAGGGGGAAGGTGTAGATCAGCCGGTCCACGTACCAGGTGGGCTTGCCGTACTTTTCAAAGAATTTGCGCATCAGGACCTTCTGGACCTTGATGTTGGGCTTGCAGCTGATGATGGTACAGCCGAATTCCTCGCTGATATTCTTCAGGTTGTGGATACCCGCCTGGGTCATGGGGAAGTTGTCCTCCACGCTGAACAGGATGGGGTTCATGTGCATGACTTCCTTGAGCATCCAGACCTGGAAATGGCTGTCCTTGCCACCGGAGACCGCCACCGCGCAGTCGTAGCCGCCGGGGCCGTTCATGCCGCGGTACTTATCGCAGAATTTTTCGAATTCCTTGAAGCGGGCATCCCAGTCCACATCCTTGCGGTGCTCATAATGGCGGCAGGCGCTGCAGACGCCTTCGGCGTCAAAGGTAATGCCGGGACGGGTGTCCGGCATGGTGCACTTTTTGCAATAACGCATGGTGTTCTCCTTCTGATTCCTTGGCCGCGGGGGGACGCGGCACAGTATTGCGGTTTTGCCTGTCCTTATCATACCCCATTTGGGCCCCGGGCGCAAGGGCAGACAAAAAAAGCCCGGAGGCACACAGTCTCCGGGCAAAAATGCGAGGGAAAATCAGCCGACGATGATGCTCTTGCCGGTCATTTCGGCGGGAACTTCCAGGCCGATATAGGGCAGCATGGTGGGGGCGATGTCGGCCAGGCAGCCGCCTTCGCGCAGCTTCACGTCGCCGGCGCCGATGACCGCAAAGGGCACCACGTTGGTGGTGTGGGCGGTGAAGGGAGAGCCGTCCGGGTTCTCCATCTTCTCGGCGTTGCCGTGGTCGGCGGTCAGGAACATGACGCCGCCCATCTTGAGCACGGCGTCCATGACCTTCTTGACACCGGCATCCACAGCCTCCACGGCCTTGACGGCCGCGTCGAACACGCCGGTGTGGCCGACCATGTCGCAGTTGGCAAAGTTCAGGATGATGACGTCATACTTGCCGCTCTCGATGCGCTGGCGGCACTCTTCGGCCACCTCGGGGGCGCTCATCTCGGGCTTCAGGTCGTAGGTGGCCACCTTCGGGCTGGGGATGACCTTGCGGTCCTCGCCCTCGTAGGGGGCTTCCACGCCGCCGTTGAAGAAGAAGGTCACATGGGCGTACTTCTCGGTCTCGGCGATGCGCAGCTGGGTCTTGCCGTGAGCGGCCAGGTATTCGCCCAGCACGTTCTTCAGCTCCACCGGCGGATAGGCCACTTCACAGTTGGGCATGGTGGCGTCGTACTCGGCCATGCAGACATAGTTCACATGGAACCGGCCGTAGCGGCGCTCAAAGCCCTTGAAGTCGTCGTCCACGAAGATGCGGGTCATCTGACGGGCACGGTCGGGGCGGAAGTTCATGAAGATGACGGTGTCGCCTTCCTGCACGCGGCCACCCTCGCAGGTGATCACGGGCACGACGAACTCGTCGGTGACATCCTCGGCGTAGGAAGCGTCGATGGCCTCCTGGGCGTTGGCGGCGCGGCGGCCTTCGCCGTACACGAAGGCGGCGTAGGCCTTCTCCTCACGATCCCAGTTGGAATCGCGGTCCATGGCGTAGTAACGGCCGGTGACGGTGGCGATTTCGCCGATGCCCAGCTCGTCCAGCTTGGCCTGCAGGTCGGCCAGGAAGCCCTTGCCGGAATGGGGGTCGGTGTCACGGCCGTCCATGATGCAGTGCAGGTAGACCTTGGTGGCGCCCATATGCTTGGCCATATCCAGCACGCCGAACCAGTGGTCGGCATGGCTGTGCACGCCGCCGGTGCCCACCAGGCCCATGAGATGGATGGCCTTGCCGGCGTCGATGGCGGCCTTCATGTTCTTGACCAGCACGGGGTTCTTGAACATTTCGCCGTCCTGGATGCTCTTGGTGATCAGGGTCAGCTGCTGGTAGACGATGCGGCCGGCGCCCATGTTGGTGTGGCCCACTTCGCTGTTGCCCATCTGGCCGTCGGGCAGGCCCACGGCCATGCCGGAAGCCTGGATGGTGGTCATGGGGCATTCGGCAAAGATCTTGTCGAGGTTGGGGGTGTTGGCGGCGGCCACGGCGTTGCCGAAGGTGTTCTCCGGCGTCCAGCCAAAGCCGTCCATAATGCAAAGAAGAACAGGTTTGTTGGACATGGGAAAAATTGCTCCTTACCTAAATTTGGGATATACCTTTTGCCGGGATCAGCCCTTGGTGGCTGCGTCCACGATGATGGCGAACTGGTCGGCCTTCAGGGAAGCGCCGCCGATGAGGCCGCCGTCCACGTCGGGCTTGCTCAGCAGTTCCTCGGCGTTCTTGGCGTTCATGCTGCCGCCGTACTGGACGGTCAGGGCCTTGGCGGCGTCCTCGCCGTACAGTTCGCCCACCACCTTGCGGATGGCGGCGCAGACTTCCTCAGCCTGGTCGGCGGTGGCGGTCTTGCCGGTGCCGATGGCCCAGATGGGCTCGTAGGCGATGATGACGTTCTTCAGCTCGTCAGCGCTCACGCCGTTCAGGGCGATCTTGACCTGCATGCGGACCAGCTCTTCGGTGACGCCCTGCTCACGCTGGGCCAGGCTTTCGCCCACGCAGACGATGGGCTTCAGGCCGCCGGCCAGCGCCGCCTTGGTGCGCTTGTTGACCGTTTCGTCGGTCTCGGCGAAGTACTGACGGCGCTCGCTGTGGCCGATGACCACATATTCCACGCCCAGGTCGGTGAGCATGTCGGCGCTGATTTCACCGGTGAAGGCACCGGACTTTTCAAAGTGAACGTTCTGGGCACCCACATGGATGTTGGTGCCGGAGCACTTGGCCACGGCCACGCACAGGTCGGTGGCGGGCACACAGACGACGACTTCGCAGCCGGCGTCGGCGACCAGCGGGATCAGGTGGTCCAGCAGATGGCCCGCGTCGGTGGGGGTCATGTTCATTTTCCAGTTGCCGGCAATAACGGCTTTGCGATTCTGCTTATCCATGAGAAAAACCTCCTGTTTTTGTTCCGTCAAAAATGCGCGGCGGCAGAGCCGCCGCGCATAGCGGGTTGATTATGCGTTCTGAATGACAGCGATGCCGGGCAGTTCCTTGCCTTCCAGGTATTCCAGGGAGGCGCCGCCGCCGGTGGAAATGTGGGTCATCTTGTCGCCCAGGCCCATCTGCTGCACGGCAGCCGCGCTGTCGCCGCCGCCGATGACGGTGGTAGCGTCGCTTTCGGCCATGGCCTTGGCAACAGCCAGGGTGCCGGCGGCCAGGGTCGGGTTCTCAAACACGCCCATGGGTCCGTTCCACACCACGGTCTTGGAAGCCTTGACGGCGTCGGCGAACAGCTTCATGGTAGCGGGGCCGATGTCGCAGCCTTCCATGTCGGCGGGCATATCGGTGACAGGGCAGATCTTGGTCTCGACAGGAGCGTCGATGGGATCGGGGAAGGCAGCCACGCAGGCGGTATCAACGGGCAGCAGCAGCTTGACGCCCTTGGCCTTGGCCTTTTCCATCATTTCCTTGCAGTAGTCCAGCTTGGAATCGTCGCACAGGCTGGTGCCGATCTCGTAGCCCTGGGCCTTCAGGAAGGTGTAGGCCATGCCGCCGCCGATGATCAGGGTGTCGACCTTTTCCAGCAGGTTGGAGATGACATTCAGCTTGTCCGCAACCTTGGCGCCGCCCAGGATGGCGGTGAAGGGACGGACGGGATCGTTGACAGCGTTGCCCAGGTACTTGATTTCCTTTTCCATCAGGTAGCCAACAGCGGTGTCCTTGATATAATCGGTGACGCCGGCGGTGGAGCAGTGAGCGCGGTGGCAGGAGCCGAAGGCGTCATCCACGTAAGCGTCGGCCAGAGAAGCCAGTTCCTGGCTGAAGGTGTCGATGTTCTTGGTTTCTTCCTTGCGGAAACGGGTGTTCTGCAGCAGAACCACATCGCCGTTGCCCATGGTGGCGGCAGCAGCCTTGGCCTTGGGGCCGACCACGTTGTCGTCATCGGCGAAAGTGACGGGCTGGCCCAGCTTTTCAGACAGGCGCACGGCGACCGGTGCCAGGCTGAACTTTTCTTCGGGGCCGTTCTTCGGCTTGCCCAGATGGCTGCACAGGATGACCTTGGCGCCGTCGTTGATCAGCTTCTTGATGGTCGGCAGAGCCGCATTGATGCGGTTATCGTTGGTGATGACGCCGTCCTTCATCGGAACGTTGAAGTCGCAGCGGACAAGAACGCGCTTGCCGGCGTAGTTTTCATCGTCGATGGTCTTTTTGCCCAAACCCATGGTAAAAATCTCCTCTCGATCCGTTTTGTTGCAAAATTTCTGCATTTTTGCGGTTTACCTGGCGGCGGGGCGCAGTATCCCCTATCGCTATGCTTTTATTATACGCATAAACCGGGTCCAGCGCAAGGGGAAGTTGACACTTTTTTAACGGTTTTGGCGCAGGGTGTTGCCTTCCGCCGGTTTGGAGGCGTTTTTTTTGTGGGTTTTGGCGCTTTTTTCCGCCGGGCAAATGCGCTATAATGCAAGCAGAAATCTGTGCCCGCAAGGGGTGCGACCGGGAGGCGATCTGCATGGACCATTGGCTGAAAACAAGCATCTTTTACGAAATTTATCCCCAGAGTTTTCTGGACAGCAACGGCGACGGCATCGGGGATCTGCCCGGCATTATAAAGAAGCTGGACTACATCCGGGAGCTGGGCTGCAACGCTCTGTGGCTGAACCCCTGTTTTCTTTCTCCCTTCGGGGATGCGGGGTACGATGTGGAGGACTACTGCAAAGTGGCCCCCCGCTACGGCACCAACGACGACCTGATTCATCTGTTTGAGGAAGCCCACCGCCGGGGAATGCATGTGATCCTGGACTTAGTGCCGGGGCACACCTCCATCCGGCATCCCTGGTTTGCCCAGTCCTGCAAGGTGGAGAAGAACGCATATTCCGGGCGGTATATCTGGAGCGATTCCATCTGGCACGATGTGGCGGGGTACGGCAACATCACCGGGTCCCTGCGGGGGCTGTACCCCCGCGACGGCTGCGTGGCGGTGAACTTCTTCTCCAACCAGCCGGCGCTGAACTACGGCTTTGCCCGGCCCACCGAGCCCTGGCAGAGCGCGGTGGACTCTCCCGAAGCGCTGGCCACCCGGCAGGCCATGATGGATGTGATGGACTTCTGGCTGTCCCGGGGGTGCGACGGCTTCCGGGTGGACATGGCCGGTTCCCTGGTGAAAAATGACCCGGACAGTAAGGAGACCATCAAGCTGTGGCAGCAGGTGCGCCGGTTCATGGACGAAAAATACCCCGACGCGGTGATGCTCTCCGAGTGGGGCGAGCCGGACAAGTCGCTGATGGGCGGGTTCCACATGGACTTTCTGCTGCATTTCGGGACTTCCCATTACATGGATCTGTTCCGGTGCGAGCACCCCTTCTTCAGCCGGGAGGGCAAGGGCAACGCCCGGGCCTTTGCGGATACCTATGAAAAGAACTACCGCCTGACCCGCGGCAAGGGGCTGATGTGCATCCCTTCCGGCAACCACGACATGGAACGTCTGCGCCATTGGCTGGACCCGGAGGAGATGAAAATTGCCTTCACCTTCCTGTTGTCCATGCCCGGGGCCCCCTTCGTCTACTACGGGGACGAGATCGGCATGCGGTATCTGGAGCTGGATTCGGTGGAAGGAGGCTACAACCGCACCGGTTCCCGCAGCCCCATGCAGTGGGACCACGGCAAGAACTACGGGTTCTCCGCCGCCGAAGCGGACCGGCTCTACACCGCCCAGGACAAGACCCCCGACGCCCCCACCGTGGCCGACGGCATGGCCGAAGCCGGGTCCTTGTGGCATACGGTACAGACCTTGTGCGCGGTGCGCAAGGCGCATCCCGCCCTGCAGGCGGACGGCACCATGGAATTCATCTACTGCGAGGCCGACGCCTACCCGCTGGTGTATCTGCGCACCGGCGGCGGGGAGAAGATTCTGGCGGCAGTGAACCCGGCGGCCAGAGCCGTGCGGTGCCCCTGCGCCCTTTCCCCCGCCGGGCAGCCGCTGTTCGCTCTGGGCGGCCCGGTAGCGCTGCAAAACGGCGTGCTGACCATACCCGCCGAAAGCGCTGTATTGCTGCCGGTGGAATAAGGTTGTGTCTTTTTTTGTAAGCCAGAAGGGGATGTATCAATGCTGGATTTTCTGAAAGAGGAGGGCGTGGACCCGGCGGTCATCGAAGGGATTGCCGCCTTCCGCGCCGAACATCCCGTGCCCGAAGAGATGGCCCGGCGGGTTCCCGAACCCCGGTACCGGTATTACGGCCGGGAGGTGTGGAACCAGGCCGCCACCGTCCTGCTGTGCGGGGAGAATCTGCTGCTGGCCGGGCCCAAGGCCACCGGCAAAAACGTGCTGGCCGAAAACCTGGCCTGGGCGTTCGGGCGGCCTTGCTGGGACGTTTCCTTCCACATCAATATGGATGCCTCCTACCTCATCGGGTCGGACACCTTCAACGGGGAAAAGGTGGTGTTTCAGCCGGGGCCCATCTGGCAGTGTGCGTGCCACGGCGGGTTCGGGGTGCTGGACGAGATCAACATGGCCAAGAATGAAGCCCTGGCCGTGCTGCACGCCACCCTGGACTACCGCCGCCGCATCGATGTGCCGGGCTATGACCTGATCGAGGTGGACCCGGCCGCCCGCTTCATCGCCACCATGAACCACGGCTATGCGGGCACCCGGGAACTGAACGAAGCCCTGGTTTCCCGGTTTGCGGTGCTGGACCTGCCGCTGATCTCCCAGGAGGACCTGAACAAGCTGCTGCGCCACCATTTCCCGCAGATCAGCCCCCGGTACGCCGGGCAGTTTGCCCAGCTGTTCTACGACCTGAACAAGAAGGCGGACAGCGCCGAGATTTCGGTCCGGGCGGTGGACCTGCGGGGCCTTCTGGACGCGCTGCGCCTGATGGAGCACGGGCTGGACGCCGCCGCGGCGCTGGATCTGTGCATCACCAACAAGACCTTTGACCCCTACGAACAGACCCTGATCCGGGATGTGATCGCCGCCCGCATCCCCCGGACCCTGGACCGGGCCAGGGTCTTTCCGGGGTAAGGGGTATGCTGCGGCGCGAATACAGCCCGGAACAGCGCCGGGCGCTGAACCTGATCTGGGCCGCCGCCGGGCGGTACGACCTGGACCCGCCCTTCATGGCCTTTACCCCCGACGGACAGCCGGATTTTTACTTCAACTGTGTGGTGGGCCTGACAGCCAAGTGGCTGGACCCGGACCGGCTGGAGGGATTTTTCGGCCGGTACGCGGGCAGTCCCCGGCGGGAGATGTTCGACGAGCTGGTCTGGCTGGGGCTGGAAAACTGCGTGTACGAGAAGGAGCTGCCCCAGCGGCCCATCCTGGCCGATCTGCGGCGGGACTATGCCCGGAACTTTTTTGCGGGGCAGAAATCCATGTCCCGCCAGCAGTGGATGGCCAAGAACAACCGGGTGTTTGAACAGCAGGAAGCCCGCTGGGCGCCTCTGGCCGGACGCCGCGGTCCCCTGCTGACGCCCCGGGGCCGGGAGCTGGCCGAAGCTCTGGCCCTGCCCGGCACCCTGGACACCGACGGGGTACTTGCCGCCCTGGAAGAGATGCTGGAGCGCTTTTTCGGGTTTACCGGCAGCGAGGCGGACCGGGGCCCCCGGACGCTGCATCTGCGGGGGGTGTGGGCCGCCCTGCTGACCAAGCTTCTGCCCACCGAGATCCGCCACACCGACCAGCTGGTGCTGCGGCGCAGTTCCCAGCTGCGGGAGGCAAACGCCAAACCGGCGGGCAAGGCCCTGCTGGCCCACCATTTTTCTGTCCGGCAAGGCGAAAAAGACCGGGCCTACATCGAAACCTGCTTTGGCCGCTCGGTGTATAACGACCATGACCTGGCCGCCCTGGAGCAGGAGCTGTGCACCGGCAATCACCGGGACTGTCACCTGTGGATTACCCGGGGCGAGCCCTCCCCCACCCGACCGCCGGATGCCGAATCCGGAAAGCTGGCCCGGGACGCCGCCCGGCAGCGGCAGCGCAACCTGGAATTTTACGCCAAAAACAGCCAGCTCTACGCCGGCAGCATCCGCCGGTTGAGCGAACAGCTGGAGGACGCCCTGCACTCCTACAGCCAGCCCCAGCCCGTGCGGGCCCGGGCCGGGAGGCTGGACAGCCGTCGGGTGTGGCGGGCGCCCTGCCTGCGGGACCCGGCGATTTTTCTGCGCCGGACCGACGATATACAGCCTGATCTTTCGGTGGACCTGCTGCTGGACGCCTCCGCCTCCCGGCTGAACAGCCAGGAGACCATCGCCGCCCAGGGGTACATCCTGGGGGAGAGTCTGCGCCGCTGCGGGGTGCCGGTGCAGATCTACGCCTTCCGCAGCCTGCGGGGGTACACGGTGCTGCAGCTGCTGAAGGGCTACAAGGACCCGGGCTGCCGGTCCGTCTTCGGCTACTTTGCCGCCGGGTGGAACCGGGATGGGCTGGCCCTGCGCACCGTGGGCCGGCTGGCGGACGCCCGCTGTCCCCACCGGCTGGTGCTGATTCTCACCGACGCCAGCCCCAACGACAGCCAGCGGATTCCCCCTGCCGGCACCCTGCCGGTCAGCCGGGACTACGGCGACGAAGCCGCCGTGGCCGACACCGCCGCCGAGGTGAAGGCCCTGCGCAGGCAGGGGTTCCGGGTGGGGGCCGTCTTCTTCGGCCTGAACCGGGACGTGCCCGCCCTGAAAACCATCTACGGCAACGAGTTTGTGCGTATCGGCAGCATTGACCGGCTGGCGGGGGCGGTGGGGTCCCTTTTGCAGCGGATGCTGCGGGAGATGGACTGACAAGGACAAAAAAAGCGCTTTCCGGAAGATTCCGGAAAGCGCTTTTTCACTGTTTATGATTTTCCTGGTGCAGCTCAGTCCAGCGGCTTCATGGTGGGGATTTTTCTTGGTTTCACCGTGCCACGCTTCGTAGCGCTTCACGGTGCTGTTTTTTCAACAAACCCCACCATTCGTGATGCCCTGTAATGCTTCGTGATTCTCGTATATTTGCTGTCAATTTGCTGTCAATTCAAGAATTTTGCTGTCAGACAATTTGTCTCTCCAAGCCCTTCTCAAAATACATTCCATGTAGCAGCCAATCGTTCAAACGATTCCTGTTTTTTCTCCTCGGTCGCCTCGGCATAAATATCCATCGTGGTTTTGATGTCCTTATGTCCCATGACCGATTGGATGACCTTCAGGTTGGTCTCCTGTTCGCAAAGCCTTGTGCAAAAGGTGTGCCGAAGATGGTGTGCAGAGAAATCCGGCAGTAAAACTGCCTCCCGATGTTCCCTCTTCGCACTGATTTCCTCCGTGGCATTATAATCGGAAACGATCCTTTTAATTGCCCGGTTGACGGACTGGGGATTGGGAACATTGCCGAAGCGATTGCTGAAAATGAATCCGTGCATCCCGTCGATTTCCACATCGTTCCAGCCATTCTCCATTTGTTCTTCCCGCAGCATTTCAAAAGCATCCTGCACAGAGTCAAGCATCGGGATCGTGCGCTCGCCGGCTTTTGTTTTCGGCTTTGAGATATGCTGGACAGAAGTACGGCTCTCCCCTACCGGATAGTAGACCAGGCTATGGTTGATATGGATCACCCGGTTTTCACAGTCAATATCTTCCCAACGGAGGCCCAACGCTTCCCCGATCCGGCATCCTGTACCCAGCAATATGGTGAACAACGGCCACCAGTGGAAGTACACCGGATGGTTGGCAACATGCTCCAAAAAAGCCCGCTGCTGAGCCACCGTCAAAGCGTGGCGCATTCCGCTCTGATGGTCTGAGTTTTTCTTAACCTCTGCCAGTACCCCATCTGTGGGGTTGTTCCGGATGATGCCATCACGAACCGCCAGCTGAAACGTCGGACGCAAAAGCGTATGGATACTTTCCAGCGTATTGATCTGCATCTCTTGCTGTTGCAGCAGGCAGTTATAAAACTGCAGTACATCCGAGAATCGTATATCCGCGATCTTCTTGTTGCCGAAGGTGTTTCGGACAAAGCGGTCATACATATACAGGTAGTTGCTTCGGGTTGTCTGCCTGAGGTTGGTTTTCAGTTTTATATACCGGTCAAACACGAAGTTCACCGTTGCTTTTCCGGCAATATAAATATCCAGACCGTCCAACTGGTTCTTGGTTAACTCTGCTTCCTTTTCCCTGAGTGTCACAAGGTCGTTTGCATAGATGTACTTGCGCCGTCCAAGCGGATCTGTATAGCAGTAGGAATACCGCTTGTCGGAACTTCTCTGCATCTCTCCTTTTCGCAGGGCCCTGCCCCGCAGATCTTTTCTTGTCTTTGCCATATCAAATCCTCCTCAAAAGGAGAAGAGCTCGATACTACTCACGTTTGGATATAAGTTTTTCCAACGCTTGCAAGACAACTTCTGTCACATTCATTCCATGGCGTTCAGCGTAAGCACAGATCCGTTGATACAAGGAATCATCGACGCGGACACTCAATATTTTCTTTTTCGGGTGTTCGCTTTTTGGTCTTCCCATATCTGCCATACCTGTTCTCACGCCTCCCTGTCTATAGGATACTTTTTGTATGACAAAAAATCAAGAGTGTATCGAGCATTTTCTTTTCAGCCTGCCTGTAAAATCAAGCAATGTGAAAGGTTTCCAGAAAATCCTCAAAAATCTCGCAATTCACCAAAGCGAGCTTATCAATTTTATAAACCGCCTTGGCCTCTTTTGCCAGAGCCTGAAACTTGGTCAAACCCATGCTATACTTCTCTGCCCCTTCCTTGTAACGGACAAATTTTTTGGAAGCCTTCTTGGCTTTCTCAACATCTTTTCGTGCGTATCCCATGGTCACTTTCCCTTTCTACCTCGTATCGGTATCGTTCGTTATTGGAGTTCTTATTTTGGATTGTAGGTAAGTATGCAACAGCGCAAGAGGCAGCGGCGGCGCGTCCTTTTGCATGGTTGGTTCATGTGTTCAGCTGCCAGTACCACTTGTCACCCTTGCGGACGCTGCGGATGTTCAGCCTGCCTTTGACCAGATTTACTGTCCGGTCCTGGATGCCTTTGTTCTTGAAATGTTGGATGATCTCCTGATTGGATACAGGACCCTTTTCCAGCAGCCGGGGCAGTTCTTCCTCCACCTGCTGTTGCTTGGTGGGGGCTTCGGTCAGGCTGTCGCAGCCGTTCAAAAGAGATTCGGCATCCTCGTCCAGCTGCCGCAGCCATTCCACATGGTCGCTCAGCTCAAAGAGCAGTGCCGGACCGGCAGCGGCCAGATTGCTTTTTACCGGCACCAACACCCGCTGCTTGGTCGAACGCTGGTACCGTGTCACGGTCAGAATGGACCGCACGGCTCCGGCAATGTCGATAGAACCGCTGGTGCGGTACAGGGCGCTGATGCCGCTCATCTTATTCATGTGTGCCACAATGAGTACGGCGCATTTCGTGCGCTGGGCCATGGCATACAGACTGCGGAAAGCGCCCCGCACCTCGTTGGCCTGATTCATGCTCACCGTAGGGCCGATGTAGGCCGAGAGTGGGTCGAGGATCAGCAGACGGGCGTTCTCCTGCAGGATGCTCTGCTCCAGCCGCGGATCATCGAAGGTCAGCGCCCGCTTTTCTTCATTGATAATCTTGATGCGGGTGCAGTTGGCTCCTGCACTTTCCAGCCTCGGCTTGATGGTATCGGCAATGCCGTCCTCCGAGGTCTGATACAGGATGTTGATGGGCTCCCGGGTGTTTTCTTCAAAGGGAAGGCTTTCTCCTTTGGAGAGCAGCGCCGCCAGTGACAGCACCGCCATCGTTTTGCCGCATCCGGGGTCGCCCTGTAATATGGTGATCTTCCCGTATGGGATGTAAGGATACCAAAGCCATTTCACTTCCTCTGCCTGGATATCCGCAAAACAGAGGATCTCTTGTTCATTCACAAAAGTGCCTCCTTCATGAAGTTCAAATAAAAGGCCGGTCCGCCGAATCCGTTCCTGTCCGGGTGTCTCCCCAACGTTGTCTCGCTCGCCCTGCGGGTCATGGCAAGATCGTATCTCCTTCAGCGGCCGGGTATTCAGTTTTCAAGGTTCCGTGGCAACAGAATATCACGTCTTGACCGCAAATGCTATACATGTTATTATGATTTCATGTAAAGACAAAATTACACGTTAATTTCCAAGAAATTACACAAATATATATCGTTTACACGTTATATATTGAAGCTCTTGTATTTGAGGAAAATCATTATGTCCACAAGTATTATCTTCCGTTTTGAAGGCGAAAAGCTATTGGAGCCCTTTTTGATTCCCCAATCCTTATTCACTCCTCAGCTTCAGGGAAACCCTGCTGCGCGGGAAATGCGCCGCCAGCAGGAACGGACAGCCACGCATCTCCGCCTTAAAAACATTCGCCAGTACCGCGACGTACTGGACACGTACTCAATAAGTGAGCCTCTTGATTCCAAATCGGAAGTGGATTCTGATTCTTCACTCAATAAGGAAACCGTGCTTGAGTGGTTGCGGCGATGGAGCAGCCGAATCTTTTCTGACAAACAGTCGAAGGCGGCAGCAACTGCAACTTCTTCGGAGGAAGAAGATTCTTCCCCTTTTACCGTAGAGCCGCAGGTTAAGCCTACTTCTGTGCGCAGACAACGCACAGAGTCTCTGCAGCGGGACACGATACTGGATCGATTGCTCTCTATGGACCTGCAGGAGTATATTGATTATCTCCGTAAACATCAGAAAAACATCTGGATGGAAGAGAGCTACCCTTTGGGAATGCTTGTGTTTGCAACATTGGATCTTTTCTGGACGGAACTGGCGCGTGAAGCGAAGGCTCTACTTGACGCCAACCGGGATGCAGAGATGCCCATCAATCCAGATCTGTTTTCTACCACTGATTGGAGGCATTATGTAGCGCCTGCTTCTTCTCCTACGGCGCCTGCGGTAGAAGCACACACAATAGCTGATGCTCTGGCTCACCCAGAGAAAACCCTCTATTGTCAGGTGGCAGAACTCTATAATAAGGTACAGGATGCTCTGCAAGATTACCCCGCTATGCAGAATCTACTGAAAGACTACTGCACCCAGGCAGCTTCCGATTTCTATCATCAGGCTTTGGTAAAGCTGAATTATATGGCTTTTCCGCAGGAAGATCTGGATCTGATTATAGAAAATAAGTTTGTAACGGTGGCCCAGCGCGAGCTGAACAAGGCATTTGCTTTGGAAAGTGCCGCTGAGTGTATCGAGCGTTATCTGGATTCCTGGCCGGAGCCCGATGCCGTTTTGGTACAATATGAAGATTCCGATGACAGAGAATACGCTGCTGCCGCCTATACCATTCTGAAGTTCCTGTGGGAACAGCTGAAAGGATTGTCTGATTTCCAGCCCGGCCTGTCCGATTTGGTTGATTTCACTTTGGTGGCTGCCGATACGCAGCCTGACAAAGATGCTATGCAGAGATATGGTGATGCCTTACTACTGCGATACTCTGGTATCAGAGCCGGAAACAAGCTATATGAGCAGCTTCACATGAAGATGCTCAGCCGATTGTCGCTGCCAGAGGAATCTCCCAAGGCCCGGAAGCATCCCGATATTACCAGTCGCAGCTACCTTGTGGCGGATAATCTGTCCGAGGCGGTGATGGCGGAGTTCCTGCAAATGTGCGGTCAACACAAAACAGCCCGTCACTGCAAGCAGTGCGGGATGTTGTTCATACCATTTAGTTCCACGGCCAAATACTGTGACCGCCGGTTTCCTAATGGTGGGCAACGCACCTGCAAGGAAGTTGGCGCCGAGGAAACTGCCAAAAATCGCACGGTAGACCCTGCAACAGCTCTATATACCAAGATTGGAAACAAGCTGAACGGCAGACTCAGCCGTTTTGTGGGTATGTCCGATGCCAGCCGCAAAGCTACCATCACCCGCTGGCGGGCAGAAGTAAAGCCCCTGGTATCGCAGGCATCGGAACATCCCGAAACCTTTGATCCAGAGGCTTTTGATAAAAAGCTATGTGCGATTTTTGATAAAATCAGGAAAGAGGAGCATTTGGCAGAACGGCTCAATTAAAAAGAATCTACCTCTCAAAAACATAGGTTGAAAAAGAAACAACTGTAAAAATCATCTTAAAGAGGTCAACATCATATTTTACGCCGCACACAACTAAACTTCTGATATTTTTCTACCTCCGGGCTCACATTCTAAAAGTCTTTATAAGTTAAAATGCGAATTAATCAATGTCATACGATTCGTTTTCCACCCGGAAGTATTCTTTCAGCTTAGAAACTCTTTTCAGACTTTTAACCAGCGCTCCCATTTTATTTCTTTCGCAGTAATCAATAAAACTTCTCGTCAAACTAGTCAATCTATTATCTAACGGATGATTAAGCAATTCGTCTAATAAAGCAACGCACGTTTCGGCCGTACTTTCATTTATCATGCGTCCTGGGACTTTCGCATATTCAAGCCACATATTTATATACGAATGAACAGAGTAACGATAGCTTTTAGAAAATCCCTTGTCCTGCGCTATTTTATACATCCTTTCAGCGCCCTGTAAAAACTTGGAATCTCCGTCTCCAATTTTGCTGTTTAACAAATGAATTCCCCACAGCATTTCGTTATTTGCAAGAGCGTGATTAACTTGATACGAATTTGGACGCATTGATAGGGCATATCTCAAGTGATTACTTGCATCCTCAAACTCGCCATTAATTTGCGCTGCTATTCCGAACTGAACCCAAAAATAACTGATATGGTTGCAATATTCTTCCAAACTGCCTAAAAGCAATAGAATGTCTTTATTCTGTAATAGGTGTAGTTTTCGTATGCGTCGTACTTTAATAGCTCTTTCAAAAATAGCAGTTAATCCATTATGTTGCCTTTCGTCAACAGGGGTAGCGTAAATAGCAACCTGCTGTAATGTTTGAATAACTTGTTTTGAATCACCCGCCCCAATTATTGTACTAAGAATACGCCCTCTGTATAGTTTGACACATCCGAGAGATTCTTGAATAACATCCGAATATTTTTTTATAAACGAATCTAGCCGAAAACCGTTGACCTGCTTTTTGCCTATTTGTGTGACAAGCGGATTTGGGATATTTGTGATTCCCAACTGATGCAAATGGCACAAACTATACAAAACGCTCTTTTCGACATTTAATGCATTTTTCTGCAACCAACGTTCATAATGACGTTGAAAGGGTTCTCCCTCCGTTGAATAATAAAGTGCATCAATTATATCGTTTTCTTGACGTATTTTCGATGTTATCACATCTCGAGCACGTTTGGAAAAGGCATTTTTCTTGTTAGGGATCAGGTCTAAATATTTGTTAAGGCGCCTATTCCTCGATAGTTTTTCATATATTTGCGTGGCATAATAGTCGTCCATTCTTGTTGTAATATGATGCAAAAGGCAGTTCGTATCTTCGAGAAGTATATATTCTTTCTCCAGATGGTTCAAAAGCGTATCTTCCAGTAGCAAAACCAATTTCAAGATGTTGGGCGGACAGTTCTGTTTCAAATTGATAAAATCACTGTAGTGATATGCAGCGTTGTCTGCATAAATCGCGACCTTTGTTTTAGGTGGAAGGGATTTCAAATATTGTAACAGTAAGTCAAAAGCATTCTCGTCTAGACGATTTAGTTGTAAAGAAACATAGCCCTCACCTGAAAGGTTTACTAATAGTCTCTTTATAAAGCAAGACTTTCCAATATATTCATTTCCAAAGAATGACATCAGCACGCTACTTTCAGAGTCATCTATTTCTTTTTTCCATATTGGTAAGTCTTCCGAAATAATATCTGCATTATGAAAAAAGTCAGGATATGTAGATGGCCTACCTTTATATAACTCATAAGAAGACGGCGATTGCCTACTAATATCATCAAGAAATACTGTCCCGATTTCATTAAGGCGACTCTTTTCCCTGTTTGGAACAACAATTACATCGTGAAGTTTATCCAAAAAAGTTTGGGTATCCCCTTGAATCCAAATATTATTTGGTGAATTTTTAAGTTGTAGCTCCAACTTTCCCGATAAGCTTGGTAAAACAAAAAACCTATAGAAAGGAGAGTTCGAATATCCACTACGCTCATAAAGTTCTAATATGGTTTTCAAATCTTCCTCTTGAAATTGTGTACCTATTAAAACCAAATCATGCTGTAAAGCTTGATGTGCAAATTCTCTGAGCAGGGAATCTTCATCTATCGTGAAATTTCTATATTCCTCACTATCGAATACATATCCTTCTGTGGCTGCTCCAACAGAGCCATGTAATTTAATTAAATTTGTTGGAGCCGTTCTATCACTTCCATTCAAATTGTTTCGATCCCAAACTGACAGCTCCATCCCTTTGCTTGCATATATAGACTCTACCAGATCATCAATATTAAGCGTAAAAATGTACTGCCATTCATAATCAACTAATTTGTTATGAAAATCATCAGGAGAGGATTGACAGTTTTGAAAAACTTCCGTCAGAAATAAGTCTCTTTCCTTACTTTTACCCAATAAACGCAGATAGGTGCACACTTCTTTTAGATCATGCTTTTTTTCAGATATTTCATCCAACAATTTCTTATCAACACCGGGAATGGGGTGCTCAATAAAGAAATGATTATACAAGTCTTCGGACAGTGTTTTTCCCATCGGAAGTGGATTTCCATTTTGACTTTTTGCGCCAACGGAAAAACCTGCTCCAAGCAATAAAACAGGGCGACTACCTTTCATTCGATCAAGTAAAAAGTCAAAATTCTTTTTCATATATTATCCTGCACTCCTTACATAAATATAGTAATTGTGACAGTTTTTTATCTTTTGGAGAATAACATATCTTTTATGTGTTTGTATGAGTAATTTCGATGAACAATACTATTGCTGTTTTTTCATTTACTTCCTTGATTTAACCGCTCGCATAGAGGTAGCAGCTGTTCCAGTTTTTTGACTATGCGTTTTTGCTCAGCAAAGGGCGGGAGAGGAACCGGCAACATACGCATCGATTTTAGCGAAACATTTTTTATCGTTGTTTGCGTTGCCTCTTTTACTGCGTAGTCCAAAAAGTGCTGCGTGTTAAGTAATCGACAAATATATTCTTTTTCAATTCCGCCTATAAGAGAAAAATAGCAGGCACTTTTCCCAAGAATGACTGGTTCTCCGTTATAGAAAGCATAGTTACCAATCGTACCATTGATTGAAATCAATATTGTATTTTCATCCAATGGCTTTTTATATTTTTCAAATTCTTCATGCGATACTTTTTTGGTATCCGCTTTGACTATGATTTTACCTTTCACAAGGTTATTTCCATTGATAAAATAATATTCTCCTGCATCACTAAATTCAGGTGTTCCGTGAATACCATCACCTAGAACTGCAATAATATCTCTCAGTCTAACCCACTTCCAACTTTCAGGAATATCAAAGGGCTTTTCATCGTCGGTGATTTCGGGTAGAGGCTTTTCCTTTTTGATTTTCTTTTCGGCAATCAGTCGCTGTTTTTCCTGCTGAATCTGGGCAAAGAGTTCCTCCGCCGTACCTTCCTCGGGGCGCTGTTCCACCAGTTTGCCCTGAATGGCGTACTGCAGCAGGGATTTTCTCATATCATCCGGGAATCGGCTATTGAACTGTTCCAGCTTGCTCCACGCCTGCTCATAGCGGTCACTATAAGGCAACAGTTCCTCAATTTTGGCGACAATTCGTTTTTGCTCGGCAAGTGGTGGAAGCGGGAAAGGCAATTCAACCATTGTTTCTGTTCCTACTCTCGGCATTTTTACACCGTAGGTGACAGAATTGATAATAAAATCTACATGAGGAGATTTCAAGAAATAAACTACATATTGTGAATCTATGTTTCCAAACAAATTGAATGGAACGATCTCCGACGAACAGACGCCATCATTAGGAGCAACAAGAATCTTTTTTAAGTATGGGCGAAGTTTACTATACAAGACTTGACCCTTATAGAATTGAACTTTGTCTCCAGAAATCTTTCGTTCGCGTGCTTTGCGGATATTAATAATCTTTCCGCTTTCCTTCTCTATATCTTCAAGGTCCAATGACCACATATCTTCTGTAATGTCATTTGAAGATACTTTTTGTTTTCGTTGGTTATATGTGCTTATATCACCAAATCGTACCCACATCCAGTTCTCTGGAATATCAAAGGGCTTTTCATCGTCAGTAATTTCGGGCAACGACTTTTCTTTTTTAATTTTTTTCTCCGCGATTAGCCGCTGTTTTTCCTGCTGAATTTGGGCAAAGAGTTCCTCCGCCGTACCATCCTCGGGGCGCTGCTCCACCAGCTTTCCCTGGATGGCAAGCTGCAAAATGCTGTTTTTCAGTTCCTGTGGGGTCATTCGGCGGTTCCTCCCAGCATGGCGGTAATCTGTTCCAGCACCCGGTCAATCTCGGCATTGAGGGACAAACGCTGCTCCTCGTAACGATGAATCAAATCCAGCGGAGCCAGAATTTCTTCTTCCTCGTGAGGATAGCCACATTGATCCAGATTATAGCCCAGTTCATCAGTAAGCTGCTGAGCTGTAAACTTCTTTGCTTTATCAAAGCCGTCTTCGACGATCTCTTTACGGTCATTCCACCAGTCCAGGACCGGCTGGAAATGCTCCAGTTTCATGGGCTTGGTTTTGGAGAAATGCTTATAACCCTCTGGCATATCCAGCCGATAGAACCAGGTTTCCTTGGTGGGATGGGTCTTATCAAAGAAAAGAATATTGGTAGTGATAGAGGTATAGGGCGAGAACACGCTGCCCGGCAGCCGGATAATGGTATGCAGGTTGAACTCCCGGAGCAGTTTTTTCTTGATGTTTACCTTGGCGTTGTCAGTACCGAACAAAAATCCATCCGGCAAAATCACTGCTGCCCGGCCATTCTGTTTCAATCGGTACATAATAACCGACATAAACAGATCCGCAGTCTCACTGCTGGCCAAATCGGCAGGAAAATGGTTTTTCACGTCCGCCTTTTCGCTGCCGCCGTAGGGAGGATTCATCAACACTACATCCACCTGATCGTCCTCGGTATAGTCCAGCACATCGTGGAGCAGTGTATTGGCATGGTATACCTGCGGCACATCCAGCCCATGAAGCAGCAGGTTTGTCACGCAAAGCATATAGGGAAACTGCTTTTTCTCGATACCGTAAATGGAATTGCTATATGCCTCTTCATCCTCGGTGGTCTTGACCTGCTTTTTCAATTCTTTTAGCCAGCTGATGATAAAGCCACCCGTACCACAGGCAAGATCTGCCATGGTTTCTCCAATCTGAGGCTTGATGACCTGGGCCATAAAGTCGGTGACAGCGCGGGGTGTATAGAACTCACCGGCAGAACCGGCACTTTGCAACTCTTTCAGAATGGTTTCGTAAATTTCCCCGAAGGCATGGCTTTCTTCGTAGTCGCTGAAATCGATGTCATCGATCACATTGATGACCTGCCGCAGCAACACACCGTCTTTCATGTAGTTGTTGGCATCGGAAAATGTGGTTTGCACGATTGCCTTTTTGATGGGAGTGGATGCGTCCACCGGCAATTTTTTCAGCGTCGGGAACATCTTGTTGTTGACAAAATCCAGAAGTTTATCGCCAGTGAGGGCGGTACCGGACTTATCATCATGTGCCCAGTTTTGCCAGCGGCACTCGGCGGGAATGATGGATTGATACTCCTCATCATCCCATTCCCAGTCCTGTTCCTTGGCGTCGTACACCTTCAAAAACAGCATCCAGGCAATCTGCTCAATACGCTGTGCATCGCCGTTGATACCGGCATCATTTCGCATGATGTCCCTCAGCCGTTTTACAAATCCTGTCAAGTTGCTCATGTGGGGGTTAACCTACCTCGTCTGTATAGATTGCCTGTTCCAGTTCCTGTACTGCTTTCAGATAGCCCTGCTTACCGCCAAAATACCCGGCAATTTTTGCAGGCTTGCCCAGTTTCAGGAATGGATCAAGCTTTAGAATTTCTGTTTTCTCAATCTCATAAATGCCCGTATTCATGTACTTATCCAGCAACGCTTCCAGCACTTCTCGCGCTACGCCACTGTACTTGCTGAAAAAGTCACGCCTTTTCACATTGTTGGCACGTTCCTTACGGGTAAGGGGTTTTCTATCAAAAGCCACATGGCAGATGAAGTCAAAGTCATCCACATCGGTCATGTTCTGGTCCGCCTTCAGCAGTTCCAAATCAATTCCCCGATCATGGAGCAAGTCCCGAATCTGCTCTTTTTTATCCTGTGCAGACCACTGCCGAATAAAATTATCCAGAGAAGCATACTCGCCCAGGATATTCTCCTTGGTGTAGTCCACAATGCTTTCCTGGCGCAGCAGCTTGCCGTTGGCATCATACACTGATACCGTCTTATGGATGATCTGTACCTGACAGCCGTTTCTGTCCACGATGGGCTTTTTCTTCGGCTCCGGTGGCGTCGTTTCATCGCCCTTTCCATCACCATCCGGGGGATCTTTATGGTCGGGCTGCTTCCCGCCAGGCATGTAGCCTTCATTCATTTCGATTGGTCCATCCCATTCAGGATCAGCAAACAACCGAGTCACATTGCGGAAATCCATAACCACAAAATGAGTCTTGCCTTCTTTTTCCCGCAGGCGTGTACCACGGCCGATGATCTGCTTAAATTCAGTCATGGAACCGATCATTTCGTCCAGCACAATCAGCTTGGTCATCTTGCAATCGGCCCCGGTAGAAAGCAGCTTGGACGTGGTTGCAATCACCGGATAGGGCGACGAAACAGAGATGAAGTATTTCAGTTTCTTTTTCCCGTATTCATCGCCGCCAGTAATGCGTACCACATAGTCGGGATTTTTCTTCATCATATCAGCGTTGAGCTTTGCCAGAGCATCCCGCATACGCAAAGCTGCGTCCTCTGTTGCGCAAAACACGATGGTCTTGGCCATGCGGTCCGTGCTCTTCAGGTAGTTGGTGATTTCCTGGGCCACCTGTTGGATTCGATCCTCGATGATGATATTGTAATCGTAATCGCTGTTGGTATAAATCCGGTCAGGAATTTCTTCTCCGTTGATGTCTTTCTGCCCTTTGCGCGGGCGCCAGCCTTCCCCAATATCGGTCATGATATTGATGACCTTAAATGGAGCAAGGAAACCGTCCTCAATTCCTTCTTTCAGGCTGTATGTATAGACCGGTTCGCCAAAGTAGCTGAGGTTGGAGATATACTTGGTTTCCTTGGGGGTAGCCGTCATGCCGATCTGCGTGGCGGATTGAAAATACTCCAGAATTCTGCGCCAGCGGCTTTCCTCTTTCGCAGAACCTCTGTGACACTCATCAACAATGATGAGATCAAAGAAATCCGGTGTAAACAGTTCGCTGAAATGTTCCTCATCGTCCTCGCCTACCAGCTGCTGATACAACGAGAAATATACCTCATGGGAAGTGATGGTGCTCTTGTCATCCTTTGCTACATTGATTTTATGGATGACCTTTTCCAGCGGTGCAAAATCCTGCTGGATGGACTGATCGACCAGAATGTTTCGGTCAGCCAGATAGAGAATCTTGCGCTTCATGCCACTTTGCAGCAATCTGTACACGATCTGGAAGGCAGTATAGGTCTTACCGGTGCCTGTGGCCATGACAAGGAGAATCCGTTGCTGTCCGCGCGCAATGGCATCCACCGTCCGGTTAATGGCGATACGTTGGTAATAGCGCGGAGGATAGGTATTCTGGCTGGAATAATAGGGCTGTTCCAGAATGATTTCCTGGCGGGGCGTCAAGCCAGATTCTTGCTTGTAGCGGGTAGCCAACTCCTGCTCTGATGGGAATTCGTCCAGCCCGATCTCGCGCTCCTGGCCGGTCAGGAAATCGTGTTCCATAAAACCGTCACCATTGGAACTATAGGCAAAGGGAATATCCAGCATTTGGGCATAGGTCATTGCTTGCTGCAGACCATGGGAAACAGCATGGGTATTATCTTTTGCTTCCACAATCGCAATCGGATTGTTTGCACTGAGGTACAGGATATAATCTGCCCGCTTGGGTTTTTCACGAAATACAAAGTTGCCCTTCAGATTAATCTTACCGTCTGTGATGCGGGTCTCCATAGTGATCTTTTCCCGGCTCCATTTAGATAAAATGGCAGGGGTAATGTACTGGAGTTTAATATCCTCCTCACTCATTTGATGCTTCTGCAGGATTGTGCTCACATCAGTTTCCCCCTTCCTTTTTCTTTGTCTCCGGCGTAGCTAAGTTTCATTAGCGGTTTACGGCACAGTAGTTTTATTTTGAAATGTTACATCACATTTGACTAAAAAATATATAATTATCCACATATAATTATACCTGTTATCATAGAAAGCACAACACATATTTCACATTTTATACGAACTCTGCTCCTATTTTTATATCGTATATAATCTTTCCCTTCGATTTGGCTAAAGCCGAGAATTGTGCAGCGCCCCCAAATAAGCGAGTCACATAGGTAACCACATAGTCTGCATGCTCAATCATCCACTTATTGCGCCAGGGGATGGCGAAGCGTTTTGGAACTTTTTCGATTCCGTCTGGCAGCAATGTATCAGAAAAATCATCTGCCCTTTTCTTGCCAGAAGGCATATAAGCAAGAACAACGGCGTATCCGACTTCTGGATACGCCGTCGTTACTTCTTTCAGAACAGAACGCACCAGACGATCAAAATTGCCCTGATTCCCAACATAGAACATGGTCACTCTGTGATTTTCGATCAGATCAATTACTGCCGTCCGGATTTTCGGTTTGATGGTTTCCGGGCAGTCACGGTGTCCAAAGAAGGTACATGCTTTCTTTTCCATACTTTTCACCTCAAATATAGGCTATACATAGCCTAATAGTAGCACGCATAGCCTATATTTGGCAACTGAGTTGTTTATTCTATATATGACAAACAATTCAGGGGGAGGCGAAAGCGCATGGATACCGTTACTGCTGTCCGCAACCGAATTTTGGAATTGTGCGGAGAACGTGGTATCAGCATCAACAAATTGGCTACGATTTCTGCGCTTCCGCCGTCCAGCATTAAGAACATTTTGTACGGGAAAAGTCAAAATCCGAAACTGATTACTATAAAGATGATTTGCGATGGCCTGGACATCACATTGGGTGAGTTTTTCTCTACGCCTGAGTTTGATAGTCTGGAACAAGAACTGAAATAGAAAAAGCCACCACCTGTGCCATCAGGCACAGATGGTGGCTATCATTATGTCTCATTGCAAAAGTCAGCTTGTGAGCGTTTTATAGGGATACAGCTGGGAGCTAATTAATAAAAATGTATATGTCGGTGCCCAAACTGGGACAGAATATTAGGTTTCCATCAATACCAAAATGGTAGAATGAAAAAAACAGGGACATGCGTTTACTCTGGAAAGATATCTCGGATCTGAAGAAAAGCGATAGCCCAACTGAATCAATTATCTAATTGTCGCCATGAGGTTAAGTATCCTCCCCCATCTAAACAATCGATTAGAAACCATTTTCAAATTACGCATGATCCACAGGCACCCAATTACGAATTGACGCTACCTGAAAACAGCTTCATACATCTTTTGATGTTTAATCAACACTTTTTATCACTTTTGTTGCAATGCCTTGAATCAAGCAGTGATCAACATAAATGTCTTCCATTTCACAATTCTCCGGATGCAAGCGAATCCTTTTCTTTTGTGGTTCCGGATAATATCGCTTTAGGGTTGCTTCATCGCCTACTAGTGCCACTACGATCTGCCCACTATCTGCATAGTTTTGCTGACGAACCAGTACCAGATCGCCATCTTCGATATCCGCGTCAATCATAGAATTTCCATTGGCACGTAGAATAAAGTAATTTCCATGACCAAATAATGATGTTGGCAGACGAACATATTCTTCTATATTTTCCTCTGCAAATTTGGGGATACCACAAGCTATGCGGCCTAAAATTGGGACTTTGATAGAAGTGTTATTACGTTCGTCACTCTTTAGCATGGAGATACTACGATGCCCTCCGTATTCTATAATTCCATCTTCACGCATACAAGAAAGATATCGTGATGCTGTCGCCTTAGATATTCCAACATGATCTGCAATTTCTTGTACCGATGGAGCAATGTTATTATGCTCTTTGTATTCTGATATGTATTCAGAAATTGCAGAAAAAATATATTCATTCTTTTTGCGCATAGAATTCGACCTCGTTTCTAAATGAAACAAATGTTTCATTTAGATTATACTTCACGTTTGCAATGATGTCAATAATGATTTATATTGCCAGAGAATAATAGGCAACGATAAAGTATTCAAAGCGACACACCTGTATTTCGTATAAACAAAAAAAGCTCTGCAATTGGCACATTGCAGAGCTTTTTCTTACCTATTCAATCATCAATTTAAGCACTTTTTTCAAACATTCTACACTGCTAGATGCATCTAACTGCTGATCACTGCCAGGTGCACATATAGTGCAATAATAGGGCAGAGAAAATATGTCATCGAATTTTCTCAGAAGATGTCTTTCATAATCTCCCCACGCGGACGTGGAAGGCTCCCCAGATACCGTCCATTTCCATCCACTGATTGCTTGGTATACAAAACTATCAATCACAATACCTGACAGATGGTAGCTGGAGAAAGAAGTGTCACGTATGTAACGAATGTGCTTGCAAGTGTCAAAGAGGAGTCCATTACTCGAGCGGTTTTTAGCCTTCATGGCATCCTGCTCAGCTTTTGGGTTAGTAGAAAGCCAATTTCCACCCATATTAGTATCAGGATAACAATAAACAGTTCTTCCCGACCATGAAGTTTCTTCGAAAGCCGGAAGAATTTCAAATTTCATTCCGTCAGAAAAAGACACTTTAACTACTTGCCCATCTGCACGGATATCCGTCCGAGGGTATGAGCCTAACAATGCTCCTCTTACAGCCTGTAAAAGGCGGGATTGCCCATTTCCCTTGACAACATCGTAACGTTCATATTCTCTTCGTGGGAGTACTACGAGAACATCTAAATCGCTGGTTTCGATTGCCGTCCCTCTTCCATACGATCCCACATACAGGCTATGCAATGTTTCACTCGTTGAGTTCCAAAATTCTTGGTTAATAGTTTTTGTTATTGTCTTATATCTTGCAGATATAAGGGCTCTTGTTTCCAACGAGATCATTTCGCCATGTTCCTTAACAAAATTGCTCATGTGTGCTCCTTTTTCAATGCAATGGGCAAGTACGAATTAATTTCCTCATCAGTAAAAGTATTATCTCCTGTAACTTGCAAGGCCTCTTTAGCTAGTTTTACTGCCTTATTTGACGTGTTAGGGGCATCGGCATATATTTCATCTATTTTCTTTACCAAGCTTTCATATTGTTCCCTCAGTTCCCCAATTGACATATCTTGAAGTCTGCACTTCATCAGCAAACAAGTAAGCTCATCCCTCGCAGCAAGCAGTTTCGTAGCGGTGGACTTGTGAGATTTTACCATCGTGTTTAAGTTGAACTGTTTGATGTAAGCACTAACGGAAACCGTTACAAAAGATAACAAGGCAGAAATAATTTTGATATACAGCTCATCAAACCACAAGAGTGAAACTATTCCAGCCGAAGTAAGAGAGGAGGAAAAAATGTTAACTACCATTAGAACTGTATATTGAGATTGATATATGTCAGCCTGCTTTTCTTGGATCTTGTGTGACCAAACCACTCTTGAAAAAGTATCTCGGATACAATCCTCTAAAATACTATAGTTATTCATTTCTATCCCCGCGTCTGCTATCATATAAAAAATTAGGCAAGCAAGTCCTTTTCCAAACAATCTAAAAGACATGCAAAAAAATGATTTAGTACATTATATCATGATTTTTGCAAAAAGCCAAGAGCGCAAAATCGTTGGCAATTGGCTAATTACATCCAAGTAAAAAATAGTGATTTCATAGTTTTATTTTCACTTGCTTGAGAAGCGATAATCAAGACGCAGGCGGAAAACGAAGGCGGAAAGTTCCGGCTTTTTCGGGGCGCTGGTACCGCTGCAGGTTGGCTTTCATGCGTTCTTCGTAAGTAGTCAAAATTCCATTGGGATTCATATTCTTTGTCCTTTCTGTGATGGGATGGTTATCGTTCTTTCTGGTGGGCAGCGCGCTGCTGCTCCCGGTCGTTCAACAGTTGGAGGTTCTCACGCATACGTTTGACACGGGAAGGGATTTGCTGGGCTGTGCGCAGCTCCTTTCTGGTTTCAGTGATCTGTTTGGTTAGCTCATCTTTTTCCGTGTGGAGGGCTTCACACTCGGTCGGGTCGCGGCAGCGGCGCAGACGGTTGCGGCACTTGGTGCGCCGTTTTTCCAAGGCGGTCAGCTTTTGCTCCTGCTCCGATGTAAAAGCAGTTACGTCCTCCGCGGTATTCAGCGAATGCCGTTCCAGAAGATGCAGCTGCTTTTCGATTTCCGCCCAGCGGCGGTAATCCTCCCGCATGGCCGGATGAGACGGGCGGTAGTTGGGTGTTGTGGTGGGCAGTTTGCCGAGCAGGTAGCAGTAATACAGGTAGGTGCGATAGATGCCGAACGCCTCCATAATGGCCTTGCGGAAGTCCTGGCGCAGCTTCTGGTAATGAGGATGCACCGGCGGATACCGCTTGTTGTAGATCTCCATGCGTTTGAAAATCCCCATCTCATGATTCTGCTGGATTCGCTCGGCCATTGCCTGCGGGGTGTACTCCTCTCCCAACGTCTTGAAGCGCACGGCGCGGCGGTCATGGAGCAGCTTGATAGTCGGGTATTTGTGGTCGGGATTGAAGTCTACCTCATAGCCCATCTTGCGCAGGATGCGGGGCAGATCTCGGGGCGTCTCGCTGCGCAGGATGGCAAGATCAATGTCCTGGCGCATGACGTTATACCGTGTAGGCTCTCCGGCTTTTTCGGCCAGGTAGAGGTTACGGGGCACCCGGTGGGCATACTTTTTATCTACCACCGAAAGTCCCTCCTCCCGGCAAAGAGCATCCGATGCATCTTGCAGGGCGCGGTAGGTCTTTTTACAGTCGTTGTACCGCTTGCCGTCTACGAAGGACACCGAGTTGATGACGAAATGATTGTGGCAGCAATCGGTGTTCAGGTGGGTAGCTACCAGCACCTGAAAGCGATCACCCCATACCCGTTTGGCCAGTTCCACCCCGATGGCGTGACACTGCTCCGGCGTGACTTCGCCGGGACGGAAACTTTGGTAGGCATGGAAGGCCACCGTGCCGCCGGTCTTGCCGAACTGCTGTTTGGTCAGCTCCATCTGCTGACGGGCGATCTCCGGGACACAGTTGATACCGCTGACAAACAGCTGGCTTTCCCGGGTGGTCTTGGCGTCATTGGCGGCATACTGCAGTACGTCGCTCAGATCGTCTTTGCCCGCAGACAGACCGGTGAGATCCGGCAGGCGGGTCTTTTCTTCGTTTCCGGCATAGCGTATGACCGCATCCAGTCGCCCTTTCACAGGCCAGATCTTGGTGACAGCCATCTTCTCATTCCTCCTTCTGCGGCACTGTAACCACTCTCTGTACGGTCAGCAGCGTGTCCAGAATCTCACGCTGCACCTCCGGTGTGTTGTCCTTTTGGTAAAGGGCGGTAAGAGCATCCAGCACCTGCCGGTAGTCAGCGTTGGGCAGTTGCCGGGGCATCTGGTTGTGCAGCCGCATGCGGATGTATTGGGAGAGTGTCAGCCCGCATCGAGTGGCCGCCTGTTCAAACAGCTTCTTTTCTTCCGGCGTTACCCGGATGTTCAGTTGCACGTTTCGAATCAACATAATTTCACCTCCATATAGCAAAAGACCGGGCATCGCTGCTCAGTCTTTGCATTGTTGCGTTGTTGGATTTTTGGGGGTCATAGGGGCTGCGCCCCTTGCCAGCGTCCTGCGCTGGGGCGGCGTATGGCTTGCAAAAGCTATACAAAGCCAGTGCTCGTTACCCCTGCGGACAGGTCTTTTTGTACAGACTGAAAAGGAATCACTCCAGCGCGTCCCCGTACAAAAGGCCCGGCAGGACCGCTTCCTCGGTTGCATTCTTGATTGCATTCATGCGTCCTGCCCAGGCCAGCGGATCGGCCCGTTTTAGGGCTTCATCCACGCCCTGCTGTCGGGCCATCTGGGCAATGGTATCCTCCACCATCTGCCGGGCTTCGGCGTCCACATCGGCCAGATGGCTGTGCAGCGTACCTTCCAGAAGCATGAGATCGAACAGGTCCGGGCGGTGCTCCCGGAGGAACTGCTGCCGCAGTTCGCCGTATTTGCCGATGGGCCGGGTGTCGGTTTCGGGGAGGATCAGGTCGGGAATCAGATAACCGTTGCTCTCGGTGTAAGTCAGTTTCATAGTGTACCTCCTTCAGCGTTCTTGAGTTCCTTAATTGCAATCATTGCAGGTGTTTTCTTTGCGTTGCTCTCTCAAATACGATTCAAAAATGCTCCTGCGAATTAGTACCTTCGTCCCGATTTTATAAATCGCACCAGCCTCGTGTGCCATACGGGTTAGAGGCTTCAGCCCCAAATCGTAATACGCACAAGCCATCGCATAGGTTACAAATTCATGGGCCATGAACTCCAGATCTTCATCATCAATCTGATCTGAAAACATCCACACATTTCCGCTCATTCCGCATCGCCTCCCCGGTATTTGCCGGTAGCCGGTTCATGGAAACGCTCCAGATAGGCATCGAAGATCTCACGATTGATCAGGACGGTGCTGTCAATCCGAAAAATCGCGCCCGCATCGCTGGCCAATTCCAGCAGCTTCTTGTGGGACAGACTGTAAATCAGTTCGGCCTGCTGATAGCGAATGTACTCTCTGCGCAGTTTCCGCAGTTGAGCGGGAACTTCTTTCATGCTTTTAATCGGTTTGTATTGCTCTTTCATATAAGGTGCCTCCTGTTTTGATGGTGGGAATGTGTGGCAAAAGTTGACTGCAAACAAAAAAAAGCACTTCTCAGAAATCTTCTGAGAAGTGCTTTTAGGTTTAATCCAAACCTGAGATTCGAATTGTCTGAAATTCACAACCGTTCGTGTGAATGCGTAATTCCTTGAAATTTTGCTGTCAAATTGCTGTCACAACGAGCTGTACATCACGCAGTAGGCACAATATATAGTATTTTTCCTTTTCAGAATGTCTATATAGCGTGTTTTTACTGGTCGATGGGCTTCATCGTGGGGAAGAGCAGCACATCGCGGATGGAGGCGGAGTCGGTGAGCAGCATGACCAGACGGTCCACACCGAAGCCCAGGCCGCCCGTGGGGGGCAGGCCGTATTCCAGGGCGGTGACGTAGTCGTAGTCCACCTGGGCCTTGCTGGTGGGTTCCAGCTTCTTGCGCTCGGCCACCTGGCGTTCAAAACGGCCCTTCTGGTCGATGGGGTCGTTCAGCTCGCTGAAGGCGTTGCCGAACTCGGTGCAGTTGATGAAGTACTCAAACCGCTCGGTGAAGGCCGGGTCGTTGGGCTTGCGCTTGGCCAGGGGGCTGATCTCCACGGGGTAGTCATAGATGAAGGTGGGCTGGACCAGGTTGCCCTCCACAAAGGCGTCGAAGAACTCGGCCAGGATGGCGCCCTTGGTGGGCACTTCGGGCAGTTCCACGTGATGCTCCTTGGCCAGGGCGATGGCTTCCTCGTCCGAAGCCACGGTGGTGAAGTCCACGCCGGAATACTTCTTGACCGCTTCCAGCATGGTCAGGCGCTCCCAGTGGGACAGGTCGATCTGCTTGCCCTGGTACTCGATCTGCAGGGTGCCGCAGACCTTCTGAGCCACCGTCTTCATCATCTCTTCCACCAGGTCCATCATGCCGTGGTAGTCGGTGTAGGCCTGGTACAGCTCGATGGTGGTGAACTCGGGGTTGTGCTTGGGGTCCATGCCCTCGTTGCGGAAGATGCGGCCCACTTCGTACACGCGGTCCATGCCGCCCACCACCAGGCGCTTGAGGTACAGCTCGGTCTCGATGCGCAGCACCATGTCCATATCCAGGGTGTTGTGGTGGGTGAGGAAGGGACGGGCGGAAGCGCCGATCTCAAAGGGGGTCAGGATGGGGGTTTCCACTTCCAGGAATCCCTTGTTGTCCAGGAAGGCGCGCAGTTCCCACAGGATCTGGCTGCGGCGCACGAAGGTCTGCTTGACATCCGGGTTGACGATCAGGTCCACATACCGCTGACGGTAGCGGGCTTCCCGGTCGGTCAGGCCGTGGAACTTCTCGGGCAGGGGCAGCAGGCTCTTGGACAGCAGGGTCAGCTCGCTGATGCGCACGCTGAGTTCGCCCATGCGGGTGCGGAACACTTCGCCCTTGCAGCCCACAATATCGCCCACATCCAGCTTTTTGAAGGCGGCGTAGGGTTCATCGCCCAGCACATCCCGCTTGGCGAAGATCTGGATGTCCCCCTTGGCGTCCCGCAGATGGGCAAAGCTGGCCTTGCCCATCACACGTTTGGACATCAGACGCCCGGCCAGGGTGACCACCTTGCCGGTTTCGCTCTCGGCGGGCAGGTCTTTGAATTCGGCCTGCAGATCGGCGGAGAAAGCGTCCTGGGGATACTTGGTGATGGTGAACGGGTCATGCCCGGCAGCCTGCAGGTCCGCCAGCTTCTGGCGGCGCACAGCCTGCTCGGTGGCGGCGTTGACGGGGGTGTTCTGCATGAGAAGATTCCTCTTTTCCTGTAAATAAAGCAGCGCCGACCGGGTCGGCCCCGCCCGGCGCTGTTTGCGTTTGACTTACTTGCTGCGGCTGACAGCCAGGATCTTATAGTCGATCACGCTGCCGTTGGGCAGGGTGACTGCCACCACATCCCCGGCCTTGTGGCCGATGAGGGCGGCGCCCACCGGGCTTTCGTCGCTGATGCGGTTCAGGTCCATGTCGGCTTCGGTGGAACCGGTGATGTCGTATTCCTCGGCATCCTCCTCATCGTCGCCCTCGGCCAGGATCTTGACCTTCATGCCGATGGAGACGGTGTCGTGGGACAGCTCGTTGTCGTCGATGATGCGGGCAACCTTCAGGGTTGCTTCCAGATCGGCGATGCGGGCTTCCACAATGGCCTGCTCTTCCTTGGCGGCGTCGTACTCGGCATTTTCCGACAAGTCGCCGTAACCGCGGGCCACCTTGATCTTGTCCGCAACTTCCTTACGTTTGACGGTGCGCAGGGTGTCCAGGTCCTGCTCCAGCTTCTGATATCCCTCGCGGGTAACAACAACCTCTTTGGCCATTTCGGATAGCTCCTTACTCTAACAGTAAAAGTTGTGCGGCCCAGCAGGGGCCGCACCAGTTGTAATATTATATCCAAAAATTGTGTCGCTGTCAAGCGTTTTCCGGGCTTTGCAGGCTCACTTTTCCAGCTGCAGCAGGCCCACCTTGCGGTACACCTTGGACACGGTGCGGTTGGCCAGACGGGCAGCCCGCTCGGCGCCGTCCTTGAGCACCCCGTCCACATAGGCCTTGTCCGCCTGGATGCGCTGCAGCTCCTCCTGCACCGGGCAGATGGCGTCGGCGGTGGTTTCGGCCACGGCCATCTTGAAGTCGCCGTAGCCCTTGCCCGCAAACTCGGCCTCGATCTCCGGCATGGTCTTGCCGGTGAAGGCGGCGTAGATGGTCATCAGGTTGGACACGCCCGGCTTGTTGGCGGTATCGAAATGCACCACACCGTCGGAGTCGGTGACCGCCCGCTTGAACTTGCGCACGATGGTGTCCTTGTCGTCGGTCATGAGGATGAAGCTGTTCACGTTGGGGTCGGACTTGCTCATCTTCTTGGTGGGTTCGGACAGGGACATGACCTTGGCGCCGGCGGCGGGCACGTAGCCTTCGGGCAGGACAAAGGTTTCGCCGTAGATGTTGTTGAACCGGCCGGCAATGTCCCGGGCCAGCTCCAGGTGCTGGGTCTGGTCCTGGCCCACCGGCACCAGGTCGGCGTTGTAGATCAGGATATCCGAGGCCATCAGCACCGGATAGGTGAACAGGCCGCCGTTGACGTTGTCGGGGTGTTTGGCGCTCTTGTCCTTGAACTGGGTCATGCGGGACAGTTCGCCGAACTGGGTGTTGCAGGCCAGGATCCAGCTCAACTCGCAGTGGGCGGGCACATGGCTCTGCACAAACAAGATGTGTTCCTTGGGGTCGATGCCCACGGCCAGCAGCAGGGCGGTCAGGGCCCGGCTGTTGCGGCGCAGGTCGGCGGGGACCTGGCGCACGGTCAACGCGTGCAGGTCGGCCACCATATACAGGCAGTCATAGCTGTTCTGCAGCAGCGCCCAGTTGCGCAGGGCCCCCAGATAGTTGCCCAGGGTGGGGGTGCCGGTGGGCTGGATGCCGGAAAGGATACGCTTGCGTTTGAGAAGTTCGGACATGATGTTTCAGCTCCTTTGATGTCGGCGGAGGGGAACAAAAAGGCCCGCCCCCGCACAGAAGTGGTTTCTGTGCAAGGGCAGGCCTGTGATTTTGCCTGTGGTGCCACCTTGCTTGCCGCGCCGTTTTCCGGCCGCGGCCTCTTAACGGGGCGCTGTTCTGCGTCCCTGCCCGATAACGGGGGCTGCCGGCGAGCGGATACTGCCCCGCCGAAACAGGGGTTCCCCGCCGCCCTCGGCGATCCATTTGTCCGTGCAGCCTTCCGCCCCGTTCCCAGCTTCGGGGGCTCTCTGTGGGCGCCGCCACGGTTTTACTTTCGCCTCGTCGGTTTATTCCCCTACATTATAGCCAGCCCGTTCCCGGGTGTCAAGCGGGGTTTTCCAGTGCCGCCAACAGCGCGGTGCGGGCCGTATCGGCATCCTTCAAAGGGTCCTGGCCGGTCAGGTAGGTCAGGGCGTCGTTCCACTCCGTTTGCGGGGCATCGCCGGGGGCGATGCCCCGCACCAGTCCGGCCAGCCTTTCCCTGCCCGCGGGGTCCAGGTATTTCAGGTCGGACAGATACTCGCAGCCCATCTGCCGGGCCAGGGTTTCCAGCAGCGCAAAAGAATTTTTTTCCACCATAGCCGTCTCCTTTGGGGATAACAAGGTCGAATGCCACCAGTATACATCAGTTTATGTTAAAATGTAAACATTTTTTAGTCATATTTTTCCATGTTTTGCGCGTGGATAATGGTATATAAGGTGGTGGAAAATTATGGAAACCTTAAAAATCTCCAAAAAGACAGAGCCGGTCATGTTCACCATCCGGGTGGACAAATCCATCGTGGATTTTTACGACGACCTGGCCAAAAAGACCAACCGTTCCCGCAACGAGCTCATCGGCCTGGCGCTGGACTTTGCCAAGGACAAGATCCAGATCGACCCGGAGGAGTAAAATGTCCTTCTTTGGTTGACAAACCCTCCCCCGGCCGCTAAACTGAGGGATAGACAACAGTTTTTTACAGGGGGAAGTTAGTTTATGGCCAACACCGTACGCACCCGCTTTGCGCCGTCCCCCACGGGCTATATGCACGTGGGCAACCTGCGCACCGCGCTGTACACCTATCTGCAGGCCCGCCACAACGGCGGCACCTTTATCCTGCGCATTGAGGACACCGACCAGGGCCGCCTGGTGGAAGGTGCCACCGACATCATCTACAACACTCTGAAGGCCACCGGCCTGACCTGGGACGAAGGCCCGGACATCGGCGGCCCGGTGGGCCCCTATGTGCAGAGCCAGCGCATGGGCATGTTCAAGCAGTACGCCGAAGAGCTGGTGCGCAAGGGCGAAGCTTACTACTGCTTCTGCACCAACGAGCGGCTGGAGGCCATGCACGAAAGCCAGAAGGCCGCCGGCGAGATGACCCACTACGACGGGCACTGCCGCAACCTGTCCCAGGAGGAAGTGGAAGCCAAGCTGGCCGCCGGGGAACCCTATGTCATCCGGCAGAAGATCCCCACCGAGGGCAAGACCGCCTTTGACGACCTGGTCTTCGGGCACATCGAGGTGGACAACAACGAGCTGGACGACCAGATCCTGCTGAAGAGCGACGGCATGCCCACCTACAACTTTGCCAACGTGGTGGACGATCATCTCATGGGCATCACCCATGTCATCCGCGGCAGCGAGTATCTGTCCAGCACCCCCAAGTACAACCTTCTGTACAAGGCCTTCGGCTGGGAGATTCCCACCTACATCCACTGCCCGCCGGTGATGAAGGACGCCCAGCACAAGCTGTCCAAGCGCAACGGCGACGCCAGCTACCAGGACCTGGTGGCCAAGGGCTATCTGCCCGCGGCGGTGCTGAACTATCTGCTGCTGCTGGGCTGGGCCCCCGAGGGCGAACAGGAGATCTTCAACCTGGACGAGATGATCCGCATCTGGGACCCCACCCGCATTTCCAAGTCCCCGGCCATCTTTGACCCGCTGAAGCTGCGGGCCATCAACGCCGCCTACATCCGGGCCCTGCCGGCCGAGGAATTCCGCCGTCTGGCCGATCCCTTCATCGACCAGGCCGTGCACCGGGACATTGACCGGGATCTGCTGTGCGCCAACCTGCAGCCCCGGTGCGAGGTGCTGGAGGACATTCCGCCCCAGCTGGACTTCTTTGACGCGGTGCTGCCCTTTGACGCCGAGCTCTACCGCAACAAGAAGCAGAAGACCACCCCGGAATCCGCCAAGGAAGCCCTGGAGGCCCTGCTGCCGGTGCTGGAAAACGAAACCGACTGGAACCGGGACGCCATCTTCGAGGTCTGCCGCAACAAGGCCGAGGCGATGGAGAAGAAGAACGGCTGGCTGCTGTATCCTTTGGGCATCGCCCTTTCGGGCAAATCCCGCACCCCGGGCGGCGGCACCGATCTGGCCGCCATGCTGGGCAAGGAGGAAACCCTGGCCCGTCTTCGCGCCGCTCTGGCCGCGCTGTGACGGCTGCGCCAAAATGAAATAAACGGAAAAACCGCCGCAGGAAGTTCCTGCGGCGGTTTTGTTTTGCTTATGTTCCGAAAGGCTTACTCGGCTTTGGTCTTGTAGCCGTCGGGGTTATGGCTCTGCCAGTTCCAGCTGTCGCGGCACATCTCCTCGATGCCGTACTGGGCTTCCCAGCCCAGTTCCCGCTTGGCCTTGCTGGGATCGCACCAGCATTCGGCGATGTCGCCGGGGCGGCGGGGATCGATGACGTAGGGCAGGTCCTTGCCGCAGGCCTTGCTGAACGCCTTGATCACGTCCAGCACGCTGTAGCCGTGGCCGGTGCCCAGGTTGCAGATGAACAGGCCGGGCTTTTCCTGCAGCTTATGTACCGCCGCCACATGGCCGCGGGCCAGATCCACCACGTGGATGTAGTCACGCACGCCGGTGCCGTCCGGGGTGGGATAGTCATTGCCGTAGACATGGACTTTCTCCAGCTTGCCCACGGCCACCTTGGCGATGTAGGGCACCAGGTTGTTGGGAATGCCGTTGGGGTCTTCGCCGATGAGGCCGGAGGGATGGGCGCCGATGGGGTTGAAGTAGCGCAGCAGGGCCACGTTCAGCTCGGGGTCCGCCTTGCAGCAGTCGGTGAGGATGCGCTCGGTGAAGACCTTGGTGGTGCCGTAGGGGTTGGTGGTGGCACCGGTGGGGAAATCTTCCCGGATGGGCACACTGGCGGGGTCGCCGTAGACGGTGGCCGAGGAGGAGAAGATGATGTTGTGGCAGCCGTAGTGGCGCATCACGTCCAGGATGGTCAGGGTGCAGCCCAGGTTGTTGGAGTAGTACTCAATGGGCTTGGAGACGCTCTCCCCCACCGCCTTGTAGGCAGCGAACTGGATGACACATTCGATGCCGGGGTTCTCCCGGAAGATGGCATCCACAGCGTCATGGTCGGTCATGTCTGCCTCAATGAAGCGGAAATCCTTGCCGGTGATTTGTTTGACGCGGGCAAGCGCTTCGGGGCTGGCGTTGTAGAGGTTGTCCGCCACCACGATGTCGTACCCGGCATTCAGGAGTTCGACGCAGGTATGGCTGCCGATGTAGCCGGCGCCGCCACTGACCAGAATGGACATAATGAACGCTCCTTTACAATTTTTATAAATTTGTTGCAAGCGGTCTTACACGGTCCGCTTTCTTGTCTTTATTTTATACCGAACCGTCCATATTTTAGAATAGACGTTTCAGCATTCGCCATGCCTATTTGTTGCACAGATGCAAAGGCTGCGGGTCCTTGCGGTAGGCGGTGGGGGTCTGGCCGGTCAGGGCCCGGAACCGCTGGGAAAAATAAGAAACCGAGGAGTATCCCAGCATGCGGGCCACCTCGCCGGGGGTGTAGCCCTGGGCCAGCAGGGTGCCGGCCCGCTCCACCTTGAGGCAGGCGTAATACCCGTGGGGGGAAAGGCCGGTCCTGGCCCGGAACGCCTGCTGCAATGCCACACGGCCGCAGCCCAGCGCATGGCAGATCTGAGCCAGGTCGGGTTCCTCGTCCATATGTTCGGAAAAATACAGCCGGGCCGCATCCACCAGGGCACGCTGGTTCTGCTCCGCCAGGGTGCGGGGGGACAGCTTGCGGCCGCCCCGGCGCAGCCGCCGGGCGGTGAGCCAGAGGAACTGTTCCAGGTACAGCTGCAGCAGCCGGGGCGCGCCGAAAGGCGGATCCGGCCGGGGGGTGGGTTCCCGCCCCGGTTCGGAGCGCAACCAGGTTTCCCGCACCGTATCAGCCAGCAGGCGCAGCACGTTTTTTTCCACCGCATTCACCCGGATGAGCCGGTTGCGGAGGATATCCAGCGTGGTGCCGGAAGCCCGGAAAGCCACCCGCAGCACTTCGGGGGGCACTTCCCCCGCGGCCCGCATGGACCAGGTTTCCTCCGGCTGGTGGATCATGGCCCGCCCCGCCCGCAGCAGGATGGGGCGGCCGTCGGTGATCTCCTCGATGACGCCGTCCATCACATACACCAGCTGCCACACTTCGCACAGGCGGGTGGGCAGGGTATCCCCCACACGCCATTCGGCGGCGGTGGCCGCCTGAATTCCCTGCAATTGCAGGGTGGGACTTTCTTTGACGGCTGTCGCCGTGGGCACAGCCATGGGCGTTGCCTCCTTTTTACGCAGCCACCGCCCCGTCGTCAAAACGGTCGGTGGCGGTTCCCTCGTCCAGGCGGAAGGTGCCGGGCGGGTCCATGGTGACCAGGGGGAACCGTTCCATCCCCGGGAAGGAATCCGCCAGCCCCAGCCGGTAGGCGGTCAGGGGGCTGATTTCCTTGTGGATGACCTCGTATTCCAGCGACCCGTCGGTGGCGTAGGTGTCATGCATGATCTCGTCCGGCCAGTTCCGGGCCACATAGTCCACCAGTTCCCGGCTGACAAACAGATCATTGCTGCCGTTGTACAGGTCCGGCGCGCCGAACAGATGCAAAATCTCGTGGGCATAGACCGCCGGGCCGTCAAAGGTGCCGGGTTCAAAGAAGACGTTGTCCTTGTACAGGCAGCAGTACTCGTTGAAGTAGTAGCCCCCGTCTTCCAGGTAATGGACCATGGTGAAGGAGCACCCCGCCACCGGCAGAAACACCAGGAACCCGATGTTGGTGGTGCCGTAGGTTTCGGCCAGGTCGGCGGTGTTCAGTTCCCCGCACACCTTGTCCATATCCTCGTAGAAGGCCTGGCCCTCGTCCGACTCCTCCCCGCCCACAAAGCCGGGTTGATAGTCCAGGACGGTCATCAGGTCTTCCCCGTAATAGAGGGTGGGGGCGGCGTTGTAGGCGGCCGCCTGCTGGGTGATCCAGTCCACCGCCACCGCCAGATTCTGCTGGCTGCGGGCGATTTCCTCCTCGCTCCAGCCGGGGCCGTCTGGCTGCTGCAGGTAAACGCTGTACAGCACGCAGGGCCAGGCCAGCCAGCCCGGTACCCCACCCACCGACGGGCCGCCCGCGACCCAGCCGCCACCCCCCCCTACCGGGCCGCTCCCGTCGCCCTCCCACCTGTGACGCCGTCGCCCGCAGGAACCAGACGGCACCCCCGGGGGCCGGGAAGCAATACTCCACAGGCAGCAGCATCAGGAGGTGGCGGGTGGACGGCG
>OLIH01000246.1_pt1 | contig 45638 bp, 45 predicted proteins | sample 1609721 | NCBI WGS metagenome assembly OLIH01 (sample SAMEA4350157, study PRJEB24818) | metagenome | biome: human; feature: gut; material: faeces | place: Denmark | collected 2013-09
ATTTTCTCTTCAAAGAAATTTTCAAGGGTTGTTGTCTATTGTTCAGTTATCAAGGTTCCTGTCGTTCTTTTCTCGCGACAGCTTTGATATTTTATCAAATCTCTTTCGCTTTGTCAAGAACTTTTTTATTTTTCTTTTCTGCCGTTCCGCTTTCCTCTCGGTCCGCTTCAAGCGACAGCTTGTATAGGTTATCACATCAGCGAGGTGTTGTCAACAGTTTTTTTCATCTGTTTTTTCAGCGCTTCCGGCTCCTCTTCTTCCGCTTCCATGCCCCGGCTGTTCCGCCTCCGCGTCTCCGGCTGGCCTGATTCTCTGCGGCTTTTCAAGTCCTCGTCATCAGCGACAGGTGCTATCTTATCACTGCGGGAGGGAATTGTCAATGTTTTTTCTGTTTTTTATTTATTTCAGACAATTCATACAATTCCCTCTTTATCACTGTGAAAACTGCAATCATCACGATTCCTTTATCAGGTCTGGGAACCTTCTTCGATTCAATACTTTTTTGCCGCAATATATAATGGAATAAACAGCGATGCCAAACATAGGATCAGCATTATCCTTTCCAATAAGATCATAGTTTCCGGCTCCAGAGGCAGCATCGCTCCTTCGAAAACCGCCAGGGGAACTGCCACCATAGCGGCTGCCAGCCAGATCCTTATGTATTTTATAATATGAGGCCAGTTGCTGTTATTGAATCCGACTCCCGGAAGATTCAGGCGGAACACTCCGTCACTGTAAGCGTTGATCTTATTCTCATCATAATAAGAAGGCAGCTTCTCTTTTACAAAAAACCAGAAATAAACTCCGAACCCAAAGAGCAGCCCTTCTGTGATCAGCATCCCGCGAAAATCAGAAAAAACATTTCTCATTCCAGCCCCTGCAAGGAACCACATCACTGCCGTCATCTCTATTATAGTAAATAGTGCGCACGCGCTGAATGCCAAAAGACGTTTTCTCCTGCGCTCCATGCTTTTCTCCGGAGTATCTTCCGACAATGCCAGCGCTTTCTTAACGATGTTCTCGACTTCCTCCGTTTTTATCTCCGAAGCCTGATCCATCCTCTTCCCTTCCAGCAGCTCCGTAACAGAAACGTCCAGTATCTCAGCAAGAGGCACCAGCAGGGAAATGTCTGGCATGCTCAATCCTCTCTCCCATTTACTTACCGCCTTATCTGAAATGAAGAGCTTTTCTGCGAGCTCTCTCTGCGTAAATCCTTTCGCCCTCCTCTGCTCAGCGAGAAAAATGCCGAATGTCTTCTTGTCAATTTCAAACATGCTCTCACTTCCTCCTTCCTGTGTCTCCTGATATTTTAGCTCTGTGGCGCCCGTTCAGCAACCGACTGGCAGTAGAATCCGCATATTTTATGGTGACAACACCAGTTTTTTCGTGTAGAATGAGAACGAATTTTTACACAAGGAGATTATTATGAGCATTCTGACTGTAGAACATCTGACTCACGGCTTCGGTGACAGAGCCATTTTCTCGGACGTCTCTTTCCGTCTGCTGCGCGGCGAGCACATCGGGCTTGTGGGCGCAAACGGCGAGGGCAAGTCCACGTTCTTCAATATTGTAACAGGACATCTCACGCCGGACGAGGGAAAGATCGAGTGGGCGAAAAATGTCCGCATCGGTTATCTGGATCAGCACACAGTCCTGGAAAAAGGAATGACGATACGCGATGTGCTGAAATCCGCTTTTGCATGGCTCTTTGAACTGGAGCAGAAAATGAACGATATCTGCGACCAGCTCGGAAGCGCTTCCGAGGACGAGATGGAAAGCATGATGGAAGAGCTGGGCACGATACAGGATACACTGACGATGCACGATTTCTATATTATTGATGCTAAAGTAGAAGAGGTTGCCCGCGCCCTCGGTCTTCTCGACATTGGTCTTGAGAAAGATGTCACGGATCTGAGCGGCGGACAGAGGACGAAGATCCTGCTCGGGAAGCTGCTTCTCGAAAAACCTGACATCCTCCTGCTGGACGAGCCCACCAACTATCTGGATGAAGAACATATCGCCTGGCTGAAGCGCTATCTCCAGGAATATGAGAGCGCTTTTATCCTGATCTCTCACGACATTCCGTTTTTAAATGATGTGGTGAACATCATCTACCATATGGAAAACCAGGCGCTGGACCGCTACGTCGGGGATTATACGCATTTTGAGGAAGTTTATGCGGTCAAAAAGGCACAGCTGGAGGCAGCCTACCGCCGCCAGCAGCAGGAGATCAGTGAGCTGAAGGACTTTGTCGCAAGAAATAAGGCCCGCGTCGCCACAAGAAATATGGCAATGTCCCGCCAGAAAAAGCTGGACAAGATGGAAGTGATCGAGCTTGCCGCTGAGCGCCCCAAACCGCAGTTTCATTTTAAATACGGGAAAACTCCGGGACGCTTCCTCTTCGAGACAAAAGATCTGGTCATCGGATATGACGAGCCTCTCTCGAAACCGATCACGGTCTCAATGGAACGCGGACAGAAGATCGCACTCGTCGGAGCCAACGGTATCGGCAAGACCACACTCTTGAAGAGCATCCTCGGGCTGATCCCTGCTCTGGAAGGCACCTGTGAGCTGGGAGAAAATCTGCAGATCGGATATTTTAAGCAGGAGGTAAAGGGCGTCAATACGAACACCTGCATCGAGGAGCTGTGGCAAGAGTTTCCCTCCTTCACCCAGTATGAAGTGCGCTCCGCTCTTGCGAAATGCGGACTCACCACGAAGCACATCGAGAGCCAGGTCCGTGTCCTAAGCGGCGGCGAGCAGGCAAAGGTCCGTCTCTGCAAGCTGATCAACCGAGAGACAAACATCCTTCTGCTGGACGAGCCTACCAACCACCTCGATGTGGATGCAAAGGATTCTCTGAAACAGGCACTGACCGAGTACCGCGGAAGCGTGCTCCTCATCTGCCATGAACCGGAGTTCTATCGGTATATCGTCTCGGAGGTGTGGGACTGCACCAAGTGGACGACAAAAATAATATGACAGCGGGGTCACCCCCCTTTTGCCCCGCATTACAGCAGATTGTTTGATAAATTTTTCAGTTTCTATTATAACATTTTAATGCACAAGAGTTTTTAAGATCACTATACAAAAGAAAGGAAGGATAACTATGGACTTCACACGTAATGAAAATCAGATCGCACTTTTCTCAGAAACCGGCTCGCTTCTCGCAGAAGTCACATTTCCCTACACAGATGAAACCCAAAGCACCGTAGAAGTGGACCACACATTTGTAGACACTTCTCTCCGCGGACAGGGGATCGCAGGGAAACTGATGAGTGAACTCACGGATGAACTTGAGAAGAGAGGCCTAAGGGCAGTTCCCACATGCTCCTACGCTGTCAGCTGGTTTGAGAAGCACCCGGAATACGCTCATCTTGTTAAATAAAGGCAATGCCGATCAAGCTCCGAAAAAGGACTGCTGTATATGACTACGCTTCCGAAAAGCTCATCATATACAGCAGTCCTTCTTTATTATTTCTTAAATTTATCCCGATCCTGATTTATCTTAATCCTGCTTCTGGATCCTTGCCACGCCGCTCTTGATCGCTGCCTCAGCCGTTGCTTTCGCCACAGCGTCCTTTACACGCGGATCAAATGCTGCCGGCAGGATGTAATCCGGATTCAGCTCCTCATCGCTTACCAGTCCTGCGATCGCATATGCCGCCGCAACCTTCATCTCATCATTGATGTCAGATGCACGCACGTCCAGAGCTCCTCGGAAGATTCCCGGGAAGCACAGCACGTTGTTCACCTGGTTCGGGAAGTCCGAACGTCCGGTGGAAACGACCGCCGCTCCTGCTGCCTTTGCCTCGTCCGGGAAGATCTCCGGCGTCGGGTTAGCGCACGCGAAAATGATCGGATCCTTCGCCATGCTGCGGACCATATCCTGTGTCAGTGTTCCAGGTGCGGAAACTCCGATAAATACATCGGCGCCTTTGACCACCTCTGCAAGCGTTCCCTTTTCATGATTGAAGTTCGTGATCTTCGCCATCTCTTCCTTGATCGGATTGAGACCTTCGCGGCCTTCATAGATAGCGCCCCTGCGGTCTGTCATGATGACATTCTTAAGTCCCATAGACATCAGGAGCCTGATGATAGCGATTCCTGCTGCTCCTGCTCCGGAAGTCACGATCTTGATATCTTCAATTTTCTTTCCGACTAATTTCAATGCATTGATCATTCCTGCCAGAGTGATCACAGCTGTTCCGTGCTGGTCATCGTGGAATACCGGGATATCACAGCACTCCTTCAGGCGCTTCTCAATCTCGAAGCATCTCGGTGCAGAGATGTCCTCCAGGTTGATCCCGCCGAAGCTTCCAGCGAGAAGGCTTACTGTCTTAACGATATCATCGACATCCTTGCTCCTCACACAGAGCGGGATTGCATCCACACCGCCAAACTCCTTGAACAGCACACATTTTCCTTCCATGACCGGCATTCCTGCTTCCGGCCCGATATCGCCGAGTCCCAGCACTGCCGTTCCATCTGTAACAACTGCCACCGTATTCCAGCGTCTCGTCAGCTCAAAGCTCTTGCTGACGTCCTTCTGGATCTCCAGGCACGGCTGAGCTACTCCCGGTGTGTAGGCAAGGCTCAGCGCCTCTTTTGTATCCACCGCCGCACGGCTGGTGACTTCGATTTTCCCCTTCAGTTCATAATGCATCTTCAATGATTCTTTTGCATAGTCCATTTCGTTTCTCCTCCTGTTTGCAAATCATCGTTTTCTGTCATTTTTTTTGAAGCACGCAGAATGCGATCCGCTCCGCGCATCACGGAAAGGTACTTTTTTATGATGATCACCTTTTCAGGTGCATTTGTATGCTCCATCACCATTATACGGGTTTTTTGCGAATTGTACATCGATTTTTTTAATCAATCTGAGGATTTAAAAGGAAAATTTCCTCAATTCGCAGTTTCTGATCCCAAACTTTGCAAATTCCTCATTTGTCATATCCGCAAAATAAGACTGTACCGCCCTCGCCACTCCGTTGTGGGCCACAAGAAGATATACCTTCTCATCCGCCTCTTTCCGGATCTCATCCAGCAGATCATAGATCCTGTGGCAGAACCTGAGCATAGATTCACCGCCCTCATAGCTGTCGGCAAAGCACTCCTTCGCACGGCCGAACTCCTCTCCGTCCCGCGGCGTCCCTTCATATTTTCCAAAATTCTGCTCCTTCAGGCGCTGCTCGACGCGCATGGGGACATCGGTGATCTCCGAGATGTGCCTCGCAGTCTCCGCGGCGCGCACCAGAGGCGAGCAGATGACCTCATCGATGCGCAGTCCTTCTTCCAGTATCCGCTGCCCAAGCTCTTCTGCCTGCCGGTGCCCTTTTTCCGTCAGCTCGATGTCTGTTGCCCCGCAAATCTTATTCTCCACATTCCAGACCGTCTGCCCGTGCCGTGTAAAGTAAATGTATCCCATCTTTCGTCCTCCCTGTTGTATACGTTTTATCTTCCTTCTTCTTTCCGTCCGCACATGCTGTGCGCTCTGCCGGGAATCCTGCTCCCGGCATCTGCCTGAACTGTAGTCCATTTTATTTCCCCTGCCAGCCAATGTCAATAAATACTCCTTTAAGGACTTTTCAAAAGCATCCAAACGGATATAATGGTAATCAGGCAGACGATCCGTCCGCCGAGAAAGGAGATTTCAAATGACAGAATCATTTTTACAGATACGCCCCGGGGTCTCCCCGGATGCACCGGCCGGCTCGGAGCTCCTCTCCGTCTTCGTCGGTCTTCCGGAAAAACTGGATACCGAAGAAACACTCGCTGCAGACAGCGCTTCTTTTCCCGCCGCCTTCTCAGAATACGCATGGCGAAACGACACCGTATGTACAAAACTGATCCTCTTGAATCGGTGTGATAAGACTTTGACCGCATCGATCACGGCGGGCCGCATCGTTTCCGACACCGGCAGCGTCATCGATACCGAGAATATCCACATCTGTCGGATGCAGAACGTCTGCGTAAATATCGGGAGAAATGAACCCAGTGCACCTGTGAAGCCGTTCCCGGATGTCCTTGTCCCCGAAGACGGTGCGATTGAGATCAGCCCGCACTCTGTCCGCTTCGTATGGATCGACATTTCCATCCCCATGGATACACATCCCGGGATCTACCGCGGCACGCTGTCCGTCACTGCCGAACGCAGTAGTACCGCTGAGCGCACAGCCGCGGATGGCACCACTCTTTCACCGGTCATCATAGACTGTACTCTGCATGTCATCGACCTCGTCCAGCCTTCTGCATCGGACACAGGCACGCTTGCAGAGCTGTGGCAGTATCCCTTTGCCATCGGGGAATATTACGGGATTCAAGAAACAGAATACTTTACAGATACACATTTTAAATATCTAAAGGACAGCCTTCTGGCTTATCAGGAGACCGGAGGGCGGGCAGTCACTGCCACTATTGTGGAGGAGGCATGGAATCATCAGTCCTTTTACGGAAATCCTTCCATGATCAAATGGTTCCGCGAGGCAGACGGCACCTTCTCTTTTGACTACAGCTGGTACGACCGGTGGATCAGCTATGCCGTGCGCTTCGGCATCCTGGATCCCAGCAGCGGTATCGGCATGATCCAATGCTACAGCATCGTTCCGTGGGAGAATCAGATCGGATACACAGACCGCTCCTCCGGGCAGTATGTGACCGCGCGTTTCATTCCGGGGACCGGCGAATGGACCGATGTGTGGACTGCATTTCTCACGGACTTCATCAACCACTCAGAAGCAATGGGATGGCTGGATCTGACCTATATCGCAATGGATGAGAGAAAACCTGCCGAGCTGATCCCGGCCGTGGAGCTCATACATTCTGTCCGCTCCACAGGTTCCGGAAAGCATTTCAGGATCTTCTCTGCACTCAACTATAACAATCAGGACGATCCTGCATTTACGGACAAGATCGACGATGTCTCCGTGGCTCTGTGCCACATTGAAAGAGAGGGGAATCTGTTCCGCCAGTTCGCCGCACACAGAAGGGAGCTTGGACTGAATACGACCGTCTACAACTGCACCGGCATTTATCCCGGAAGCTTTCTCTACAATGATCCTGCAGAAAATGAGTGGATGATGTGGTATACCCTCGCCCAGGGCGCAGACGGCTTCCTCCGCTGGGCATGGGACAACTGGACCGATGATCCGCTGGGCGGCAATTCCTACTCTGTGTTCGAGCCGGGCGACTGCTGGTATGTCTATCCTGCGGCAGATCATGCAGCAGCGGGAAGCGCCTCCACTCCGTACTGTCTCAGCTCTCCCCGCTGCGAGATGCTGAAAAAAGGAATCCGGGATATTTCCAAGGCGAAATTCCTGATGCAGTCTGATCCGGAAATCAAGGAAAAGCTGCTCCAGCTCCTGGACACGCTGAGACGTCCCGCCGAGTGCATCAACGAATACGGGAGTGCCGCGCCCGCCTCGGCCGAAGATGCACATACACTCCTCGAGGACACTCTCCGGATGCGGAGCCGTCTGATGGAGCTCTCCGAGGAATATGTCAATCACCGGAAGCGCTAAAAGGCGCATTCCAGGATTGTAAGCGGCCAGCATAATCTCAGGCGAACCCGGACTTTTGCCCGCCGCCATCACAAAAAGCAGAAGCGCACAGCCAAATAAGCTGCGCGCTTCTGCTTTTCTGACGGACAGCATCTGCTGACACCGACTCAATATCTGTTGTCAAAAATCCTCGTTGATTTCTTCTCGCTCCTTGGCAGATCACCGATCCCCACCGGTTTCACGTGCACCAGAATGCCGATCTTATCTTTAAATGCTTTTTGGATGGCTTTCTCTGCCTGCTTCTTATCCACTCCCTTATTGACCTCCACGAAAAGCGTGCACTCGTCTTTTCCGAAAAGGTGATCCAGCATGAACTGATATTCGCTGGAAGCCTCAGGAACATCCCGCAGCATTTCCTCGATCTGGCTCGGGAAAATGTTCACGCCTTTCACCTTCACCATATCGTCCGTCCTTCCGACCAGTGTGTCAACCCTCGGGAACTTGGATCCGCATTTGCACTCTCCCGGGATAAAACGGGTCAGATCATGTGTGCGGTAGCGGATCAGCGGCGCACCCTGCTTTCTCAGAGTAGTGATGACAAGCTCTCCCACCTCTCCGTCGGGAACAGTCTCGCCGGTCTTGGGATCCACGATCTCAAAATACAGATAGTCGTCCCAGTAGTGCATGCCGCACTCATAGTCACAGCTCATGGCGATCCCCGGTCCATAGACTTCCGTCAGTCCGTAGATATCATAGAGCTGAACCCCCAGCTCCGCCGCGATGCGGGCGCGCATCTTGCTGCCCCATCTCTCTGAGCCGATGACGCCCTTCCTGAGATAGATTTTATCTGTAAGATTCCTCTTCCCGATCTCTTCCGCCAAAAGGAGTGCATAGGATGAGGTCGCACAGAGCACTGTAGCCTTCATGTCCTGCATCATGCGGAGCTGCTTCTCTGTATTGCCCGGTCCCATGGGGATCGTCATGGCGCCAAGGTACTCCGCTCCTGCCTGAAATCCGATGCCGGCGGTCCACAGGCCGTAGCCCGGAGTGATCTGGATGCGGTCCAGTGCCGTGATCCCTGCCATCTCGTAGCAGCGGGCAAACATTTTCGCCCAGTCCTCCACATCCTTTTTTGTATAAGGGATGATCACTGGAACCCCTGTCGTTCCTGAGGAAGAATGGATGCGCACTACCTCTTCATCAGGCACCGCCTGCAGTCCGAGCGGATACGCCTCACGCAGATCTCCCTTCCATGTAAACGGCAGCTTCTCAAAATCCTCCTGCGTTTTTATCGCTTCCACATCGATCTCTTTGAATTTTTCCTTATAAAAGCAGTCCTTTGACGTGAGCTGACGCAGGTTCTCTTTGATCATCTCAAACTGCAGTTCTGTCATCTTCATACTTGTTCCCCTCCGAGCTTAAGCGCCTTCTCATTGAGCGCGATATATTTTTCCTTCACATTTTTTCTCACCGCTTCCAGCATCTCGTCCATAGAAATCCCAAGCGCCCCGCTTTTTGCGGCTGCTCCCAGAAGCGCCACATTCAGGACCTTGACCGATCCTGCCCTCCTGCAGATCTCATCACCGTCTACAACGATCACCTGTCCCGCCTTCTTTTTCAGATAGTCCAGCATCTCACCGCCGCTGTAGCTGCTGCCGCCGAGGCTCGCAGTCACCGGCTTGACGATCCTGCTGTTCGTGATCACCAATCCGCCTTCTTTCAGATACGGCAGACAGCGCACAGCCTCTCCGGGCTCAAATGCCAGGATCACATCCGCGCCTCCTGCCGGGATCAGCGGGGAATGGACCTCTTCTCCTGCACGGACATGGCTCACCACTGATCCGCCTCTCTGCGCCATTCCGATAGTCTCCGTCGTCCGGACAAAATCTCCCTGTTCCATCGCCGCGTATGCAATGAGCCGCGACGCCAGCACAACGCCCTGGCCTCCTACTCCGCAGAGCAAACAATTCCTGCTCATCACATCTCACCTCCCTCTGATCCGGCTCTTCCGATCGCATCAAACGGACATACCGAGGAACAGACGCCGCATCCATAGCACAGAGACGGATCGATCCTCACGCTGTCTCCGTCTGTGACGATTGCTGGACATCCCAGCTCACGGATACACACCTTACATTTCCTGCACTTTTCCTGACACACTTCATATCGGATCTGCGGCTTCGCCACTGCAATGCACGGAGACTTAAAGATGACCGCGCGCACGCCGCTCCCCTCCGCCGCCTGTTTCACCACTTCCACTGCGCTTTCAAGCTGAAGGGGATCTGCCTCATAGATCCGCTCCACGCCAATTCCCTCCAGGATCTTTCGGATGCTGATCTTCGCGGCAACATCGCCCATGATCGTCTTCCCCGTCCCGGGATGCGGCTGATGTCCGGTCATTGCCGTAGTGGAGTTGTCCAGCACCACGAGCACGATATCATTTCCGTTATATACTGCGTTTACCACGCCGGTGATCCCAGATGCAAAAAATGTGGAATCTCCGATAAATGCAAAATTCACCGTGTCTGGTTCCACCGCATGAAGTCCCTGGGCGATCGTCACGCCAGCCCCCATGCACAGGCAGGTGTCTACCATGTCAAGAGGCTGTGCGTTTCCGAGTGTATAGCATCCGATGTCGCCGCTGAATACGGCCTTCTTTCCCTTCATCGCCTTCTTCACCGCATAGAAGGAGGCACGGTGAGGGCATCCCGCACAGAGGACCGGCGGACGGACCGGGAGCTCGGGCACCTGGTCTGTCTGTGCCGTCTCTGACTTTCGTTCCTCAGTCTGTTCACGCTCCGCAATGCAGGAATCTCCACTGAGGAATTTCTCCAGGTCCGCCCGGATACTCTCCGTACTGTTCTCACCTGCATTTCTTGTATGCCCGGTCAGCTTGCCGAAGATCTTCACCGGGAGGTGATGCCTGCCAGCCACTCTCAGCAGCTCCCGCTCCACCATAGGATCCAGCTCTTCCAGGACAAGGACCTCATCAAGTCCTCTGAGATACTCCTCTGCCAGCTTCTCCGGGAAGGGATAGGGCGTCGAGATCTTAAGGAGCGGCACTCCGTCCGGGATCACCTCACGCGTGTAAGCATAGCTGATGCCCGATGCCGCAACTCCCCTGCGTACCGTGCACTCCGTTTTCCCTTCGATGCTTTTTTCTCCGTCTGTTCTGCCGGTATTGACCACAAAATTGCGTGGATAATCCGAAAGCATATCTGACAGCTCCGCATTCCTCTTTTCTATCTTGATATGGTTCAGATACGATGTCCGCGGAAAAATGACCCAGCGCATCGTATCCTTGATAAATCCTTCCGGCTCTGGAAGTTCTACCTCCGGAAGGAGCGTGATGCTGGCACAGGCATGACAGACTCTCGTCGTCGGCCGGAACAGCACCGGCGTCCCGTATTTTTCCGAAAATTCAAATGCCTCGCCGATCATCTCGTAGGCTTCCTCCGGAGAGGAGGGATCGAACACAGGCAGCTTGGAAAACTGCGCGAAGGTGCGGGTGTCCTGCTCGGTCTGAGAGGAAATCGGTCCCGGATCATCGGCAGATACAATGACCATGCCTCCTTTAACTCCCACATAGGCAAGGCTCATAAGCGGGTCAGACGCCACGTTCAGTCCGACCTGCTTCATCGTGACCAGTGTGCGGGCTCCTGCATAAGCCGCCCCTGCGCCCACTTCCATCGCAGCTTTCTCGTTGACGGACCACTCAACATGAATGCTGCCGTCATTATGTTTTGCAATTGTCTCCAGTATCTCAGTAGACGGGGTACCAGGATATCCTGCTGCCATGCGCACACCCGCGCGGATGGCTCCCAGGGCGATCGCTTCGTTCCCCATCACCAATATCTTCGTATCAGTCATAGCATACTCCTTTTGGGGACAGCCGCACCTAAACGCCTGTCCCCTGTTTTGTCACTTTTGTATTTTACCACAGTAAAGCAGGAAAAGGAACCTGAAGTTTTAAGAACAGGGCAATAAGCACATGAAATGTCACAATGTAAATAGTAATATTTAACAAATATGAACTATAACGATCTGACCAGTCACGCTGCTCTCCCCGTCATTCCTCTGTCAATTCCTTCACTTCCTGCGGATCCAGCCCGAGAAGTTCCGCGGTTTCCTCGGCAGTCTTCCCCGCCTTCATCTGATTTTCCACAATACGTTTCAGCGCGATCCGCTCGCCCTGCTTTTTTCCGATCTCTATTCCACGTTTTTCTCCTCGCTTCTCTCCAATCTCAAGGCCTCGCTTCTCTCCGATCTCAAGACCGCGCTTCTCTCCGATCTCAAGACCGCGCTTCTCTGCACTTTTCATCATCATATTATGATCTCGGACCGCTTTCTGCCTCAGCTCATACTCCAGCCTCTTCTGCTCATCAAGGCTTAATTTTTTCAGTTCGTTGTAAGCCTCTTCGATATATTCATCCTTCTTAGCCATCTCCTCGAACTCCTTCCTGCTCTTCCCTCTGAGGAATCTCATCCAGCGGATGATCCCGTCTTCGCTCTGATCCTCCGGCGGCAGCTTCTTAAGCTCCAGGATATGCAGCTCCATCAGATCCGTATACTGCTCGCCCGACTCCGAATCACAGAAGACGATCTTCCGGAAGCATTTTTTATCCATAGGAAAATGGACAAAATCAAATAGGACACCTGCATCTCCATGTTCATTTTCGAACCATCCTCGAGTTCTACCAGCACATCAAGGATTCCCAGCTTGTCTTCTTCGCTTTCCTTCCGAAGAGCTGTCGGGAGCAAGGTTGTCCGGCGGATCATTTCAGGAGCTTTCCCCAGTATTGCCGCAATAAATCCTTTTCTCACTTTCGGATTCTGCATCAGTTCTTTAAAACAGAAATCCACAGTGGGAAGCATGATAAAGTTGTCGCTGTTTCTTTCACTTTTTTGTGTACTCATATGTTCTTCCTCCTTATTTTAACACGCTATCTGCTGCGAAGGAACACCGCTTTTTCAGATTCCTCGTGTTTGAACACCGGTCGTTACTTTTCACACCCATCACATTTTTACGATCATGCTGAATTTTGGACGATCCTGTCCATCGAATCCTGATGAATCTTAAGAATCAAAACAGCAGGTATCCTGCTATAAATTTGAATGAAACATTCGAGCATCTGCAGAACAAATGCCTGCGTGTGTTCACAATACCATGACAGATTTTCCTCTGCAATAACGTTTTGAAAGAAAATCCGGTTATCAACAAACTTACAGAAGTTGTAAAAAGTTATCCCCGCAGTGTTGAAACTATCACCGCAGGATATCCAGTTCTAAGAGGAGCATATCTTTTCTTTTTTTATTGTTCATAGGGTCTTCTCAAAAACGGTCAACCGGATATAATTGTAATCAAGCAGGTATTTTATTTCCTGCAGAAAGGGGGCACAAATGGACATCATCACAACAGCTCATCTCACGAAATACTACGGAAAATCCCGCGGCATCATCGACCTCAGCCTGAACGTCAGAAAGGGAGAATTTTTCGGCTTCATCGGTCCCAACGGAGCGGGAAAGAGCACGACCATCCGCATTCTTCTCGGGCTCATCCATGCCAGCTCGGGCAGCGCTTCCGTCCTCGGGATGGATATCTCCGCTAGGAGGCGCAAAATCCTTGAAAATATAGGATATATTCCATCGGAAGCTATGTTTTATCACAGCACCACCGTCGCGGAGCTCCTGCGTCTTTCGGCAAATCTGAGGCGGAAAGACTGTTCCGAGGAAGCCAGGAGACTCTGCGAGAGGCTTCAGCTCGATCCGGCTCAAAAGACGGACAGCCTTTCTCTCGGCAGCCGAAAGAAAGTCTCCATCGCATGCGCACTCCAGCATCGTCCGGACCTCTATATTTTCGATGAACCGACGAGCGGGCTGGATCCCCTCATACAGAAAGAATTTTTCGATCTCCTGCGGGAACGGAATGCACAGGGAGCAACGATCTTCCTGTCTTCCCACATCCTCTCCGAGGTTCAGAAGTACTGCAGCCGCGCCGCGGTCATCCGGGAGGGGCAGATCGCTGCCTGCGGCGATATCGCACAGCTCTCGCAGACGAACGCCAAGAGGATCACGCTGGCAGGCGTGGATGAACAGCAGCTCCGCCGCCTTCTGGAAGAAATCTGCCGCGCGGATATCCAGCTGTCTGCATCCGCACCTGCCGCTTCCAATTCCGAGCCGGATGCAGGACCGCACAGAAAGGGAGCAGACATCCGCGATTTCCGAACCGCGGACAGTACGGCCACCTTCCTCTTCCAGGGGAATGTCAAGGAACTGATGGACAGGCTCACTCAGATTTCTTATACAGACATTACCGTCACAGAGCCAGACCTGAATGAGATCTTTATGCATTTTTACGAATAGGGGGATACAGCTATGACCTTAATGCGATTTGAAATGAAACGGAGCCGCATATCACTTGCTGTGTGGACTGCTGCCATCGCACTCCTTCTCGTGATCTGCCTCGTCATATTTCCGGATATGAAGAGCCAGGTCAATGAGCTCAACGCGGCATTTTCTTCCATGGGCAGCTTCACCGAGGCTTTCGGCATGGACCGCCTGAACTTTGGGGAACTGATGGGATTCTACGGTCTGGAATGCGGCAATATCCTTGGGATCGGAGGCGCTTTCTTCGCCGCGTACATCGGCGTGTCCTCGCTTGCCGGCGAGGAGAAGAACCGGACAGCAGAGTACCTGCTGACGCATCCTGTCAGCCGCAGCCGGATCGTATTTGAGAAGCTGCTCTGCATCTTCTGCCAGATCCTGATCCTGAATGCAGTGAGCATCCTCACCTCCATGATCGTTATCCGCGCTATCGGTGAAAGTCTGCAGATGAAGGAATTTCTCCTGCTCCACGCAGCCTATCTCCTTCTCCAGGCAGAGATCGCGGCGGTCTGCTTCGCCATTTCCGCGGCTCTCAGGAAAAGCGGCATCGGCGCCGGGTTAGGTCTTGCCGCTGTCCTTTACTTTCTGAACATCATCGCCAACATCACGGAAGACGCGGAGTGGCTGAAATACATCACGCCTTTCGGATACGCGGAGGCTGCCGACATCATCACCAATGCAGAGATCGCCCCTCTGCCGGCTGCCATAGGATGCTTAGTGACAGCCGCCGGGATTGCCGCGGCGTTCATCATCTATAACCGAAAAGACATTCTTTAAATGAGCCGTCATTTACCTGACAGGATGCAGACAGGAGCGGCACGCCGGGGATTTCTCCCTCTGGTACCGCTCCTGTAAAAATGTACTTTCTATGATTCTATATTGCGCTCATATCTGATCAGCAGACTTTCCTTCTCCTGATCACGACAAGCGCCGCGCCAAACGCAAGCATGCCTCCCGCTGCTGCCAAGACTGCACCTGACAGATCTGCAGTGTCACCGGTTTTCACAGCCTTTCCGCCGGCAGATCCGTTCTGGCCGCCGGACACGCCTCCGTTTCCGGTCTGTCCGGATGGATTCTTTCCACCGTTCTGTGAGTCTCCTCCCTGTGAGCCGTCTCCTCCCGGAACTGCCGGATCACTTTCGACCGGACGTACTTCCTGGATCTCCTTTTCCAGAAGCGCTGCCGCCTGGTCCACCACTGCCTGGTCTGCATCCGGATCCTGCGCAGCTGCCTGCGCTTTTGCCAGTGCTGACTCGAGCCCTTCCAGTGTATCTGTCTGATAGTTTTCTCTATTCTCCAGGATATACATTGCGTCTGCGATCGCCTGGTTCAGCTTTGACTTATCAACCGGATCCGGCGTCACGGCCTGCTCTTTCTCAAAGGATACGCTTACCGTCAGATCCTCCTGTACATCAGGGATCGTAAGTGTGGTGCCGTCCAATGTATATTCCTTCTCACCGGAAGCTCCCGTTACTTTCACTGACTGTACCTGATATCCTTCCTCTGGCACGATCGTCATTACCGCGTCTTCTCCTGCAAGCACTGTCATTGTTCCCGGCGAAACTGTTCCGTTTCCGTCCGTTGTGGCTGTAACAGTCTTTTCATCCGAGACCTTATGCACCGTAAAGTTAAGCTCCGCCGTGTATGCCCACTCCTTTCCTTCATTTCCTGCGTCCTGCATGAGCCATGTATCGTGGATCGCCACTTTTATGTATCTGCCTTTCAGCGCTTTTCCAAATGAGTAGAACGCGTCCTCCGTGTCATCAAATGTGCCGGAAACCTGCGCTTCTTCGCCGGCTCCTGACTCTGATGTCAGTGTTTCCAGATCATCTGACACTTCCACTGTAAAATCTTTGATATAGTCTCTCTCACCGCGTCCGACCCGCTCAATACCGCTGATCGAATAGCTTTCCTGCATATCAATAATGATACTGTGCGGGAATTTGTAGAGTGCTGTTCCGTCCTCTCCGGTGGTCCAGCTCGTATGCCATGCTGTGTTATTATTGCTGTCGATCGCTTTCTCCGGCGCGTACAGCCTGCTTGTACCGTAATCGCTTTCCCCGTGGTCGCCATGCCAGCTGTCGCACTCTGCCACAGTAAATCCACTCTTATCAATCGTGGTCCACTGCCCATTTTATTATAAAAACGGCTTTTTTTCTGCTTCAATCAGAATCCGGTAAAGGCTTAGTAAAGGGAGAGTAAATCCGGCAGTCTAAAACTTGTAGTTTTTCTACCTTTTTTACTCTCCCTTTGAAATTCCGGATATCCGACTGCCATGCAGCCGCGTCGTGTCTGCCCTATCCGCAGCATCGTGGCCGCATGTAGATATTCTACTTTTTTAATGCTATATTTGCAGAAGCTGAAGGAAACGTCCTTTCTCCCGCCTGAGATCCGGCTCCGCAGTTTCCGGATTGTATTCAAAAAAATACAATCCCGGCGGGCATCTCTCACCTCAAAACTCTTTCTTCGCCATGATATGCCGGCTGCACAGATAGGATATAAGGACGGCAGCGGCTGTGATCCCGGCAGCCATGCCCAGCACCCCGCCGGCGCTCAGGCCATAGAGCCATTCCTTTCCCGCCTCTACGATCCTCACCGGCAGATAATCGATGGCGCTTGATATAAGAAACTCCGCGATAAAAACGACTGCGATCATGATCAGGTTGGCATATCTGGACTTTTCCGAGTCAAATTTCAATCTGATCGGAAGCATGATGCTCACACAGATCCACGCCGCAAACATGTAGCCCAGGCAGGATCCCATCCACTCAGCTGCATTCATCTCTGCCTCTGGCCGCACAAGCAGCATCGCAGTTCCCAGCACCGTTCCGACCACCCATGTGCATACGGTCGAAACCAGTGCAAAGATATACTTTTCATTCACGTATTTTTTCCTCGTGATCGGGAGCGTCATAAGAAAAAGATAGCAGTTGTCAAATTCATCATAGCTGATCGTCGTCGCCGTAAAAAGCGAGAAAATGATCGTAATATACCCGACGATAAAAGACGGCCCCACATCCGTTATAAAGTTCATAAATATTGCCACAATAAGAAGCATGAGCAGCAGCGTCTTCCCCTGGTTTTTCAAAAGCCTGAAATCTTTGATCAGCATCCCTTTCATAACTTTTCCCCTCCTATGATCATCGTTATCACTTCGTCCAGTGTTCCCTTCTCCACCACGACGCCCGGATAGTTCTCCAGATAGTACTGCTTCTGGTCTGTCAGGCAGGAGTATCCGAAGCTCTCTTTGCGGACTCGCAGGAGATATTCTTTGTCCAGTTTTCTGTACTGCTCTTCATCTGCTTTGATCAGCCCGTACTCATTGAGCAGCACGTCGGTATCCTCATGGAAAACGATCTGCCCGTTGTGGATCATATAGATATCGTCGCACAGCCCTTCCAGGTCAGAAGAGATATGGGAGCTGATCAGGATACTCCTGTTCTCGTCCTCTTCCATATATTCCCTCAGCAGATCCAGGATGCTCTCCCTCGCCATCACGTCAAGTCCTGTGGCAGGCTCATCCATAAGGAGAAAGTCCGCGCCGTGGGTGACCGCCGCCAGCACCTTCAGCTTCGCCTTCATTCCCGTAGAAAATTCCTTGATATACTTATCCTGCGGCACGCCGAACCTCTGGCAGAGACTGAGAAATCTGGATCGGTCAAAAGATGGGTACATGGCCGCCAGCACCGGCACTACATCCTTTACCTTCAGATAGCCGCTGAACCCGGATTCCGCCAGGGTCACCCCGATCTTCTCCTTCTCCTCCGCCGTGAGCTCTGCCGGTGTTTTCCCCATCAGGGTAATACTGCCTCCGTCGTATGTGATCAGCCCCAGCGCCGCCTTGAACGTAGTGCTCTTTCCTGCACCATTCCCGCCCACCAGCCCGGTGATGCGCCCCGGCTCTACCTTCATCGTACAGTTCAGTGTAAAATCCTTGTAATGTTTTACCAAACCATTGATCTCAAGCATCTTCTAGTCCTCCATAATCAAATCAAATAACTCCCTGATCTCCTCGTCCTTCAGTCCGCATCTGCGCCCCTTCTCGACCGCCTTCTCCAGGTCGCTCTCCACTTCCCGGCGCTGTTCCTCCAGCATCCGCTCTGTGTTCGCAGCAGCCACATAGGTGCCCTTCCCGTGGACTGTCACTGTGTACCCTTCCTGTTCAAGATTATCATACGCCTTCTTGACCGTCAGAGCACTGATCTTCAGGTCTTTCGCAAGAGTCCGGACAGAGGGGAGTATATCGTTTTCTTTCAGATCTCCGGCAGTGATCTGCGCTTTGATCTGGTCCATGATCTGTTCATAGATCGGTACCATCGATGAACTGTTGATTATAATCTTCATATGTGTCCTCCTCTTGTTAAACAGTATATAACAGCATATAACTGTTGTCAACTGTTATATACTGTTTATTTCATATTTCCGAGCCATCCCCGCGGCACTCCACTGCCGGACCAGACCATCAGACTGCGCGTATACGCAAAAAAAGGAACCACGAAGCCGTATCTGCAGCCTCATGATTCCCTTTTTTCAGGTCAATTTTCGTTTTCATTCCGCCGGAGCAAATGCAGGCATTCCGAATCCGCTCTGCTGATCTTCGCTCTGCATCTGGATCCGCCCCGCGCCGTCGCTCACCATTGTCCTGAGGCGGATATATTCTTCGCGGAGCATTTCCTGTCCATATTCTGTGATAATGTAGGACTTCCGCCGCCCCTCCTCCGCGGTTTTCCGTATCACGTCATTTTCCTCGAATTTTGACAGCATGGCATAGAGCGTGCCAGGTCCCACCTTCACTCTCCCGTTCGATATCCGACTGACCTTTTCCATGATATCTACCCCGCAGCACTCTTCCGTCAGTGCGAGCAGGGTGTAATACATCGGTTCTGTCAAAGTCTGAAACTGTTCTCTTGCCATACTGTTCTCTTCCTTTCCGCCTCATCCCAGCTTAAGCTTCTGCCTGATCGCATCCACGGTCTCCTGTTCTGACAGATCCTCACCGTAGATGACGAACACCGCGTCGTCATAGCGGATATAATAGTTCTTCTTCTCATACTCTCCGACGCCCCAGGCATCCCGTGCATCCCAGGCGTCCTCGCAGCAGACAGAGGGATACCGGCCGCGGGTCTGTATATCCCATATCCTCTCGATCACCCACGGATATTCGGATCTCCATATGAAATATATGATCCTGTCTGTACCTTCTTCTGTTTCCGTCCCATAGGTCATCCTCATGACAGCGCGGCTGCCCAGCACACTGCTCTCACTGTCGCTGCTCTCGCGGACCGGCTCGCCGTATGACGCTCTGTAATCCTCCGAACGAAGCGAGAGGTCCGGCACGCCGGATGTCTCATGATTCTCAACCGGCACAGATAATAACACTGCGGCAATCACCAGCATGACATAGACTGAGCCGATACCGCCGGTGATCTGCAGCACCCAGTTTTCTTTTCGCGAGGGCCGCATACGCCCGAGCAGGAAATCAACGCCGTACAAAATGATACACATGACCGCTGCTACCAGGAGCGGTCCCCATGTGCACATCATGCACGTATATGCGAGCATTCCTGTCAGCGCCAGTATCCCTATGATCCGTTCCGCTTTCCTTGCTGCAGATCTCCGGCCATAGGCCACAGGCTGTTCCGCTTCTATCTTTTTGCGATACCGTAACTTCAGGACATACAGAGCCGCTATTTTACAGAGTCTTCTGCCGCCCCTCTGGGTCAGCCCATTCCAGCCTCATCTCCCGGATCTGCATTTATTATCGAGTATCGATATTTCTAGCTTCATTATATTATCGATACTCGATATTGTCAAGAAAAGGATAAGAAAAAAGCCCGGTCTTCTCAACTCAGCCGGACTTTTCGGTACATCAATCCTTTTTCTCTAATGTCTTCAGGGTTTCAGAAAACTCTTTCATTTCTTTATCAATCAAAACCGGTCTTCCATCCTTTCTCAGGAAGCAGTGTGTCGTTGTACCATATGCGCTCAGCACTCCACCTTCCGACGTATTGTAGATATCATATCTGAGCGTAAACTTCACTCTTCCAAGCTCTTTGAGCGTTACAGAGATGCTCACTTCATCGTCGAATCTCACACTCTTCTTATACTCACACTCTGCGTGGAGCACAGGACTGATATACCCCAGCTCTTCAAATCTGCGGTATGGATACCCGAGCTGGTTGAGCATGTCCACACGGGCTTCCTCCATCCACCTGATATAGTTGGAGTGGTGGATGATGCCCATCTGGTCTGTCTCATAGTATTTTGCTGTCTTGATATAATCCTTCATTCTCTTCTCTCCTTCCTCAGGGCGCCCCGTCAGATATACCCTGCCACATCGTTGATCGTTTTCACTCCGATCAGCCGGATCCCGCTGATCCCCTTCACCATCTTCAGCGACACCTCCGGCAGGATGCAGGTCTCGAATCCCAGCTTCTTCGCCTCATTCACGCGCTGCTCCGGCATACTGACTGCACGGACCTCTCCGCTGAGTCCTACTTCCCCGAACACGATCGTCTTCTCATCGATAGGACGGTTTCTATAGCTTGACATGATCGCCATGACAATTCCAAGATCAATGGCAGGCTCATTCATCCGGATCCCGCCTGCGATATTGACATAGGCGTCACAGCTGGCAAGCGACAGCCCAAGACGCTTCTCCAGGACCGCCATCAGCAGATTGACTCGGTTGTAATCCGTCCCCGCCGCAGTCCGCCTCGGCATGCCGAAATTGCTCCTGCAGACCAGCGCCTGGATCTCGATCAGAATAGGGCGCGTCCCCTCCATGGAACAGGCGACCACAGAGCCGGACGCATTCTCCGGTTTCCCGCTGAGCATATACTCAGACGGATTCTCCACCTCGGCAAGCCCGTCCTGCCGCATCTCGAAGACACCGATCTCGTTCGTCGAGCCAAAACGGTTCTTCACCGCCCTGAGGATGCGGTAGGATGCATGCCTGTCGCCCTCAAAATACAGTACTGTGTCCACCATGTGCTCCAGCACCCTCGGGCCTGCCACGGTCCCTTCCTTCGTCACATGTCCCACGATGAAGATGGGGATTCCAAGCCCCTTGGCAAGCTGCATAAAAATATTGGTCGACTGCCGCACCTGCGACACGCTTCCCGGCGCGGAGGACACCTCCTCGCTGTACATCGTCTGGATGGAATCTATGATCACCAGCTCCGGCCGCTCTTTCTCGATCACGCCCCGGATCGTCTCCAGGTTCGTCTCACAGAGGAGCAGGAGGTTCGCGGTAAAGCTTCCCATCCGGTTCGCTCTCAGCTTGATCTGCGCCTGAGACTCCTCCCCTGAGATATACAGGATCTTCTTCATCTGCGCCATCCGCTGGCAGACCTGCAGGAGGAGCGTAGACTTCCCGATCCCGGGGTCACCACCTACAAGGACGAGAGAGCCCGGTACGATCCCGCCGCCCAGCACCCTGTCCAGCTCGCGGATGCCGGTCTCACATCTCTCATCGTCATTCGCAGTCACTTCTGTGAGGGGCAGTACCCTCGCATCGCGGACGGCATCACGGACCGCCCGCGCTGCCGCCGTCGTCCCCTTCGTGACACCGCTGTCCAGCCGTTCCTCCACAAATGTATTCCACTCTCCGCAGGCAGGGCACTGCCCCAGCCATTTCGTCTCTTCATGCCCGCAGTTCTGGCAGAAAAATATACTCTTCTTTCCTTTTGCCATTCTCTATCCTCTCTGAATGATTATTTTCCGTTCCAGCCTGGCAGATCATATTCCCGCAGACTCTTTGCAGCTGTCTTCCGGGAATGCCTGAAAACCAGAAAAAGGGTGGATGCACCATCCACCCCGAAGCATATCTGTTTCCTTATCAGCATTTGACAACCTTGATCTGCGCGCTCTGTCCTTCGCTCAGCTCTACGCTGACGCTGAGCTTTCCGCTCAGGTTTGTCGCCATCCTGCCGGCTGATACGCCGTCGATCAGCACCTCGTATTCACTCTCCGGCTCCAGCTCCAGAGTGAACTGGACATCTCCCGGAGCCGATACGGTAAATGCGACTTCCGCATCCGTCTCCCTGAAGTTCTCCACCGCGCTTCCCGGTACAGACTCATATACGAACATCCCGTTCTTTTCAAGCTTGGTGATCTCGGAAAAAGTCTTTACCTTGTAGAGATCTCCCGCAAATTCATAGTTGTCTTTCTTCGTCTTCGAAGCGAGAGTATAGTCCCCGAAGCTGAGCGTACCATCATTCTCTGCGCGCAATAATTCTTTCACTGCTGCCATTGTCTATTTCCTCCTAAGTAATTATGCTACCGTTATTATATAATAAACATTTCGGTTTTTCTACTGATTTATTTCTCACTTACTATAAACTTTATCTCTTTTTTGGAGACTCCCGCCTCCACGTGATCGCCTGCCTTGACCTCTCCACCAAGGATCGCTTCTGCCAGTCTGTCCTCCAGCTCTGTCTGGAGCGCCCGGCGCAGCGGCCTTGCGCCGTACTTGGCGTCAGTGCCCTTTTCCACGATCAGATTCTTCGCCGAATCCCTGAGTGTGAGCCGGATGTTCATCTGCTCTTCCAGCCGTTTTGTAAACTCGCGGCACATCAGTGTCACGATCTTCTTCATGTGAGACTTATCCAGCGAATGGAACACGATGATCTCATCGATCCTGTTCAGGAACTCCGGCCGGAAGATCATTTTCACTTCATCCATCACATTCTGCTTCATCCGCTTATAGTCTCCGGCGGGATCATCCTTCGCGGCGAATCCCAGCTTCTTCGGCTCCACGATCGCCTTGGCCCCCGCATTGGAGGTCATGATGATCACAGTGTTGGAGAAATCGACCTTCCTCCCCTGAGAATCGGTGATATGTCCGTCGTCCAGCACCTGGAGCAGGATATTGAACACATCCGGATGCGCTTTCTCGATCTCGTCGAAGAGTACGACAGAATACGGATGGGTCCGCACGCGGTCACTGAGCTGGCCGCCTTCCTCATGTCCCACATATCCCGGAGGAGAACCGATCATCTTCGCCACAGAGTGCTTCTCCATATATTCAGACATATCAACGCGGATCATGGACTCTTCATTCCCGAACAGGGCCTCCGCGAGTGCCTTTGACAGCTCTGTCTTTCCCACGCCGGTCGGTCCGAGGAAGAGGAAGGATCCGATGGGACGCCTCGGGTCCTTCAGCCCGATCCGTCCTCTCTTCACGGCGCGCGCTACGGCGCTGACCGCCTCTTCCTGCCCGATCACTCTCTTGTGGAGCACAGATTCCAGCTTTTTGAGCCGGTCGGCATCACTCTCCGCCAGCTTCCTGACCGGGATCTTTGTCCAGGCGGAGACTACCTCCGCGATATCATCTTCCCTGACCTGCGGATGGTGGGAAGCGCTCTTTTTCCGGAAACGCTTCTTCACAGCCTCGATCTTCCGGCTCACCGCCTCCTGTTCCTTCTGGATCAGGGACGCCTCGGCAAAATCGCCCGCCTTGATGCTGTCCTCCTTCTCACGGATCAGCTCCTTGAGAGATGTCTCCAGTGCATTGAGATCCTCCGGCACTTTGTATCCCCTGAGGCTTACCTTGGAGCACGCCTCATCCAGGACGTCGATCGCCTTATCCGGCAGGTTCCGGTCCGTAATATACCGCTCCGACATGCGCACTGCTGCTTCCAGCGCCTCATCGCTGATCACGACTCTGTGGTGATTTTCATACTTTTCCTTCAAGCCCTTCAGTATCTCAAGACACTGCTCCTTTGCAGGCTCTTCCACGGATACCGGCTGGAAACGGCGCTCCAGGGCGGCATCCTTCTCAATGTATTTCCTGTATTCCGAGATCGTGGTGGCTCCGATGAGCTGCAGCTCTCCTCTCGCCAGCGAGGGCTTCAGGATGCTGGAGGCATCGATCGCCCCCTCCGCGCCGCCTGCTCCGATCATCGTGTGGATCTCGTCGAGGAACAGGATGATGTTCCCGTCGGACTCAACTTCCGCAATAAGGCCCTTCATACGCTCCTCGAACTCTCCTCTGTACTTTGACCCGGCGATCAGTCCGGGAAGATCCAGCGTATAGATCCGTTTCTCTTTCATCTTTTCCGGGACAACCCCTGCCGCGATCCGCTGTGCGAGCCCTTCGATAATGGCTGTCTTGCCCACACCGGGCTCACCGATCAGACACGGATTGTTCTTGGTCCGCCGGCTTAACACCTCCATCAGACGGTACATTTCCTGCTCCCGTCCCACGACCGGATCCAGCTTTCCCGCCTCGGCGCGCGCTGTCATATCGGTGCAGAACTGCTCCACCATGGAGTGTCCGCCCTTCGCCTCTTCCTGGATCTCCTCCTGATACTCCTTCGGGTCGGCGCCCGCCGCGGTCATAATGTCCTGGAATATCTTCTGGAGATTGATGTTGAGCGTGATCAGAATCCTTGTCGCCACACAGTCCACATCCCTGATCATGGACAGGAGCAGATGTTCCGTCCCCACCGCGGACGAGCGCAGCCTGCGCGCCTCCTTCTCACTGTTCTCCAAGATATCCTCAAGCCGGGGGCTCTGCTCCGGCTTCCTGCTGCCCAGCATATCGTCCGCCGGCGCGATCAGCTCACCCATGAGATGAAGGATCTTCTCCTCCTCCACCCCGTTCTGCGCCAGCACCTGCCCGGCCACTCCCGCATATTCATTTCTGAGCCCAAGGAGAAGATGCTCCGTCCCGATATACGGATGGCGCATCTCCCTTGCCTTTCTGCCGGCATATTTGATCGCACTGCCGGCCTGCTTTGTATATGGTGTCTGCATAAATTCCTCCTGTCAGGTCATTCATAGTCGTCAAAAATCTCATCTACCAGATTATGTACTTCCTGCCGGGAAATATTCTTGCAGCATCCCCGGGCAAGCACGATCCTAAGCTGACGCCTCATCTCTTCGAGCTGCTCCATCTTGTCGATGTCCAGCGCGATCACGGCGCCCCTGCGCTTGTCAAGGCTGATATACCCCTCCCGCTTCAGCACGCTGTATGCCTTGTTCACTGTGTGCATGTTCACGCCGATCGTATCCGCGAGCTGGCGGACCGACGGCAGGGAATCTCCCTCTTGTATCACGGAAGTCGCGATCCCCATGATGATCTGGTTGCAGAGCTGTACATAGATTGCTTCGTCACTGTTAAAATCAACTTCTATCAGCATACTCTCACCTTTCCTTTCTGCGCCGTGTTATATCCATAATAGCACACCATCCCTCTCAGGGCAAGAAAAATCCGGCCTGTCAGCCGACAGACCGGATTTCTCAATTTTTCGTGAAAAGGATCTCCATCCGTGTTCCTTTTCCTTCATCACTCTCAACATTCACTTTCGCCCCATGGAGTATCGCTCCATGCTTAACGATCGACAGCCCAAGGCCTGTGCCGCCCCGCTCTTTGGAGTGGCTCTTGTCCACACGGTAGAACCGCTCGAATATCCTCTCCTGATGCTCCTTCGGGATTCCGATCCCGGTGTCGGCGACACTGATCTTCGGACCGCTCAGTGTACTGCCGACCCATACGGTGACACGGCCGTTGTCATTGTTATACTTGATCGCATTTTCGCAGATATTGTATACCATCTCATCCAGGATCTGGCGGATGCCCTTGTATATGACAGGCTCGCCCGTAACTTCCATATGGATGTTTTTCTGCGCTGCCTGAGGTGCAAGCCTGCTCACGATCTCCCGGGTCAGATCATAGAGATCGACCTCTTCCTTCTCCAGCTCTACAGACTCTTCATCCAGCTTGGAAAGCTTGATGATATCCTCAACGAGCGTGATAAGGCGGCGCGCCTCCTTATAGATCCTCTCTGAAAAGAGCGGAATATCCGCCGGCCGCACCATTCCGTTCATCATGATCTCTGCATATCCCGAGATGGAGGTCAGCGGCGTCTTCAGCTCATGGGATACATTCGCCGAAAATTCCTTCCGCATGTTGGACACTGCTTCCTTTTCCTTGTTCTGCCGGTCCATCGCCTCGAGAAGAGGGGTCAGCTCCGGATATACCGAATTCTCCAGCGGATTCTCCAGGTCGAGCTCATTGATCGGTTTGATCAGCCTCTTCGTCTGCCATCTGGCGAGCAGCAGGGCGAATGCGATCATCAGGACAGCAAGCCCGCCCATGACAGGGAGCATGTCAAACGCTGTCCTCACAAGGCTGTCCATCTCACGCGCTACACGGAGGACAGAGCCGTCATCGAGAAGGACTGCATAGTAATACAGCTCCCTTCCGACCGTATCGGACACTCTGACATCCTCTCCCTCTCCGTTCTCCAGCGCCTCTCTGACCTCTTCTCTCTCGCTGTGGTTCTCCAGATCTTTCTCGTCCCTCCTGGAATCATACAGCACCTCGCCGTCCGCTGTGATGCAGGTGACCCTGGCGCCCCAGTCCACCGCGTCCATCTCTGCCAGATATTTTGTCCCGGATATATCGATGGCCCGCTGGATATACTTTGCCTCCTGCTGCACTTCGGACTCAAGTATTTCCAGATTCCTGTTGTACAGGATAATGGAAAAGATCGCGTAGAACACGATCAGAGTGATCGAAAGGATCAGCACCATGCTTCTCTGAATCCTGCTTCTCATGCATCTCCCCCTACGCGATAACCCACGCCGCGCACGGTCTGGATGATCTCGCCCTTTTCTCCCAGTTTCTGTCTCAGCGTCCGGATATGTACGTCTACCGTACGTGTCTCCCCGTCGAAATCATATCCCCAGATCTCTGCGAGGAGCTGATCCCTGGTGAGTACGATCCCCTGATTGCGCATCAGCTTTTCCAGCAGCTCAAACTCTTTCAAAGTCAGGGAAATCTCTTTCCCGTTCACTGTGACTTCATGCTTCTTCACATTGACATGGACACCGGAAATATCCATATCCAGCCTGTCCTCCACTTTTCCACTCCTGCGGAGGACTGCCTTGATCCTGGATACAAGCTCCATCATGCCGAACGGTTTTGTGACATAATCATCAGCGCCGGAATCAAGTCCCACGACCTTGTCGTATTCCGACCCTTTCGCAGTCACCATGATGACCGGGATCCCCTTCGTCTTCTGTGAAGATTTCAGTTTCTTTAGAAGCTCAAGGCCATCATCTCCAGGGAGCATGATATCAAGCAAAATAAGCTCCGGCGTATCAAATGCCAGAGCCTCCATAAAAGCAGAACCATCTGCGAATCCTTTTGCCTTGAGCCCTGTCGTCTCTAATGTATATATCACAAGTTCACGAATGTTATCGTCATCTTCTACGCAATATATCATCCTTCAAGTTCTCCTTCTATCTCTATCTATTTTCTCTCATTTTATCCGAATATTTTCAGGTATGAAAGGTGATATTTTCAGTCCGCCGCGGCCGGAGGGTCATCCCTCCTGCCCGGCGGACCCGACTCACATCTGTGTATTTTCAAGCCTGAGCCGCGGCTCAGCTCTCGTGTATGATCGCGCTGTCCTTGTGAACGCCCGTGATAGAAAACTCTACCCACTCAGCAATGTTCGTCGCGTGATCTCCGATACGCTCCAGATACTTCGTCACCATGATCAGGTCAAAGATCTTCTTTCCGTTCTCTCCCTTTTCTTCTTTGATAAAGTCAATCATCTCGTCTCTTACTTCCTCAAAATACTGGTCGATCGCGTCGTCCGCCTTCATAACGTCACGGGCAAGCTCAAGATCTCTGTTCACATAAGCTGTAACACTGTTGCGCACCATTTTGCTGACCTCGGAAGCCATGGTGCCGATCACATGGATATCGTCTGCCGCGACATCGTTTCTCGAGGAAAGGATGATCTCTGCAATATCAGATGTCTGGTCTCCGATACGCTCCATATCTGTAATCATCTTCAGGGCAGCTGAGATCCTTCTTAAATCCTTTGCCACCGGCTGCTGCTGAAGGAGAAGCTTCAGGCACAGTCTCTCAATATCCTTCTCGATCTGATCGATCTCCTCATCCTCTGAGATGATGATCTTTGCCTGTTCCTTGCTTCCGTCCTTTAACGCCTGTGTCGCTTTTGCGATCGCTGCCTCGCACAGCTCACCCATATGTGTAAGCTGCTCATCAAGACTGTGAAGCTGTTCATCAAATCTATTACGCATAGCTTAGCCAAACCTCCCTGTGATATAATCCTCTGTTCTCTTATCTGCAGGTATTGAGAATAATTTTTCTGTCTCATTGTACTCTACGACTTCTCCAAGGAGGAAGAACGCCGTATTATCCGAAACACGCACTGCCTGCTGCATGTTATGCGTGACCATAACAATAGTATAATCTTTTTTCAGGTCCATCGCAAGGTCTTCGATCTTCGAAGTGGAGATCGGGTCAAGAGCTGACGTGGGCTCATCCATCAGAAGGACTTCCGGTTCTACCGCAAGCGCTCTCGCGATGCAGAGTCTCTGCTGCTGTCCGCCGGACATGCCGAGCGCACTCGTCTTGAGACGGTCCTTGCACTCATCCCAGATCGCAGCGTTGCGCAGCGACTTCTCGACGATATCGTCCAGCTTTGCTTTTGAGCGGACTCCATGGGTCCTCGGACCGTATGCGATGTTATCGTAAATGCTCATCGGGAACGGATTCGGCTTCTGGAATACCATTCCGACGCGCTTTCTCAGCATATTTACATCCATGCCTTTGAATATATCCTGTCCGTCAAGAAGGATCTGTCCGTCGATGCGGCATCCCTCGACAAGGTCGTTCATACGGTTGATTGACTTCAAGAGAGTAGACTTACCGCATCCGGAAGGACCGATGAAAGCGGTAATCTTATTGGATTCGATTTCAAGATTTACATTCTTGAGAGCCTTGAAGTCTCCGTAATATAAATCAAGATTCTTTATACTAATCTTTGACATTTCCTTTACCTTTCCTTCAATTTGGGACGTAGTGAAATTGAATTTGACTACGTCCCCTTTCACAGTTTTTTCACATTTATGCTTTTGTAAGTTTTCTCGCGATCACGCTTGACAGGGTGTTGATTCCCACCACCAGAATCAGCAGAATCACCGCTGTCGCATACGCCTGATCCATGTAAAGTCCCTCACTGGACAGGTTATACATATGCAGCGCCAGCGTACGTCCTGATCCCATGATGCTGTCCGGGATCTGCGCCACGGTTCCTGAGGTGTACATCAGAGCCGCGGTCTCTCCCACGATACGCCCGATCGCCAGGATCACGCCTGCGAGGACGCCTGGGATCGCGGAGGGAAGAACGATCCGGAATACGGTACGCAGCTTTCCTGCACCAAGTCCGAAGCTTCCTTCACGGAAAGAATCGGGAACCGCCTTCAGTGCTTCCTCCGTCGTTCTCATGATCAGCGGAAGGATCATGATCGCCATAGTAAAGGCGCCGGCCAGGAGGGAGAATCCCCAGTCCAGAGCGTTGACAAAGAACAGCATACCGAACAGACCGTACACGATAGACGGGATACCGGAGAGTGTCTCTGTCGTCAGGCGGATGATCTCCACAAATTTATTTCCTCTCGCCGCATATTCCACAAGGAAGATAGCGGAGAAGATTCCAAATGGAACCGCGATCAGCAGGGACAAAAATGTCATGATGATCGTGTTGACCAGGGCTGGCACGACCGAAGCATTCTCCGAGGTATACTCAAGGGAGAAAAGCGACGGTGTTATGTGCGGCAGTCCGTTGATCAGGATATAGGCGATCAGGAAGATCAGCACAGCGAAAGTGATGATTGCCGCCAGCATCACGAGCAGCATCACGATAAAGGAGCCCGGATGCTTCAGATAAGTTCTGAACTTGTCGCCGATTGTTGTCTTATTACTCATGATCTGTCCCCCTCTTTAACAATGCTACACTGAAATTGATGATCAGGATAAATACAAAGAGCACCACTCCGGTTGCGATCAGCGCCTCACGGTGAAGCCCCGTCGCATATCCCATCTCGATCACGATATTTCCGGTCAGAGTACGGATTCCCTGAAGGATGCTGTTCGTGAGACGAGCCTGGTTTCCGACGATCATGATGACCGCCATGGTCTCACCGATCGCACGCCCGATCCCGAGTACGATTCCTGCGATCACGCCGGATTTAGCAGCCGGGATGATCACCCGAAAGATACTTCTCTCTTTTGTCGCGCCCAGCGCAAGAGAGCCTTCATAATAATGGGAAGGAACCGCGCGCATCGCACTTTCTGTCGTTCCGATGATGGTCGGCAGGATCATCATCCCGAGGATCAGGGATGCTGTCAGGATGCTGTTTCCGTTTCCCGGATTATCTACAATATTGGCTTTGTACAGCATCGTTCCGAAATCACGGATCAGCGGAACCACAACTACCAGGCCGAAGAAGCCATAGATAACCGAAGGGATTCCTGCGAGAAGCTCTGTCGCCGCTTTCAGAGGCTTATAGATTTTTTTCGGGCAGTACATTGCCATAAATACAGAAGTCAGGATACCGATCGGAACTCCGAAGATGATCGCGCCCGCAGTCACGTAAAGACTTCCGACGATCATCGGGAGGATCCCGTACTGGTCACTGCCCGGTCTCCAGACCTCTCCTGTAAGAAATTTTACAAACCCAATTTCGCTCATAGCAGGGATGCCGTTTGCAAACAGAAAGATGCAAATGAGAGCTACCGCCAGCACGGATGCACATGCGGCAACGAAAAAGACTCCCTGCATGAATTTTTCAGTCCATGCTTTTGATTTCATTTTTTCCTCCTAATGAGCCGGGAAGACATGCTGCATATCTGCCCGGCTCATAACCTCAAAGTGGAAACTCTCTCACTTTATTGTCTCTGCAATTTACTCTCAGCCCGCTTCGGTCCGATTAGATTGCATCCCATGTTGTCACATCGCCTAAGTAGATGGATTTTACCTGGTCTACCGTCATATCGTCTGTCGGGTTGTTCTGGTTTACGATAACCGCGATACCGTCTGTAGCGATCACTGTGCTGTCAAGCTCAGCTGCTTCCTCTTCCTTCAACTCTCTGGATGCCATACCGATATCATAGCTTCCCTCGATCGCGGATGTCATACCTGTTGTAGAATCAGATGTCTGAAGCTCGATGGATGCGTTCGGGTTTACTTCCTTGTAAGCCTCGACCAGCTTCTCCATCAGCGGAGATACAGAAGAGGATCCTCCTACTACGCAGCTTCCTTCCGGAGCGCTTCCTGCATAAGCCGTTACGTTAGATACCGGAATGTAGCCCTCGTCTGCTACGACTGCCTGTCCCTCTGTGCTCATGATAAAGCTCATGAAGTCTGTTGCAACCGCATTGTCAAGACCTTTCTTCACTGCTACATTGAACGGTCTGGATACTGTGTAGGATCCATTCTCGATGTTCTCTGCTGTAGCCTCTGCTCCGTCGATCGATACCGCTTTTACAAGAGACTCATCCAGAGATCCGAGAGATATGTATCCGATCGCATACTCGTTCTCAGATACAGTTGTCATCATAACGGATGTGTTGTTCGTAACCTGTGCGTCCATTGTCGTCATATCGTTGTCATCCTCATCAACGACACCGAACAGCTCTGTGAACGCTCCTCTTGTTCCTGAACCTTCCTCACGGGATACGACTGTGATCGCACTCGCTGCATCCCACTCTGAAGCTGTATCGGAACCATTGTCAGAACTTGTATCTGCTGAGCTGCTGCTTCCGCATCCAACTGCTGTAACTGCCATCATACTTGCAATAGATAATACTGCGATAAACTTTTTCATTTTCATTTTTCGATAATCTCCTTTTTCAATTTGGATTATTGTGTGTTGTTTTCGACCACGGTATTCATCATATATTGGCAATGTTAAATGTAAAATCAGGAGAATGTTAAATCTATGTAAAGTTGAAAAAAGCCCTGATTTACGCCGTTTTGCATAAATCAGAGCTATATTTTTTCCTTTTTTCCATTATATTGACGACCGCTGTCCTTATCCGAGAAGGAACTCACAGAGATCTTCCATAGTATAGAACACTTTATCAGCGCCCGCTTCTAAAAATCTGTCAGCGGTCTCCCTGCACAGCCTGTCCTTTTCTTCCTGGCTGAGAGCTTCATACTCGGCCTGTGTCAGTCCCATCTCTGAGCTTCCCACTACGATGCCGGCGGACCATACGCCTGCATTCCTGCCTTCCTTGATGTCAGATACCGTGTCCCCCACCTTGAGCACGCGGCGCACCTTCTTGATCCCCAGCGCTTCCATATTGCGGAAGATCATATACGGGTACGGGCGGCCCTTCTGCCCTGTGGAATCCGGGCTGAACCATACGTCGGGCTCATACCCCTTCTCCTTTGCCGCCGGGACGACGATCTCCATCATCTTGTCCGTGTATCCCGTCGTGGAACCGATCTTGAATCCGTTTCTTCTCAGACGGTTCACTGTCTCCACAACGCCCGGCTTCGGATCCGAGTAAAGATGAAGGATGCTCAGAAGCTTCTCCTCGAAGATCTGATAGAGCGCCTGCGCCTCTTCCCCTCCCGGCTCCTTCCCGTATTTTTCCTTCCAGAGCGAACAGATCCGCTCCATCTTAAGCATCGTGCGGATGTGATCGATCTTCAGCATCCCCATAGGAGCGCGCACCTCTTCCATCGTCGGCTCGATGCCGTACTGCTTAAATACCTCCACAAACGCCTGCACCGGCGCCATACATCCGAAATCTACTGTCGTTCCCGCCCAGTCAAAGATCACTGCCTTAATTTTCTTCATGGTTGTATTCCTCCAGAAATTCTTTCATCAATGCACACACCTTCTCGATGTCCTCCGGATAGATCTCTCCGATATTTCCGATACGGAAGGTCTCCGCCTCCGTCACCTTGCCCGGGTAGATCGCATACCCCCTGTCCTTGATGTATTCGTACATCTGTGAGAAGGTGAAATGGCACTCTTCCGGATAGAAGAACGTCGTGATGATCGGTCCCTGGTGCGTGCTGTCTATGTACGGGCGGATGCCCATCTCTCCCATCTTCTCGATCAGAAGACGGTTGTTCTCCGTATAACGGCGGTTTCTCGCCTCGATGCCGCCCTCTTCCTCCAGTTCCTTCATCGCCTGTGCAAACGCAAGCACTACGTGGGTCGGAGAAGTGAAGCGCCATTTCCCGTCGACCTCCATCGTCTTCCACTGATCGTAGAGATCAAGGGAGAGACTTCTCGCCTTCCCCGCGCTCGCCTCCAGAAGATCTTTTCTCGCAATGATGAAGGAGAATCCCGGCACGCCCTGGATACACTTGTTGGCGCTGCTCACAATAAAGTCGATGCCCCAGTCCTTCACAGGGATATCCACGCCGCCGAAGCTGCTCATGGCATCCACGATGAAGACTCTGCCCTTTTCCTTCACGACCTTCCCGACCGCCTCGATATCATTGAGGATGCCGGATGTGGTCTCGCTGTGCACCATCGCGACATGTGTGATCGCCGGATCAGCGTCGAGCATCTCTGCCACCTTCTGCGCGTTCGGCACCTTGTTGTAATGCTCATTGTAGATCTGATACTTGATCCCCGCGTGCTCCGCGATGTCCGCCATGCGCTCTCCATACGCCCCATTGGCGCAGATGAGCAGCTCGTCCCCGGCTCCGACCACGCTTGTGAGCACAGACTCTACCCCGAAGCTGCCGCTGCCCTGCATGAGCACCGCCGTATATTCCTCCGGGGAGACATGGGCAAGCTCGAGAAGCCCTTTCCGGATCTCCTGTGTGATCTGTTTGTAATCATCGTCCCACGTACAGTGGTCGAACATCATTTCCTTTTTCACCGTCTCTGTCGTCGTCAGAGGTCCCGGTGTCAGAAGCTTATATGATTTCATCGCTGTTTCCTCTCTTTCTTTCAATTGGGGACGTAGTAAAATTGAATTTGACTACGTCCCCTTTCACAGTTTTTTCACATTTTACATTCCCGCTGCCTCTTTGCACTCCTCAGAGAGCTCCTGATGCTGCTCTAAGAGATCTACTGTCAGCTTCTCCGGAAATACCTTCGGATTTGCAGACTTGTTCGCCGCATCTGTGCTCTCTCCGTTGTACAGTGCGTTCGGATAATAGGACTGGAGCTCTTCTCTTCCGTTCTCGATGATGCACTGTGCCATCTCCATAGCGAGCGGATTCGTATCATCGCCCTTATCTACCACGGAAACCGACTCTGTAAGGCTGAAGTTGCCCTCTGCCGGGTCTACGAAATCGATCGGAAGTCCTTCCTCTTTGTCAGCCACAGCCTGCTGGCGGAGTCCGAATCCAATAGCAACCTCTCCTGCGCGCACCTTCTTAAGCGGAGCGGATCCTGAATCCTCCAGGTGGTCGCCCACGTTCTCATAGATACCTGTCAGCACATCCTTCGCTCCGTCCTCGCCGTACTCGGAAACGAGAGCCTGTACCAGCAGCCAGGCCGTGGAAGACGCGGAGATATCTGTTACGGAAATGAATCCTTTGTAAACCGGGTCAGCCAGATCCTTCAGGGATGTGGGCATCGGAAGGTTATTCTCCTCCATCATCTCTGTGTTCACGATGATCGTTCCCTCCTGGGAAGTGATCGGCGCACAGTAGGACGGGAACTCGTCGATCGTATCCACGTCAAATGTCAGATCCTGGAACATGCTGTTCTGCTCCTGGGCGCTCTCTGAGTAGAACGTACTCATTGTCACCATATCCGCCTCGATGTCAGCTCCCTCTGCCAGAAGCCTGCCGCCGAGCTCAGAAGTCCCGAATGTCTGGAACATGTACTTTCCCTCATAGCCGTTGCTGTCAAGCGCGTTCTCCATCGCCGTGATCGCCTCTTCGTCCGCATTGGAGTAGATGATCACCTGCTCATCAGAAGAACCCGCGCCGCAGCCTGTAAGGCCCAGGCCTGTCACAGCGACTGCCGCCGCCAGTGTAAATGTTGCAACTCTTTTTAAACTCATTTTTCTCACCTTTTTCATATCTACTATATTCTCCTTCCTCTTGCTCAATTGAGCGAGTTTCTGAAACAGTGTCCTGGCGATCAGGTTCGTAAACAAGATCAGAAGCGACAGGACAAAGATTTCATTAAATTCATTGAAATACTGTAATTCCTTGATCTTTGTCGTGATGACCATGGTCCTCGCTCCGGCGATAAAGATCACGGCGCTCACTGTTACCATTGCATTTACAAAGTAATAGCTGAATACCTCCAGCAGCGTGGACAGCGCGTTCGGCGTCACCACCCGGACGATCGTCTTCAGCCAGTTGTCTCCCATGAGCATGGCCGTCGTCTCCCAGGATGCGTTCATCTTGGAAAGCGAGTTCTTCATCATCAGGTACGGCGTGGAAAAGAAATGCACGGTGTTGCACATGATGATGAGCGGAAATGTATTCTGCAGCGGCGTGCCTGTGAAAACAAACAGGTACGCAAGACCGATGACCATTCCCGGGATCGTATTCGTCACAAGGGCGATGCTGTCGACCACCTTCTTTACCCTTCCGCTGACCGTGCTCCTCGCCGTGACAAGCGCTGCCCCGTAGGAGATCAGTGTTCCAGCCAGGGCCGTGATCACAGCCACCATCAGGGAGTTGATATATACGCCGTACAGCTGGCTGTCCTCAAGCACCGCCTGCACATGCTCCATCGTAAAGTTCATCCGGTAAGGCCATTCCTCGATGAACGGAACGACAAACATGACGATGAACATGGAGAGCGTACAGATAAGGATCAGGGCGCTCAGGACCGCGAAGGCCGCATCCCTCGCCGTGCTCTTCTTGAGCTCGATCGGGGAAATCCTGTTGTACCGTACATTGTACTTCTCCAGGATGTGCAGCACTGTGATGCTGACAACCGAAGGGATGATCATGACGAGCGCCACCACCGCGCCATTTCCGAAGTTCGGCACGCTTCCCAGCATCTCTGTGTAGAGGACGCTTGCGACCACCTCGAACTGTCCGCCTACGGAGGTCGGGATACCGAAATCCGTAAAGCACAGGAAGAAGGTCTGGATAAATGCCGTCGCCAGAGTTCCCAGCAGCGGAATAAGGATCGTCATTCGGAAGGTCTGCAGGGGCGAATCCCCCATCAGCCTGGAAACGATCATGAACCTCTTGTCTATGTATCCCATCGCGTTATTGATCAAGGTGAACGCGATCGGCAGAGTGTAGGCCACATAGCCCAGCAGCAGCCCGTTGAATCCGTAAATATCGAAAAGCTGCCTTCCAAAGAGCTGCGTCAGCAGTCCCTGCTTCCCGAAGGAATAGATGATCGCGAAGCCGTACGTGATCGTCGGGAGCAGCATGGGCAGGATCGCCGCCTTGCTGATAAATCCCTTATATCTCTTCCCGAGATTTGTATAGTGGATCGTGTACGCAAGGATGAAAGCAAGTATTGTCGTGATCAGGGCGCTGCACACGGAGATCAGGAGGCTGTTTCCCATCGCCCGCAGGAATCCTCTCCCTGTGAGCACTTCCACATAGTGGCTCAGCGACACTGTGGTGCCGTCTCCCGTGAAGGATCTCACCAGAACGCTGATCATCGGCACTGCAAGGAATCCCGCAAAAAAGACTGCCAGCAGCGCAAAGATTAATTTGATCTCTCTGTTCTTTCTCATGACGCCCACCTCATCAGCAGACCTGCGCCTGTGCCTGGAGCTGGCCCGCGAACAGTGTATAGATGTTGTTCCTCTTGATTTCAAGCTGATTGAGGATGAATTTCTTCACAAAATTATTCTCCGGCTTCTCGATGATCTCCTCGGGTCTTGCAAACTGCGCGATCTCTCCCTCGTTGATGATCATGACTCTGTCGGAGAGCGTCAGCGCCTCCTCCGGATCGTGGGTGACAATGATCGTCGTCAGATTGTATTCCTTGGCGATCGTCTTGATCCTGTCCTTGATGGACTCCTTGATCACTCCGTCCAGAGCGCTTAATGGCTCGTCAAGGAGCAGGATCTTCGGCTTCATCACCATCGTGCGCGCCAGCGCCACCCTCTGCTTCTGTCCGCCGGAGAGCTGTCCGATCCTCTTGGAGAGGTGCTCCTCCAGTCCCAGAAGGCTGATCAGCTCTTCTACCTCTTCCTTTGACGAGATCTCCGGTTTGTTCCGGAGTCCGTATGTAATGTTCTGGTATACATTCAGGTTCGGGAACAGGGCGTAGTCCTGGAACACGATATTGAATCCCCGCTTCTCCATCGGCACGTCCGTCAGATCCTCTCCATTAAATATGATCTTTCCTCCGTCCGCATCCACGATCCCGAGGATCAGGTTCAGGAGCGTCGTCTTGCCGCACCCGGACGGACCTAAGATAGAAACGATCTCTCCCTCCTCGATATCAAGGCTGATATCCTTCAGAACTACTGTCCCGTCGTAGCTCTTCTTCACATTTTTCAACTCAAGCATAATACTTACTCCTCTTCACTTTTTAAGAAGTTTCCTTAACTGCAAAGTGTCTCGCAGGACCCGGCCGCTTTCCGCAGTCTCCCGGATGCCTGCAGTGAAAATTTAACCACAGATCTCTCCGCTTTTCCATCAAGACAAAATTAAGCCTCTGTAAAGATAAGGTTAACTTTACAGAGGCTTAACATATGTTAAATTGTAGAAAAACTACGGTTTCTGTTTTTTCTTTTCATCTGCTCCCGAGGGGTAGGCGCGCTCCCGAACCATCTTCTCTCCCTGATCCAGAAGACCCACATAGTGGTCATAGTCCGAGGCGATGATCCCCATATAGAGCATGTCCACGATCAGGAGCTGCGTCATCCGGGAAAAGATCGCATTTCCATAGATAAACTGCTCCTGACTGGTACAGATCAGGATATCCGCATATCTGCTGATCGGCGAATCCTTAAAATTTGTAATGACGATGGTCGTCGCGCCGGCCCGCTTCGCTGTGCAGATCGCGTCCACCGTATCCTTCGACGCCCCCGAGTAGGAGATTCCCACCGCTGCATCCCCCTCCCCGAGGCTGCCCGCTGAGATCCTCTGGTAGTAATAGTCGCTGAAATACCTGCAGGGAAGCCCCAGATAGAGGAGCTTTGCCAGCAGATCCTGGGCCGCGACCCCCGAGTTCTCCACACTGTAGATATCGATCATGCGGGCATTCCTCAGCGTCTCCACCGCCTTCCGGTACGTCTTGACGGAAATGTTCTTCAGCGTCTCCTGCATCATCCCTGCCGCTGTGGCAGTCATATATGAAGGGATATCCTCCAGCGCATCTCCTTTTCTCAGCGTGTATCCGTACATTGGCTCCGCCGCGCTCATATCCTCCGGCTCCGCGGCGGCGAGCTCAGACACGAGCTGATACTTAAAATCCTTATATCCGGAGAACCCGAGCGAACGCAGCATACGCAGCACAGTGGGCTGGCTCACCTCCGCCGCTTCCGCCAGGCGGTCGATCGACAGCTCTGCCGCCTGCTCCATGTGCCGCAGGATATAATCTGCCGCTCTTTTCTCCGATTTTCTCAGATCTCCGTAGCCTGACGTGATCTGTTTTGCAATTCCGTTCTTCATGTTCTTCCTGTAGATTCTCTACAAATCTTTCCTCTCCCAGACAATTTTTATTCCTTTCTTATTATAACAGAGGGGAAAGTCCGGCTTCACTTTGAATTTTGTTAAATGTTCGTAAAGGCGGCTCTATTTGCCGCTGTTCACGGTAATCTCTATTTCTTCATCTTCGGGTCAAAGATGAACGACGCCAGATACCCGAAGATCAGCGCTGCGGATATCCCCACCGCGCTCGCCTCGAAGCCTCCCATGAAGACGCCGATAAATCCGTTCTGGTCCACTGCCTCCTTCACGCCCTGCCAGAGTGTATTCCCGAATCCTAGCAGGGGAACCGAGGCGCCGGACTTGGCAAACTCTTTGAACGGCTCATATATCCCGCAGAATCCGAGCAGCGCTCCCGTGCACACGAGCAGGACCATTATTCTTCCCGGCATCAGCTTCGTCCGGTCCAGCAGGATCTGCACCGCCGCGCAGATAAGCCCTCCTATTATAAATGAAACGACATAATCCATACTTTCCTTCCTCCTTCTCTGCCGTCAAAACACTGTCTCAATGCCGTACAGGCCGCCGCACTGCCGCTGCCCCCTCAGACCCGCATCGTCAGATTCCTGTCAGCAGTGCTCAAGGACGATCCCGTGGGCAATCCCCGGCACGCTGGCACCCTCGTTGTAGCTCACGGTAGACATGAGCGCTCCCGTGGGGACAAAGAGGACTCTCTTCCACTCCCCCTTCTCGATCTTCGGCAGAATGTAGGACGCCAGCGTCACCGCCGCGCACCCGCAGCCGCTTCCCCCGGCGTGGGTATCCTGTGTCTCCTGGTCAAAGATGGTCATCCCGCAGTCCAGGTGGAGCTTTCTGATGTCATATCCCTTCCCCTTCACGAGATCGAGCAGGATCGACTGCCCCACATATCCCAGATCGCCTGTGACGATCCGGTCATAATCCTCCGGCTCCCGCTCCATATCATGGAAATTACGGACGATCGTGTCCATCGCCGCCGGCGCCATACACGCTCCCATATTCTGGGAATCCTTGAGCCCATAGTCCACGATCTTCCCCACCGTGACGCCCGCGATCCTGACATGGCTCTTCCTTGTCCCCACCAGGAACGCTCCGCTCCCGGTCACGGTCCAGTGGGCGGAGAGAGGTCTCTGGCTGGCATATCCGAGCGGAAACCGAAACTCCTTCTCCGCACTCCCGAAGTGGCTGGACGTCACTGCCAGCATGTACTCCCCGTATCCTGCGGCAGTGCTCATGGCCGCAAGCGCAAGCGCCTCACCGGATGTGGAGCACGCCCCATACAGCCCGAACATGGGGATCTGCAGAGCCTCCACTCCCATGGAGGTGGCGATCCCCTGCCGGAGCAGATCTCCGCCGAACAGATATCTCACCTTTTCCGCCGTCACATGCGCCTTCCCGAGAGCCAGCGTGCATGCCTCTTTCTGCATGTTGCTCTCCGCTTCCTCCCAGGTCTGCGCTCCGAACAGATCGTCCTCATTTACCATATCGAACAGCTTCGCCAGAGGGCCTTCCCCTTCCTTGCTCCCCGCCACTGACGCCGCGCTGACGATATAGGGAGCCTGTGAAAAAATAAGGCTCTGGCTGCCTCTCACCTGATCCATAATCCATTCTCCATTTCTTCTACATATCGCCTGCAGGTCCTCCCGTTCTCCGGTCAGCCCTTCCGCGCCTCGGACAGATGCCGCTGCGGCACGGGCCACTCCCGGATTCATCGCAGGACTGCTTTGTGAGTTATTATTTTCCTCCGGTTCCAAAAATATACGTGCGTAATCAGGATTTTGCAGCGGGTCTGACGGACAGAACTTTTCCGCCGAAATCCATGATTCCGTATTCAAAAACTGGAAGCTCTGGTATATTTCGTATCATTTGTCAGATACTATCAGTCAGAACAGCGCTCGATAAAAAGTATGCCGGAAAATATCCGAAGGCACTCAAAAAGGAGGTATTCATCATGGATAAAGTGCAGCGCATGAAACAGCAGAAACAATATGAAGACTATGTAAAAAAGAAAACGCCACGCCATAATGTGTGGCTCAATATGCTCAAGGCTTTCCTCCTTGGCGGAACGATCTGTTTCCTGGGACAGGTCATCTATCACTACTGTGAGGTACAGAAGCTGTCTGCCGACGAGTGCAGCAGCTGGACGTCCCTGCTCCTTGTCCTCATCAGCGTGATCCTCACCGGTACAGGCGTCTACCCCCGTCTGGCAAAATGGGGCGGCGCAGGCGCGCTTGTCCCGATCACGGGATTCGCCAACTCTGTGGCGGCGCCCGCCATCGAGTACAAAAAGGAAGGACAGGTCTTCGGCATCGGGTGCAAGATCTTCACCATCGCAGGGCCGGTCATCCTGTACGGGATTGCCACAAGCTGGGCGCTGGGGCTGCTGTATTGGGTATGGACAGTGATAAAATAGAGAATGCAGACGCAGAGGATGTATCCCTTGGGCAGTAACCTGTTAGTCTGCGGAGGGCAGTTTTGGTTCTGTCCTGGTTGGATGAATCAACGGATAAAATGAAGAATAACGCAAATTAGAAAAAAATCCCCGGTCTGTCAGTACGGCAGGACGGGGATTTGCATTTCAGATGATGTGTTAGAGGATTGAATGGGTAATTTTATTTCTGTCCAATGCAGCTACATATAACGCAATGAAAAATTATATTTCGTGTCAATGCCCTAAGCGGGCTACTCTCATTTCTACCAGTCAGATATGAATTTGATGGAGATTTCTTCGTAGTGTGTCAATGCCCTAAGCGGGCTACTCTCATTTCTACAAGCTGGAAAGACTCGATTATATAATGCCACTTGTTAGTGTCAATGCCCTAAGCGGGCTACTCTCATTTCTACCCGATTATGGCGATGATGAACCCATCGCTAGACAGAGTGTCAATGCCCTAAGCGGGCTACTCTCATTTCTACATTGTCCAGCGTGGCGACTTGACTCGACTTGTAGTCTGTGTCAATGCCCTAAGCGGGCTACTCTCATTTCTACGGTACCCTCTGAAAACCCTTGTAAACACTGGCTTTCCAGCCTCATTTTTGCAGGTATTTGTCGGAATATTCTGACAACAAGCATTTTTCATCCATTTTTGGGTCTGTTCACAATTTGTTCATATTTGAGCCTGCCATCTCTCCTCTTCAATCAAAAAAATTATACCTCACTCCCCACAAAAATAAAAGCATTTTTTCACACCAATGTAATGCTTTCACATAATTATAACAATGTTCACACCACATCTGTCACACAACAAATTTCCTGAAATCATATCTGCAGAACTGCCGCTTCCACCATCCGCCGCTGCCGGAGCCGGGTGCAGGGACGTGGATGTCCTTCCGAGGTCCTTTCCTGCCGGCTGGAGTATCCCTATATTCTATCCGTTGTTATCCCCGCCGCACCTCCCCTCTGCCCCTCGCTCGCCGTGCACATCCATGCCTCATCCGCGTTCTCACCATCCTCGAAAGAAGAACAGGCATGCCCCGAACCCTTTCCCGATCGCCATACTGATGACAAACGCGGTAAGATACCTCACGATCCGCGCCCGGCGCATGAACACAGGGAACACATTCAGGATCTCCGCCAGGGCCATGGCCCAGCAGCCTGCGAAGATCCCGGCAAAAAGGCCGAACACTGCGAGAAAAGGCGCGCCCAGAGGCACGCCGATGTGGAAGACATACAGGAGATTCCCGACAATCCCTCCCAGCGCCACGCAGTCCTCATAGAACAAAAGCTGGTCTCCTGTATGCGTCCTGTCGGCGAAGTCCGCCACGACGCCCAGCTCAACGATAAATGAGAAAAGACCCGCAGCCACCGCCAGACCTGCGCTAGCGCCGATGACTGCCAGAAGGACCTGAGCTGTCCACATCGATCTCCTCCCCCTTTCTCGCATAGTCCTCGACCAGAGTCGTCTGGATATCGTTCTCATAGAGACGCATCTGCACCTCCATCGGAGTCGGGTCGACCGTGAACCGCTTTTTCCCGAAATGATTGAAAAAGATCAGGATCCCCGCGGTCAGGCCGAAAGAGTAGGCGATCTCGAGGATCGTAAAGCCGCTGGACTCCTGTCCCGTCACCAGCTCATGGATCTGGGAGAACAGCTTTGTCACATCCACGTCGTTATTGAACGCCATGATAGAAAAGGCCGCCCCGCAGAATGTGACCGCGGCGACAAACGCCGCTTTCAGGATATGCCAGAACTTCGCCGGAGTCTTCTGATCCTCATAAGTAATGATAATATCCGGCTCGCCTAAGTTCTGCACCTCGATATTCGGATATTTCTCATGGATGCAGGAAATAATCTTCAATATAGACACAACAAACCTCTGCTGCCCCTGTTTTGTCACCTTCATCAGCTTCAGCGACTTGATCTTCGGGACGACTGTGCTGTCGCCGCACTCGATCGTCAGGATATCTCCCAGCGTGATATCCTGCTTTGTGACCTCAACATCCCGGTCTCCCTTGATATAAATCGTGGCCTTCTCAGACGCCATGACTCACTGCCTCCGGTCCCAAAATAAGGAATCCTTCGCTGCCCTGCTGGGATGGGGCGCTCAGATAATAGAGGATCCCGATCACGACCGCTGCCAGCACAGCGATCAGGAGACATATCCATACTTTTTTCTTGCCATCATCCATACCTTTCACCCGTCCTTTCTCTGCACACAGCCAGGCTCGTCTGCCCGGCCTGCCCCGATGCCTGCATTCCTGCACGCATGCTGTCGTTCACTATACTAGTATCCGGAGTTCGGATGAAATTATGTGTCATTTTATGAAGTCACTGCCGCACTCAACGCTGCCGGGATCTTCCGGGACAGCGGACACGCTGACTGGAGCAGCGTATCCGCTCGGAAAAGCACATCAGATACACGTCTCCCTCGCATACGCCTCATCTTCCCCTGCGGCGCAGATCCTCCAGGATCCGCTTCTCCAACCTGGACACCTGTACCTGGGAGATGCCCATGATCTTACCCACATCAGACTGCGTTTTTTCCGCAAAATATCTGAGATAGATCAGCTGCCTCTCCTTCGGCTCCAGCGACTCGATCAGCTGCTTTAACACCATTCGGTCCAGAATCCGTTCTTCCCTGCGCTCCTTTTCCTCAATCTTGTCAAGAAGGCGGATCTCACTGCCCTCCTTCTGGTGGATGGGGCGATACAGAGACTCCACCTCGCTTCCCGCCTCCATCGCCTGCACGATTTCTTCCTTGTCCACCCCCATCTCAACAGAGAGTTCTTCAAGAGTCGGTTCCCTGCCCAGCCTGTCTGTGAGCTTCTCCCTCGCCTGAAGGCTTCGGGCCGCCAGTTCCTTCAGCGACCGGCTGACCTTGATCATCCCGTCGTCTCTCAGAAAACGCTTGATCTCCCCTGAGATCATCGGCACCGCGTAGGTGGAAAACTTCACATCATAGGACAGGTCGAACTTGTCAATCGCCTTTAAAAGCCCGATGCTCCCGATCTGAAAGAGATCCTCCGCCTCTGTCCCACGTCCGTAGAAACGCCGGACCACACACCAGACCAGCCCGACGTTTTCCTCCACAAGCTGTTCTCTCGCTTCTTTATCCCCATCGTGTGATTTTCTGATCAAAGCGATTGTGTGGTCCATATCTCCCTTCCTTTTCCGATGGTCTTCTTCATCCTTACCTTCGTGCCTTTTCCCGGCTCTGACTCGACCTCCACGCTGTCCATGAAAGCCTCCATAAAAGCGAACCCCATCCCCGAGCGGTCCTGCTCCGGCTTCGTCGTGTACATGGGGCGCATCGCCTCCTCGATATCCTCGATCCCTTTCCCCTTATCGCTGACCTCTACCGTGAATACATTCTCCTCTATCCTGCAGCGGATGCTCACCTTATGTACCTCGTTCTCATACCCGTGGATGATCGCGTTGGTCACCGCCTCAGATACGGCGGTTTTTTCGTCCGCCCCTTCCTCCACCCTAGGATTGAGCTGGGGTAAGAAGGGGGCGCCCCCCCCCCCTGCTCCCGGGAAAAATTAAAAAGCCACCTCCAGAAAAATGACCTCCACCGCCACAGAAAAAGGGATACTCTGTCTAGTGGTTGCAATCTTCAACGCCAAAGACGTGGGCAAAAGCTCCGGATGGTACACCGTCAGCGCCAGATACAGTCCCGGCAATGCCACTGCCACAAAAGCTGCCACATACCGCATGAAACGGATGAGGCTCATAATCTCCCAGCGGTCATAATAGTCCTCTGCTGCCTGAAAGAACAGATTCAGTGTCACCGGCAGCAGAATCACAAAAGGCGTATTATCCACCACCAGCACCACACGCCCCTCCAACAGTGCCGCCGCCGCTTTATCCGGGCGTTCTGTCATCTGCAATTGGGGAAAGGGCGAGAACTGCCGTTTTTCCAAAAGCTGTTCCAAAGAGCCGCAGTCCAGAATACTGTCTGTTCTGAGACGTTCCAGCTGACGTTTTGCCTGCCGCAGAATTTCCGGTCGCACCAGATCAGAATAATACATAAGGGCAACGTTGGTCTTTGTGCGCCTTCCAGCCTTGGTACGCACCACTTTCAGCCGTATATCCTTTATCCTTCTGCGGATAAGCACCAGATTGAATGCCAGAAGCTCCGTGAAAGCGTCCTTGGGACCCTGTACCACCACTTCTGTTTCCGTATGTCCCACGCCACGGTTGGGATAGCCCCTCGTAGACGCCTGCAAGGCAAAAGAGCTCCCCTCCATAAAAATCACCGTATCCCCTGCCAGTACCCCAGCAGCGGCTTTTTCAATGGTATCCACCTGCTGCACATCACGATTGGCAATGACGCTTTCCATAAGCCCCAAAAGCCGTTCTTCCGTTTCTGTGTCATGACAGCGGTTCATGATGTTGGTCATGATGGCGTCCTCCACAGCGGTGGTGTTTACCATATTATCCACATAGACCAGAAACAGCTGTCCCTGACCTTCTGCTGCCGCAAAATCACGGAACACAATATCTCCGCAGTCGGCAAACAATTCTTTCATGGCAGCCCGGTTTGCTGCCAGATTTTTCCCGATTTCCAAAATCCGCTCACCTGCCTTTTTCCTATAGTCTTGCTGAAAGGCAGGCGGATTATACCTTTTTTCCAAAAAGACGCAAAAAAGCAATATCCCATTCAGAAAACATAACAAATAAAATCTTCAGAAAGCAAGAAAGCCAAAATCCTTATGATCACAAAGGATTTTGGCTTTCTATGTTTTCTTATGAAGATGCTCACAAAAGGAGGGCGTCCTTTCGGACGTCCTCCAGAAAACATCGGTTTGGATAAATTTTGAAAAGAAATCAGGTGTGTTTCGTCTTATCTGTTTGCATTCATGTAAACAGTTGTTGTTTTGCCTGTTGTAGGATCTGTATCCCATGTCAGGTCTGTTACGCCCAGAGCTGTTGCC
>OLIH01000247.1_pt1 | contig 45626 bp, 72 predicted proteins | sample 1609721 | NCBI WGS metagenome assembly OLIH01 (sample SAMEA4350157, study PRJEB24818) | metagenome | biome: human; feature: gut; material: faeces | place: Denmark | collected 2013-09
GTGGTGGATTTGACCCAGCCGGGGATCGTCTGGCCGGTGGCATACTTTGCGCCAGAGACTTTGACCGTGCTGCCTACAGTGATAACACCAGAGCCGCCGCCCGGGGAGGGCTTTGTGGGGGCTGGCTGAGGATCCTTGTAGTCCACGCCCAGTGCAGCACATACACCCTTCGCAATTGCCTTTGCGTATGCGTCAAAGTGGGTATCAAAAGACTTGTTATCCGTGTCCGATGTGATAAATCCAAGCTCCAACAGGGCGGACGGCATATCCGTATCCCGGTTCACACCGTAATCCGCGTAATTCCCCGCCGCGCCTTTCTTTACGCCCCGGTTCTTCCCGGCAACCGCACATACCGCGTTCAGGATTTTTTGTGCCTTGTCCACGACATGTGCCACAGCTTGGCTGTGTACCCAAATTTCATTTCCCGCTGCATCCGGTGTAGCAGCATTCCGGTGGATACTCAAAAAGTAATCACACTTCGCGGCGTTGGCAATTTTGCATCGGTCATTGATGGATACACTTTCGTCTGCCGTGCGAGTTAATACCACGTTGATCCCCGCTGCCGTCAGCAGGTCGCGCACTTTCAGCCCGAGCCGCAGGACATCCTCTTTTTCTGTCCGCGACCCTTTTACGGCTCCCGGATCGCTGCCTCCGTGCCCACAGTCTAAACACACTTTTTTGCTCATGTTGATCGCTCCTTAAATTTAAGATAATAGATAAGGCCACGCCGAAGATCGACGTGACCAATATCGCTAATATGATTGCAACCCCGATGTAGATATGGGCCGCTGCTGCTTGGCTGTAGATCATGTAACCGCCTCCCAATAGCGCGGGGCTGTGCCCGGGATCATCATACTGCTGGATGCAGATTGCAGGCATCGATAGATGTGCCCGTTGTAGCTGTAATACAGCCCCTCCGTAACCGACATTAGGTGACGGTATGGGATCGGGTTATTGCTGTGCCCCTCTGCCCATTCGAGTGCGGCAATCGCGTCGAAGATCGCCATTGCGGCGGCGTCAACTTCCTCCTGCCGGTCAACTGTGGGCTTCGCATTGAGCAGCGCTTGTGCCGCGGCAACAGCAGTCTCGACATCGGAGAAGTCCTTGTAATCAGAGGGTGTATATTGCGCCACCATATCGATTGCCGTTTCAAGCAGCGTAGTATCCGCATAGGAAACATCCGCATTATCTCGTGCTCTTACGCGCAGCAGATAATTACCGCCTATGGGCACCCGCTTGGGGGTTAATTGCACATCCTCAATGACAATCACGCACAATCAGCCTCCCCGTTGTCTTGTAGATCTCTGGCCCGATTGAGCAGGTCAGCAGCAAATGATACCAGCCATGTGCCGGAGCGGACAGCATAAAGGTCAGCAGGTTGCCCTCGGAGATCACACACGACCCCTGATCGACAATCCCGCCGCCGTTATCACTGTGCAGCTCCCAGGTCGCCGACTGCACGACGACCTGCGCAGTCTGATCGCATCCGTAGATACGCACCCGCTGCTGCCTGCGCTCGCCCGGCATCAGGTAGATCGTCGGGTTGTTATCCATCACAGCACACCTCCCACTCTGCCCGATATCCGGGCAGCCAATCCGGCAGGTATCCGCCATCCTGCCAGGCGATACGGATTCCGCCTGCATCCACCATCAGCAGGATGGTAGCGTAATAGGTGCTGTTGCCTGCCGCATCCCAGGCGGTCAGGGTGACGTAATACACGCCACATCCTCCAAGTCTGGCGGCACCTGGGCTGTCCAGTACCCGTCCTGCCCCGGCGCGAACACAAGGGCATGGTTATCAGCCATGCCCTCAATGCGCGTAATCATATCAATCCTCCACCTTGACGCGGATCTCAAACGGTGCTCCAACGTGCACACGGTCGGTCACGCCGATGACCTCAACAATGCGCGGCGGGGTGGTGTCCAACACAACATTGCGGGTAATCTCGGCCTCAAGGCCGGTCGCGTCGACCACCTTGACCTTGATGACGTTGGCCCCCTCCTGCATGTGGGAGGGATTGGCGGTCAGGCTAAACGCGCCCGTCTGGCCGTCCACTGTAACCGGGCCCTGGTCGTGCCCATTGACGGTGACAGTCAGGGTGACGGATGTCAGCTGATCATCCGACGTGATGCCCGTAATCTGCACCGCCGCCTGGTTGGTTACAAGGCCCTCCGCAGGTGAGGACAGGCTAATGGTCGGCGCGGTGACTGCGATGGTGCAGGTGATTGACGCGGGGTCGGCGGCGTTGCCATCCATGTCGGATACGCCAACAGAGATTGTCGTCTGGCCCTCATCTAGGGCCGTTGGCACAGCGTAGGAGAGATCATAGCCTCCCTCTACTGGTGTCAGAGTAAGCCCCGGCGCACCCTGTGTGATCTTGCTGCCGCCGTTAATACGCAGGTCAAGAGTGGCGGGATCAACGCCGCTATCGTTGTCTCGCAGTTGGGCGGTGATGGTTGGGGTGCAGGTATTGATCCGGCTGTCCGATGATGGGTAGGTAATGGTGGCCGTGGGCTTGACGCTCTCGTAAGCCACTAATCGCAGCTGCTCGCCCCACGTCCCGTCCTCCTGGTTGATCGTGGTCTCATTACCTGCCTCGTCCGTGGCGATAATCTGCACGCCATAGTAGCTGCCCAGCTCGTTGGCAGAGGATAAGGCGGGCGCAGTGCCCGCCAACACATAATACCCGTCCTCCGACAGGGTAAGCGGATACGTCTGGCCGTCGATAACGGCCTTGATGGTTGCGATTGACATTGGTTAGGCCTCCTAAAATTTATTCTTTCGTTTCGCTCCACCAGCGTTCGTCTGTTCCCGGCTCTGTGGTGTTGCCGTCGATTTGTGAGGTATATTGTTTGCCGTTATGCGTCACCTTGTCGCCGGTGTTGTAAGCGTCATGCGCGCCGGTGGGCTGAACCCAGGCGGGCCATTCGTCCGGCGTGACCTGCGTCCAGAGGGTGGGCGCGGCGCTGGGCCAATTGTCCTCCCGATCCCAGCAATCCGCATTTGCGCGGTAAAGGTTCCCCTCATGGCGGCGCACGCTGCGCGCGGGGATCAGGCCGCCATCCCCGCACAGCGGATCAAAAACCGATAAATAATCCCCGGATGAAAGCAGCTCATCCGGGGCGCTTTGCGCAAGGGCGATATAGCTTGCCCGCATGGCGCGGGCTTCGTCGATGATGCTCATGCGTTTTCTCCTCCCATCAGGATATTGGTTGCGGCGGCGAGCTCGGCATAGGAGGGGGAGGGTAAGTCTTCCTCCACGTCATCTATGCAGTCCGCAAATTTTTCAGCGATTTCAGGATAGGAATCCGCGTCCTGCGCCTTCATTTTAATGTCCTCGTAGATCATGCGGAGGATGTCGGGAACGCTGCCACCGAGGGGCATGTCCGTAATTCCGACATAATAATCGTCAAGCCGCAAATCCCCTTCAGAAGCTTTCTTGTTTGCGTAGGCTGATATTAGATAGGCCACCTTCTTGTCGGCGTAAAGGTATTCTAGATTGCTGATGCGGAGATAAGCGTTTTGTACATTCAGGCCGCGAAAATGATAACCTGGTTTGATGAGTGCCAATGTAATGCCTCCTTATGGATTGTGCCAGCCGCTTTTATCGATATATCCGCATAGCTGGCCACTGATATAAAATTTAATTGGCGCGCCGTTAATGGAGCGGATATTTGTGTTGTTTCCGTATAAGGCCGCTCCGCTATCGTCTACTCTAAATTTTTCGGTTCCGCCTAAACACAAAGATATGCTACCTCCGGATTTGGAGTAGATCTCTGTGTTGCCAGACTGATTCCCGTTTCCAACGATCGTGTGATTGGATGTGGATTTTCCGATCATCGGCTGCGAAACATCACCTGTTGTCCTGCCATATATGGTTTTACTATTTTCCAGCCTAACACTATCAGATGCCATTATGTATCCATCTAACTCAATTCCATCCGGAGCGCTAATAGAAGCAATTGCACCTGTTGTGCCCATTGATTTGGGTCCGCCAAGATATAACTCTGCTGCTGTGCTTCCGTTCTCGCTTAAAGACCTGATATAAAACGCACGCCGTCCTCCAACCTGAACCTGTTCAAGTGTACCAAGTTTGACCGGCCTTGCGTAAAAAAGTTCAGTTCCCGATTTATCTCTGAATGATAACGAAGACGTATATAGCGTATTGTTTAAATTATATGATTCCGCATACATATCTGCATAATTTCCCTCAACCTTTAAATTGCCATTAACTCCATTTGAGCCGCCTAATAGTAAGGTGCCAGATTTGATTCTAGACGCGTTTAAGTACCCAGCGGTGATATTTGTCGCATTAATATACAGCTTCCCGTCGCTGCCGAGCCAAAGGCCGTCCGCCTGCGTGGGGGAGAGGGTGTTGACGAGATAGGAGCGGTCTTCCGGGGCGGGCGTCCAGTCGGTGGCTTTTGATCCTTTTTCGAGCTTCATGTGTTCGTATTTTAGGCTGTTTCCAGCCGTGCTTCCGGCAACGCCTGCATAGATTAATAAGCTCAAGGCGGCGCTGCTGGGTGGCGGGGTAAACGAGATTTGCTGCTTGCTATTGGACACATTTAAATACATCGTTTGAATGAGTTTTGCGTTATTTATATCATAGATCAAAACGGATACCTTGGTTGCGCTTCCCGAAATGACGGAAATTTTGCCTACGCTAAACGTGTATTGCGTATTTTCTAAGCCTGTGTATAGGTTGTTATAATACCAATCACTCGTGGAATTGGCAGTTAAAGTTCTTGATACACTGTCCTTAATATAATTCCGGCTTCCAATTTGCAGCCCATTGATCCCGCTCGTCAAATCCCCCTGCGTCGCCACCTGGTTCCCCGTGATGCTTAAGCTTTTGACGTTGAGGGAGACGTCGCCCTGTGGGGATATTTTCAGGGTTTCCGTCCCGGATGCATTGGTAACAGTTAGCCCCCGCACATCGAGATAATCCGCAGTCAGCTTGTAGACGTGGAGTACGTTGAGGATTGCAATGCCGTCCTTGGTCACTCCGTATTGCCAGACGGGCTCCCCATCGTTCCATCCGCTATCAGTCCACGCATATCCCCCGGCGTTCCGGGTGTAAATGTACTGAGAATCTTCAAGCGTAGGTTTATCGTGCCAGTAAGCGGTAACGGACATGTCGGGGTTTACGGTTGTCGTGCTATAAAGCCCCATGCTGTTTGCCATTGTTTCGTTGAGTTCCAAAGCGGCTTGTTGCATGGCGGACAACTTGCGGTTGGTCTGCGCCTTCATACGCTCTAAAATGGCCCGTTCTTTTGATGTAAGGGGTGCAGAGGTTGCGTAGCCATTTCGCTGCGTGGTCTCGCCTTTGGCAGCTATGGCAGATGCTCCATTTAATTTAATCGTGTGATCTGTAATAATTGAGACATGCTCCACGCCATCCTTATCCTCATAGATAATTTTATCAAGCGGCCACAGGTGAGGATATCCCATCGTCGTGCAGGTGTAAGGACGGTATGTAAAGCCATCTATTTTGGCGCGCAGTGCATCACATAGATTTTGTAAATTGTCTTGCGCAAGAAGGTTTCCTTCAATGTTCAACGCATATACATCGTTGCCCGACTGATAAACTGTCCCCGTTTCATCATTTGCCACGATTTGCATGCCTGTAATTGTGATATCGTTTTCTTGCATATCGGAGGTAAAACGGTCTGAGGGCGATATTCGGGTTGTCGTATCCGCATACCATGTCAATCTGAGTTTCCCATCCCAATCAATCCAAGCGCAAGTACCGGCCAATTCCGCAATCCATTCAACAACCTGTCTATAAGTCAATCCGTCCGATTCGGGGCGTTTCGGAGGCGAATACGTTGCGTTTATAAGGCTACCCGATGTTGTTGCTAGAGGTACGCCGCATTTCAAGCATGCGTCAGAAAGGACCTGGTACAGAGATGCCGGATAGGCCGTAGTTGTATCATACGACCGGTTGAATCTAGCCATGCGGTCGAGCGCAGTAATTGAGATAGTAGACAGTTTGCGGGGCTGCTCGTCGATTGTAAAGTATCCTATGGGGATATATTCAACTCCGCTTCCAACGGGGACAGAAAAACGTACAAACAGCTCCGCGCCCTCAAAAACGAACCCGTCAAACCGCCCATCATAGTTTTGCAGTGTGGCCTTGAACTCGGAAGCTATCGCGGTACCGATCTCTATTTTCTCCCCAGCCACGCAGCGCCGGGTTATTGTGATATCCCCCACAAAATCAGATTCCGTTAAATTCAATTCCCCACCTGTTCCATTAACGTGAATAGAAATCCCTTGTGGCGCGTCTGATTGCAGTACCGCAAGGGCTTCCGACGAAATGTTATACAAAATATCACTTCCCGCTTCGTTTGATGATGGAAAACTCTAAGCTTTCCCATTTATCTAATTCGCTGTTGTACATTGGCGACGTGCGGTCGCTCACGTAAAACTCAGACGTAAGAAAATCCCCTGCTTTTGCATCCAGATATTCAAGCCTGATATATTCTTTATCAAATTGTTTCAGCAGCCGCGAAAGTTCAGAGGTGGTAAGAAACTCCCATCCAACGTTTAGAGAAACTGTTTGCCCCACTTTTCCTTTGTGCATCACCGTATCTTCTGTACGCCCTGCGTCAGATTTTGAAACATCACTGAGAATGTATTCATATTTTGAGGGACATTTTACTTTTTGACCGTCTACCAATCTGATAGGATTATCTCCGGGAGTAAACATTTTTTCTCCTGCCCTTCGTGTATATAAAAAGCGCCTACCCCGGTGGGATAAACGCTTTCGTTATTTTATCTATGCCTGCGCGGCTGTCAACACCGGAGGTACACGCTCCAATATCTTATACATTGCGGTTTCGTTTTTGATCCAGTCCCCAATCTCCTGCTGATGCACGATAACCGGCATGCGGCTGTGAATTTCCTGAACAGACTGGTTTGCATCCGTGGTGAGGATCACATACCTTCGCTCATTGCCGTAATCATTGTAAATTCCGGCCATATACAATAATGACTTCCCAGATTCACGAAACAAGTACTTTTGTTTCCTCGCGTCTTTTGTCCACTCGAAAAATCCTGTGCTCGGTATCACACACCGGCGTGTAAGCAAACTCTCGCGAAATGTCTTTTTATCCAGCGCCGTTTCCGCGCGGGCGTTGATAATAACGCCGCTTTTGCTGCGGAAGTTGGGAAATCCCCACACCGCCACATCCGGTAGTATATTGTCTTGGTCAGCCAGCAACACCGGCGCGGGATTTGTGGGGTAAATTTCACCGGTTTTGAACTCTGCGTCCGGATGCCGCCGCGTGATTGCATTCACGATATCCCGTATTTCCTGCTCGTCGATTGATATTGTGTATCTTCCGCACATCTGCTTCACTTCCCTTCTACAAACCAGCGGTTTTCCTCCAGGAAAAGGTTGGTTTCCGTCCGGCCGATCCGGACACGATAGCGAATTCCAGCGCCGCCCGCTTTGAGCGACGCGGCTTTCCGCACATCCTTAATTTGATCGATCTCATAATGCGTGCCATCCTCCCAAGTGATTACCTTGGGTTGGGCATAACCGGTAGGCGTCATCTCAGCCAATACACTGACGTATACCTTGCGCCTGATATCCTGCATCCCTATCATCCCTCACTGGTTTATAAATATCCCACCGGATGAATGGTATGGTCTTCATAGGGATTGAATTGTGTCAAGGTCTTGTCTTTTAATAATGTCGCCCTTTGTACCGCGAAATTCCCGAAGCGCTGCTTTAGACCGTCAACCGCCCTGTCCAGCGCCTCCAGCTTTTCGCGCTTGCCTTCATCCGTATAGAAATCCAACTGCGTACAAATGCTGTCATGCTCAAAGTCTGTCACGCTTACGCCGATGCTGCGAATCGGCCGTTCCCATCGGTAATTCGCTCGAAAGAGTTCCATTGCTTTTTCTTCAATTTCACTGCTGATGTTGGTGTAGTGCGGTACTTTTCCCTGCCGTGTAAAGGAGGACAGCGCATTATCCCGCACGGAGATGCACACCGTTCGGCCCTTGTACCCGAGCTCCCGCATCCGGCGCGCCACACTCTCCGCCAGCACATAATAGACCAGCTTCACATCCTCATCGGTTTCAAGATCACGCGGGGTGGTCGTGCTGTTGCCTACTGATTTAATGACTATCTCGCTGCCATAGGGGCTGACCGGGGATTGATCGTTACCAAGCGCAAACTGTTTGAGGATCAAGCCGATTTTGCCGAATATCCCATGCAGGGTACTGTCCGGGGCGGTTGCAAGCTCTCCGATGGTGTAAATGCCGTAATTTCGAAGCTTACGCATCGTTGCCGCGCCGACGTAGAGCAGGTCGGATGCCGGCAGCGGATAGACAATTGCCTTGTAGTTGCTTTTTGACAGCATCGTCAGGCCGTGCGGTTTGCGGTAGTCGCTGCCCAACTTCGCCGTTACCTTGTTCCAGCTCGCGCCGATGCTGACCGTAATACCGAGTTCTTTCCAGATGCGCTGTTGTATCTCTTTTGCCAGCGTCTCGCTACGTCCAAACAAGCCCTCGCTGCCAGTTACGTCGATCCAGCACTCATCAATGCCAAATGGCTCTAACTGGTTCGTATACTCCAGCAGGATTTCCCGCACCAGACGGGAGAATCGGACATACAGTGGAAAATTCGGCGGAAAGATGATAAGGCCGGGGCATTTCCGTTTGGCCTGCCAGATGGCTTCCCCGGTCTTGACCCCGTATTGCTTGGCAATTTCATTTTTCGTCAGGACGATGCCGTGACGCTGTTCCGGATCCCCTCCAACGACAACTGGTTTGTCTCTGGCTTCCGGATGATGCAAACACTCCACAGATGCATAAAATTTGTCGCAGTCGACATGCATGATTGAGCGTTCCATTGTTCGCCTCCGCAAGAACGTTTGTTCTAGTATATGATAGTTCCGCGAAGTCGATTCGTCAAGCGTTATGTTTTTCCAGTGGTGGGGCTTGCAAAATATTGTAAAATAGGCGTGGATCGTGTATTTTTGATGTCGGGCTCCGCGTGGAGCGCGGATTGAACATTTCACCTGCTCCTTAATATTAATTTTTTGCATATAAAATCCCCGCGCCGCTTATCGTGAAGCGGCGCGGGTTTACTTATTCAAATATGTGTTTACGAGTTTATGTCAATATACATTGCTGTAATTTTAGGTATTGAAATTTGTTGCCCCATAACGGATTCGTATGTTTCCAATCCATCTGCCATACCGTAAAAGGTTATAATGTCTTCTTCTAATATCCTCCCTCCTTCTTCGGACGCAGGAAGATATTCCACGTAAACTGTATCATCGTATAATCCATACTCGTCTTTTGTGACATTAACCCTGAGTGCATGGCCACTTCCGAAAAGACCGTCCATCACTTGGACTACCTCCCCGGTAAACTTGATACTCTGACCTTGGTATTTTTCTGGATATCGCGCTAGTTCTTTATAAGATATTTTTTTACAACGGTTTTTATACGCCTTTTCAGGGTTTTCTGTAGGAGCTGTTGATTTAGGCTTTTCCGTTTCAGCCGCTTTAGTTTGTTCATTTGACTTATTTGATTCAGTTTTGTTTACTACCGCTGGTGTAATACTTGGGTCTGTGCCGCTAGGCTCTGTCTCTGCGCCATCTCCAGTAGATATACCACCCACAATAAATAATACCACACAGACTGCAAGTGCAATCCCCATAGATTTCACATTGCGCTTTTTGATGGCTGATACAATCAAATTGATTAAGTAAACAATGACCCCAATCAATGATGCTACAATTAAGCTCATTCCGAATTCCTGAAATATGGCAAATAGTAATATCCATACTGCCACCATAGCTATCGCTATCTTTCCCCATGTAGGAATTTTCTTTTTCGGTTTTTTAACCGATTCTTGTGTGGCAGTGCTTACAGACTGACCATTCAGCGTAGTTTCGGCTTTTTCTTCTTGGGTAGGCGCTCCACAATTCGGGCAAAACTTTCCGTCTGTGTGCGTTCCGCATTTTTGACAATACATTCTATTCCCTCCTTAATTTCTTGAATTTACTATATCATATCAGGATTATTTTGTCTATATTTAAAGAATAAGAATGTAATTTGACCGGCATTATATCCCAAATGCCGGCCTTCCTGTTGCCAATGCTTCCCGTTTGCCTCCGCGAACGGCACTATTGTAAATCTTATCATCTCCAATCTGAACGCACGGGTCAATGCGCTTTACATCATTTCGTAGCGCCCGCACCTCTGAAATCAGTTGACGAATCAGCGCAGAATTTGCGCGGTCGGCATCACTTGACCCCGCTGTATTCGCCCTTATCTCTGCGCCAGAGTAGTTTACTCTGTTTTGCGGAAGCCTGAATTGATCTACGGTCACAGTTGGGATAGCTGCATAACTCTCCATCTCATTTACGATCTGTTCAGCAAGCTTTTTCAGCCACCCAAGGTTCCTTTCAAGGGGGACAATGGCCTCTGCGCCCGCTTCCCCCGCGCCTATAAACTGAGCACGATCCAAAATGCCGCCTGTGGCCAACCATCGCACTTTTAACTTCGGTATTACAGTGGGAAGGTTCAGCGCTTCGAGAGCCTTCTTAATCAGGCCAGATGTGTTGAACCCGTCTTTGTTATCCCAATACATGTGTGGGGTTTTAATTTTAGCCCTCCATCCCTCGAAGCGTTTTTTCAAGTCGGCAAGCACTTCTTTTGCACTGTCGAGAATTGAGTTGAACTTATCTTTCCAATACTTCTTTGTGAACTTTGGCGCCCACTCGGTGTTCCACCATTCTTTAATATTGTTTCCCCAAAACGAAAACACATTTTTGATTTCTTCCCATTTTTCAGAAGCACCCGTCTTTATATTTTCCCACGTCTCCCTGGCTCTCTTGGCGATATCCTCTCCCCATACCTGCCAGTTCTTTTTAATCTCTCCGGTTTCAATATTGATGTACTTTGAGGTTTCGCCTAGGTTTTTCTTGACGCTATTAAGCACGCCATAATAGGTATCATCGGCGGTTCCTTTTTGCTCTTCTTTGTGAGCTTTCGCCGCCGCCTCAAGTTCTTTGTACTGTTCCTCAGTGATGATTCCGGCCTCTTTTTGTTTTTTTGCATAGAATATGGTCTTTTCGTACTCGGTTTCAGCGGCCTTCACCTTTTCGTCGTGTGTTTTTTTTGCGTTTTTGATAATCTCACTGGCTTGTTCAAGGGAAACGCGAGTGGAGTTTTCTTTCATGCGGCGCATGATTGCAAGGGATTCCGCCTCGGTTTCAGAAAGGGTTTCAATTCCTGTTGTCTGCATTTGTTCTTGCAACTGCGCAATTTTTTCTTTTTCGTCCTCACGCAATTTTCGGTTATCTTTAGCAGCAGCTTTCATAATCGCATTGATTTGAGATTCTGCATCTTGCGTTTTCTGCTTCTGCTGCTCATAATATTTATCGGTAGAGGAAACCAATTGCTGATATGCTTCACTGCCTAAATTATCTTTGAGAGGTTTTAAATTTGCAAGCGCCTCGTTGTGATCAGCGTCCAGTTCCTTGACGATGGTTTCCCTAATCGCTTTAACCTTTTGCGCAATGCTATCAACATCCTCCTGCTTAACAATTTTATTTCCCCAATCAATGGTCTTTATTGCATCATCCAGAGTACGGAGTTGCTGCACAAACGGCTCAACCTTCGTTTTGGTAACATTGCTGATGCTATCTTGAAATAGGTCTACAGGCTGTATGTAATCCTCAGCAGCATATCCAACGCCGCGAATAGCGAGCGTGATGGCCTCAAAGCCCAGCAGGATAGCACCTACTACTTGACCGCCAGGTATAAACATGGCGGCTATACCTGCTATCGTAATCCCCAAATCTCCAAAATCAATATCCAGCGCATCTAATGCTGAGGAGATTTCATTCCTGACTTCCTCGGGGAAGATGTAGTTATAAAGCCCTGTAAACTTTTCTTTAATCCAATTTAGTGCTGTTTTCGCACCGTTTAAAAAACCGTCCCAAATCGTTTTGAGCCCTAATCTGAATTTTTCGCTTTTGGTGTACAGCTCGGTAAATCTCGCTACACAAATAAGAACTGCCGCCGCCACGCCTGCAACTGCTCCGCCAGATAGTCCAAGCTTTTCTAATACGCCCTTCAAGCCCTTTACGCCTAAAATCAATTCCAACCCGTGGAAAATTGGTTTTCCTATTTTCCACATTGCAAACGCTATTCCGATAGTCGTAACCACCGGCAAAATCTTTTCAAGCTTTTCTTTTAGTTTATCCGCCAACGCCCCGAAGTTTGCTATCGGCCCGGTGTCCACTTCGTATCCCCATCCTGGATCATAACCCGCGCCGCCCCCTGAAGAGGTTTTGATGTTGTTTTCTGCCGGGGCCTGCAAGCGGTTGATTTGGTCGATGGGAAGCAAGGATTTTTGAGCCTTCTTCCCGGCTTTCTCCGCAGAATCTCCGATTTCATCCTCTGCCGCCGCAATTCCGTTATAGCCATTGATAACCTGCTTCTGCTTTGCGATCTCCGCATCGTAATCCATGCCCATTTTGCTGTATGTCCACTTGGCAAGCGCGGTTCCCGCTCGCTCGATCAATACGGCAAATGCATTCAGCCAAGGAAGCGCCGCCTGGATCACGGGAATAAATGCCTGTCCCAAGCTTCTTTTTGCTGCGTCAATCCTTTGTTTTAAAACGCGAAGCTGGTTCTGTACGCTTCCAAGCGTATTTGCCATGTCGCCTTGCGCGTTTTTAGACTGTTCCATTAAAGCGATTCCGCGCGCAACATATTTTTGCTGTTCGTTTAATTCCTGCCCGTTTTTGACCAGTCCATTGCGCCATGCAGCCTCTTTGATGGTTTGTTCGGTAATGACAAAGCCATACTTTCGAACGGCCCTTCCCTGCCCTGTGAGGGCTGATTGCAGGTTTTCATAAGCCTGCTGCGGGTCTACGTTGTAGAGGCTTGCCATGTCGTTTGCAAGCATCGTCATGCTTTTGCTCATTCCGTATGCCGTGCTCTGGCCTACGCCAACCGCTGTTCCGATCTGCTGGAAAGTTCCCAACATATCCTTTGTGATATATTCATCAAGGCCAAGGTTATTTTTTAACCGCACGGCGAATTGCTCCGCGTCGTTTGCCATGTTCCCAAGGGCAACCCTGAAAAGGTTCTCGGTTTCCGGCGCGGCAATAGCGGATTGAATCCCTTCTTTGATCGTTGAAGTGACCGCCCGCATTCCACCCCAAACAACAGTCATCATAAGGGCCCTCTTTATGTAGTAGCCCATGCTCCCGAAGTCTTTTTGGGCCGTTTTGGCGGTTTTTTTAATTTGATTTTCGTATCTCTTTGCTTCATCAGTTGCTTGGCTCGTTGCGGCCGCGACTGCCTGCGCCGCTGCCCGACCAACAGGGCCAAGCTTTCGGAGGGCCGCAATCACTCGATTCGTCTCTTGCTTCATGCGAGATATATATTCTATCTGCGCTTGCGCCTGTTTTGTAGCCTCTTGCGTCTGAGATGCCACATTACTTCCCAACCAATTTCCCTGTATGGACGCCATGAGGTTTTCATATGACATTTTGTCTTGCATATAAGCATTGAGAGGCGCAGTAGGGGTTAGCACTTTACCCTCTTTACCCAAATCAGCGCTTCTTTGCTGAATCGTTGTATGCGTTGCCGCGTTCTTTGCGCGTTTTTCGGTTTCCTGTATGATCTTGTTCAGATCACCATATTGATCCGCAGCAGCCTTTGCCGCTGCCTGAATCTCCTTATTGGATTTCTTCACGGCCTCCGCCGCTTTGGAGACCGAAGGCGCGATTGTTTTTGCCTGACTGGACATATTGGACAAACTGGCGGCTCCGATTTTTTGTAATTCGGGCTGGACTTTTCGTAGCTCTTTTAATGCTTCTTCGACTTTCGCGCGGACAATGATTTCTATTTCTTCGACCGTTACCGCCATATAATCACCAGATTTCATCCAAAATGAAGGGGAAGCCCCTTACGGAGCCTCCCTTATGCGTCAAGGAACGCTTTCCATGTCTGAACAATCGCCTTTTCTTTGCGTTCCGGGGGGATATTTTGATTTGGCTCTTCAAAGAGTTCGGGATACATCTTTTTGAGCGTCAAATTCTTCGGTTGTTGTGAAAATGCGTTTATGACTTGGGACGCAAGCCCGCTTAATAGAATCGCCTCATACCTGAATTTGTCTTTTTGGCGTTCGTGATACGCTTCAATGTATTCGTGCACTTCGAAGAGTGACATTTCCTGGAATTCAAGCGGCTTGACCCCGCATTTGTATGCTTCCGGACGTATCGCAGCAATTAAACCGCGCCAATTATTGCATCCTTCGCCATAGTATTCACCGCAGAGTTCACAATCTGTTCCAGATCGAGCGCCGGTGCTTTCATTTCCTCCTTCAGCTCCTCTACGGTGTAAATTTTTTTGAAAAAACCGCCGCCATTTGCCTCCTGAATCAACTCTTCGTATAACTCATAGATGGTCTTTCCCTCAGTCCTGCATTCGTCAATAAGGTCAAAGGCATCGTCCAAACTGGAAACCTCTTTTGAAAATGTGAATAGGGCCGTTGCCAGTATCTTAACGTTAGGACCTGCCGCCGCACGTTTCCAAAATTGAATTGAATCCTTGATCCCAAATTTTTCCTCAAACACTGCCATGCTCCGGGTGGTGAGGCGGATTTCCACAGTATTCTCTTTTGTTGTAATAACCATTGTTTTTCTCCTTTACTCTCACAGATCGGCTGACGGAAGCCCTTCGGTTTCTTCAACCTTGCCATCCTTGTAAATAGTGATCGTGTCCTTGATCATGTCACCGTCTGAAATTGCGTCTCCCGCAAGATGGAAGGTCCCAGGGAATTTATACGTTAACGGTTTGCCACTCTCGGCTGCTGTTTCGTCCGGAAGCTTTACAAAAAACCACACGCGCGTATGGCTTTCTGAAATCGTCTTTAATTCCTTGTGCTGCTCTGCAACATATAAAACCGGAACTTCCAGAGGTTCACTTTTCTTTTTACCCGGTGTCGCAAATTCCTCCGAAGATTCAAGCGCCGTATAGGTAATCTGCTCCGGCGCGCTTTCGAGCTTCGGAATTTCCTGTACCATGAAGATTTGCTTCTTTTCTGCGCCGTCTCCACTCTTCGCATACCACAATTCTGTTCGCATTGTGCCCTTCGGCGTAGTCTTTGCGTCGGCATTAAATTCTGCCATACCATCAATTCCTTTCAATGTGATTTGTAATTGCATTCCAGCGGCCTTCAAAATATCCGCCGTAACGCCATTTGCCTGTGATTTCGTCCCTGTGAAGGGGCGTGTTGTTTGTGAGCTTCAAATTCAATCCTTGTAGCTTTTTTGACGTTTGATCGAATAGTCTAAGCACTTCTATCTGCCGGCTGCCCCATACCTCAACGGTGATTGAGAGGTCGCGCCCCGCATCAAGGTAAACTTCCTTTTGAAGCGGAGGCTGCACAACACAGCAAGGGAATTCCGCGCTGGCGCTCGGATTGGTGAGAATCACACGGTCTTTGCCGAAGCTTTCAATCTCCGAAATAGCGCCGGTTATCTTCCGCGTGATCCCTTCCGTGCTGAACGCATAGAGCCTCATACCACAGCCTCCCGGAATAGTTTGATGATTTCAACCGTAACGGCGTTCACTGTGCCCTCACGGTTTTGGAATGCGGCGGGGTGCATATAGGGATGCGGATACATTCCGTCGCATTCCCAATACTCTTGACCATTGATTTTGACTTTCGGATACCCGTACTTTTCAAACGACTTTGGAACCATCGAAACATGAATATACCACGGTATGCTCTTTGCACGCTTCAGGCGTATTGCTTCCGGGTTCCCTTGATCGTCAACCTTCAAGCCGGTTCCGAACTCAACATAAGGCGCAAAAGACGTAATGGACGTGTCAGTGAACACCCGGCCCGCCACTTCATTCCCATCGGCGTTGAGGATTTCAAATTTTATGGATTTTGCAACAACGCCGGGCGCAAGCCGAATTGCAATTCCGGCAGTGGTTTTTAAGCCTTTTTCCACGCCGCGACGAGCCGCTTCCGGCATTCCAGATATCGTCCTCGCGATCTTTTTTTCAAGCTCTTGCAGCCCATTTATTTTGATCTCAAACATGGTTCACCTCGTTTCAGCGCGGATAATAACCGTGGTTGGGTTCCGAAAGGGGTTCGCTCCAACAAACGAGGGGAGAACCTGCAAAACGCGGTACTCCCCCGCCCCATAGTCAGTGAACGGTTTACCTTCTTTTTCAAATGTCCCAATAGGAGAAGGGCGGCGCAAATAGATTGCGTCGCCCTTCTGGATTTCTGGAAGCTTCGTGAAGCGCAGCTTCGCAATTTCATCCACGTATTCCCCGAATGACTGAATATCCAGTTCGCTTCGGTCTGTCTGAATGTTTGTTTTTGTGCTTCTGAGATTGACGAAGTGTTGAAGAACTTCTCCTCCATCGTTGACGGAAACAGGGCTGCAATACCATATTGTCACAAGCGTACTGTTTTTCATAGTCTCGGCACCCGCAATCCTGCTCTTACGATTTCTTTGGATAATTTTTCTTCCGCATCCTCATAACTGAATGTCTGCCCACCCGCGCCGCTACCGGTCATCCCTTCGTCGCCACGCTTATTCCATACGGAAAGCACGTAGTTCCGAACGAGAACCAGAAGCGCGGCGTTCGGCTCCGTTCTGTGGGATTTGGCAAGGGCGATTTCCAATGCGTCCTCATATATGCCTCTCAGGCTCAATGCATCAGATGCGGAGAGTTCTTCGGAGATTCTTGGAATAAGTTTTTCGATCTCTGCATTAATATCCATATCAAGTACCCGTAGCCTCAGGCATACTCAACACATTTACATCACGAACTCCGGTTGGAGCCTTGAATTCTGTGGAAATCCCCGTGATCTTGCCGTGATACCACTCCGGGCCGTGGTCAAGACCAGTCTGCCCGAAAATATAGTATTTTTCACCCGCGCCGGTTTTTCCGAGTGCGTCAAGGTAAAAATTTCCCTTGCCTGGGGTCATCTGCTCAACGGGATAAATCACATCAAAGTTGAAGATTCCAGCGGTTCCGGCTGGAAGAAATTCTCCTAGGTAAAGGTTTACCTCCCCCAACGGTGTCAGAACTTTCGATAAACTGATTCCGTTGACCTCACGGCTTGCCGGAACAATTGTGTTTCCGTTCATTTGCGCGTCGGCGTTGAGTTGGAACATGCTAATAGCATCAAGCCATACCACCAATCCGTTTGTCGGTGCGTTGCTTTCATAGATAACTTTTAGCGCATCAGCCAGCATCCAAACAGTAAGCGGCTTCCCCGCAGCGTCAACAATATTGGATGTAATGGCCGGGAGAATGCCGCGTGTTTTGTTGGCTTTGGTATCGGAATCTGCTTTTGCGTATACACCATTTAGGTAAGTGTACTCGATATCCCTGGCGATTTTTTTCATTTTTGCATCGACCTGAAACGCCAGTTCATCCGCAGGATTCGCCTTCTGGCCCGTAACGTTCAGGCCGGAGAGCGTGCCCATGTTAGACATCTTTGCATAAGAAATGCCAACAGATTCTTGAAAAATCTGTGTTACGTTGGTAGTCTGCTTTCTTTTCTTTACAGATGCTTCTGGAGCTGTCAAAGATGCCGCTTCACTGATCGCGGGCTGTGTTCCGCCGTCTGTGGTGTATTCCTGTCCAACAGCAAATTCCACATGATCAGTGTATTTTGTTTTGCCTCCAATCATAGAAGAAAACGGCGTTCTGGTATTGCCTTTGTTGAAAAGCAATCCAGAGTAATTAGGGGTTTCAAAACTGGTTGCAATCTGGTCTGCCATTTAAATTACTCCTTTTTTGTATTTTTCGCTTTTTCGTTCATGAGTTTGATGTACGTTACCCGATCCCCAGATTCAAACGCCTTATTGATCTGTGCGTCCAAGTCTTCGTCTCCGCCTCCGGAGGATGACGAGGTAGGCGGCTTTTGTTGGAGCTTCTGGTTTATCCCTTCCTGAACTTTCTGCTCAAACGTCCCCTTCGGGTAAAACTCGAATTGGGACAGCAGCCCAACCTGGCTTTTTACGCTTTCGGCGGTCGCCGTCTCAAAATTAAACAAGGGAAGGAATTCGTTGGGAATGCCGCTCTGCGAAAACAGGGAAGCCGTTTCTCCTTCCAGTTTCCGAGCGTTTTCCTTACGCTGATGGGATGCTTCTGCGTCCTCATACTTTTTACGGTAATACTCCGCTTGTTCCTCCGCCGTCATACTGCGCAAGCGCTCCGCTTCGCTCATGCTGTTGTCGTGCATGATCTTCCATTTCCGGCCCGCTTCCTGCACGGCGGTTTCGGCTGCTTTTTGGGTCTTTGATTTAAGCCATGAAGAAAACCGTTCATCGGATTTAAGAAGGTCATCGTAGTTCACTTCTTCGCCTTTGGGGGTCGGTTCCAAATTTTCATTTGTCTCTGGCATGTAATCATTCCTTTCGTCGATTTTTTGTATGATAAAATGGAGCCTTTATAGCTCCCTTAATCATCGTTTTCAAGTTGTTCGTTTAAAATGGCTTGATACCGTTGAAGGTTGGCTTCAATAAACCGGTCTATTGCGTCATATTCAATCACATCCTTGGATTTTATGATATCATTCAACGATGCGTTCCAATAAGCTGTAACGGAATCGTCTTCGCCATTTGTCAGCGCAACAATCGCGAGGCTTCTCACATCGTATTGTTTGAGCCGATCCAGAGTTTGCGAAATGAACGAGGTGTATTCCCTACCGTCTTCATCTATGATGATGACCACCATAAACCACCCTTTTTCTGTAGATTTTGAATCCGTTTTCACGGAAATACCGTCCGTCTCCCTTGTGATTTACAAGCGTTATGAATTTCCCTTTTTGGATAGCGTAGACCGTTCCATGTGAAGCCGCATTTTTCGCTTCTCTCATTATTGCTTTTGCTGCCGGCTTGGTTACTTCATAGCAGTTTTCCCCAACAATAACCTGCACATTTATCCCTCCTATTTGATCGGCTCGGTAATGCTTCTGCATGGATGCGGCGGCGGGTAGGTGGGCGGGAAGTTGATCCCCATTTTCATATCCGACATGCGGAACGTTTGCCCGTTCAATCCTTTGCATGTAGTCGTGGTAACGTCGTCGATGACCGCAATAAACCTGTATTCTTTCACTTGTGCATCCTTGTACGCTTGTGCAACAGCGGTATGAACCATGAAAGATGTAACCATGTCGTAGTATCCGGCGTATCCGCCAGCTACCGAAGCGTGCGTTCTCCTTAGCTGCCAATGTTTTTGTGCGTTCATGATTCGTACAAATTCAGGAGAATTCATATCGAGGGGCTTCTTTTGAATTAAGTTGGATATGGCTTGTTCTTGAACTTGACGCGCTCGGTAATGTGCATCATTCTCTAACCCAGAATAAAAGTCGCCCCCTGACGGAAGCGTTCCGTCAAGGGATGATTTCACAAAATTTTGATTGATTTCCTGCCTCTTCCCTTTTCCAGTAACAGCATGTGCCATCTTATAGGAATGGTTGTATGCAGCTATTGCGGAAGCCGTCAGAAAAGGGAGGCTCCGCTTCGCTACTGCACGGTTATAGTCCACCATTGAGGCGAAAAGAAACATGAAAAAGGCTTCCTCGCCACGTATTCTACGACGGTTTTTTAAATCATTCATCCATAGCCGCATCTCACCCTCGTCATATCCATCTTGTTCCCATCTTCTGATTGCGAGATACAGACGTTCTATTTTCTGTCTTGGAAGGTAGCCTTTCATTTCAGTATTTCCGAATTGGTCAAGAACTGATTGCAAGGTGTCCGATAGTTCTTTCTGCTCAGTTTCAACCAATGAAAGTAGCTTTTCCTGCTGTGCGTCAGGAATCTTCCAGAACGTCTTGATTTGATTCTGACTGTTCTTCATCTCCGTCCTCTTCACTTTCGGTTCTCAATTCTTCATTGCGCTTCTTCATGGTTTCAAAATCTTCTTCCTGCTCTGTTTTCTGCCGTTCCATTTCATCCTTTGCATCTACCTCGATTTGGCTTTCGTTGATTGCTGTTTCCTGACTGATTAAGCCGCCTCTATAAGCGTCAATGGCGCGTGAAAGGCTTTTATCCCGGTCAGTTGGTATGTTCCTTTGTAATTTGATGTCAATATCTCTAAAATCAAAATTTTCACCTTTGAGATTTAGTCGGCCAGTAATCAGTTCCCACAGGCGAAGAAGTGCTTTTTTTGCAATCCGGTCAAATGTAGCGCAATACTGGTCGAGCGCATAGAGCTTGTATCCTAATGCAGATGCGTTGTCAGCGTTGGAAAACGCTTCATCTGTCATGTTCGGAACGCCTGTGACCATCGTTATCAGATCGTGGTATTGTTTCAAGGTTCCAAGAATTCCATCGTAATTTACATCCTTAATTAGCCACGAAATGCTGCCGCTCGTACTGTCTGCGCCATCAATGCATAAAGAACGCGCTCTCATTATGATCTCTTCTTCAATCTCCCTGTCAGGGTTTGGCACAAGATTCCCATCTTCATCCTTTTTCGTGAGGTCGTTTTCGTACCGATATCCAATAAAAACGAGTTTGGCTTCGTCATTGTATTTCGTCATGCTACGTATGTTGCCTAAATTAGTTTCATAAGCAGAGATCGTTTCGAGCGCCGGTTCAAACACTGCGATCCCATCGGGGTTTTCAAAAGCAACGCATGGGACATCGTTCCAATGAAGCTCTTCCGGTTCTTGCGGAACCCGATCAACGAATTTTCGTCGTAAGGAATCATCAATCAGTTCGATTACGTCAATATCGTTCCCTGACATATCCTTTTCTTTCCACATTCTGACGATGCCAATCATGTTCGGAGGAGTAGCGTAATCATATACCGCAGCCGTTTGCTTACTATCGAAACGGGTATATACTATCTCGTTATCTTCGTTCTCGTAAACATAAATATATGCCGCAGTCGTTATGAGATAATCGTGTACGATCTCTACATACGTTGCGGCATCATCGTTGTATCGCCTGATATATTCAATTGCTTCCGAAAACGAATCCACATATGCTTTTTTTTGCTCATCACTATATCTTGGCTTCTTCCCGGTAAAGGCTTCTCTGATCTTATTTGATGTTTTTTGAATGATTCCTCTTTCATTTTTAGAAAGCGTATAATCTGAAGGCCTTGAAACAGAATACATAGGAGATTTCCCGCCAAGATACCCTTGAACCATATTGACGATATAGTATTCAAAGGCAACAACGATCTTCCCGGCATCGCCCTCTCCCATGAACTGATTTTCGTTCAATTTTCGTGCGTATTTTTTATAAAGGTCAATTCTGTGTTCTAGGTATGGGCGCGCGAACGCAGCTATCTCAGAAATATTTTCTGCTCCGTACCCTTTGAATTGTTCTTGCGTCATTTGTATCATAAAGATCACCTGAATGTAAGATTTCCAGCTGTGATAAATCCTCTTTTGGGTTTGATTACTGTATTGACAAAGTATCTGATATCATCCATAGCGTGATCATTTTCCTTGGTCGGCTTGTCTTCTCCGGATTTTTCGTCCCATACATAAGATTTAAATTCGGATACTGTAGCTTTGCAGCAATCATTAAATAGGATTTTTTTCTCCTGTAGGCACGTTGCCACATTTCGAATACCGTTAAGCACATCGTTTTCTGCTGAAGTTACGTTGAATCTTCCATGCTTCCTGATACATGCAATAAAACTCGCTGCTGACGGGTCAACGATAACGGATCGTATTGGCAGATTCTCGGCAAGGGTTTCCAAGTCTTTATAATATTGTTCATCCGTCCTTACATTCTTGCTGGCGCGTCCGTTATGATAATATTCCTTTACCCTGTACCAAACGCCTTTATATCTTCCCCATAATCCTGCTGAGAAAGGGTTCATCGTCCCGTAATCACAAGAAATATAATATTGATCGTATTTCCTCTCCTCGCACGGAACAAGATGCTCTTTTTCTCGGAACATCGGGTAAATTGCACCCTCTGCCACAACCCACAGACCAAGAACATAGCGCTCATAAAACACACCGGTGTAAATGCTTTCATAGCGTTGCTTTACTTCTTGTGTCAGGTTTAAATTGTCATCCATCGTAAAGTGAAGATGAAGTCTGTTCTTTTTGCCATATTCTTCCTCAACCCACTCCCGGTGAAACCAGTGGTTAGGGTTTTCCGGGTTGCAGTTAAACCAGAACTTCGACCCCTGCACAGAACAGCGGGCGAGAGCCTGATCCACGAAGGATTGAGGCATAAGCGCCACCTCGTCCAGCAGCACACCAGCAAGCGTCATACCTTGAATTAATGAATAACTTGATTCATCCCGTCCTCCAAATATAAAATACCGATTCTTTTTACCTCGAATAGATATATCTATGTAGTTTTGGCTACGGTGCTCCACGATTTCACAAATTCCGCCCAGCCATAGCTTTAATTGCATTACAATATTGCGCCGTATTGAGGCAATTGTTTTACCACAAATAGCGAAGTTTTGATTTTGATAGTTTTCAAGGCTCCATAAAATAAACCCTATTGTCATTGACAGGGTTTTCCCAGATCGTACAGAGCCGTCACAAACAATAGCATCAAAGCCTCTGTAACGATCCATTTTCCACCAAAGCATGGCCTTTATTTGTTTTTGGCTGAACTTATCATACTTCACGCTTGTTCAAATCCTTTAAACTTTCTGCTATAGCATCTATAAGGTTATTTCCTTCTCCATCGCTTGATGCATCTTCTTTTTTCCATCCAAAATTATTCTCTAACGTAAACTGTGCTCCACGTGATCCGTCTCGATCAAATAATCTTCCTTCTGCATACGCTTCAATTCGAAGCTTTGCCCGGGATATCACTTCTTCAAATGCTTTGGATCGGTTTTTATAGTTCAATAAAGACTGGCGGCTTTTTAAACCAAGATGCAACGCTAGTCCGCAGACTGTAGGCGGCGTGGGTTCTTCTAAGAAAACAATTCGGCCTTTGCATACAACAGGTTGACCTTCGCAATCTAAAAGCGGTTGGCCCTTCAATGATTCAAAATAATTATCTATTTTCTCTTCCATTTCTTTCGCAGTTTTGTATCTTAACGCTGCCACTTAGTTTCACCTGCCTTTGGATAAAAATAGAGAACCGCCTGAGGGATGGCGGTTCTCTGGTATATTTTTGAGATCACTATTTACTAGCCATTTTCTGCTGGAGGAACGAAATCTTTTCGAGCACCATGCAATCCAGCCGGTCAAAAAGCTTCCAGAGCCGGCGTTCGTCTTCGTCCTCGGAATTATACATGGCGCGGATGCGGGTGAGCAGGTCTGTCGAATTCATCAATTCATGCAGTGTTGCAAGGTCGACCAGCCTCTCTACACCTTCGTAGGCTTCCGTTTCAGGCAATGGAACATTGCTTAAAAATCTTAGAACTGCGCCGAATATCATCAACTCCTGATATTCAGGATTATAGTCGCCATCATCTGTGAAGGACCCCAGGATAACATAATCCACAAAGTCGGAAGTTTCCACAAGGCTCAGTTGAGTTTTAAGTTGAACCGGGATTGTTTCTCCTCCCGCATGGTATTTGATAGTAACGATTCCTTGCGGCTTCAATTTACAGAGTTTATTAACTTGGTAATGTGTTAATTTATCCATAATAATCTCCTTTGCAATAGTTCCCCGGTATTACCGCCCCGGGGAAAGGCGGCGAAGGAGAAAGAGGTGAAAGGGAGTGCGTTTTACACGTTCTCCATTATTCATTATAAACGAACAAAACGAACATTGTGAACAAAACGAACGCTTACGAAAATTTATTTTAATTTTTTTGTTTCACGGGTATAGGCCATGCGTAAAGCGTCTTTTGAATCATGATGGCCCATTGCGGCAGCAACCTCATCCCAATCCATACCATTCAAAACGTGATAAAACATGATGGTTTGGATTCTACTATTCTTAATCGCATCTACATAGTTGCAAACTTCTTCTTTTTTGGCTTCAAGCGCTATTATCTCCGATTTCCACTTTCTAATCATCCTATCCGTATCGGGACGAACGCCATAGATTGATACAGAATGAGAAGTGTATGGATAGTCTATATATGAGCCTTTTACAGAATCATGAACTATTTCGCATTGTCGTTTCTGTATCATCAATTTTAGAGCTGATATTTTTTTATCAATATTTTTGTATCCATCAAGGTCTTTTTTTAAAACCAATTAATATTCACCCCTTTTTATTTTTTCCCCGCTCGCCTCCTCTTGTTGCACTTTCTCCGTCGTCATGATGCAATAGCCTTCTGGGATGCCAAACGCAGGGCCGCGCAGGATATATGTAACCCGCCGTTTAATACTGAACCCTTCATAATCGCCTATCCCTTTATTCCACAAATATAAACACAAAATATCTCCAACGTTATAGCATCGATCATCTTTACGATATTCCCAAGGTTTTATTCCAATATGAGCGGCTATGTAAGGTCTTTCCAAAATCTTTATTTCGTGCGTTTTCGGCTTCATATCGATCCACCCACATAATTCGCATCGCAATGGTTCGTTACCTATTGCATGCGTATCGTAATGACAGTAAGGGCATTCGCCATCTTTAAAAATGGGTAGTTTATCAGACATCATTTCCACTTCTCCAATTCATTTTATTTATTCTCTATTTTTCTTCTGAGGGAATGTATGTCCCGTGCTTTGCCCAGCCCTCGCGCGCTCGCTCATAAACGCCTGCTCGCTGCAAACAGCGATATTTGCATATAGGGCAGTAGCCGGGAGAGATCGGGCAATGTTTGACACCTGCAACCGACTTGACTACGATGAAGCGCAATCTGCACAGAATATTTGCGTGAATATGACTGGTGCAAATTATTTGGAGGGCGAGCTTGCCGGGGTCAAGCTTGATCATGGTTGTTCACTCCTTCGGAATTTTAGGCTTTATGCAGGTTTCAAAAATTTTTACAATCCGCTTTGCTGTTGATGGGTAAGTCTTTTGGACGCAACACAAGGCTTCTCCGGGATCAACTTCAATTCCGCACTCATCTGCAAAACCCACAATATGGTTTGCGATTTCTGCATCGTTCGTAATAGCAGCGAGTTCGCATTCAAGCAGCGTTTCCCAGTCATCTTCAAAGTCGGCAAAATATCCAAAATTTTGATAAATTAAATCAATTGCGCTTTTTAATGTCGCGTTTCGGTCGATTGCAGTTTCACATGAAATTTTGCTAAGTAAATAATCCGGCTTGATTCTCCGGCACAATCCAAAAAATGATTCTTTCCCCGGCGTTGGAACCCACTGGTAAGAATAATTTCCACAGTCAGACATGATCTGTAAGCGATAATTGATTGTGTCAAATTCAAAATCTGCCCATAGGCAGGTGCCATAATCAGAATCTCCCTTTTCCTGCCGGTAGGAAATTCGCGTAATGCATGGTTGATAAATGTTTACTTCTGGCATTTCTATCCTTCCCTTTGATTCATCCTGAATAGCCTTTTGTCGCAGTTTGCGCAATAAGCATAGGCACCATTGCGATAACTGAGCAGGTTGTACATGCCGCTGTTGTCCGCTTCGCTGCCATCAAATCGATAGAAGTATCTAATCATCCCACGAGCATAATCCTTGGTGTAGTACCCAACATCTGACCCGCAATAAGGGCAGAAAGATATGTTCTCGGCATCTTTGACGGTCACTTTTTCACCTGCTTTCGGGACAACTTTTTAAGATATTCAAAGCTGGCGTTCATCGTATCGCCTGTACGGCGCAGATAGTTGAACAAGCCGTTACCGGTATCATCCGCCAAAACCCTGTGAAATTTAACTTGCGCCACTCCACGTGGATCGTCCAATACCTTTACGACTTCCACCACGGCTTTGGATTTGTTTTCTTTGCCAAATGCGTACAAGCAAAAGTCCCCAGGTTCAAAGCTGGCAGAGCTATTACTCTCTCTAGTCATGCCCGTTCTACCTCCCCAAATAAACGTTCATACGTTTCGATTTCTTCTGTTTCAATTTGTGCGCTTATTTTCCCCAAGAGACTTTCCTTCGTGGAAAACCAATTTCCTGCCTTCGTGTGATAAATTGCAAGATTTTCCGGCAGTTCGAACATAAATCCATAACCACGTGAAGCGAATACCTTCTCAGCTTGCTCGGTATCATAGACTTTTCCGTCCATAAAAAATTTTGCCATTTCTATCCCTCCGCCTCCTTAATCCCAAAAGCCACATAACCGTTTTTAATCCCCCAACCGCTCAAAACGTAGGTAATCATATACGTTTTTTCTTTGATCGGATGGTGGGTGATTAGTTTGTACGGGTCATACGGTTCAAACTGTACAAGATCACCTTTCTGATATCCCCGGTCGTTTTCGCGGACTTCAAAGCACTTGTCTCCATTCAGCACATCGTCGCAAAATTGGACGCTTAACTTGATATGATGGCATTTTGGCATTGTTTACTGATCCCCTTCCTTGATTCCCCAGGCCTCGCGCGCCCGCTCATAAACGCCCGCTCGCTGCAAACAGCGATATTTGCATGTAGGGCACCATTTGTGATGTGCCGGCCAGTATTCCGGCTTTGCAATGGCCTTGATTGCCAGGAATCTTAACCGACACAACACATTGGCGTGGATACGGGCAGTATATATGGCGCTATACGCCATGTAGCGGATTTTCCGTTTCATTTTTGCACCTCCCTTCCAAACAATTCCGCAATTCCCTTAAAAATCGGATAGAACTGTGCTGGAACTACCGCATTTCCTAAGCATCTAAGTCTGTCCACCCTGTGGGGAATCCCATGAGCCACTCTACCCACGTCGGGTTCAATTGGCCACCAACATCCGTCCTTGGGCTGCGCGAATTGTTCCCGCCAGATGTGCCTACCGAATCTGCGGCTGTAGGAGTTGTCCACAATTTTACCGCGCCGGAGAGCGTCGGTATTGGCTTGTCGTGATTCCCTGCACTGTACTGATAATCCCCCGATTCCTTTGCCCTCGGGGTGGGCCACATCATAACAAACTCCGCAGGGCTTGGCGTTCTTCCTTTCATCCTCTCTGGGGATCGCAACGAGTGGTTTCCTCCCGTTTGGCTTGCCGTCATTGTGCCAAGCCACAATTGCGACCCTGTCTCTGCGGTGCGGGGCATCGACACCGCAAGCTGGAATAACAAACGCCTTTGTTTCGTAGCCTTGGGCCTCCAAGTCAGATAGCACCTGGTCGAGCGCCATATTGATGATTCCAGCAACGTTTTCTCCAACAACCCAAGCAGGCCGCAGCTCTTTGATAACTCTAAGCATTTCCGGCCAGAGGTAACGGTCATCCTCCGTGCCTCTTCGCTTCCCGGCGACGGAGAACGGTTGACAGGGGAACCCGCCTGAAAGAACGTCAACTGTTCGCAGCCCTGTTCGGTCATAAAAATCGCCTCCACTCAGCGTGCATATATCCCGCCACTTGGGCACATCCGGCCAATGCCGGCACAGCACCTGATACGGATAGTCTGCAAATTCGCATTGTCCAACCGTGCGGAATCCGGCCCGCTCGGCTGCCAGATCAAGCCCTCCGATCCCGGAGAAGAGGGATAGATGCGTCAAGTGTTTCATACATCACCTATCTCTATCTGCCCATCTAGATTTTTATCCTCCATCCACCAGTTCCAAACATCATCTACGGTGCTCCACATGGTGTTGTCTCCCGGCCTGAGCTTACGCCGTTCCAGCATTCGCGCGAAAGCGTGTTTGTACATCATTTCATATTTGTGAAACTGTTGAAATGCAAAATGTCTTCCTTCCCCTGCCATTGGGCAACCGATGCATCCAACGCGGGAAAACCCGCATTGATATAACGGGTTGACATTAATGCGCTCCGTGTGGATATAGTCCCATAAAACATGATTGGTCCAATCGATGATGGGGTTACATGTAGTTTCCCGCTGTTTCATGCAGATTTCCATCCATTGGCGGCGAAGATCATTGTCGTTGTTGAGATAAAATTCATCACTCAGATATAATTGTTCATTTTCCTCTTGGGGACTTACCGTTATCCTGTCTTTTTTTGTTCGGCCAATTGCTTCGAATTCGCCCCGACCTCTACGGTTATTGCTTTCATCCCAGCGTACTCCGGTTATTATTGCGCGGTGGTTTCCCGCTGTTTCTTTGAGCACTGCACAGCAATATCGCATAGTTCTTGTCGGCGGCATGAGTTTTTCTTCAATCAGCCGCCACATTGATGTTCTTTTGCCTTTGTAGGTGGGGTAGTCGATCTTGCAATGTATCCCTGCTGCCTCTAACATTGCAAATTTTTTCTTGACGTGCTGGATCGTTTGCGGCGCATCTGCCGTAGTCAGGCTATGGCATACTTCAAACGGTATTCCTGCCCTTTGGGCTAGCTCTAAGCACACATCGCTGTCTTTTCCGCCGCTGTAGGTGAGCAGCAACGGCTTTTGATAATGCGCAAGGCTCACTTGTGATCCAAGTTTCAGCCTTTCAATTGCTTTCTGTTCTAAATCCATTTTTGCCTCCATTTCGAATCCCGGGGCTTTCCGTCCGGGTGATCGGGCCGGACGCTGTTATTAAAATCTCAATTGATATTCAAAGTTCATCCAGATTCCCTCCCTGTCAAATACCCTTCAAACTCTATCCGCTCGCCATCCGACATCGGGCACCAAACAGGGATCCCCTTCCACCGTTTGTACCGCATGTACAGGGGATATACCGCAGGATGGTTGATGTTCAGTGTGTATCCATAGGGATTGTCTTTGACGATTGATTCTGTAGATAATTTCATACTTCACGTACTCTTATCCCAAGCACCCAAAGCATAAGCTTTCGCTTAATGATGTAATCTTTGGGGCGGAATCCTTTCGCGTCTTCTACCACCATGCTGCCGTTCTCTTCATACACAAAGTCGGCTATGTATTTAACCGCCCTTTCGCCGTCTTGCTTAGGGACAAGCTCAAACGGAACTTGGCATCTGAGATTACGGATTTTCCCAGCTCGCTGGAGTAGTTTTAATTCCGCGTATCGTTCCGCTTCATGCCTGCTGTCAAACTTTATTCCCTCCAGAAGCGTCTTCTGCGCGTGATACTTGTTCACTTTTGAAAACCTCCGTATAAACTTGCCTTACCGCTCGCTTTGCTACATTATGGCCGTATAATTCACAATACGCCTTAAACGAAGTTCTGAGCTCCAAGATAATGGCCTCATACCCGATAGGCTCATTCATTCTCTTCACCCCGTTTCTGGTATGAAATCGACGTGTGAAGCGCGTTATTCATGTATTCATCAAGATCATACGAGGGTTCTCTATCGCCCGATTCTACTTGCCGGATAGGATAATTTTTGTTCTCGTAGTTTCCTTCTGTGATCTTTTGCCAATTTGCGGGCTTTAAAATCCAGTCGAAAGAACAGCCATGCCATTTCCCGTCGCGCCCGGTGAGAAATTCGCTTCGCTCTATTTTTTTGCAGACATCACGAAATTCATCTACCGATATTTTTTTAGCACGTAGGGCTTTCTTCCGGTTTGCAGTCCACTTATCAATAGCATTTGGCTTTGGAAGAGAAGGGCAGCAATCAATGAATGCTTTACGGTAATCGTCATATGGGAAACTGTCAGCCGCCTTGGGCGGCGTTCCTTCCCCCACACCCCTATCCTCTCCTATCTCTAACCTATCCTTACCTAACTCTAACCTAACCTCGGTATCCATTTTGTACACATCGTGTACACGCTTTGTATACATCCCGTTTTTCTCAAGGATGAGTTGTGATTTTTCGTCAACATACTGCGTTTCATGATACCTATCTTTTTGGATGTAATTGTGGATTCTCCAATCCCGAATAACACACACTCCGCTTGTGAAAGGGATGATGAATTGTTTCATAATCAGCATTTTCAAATCATCTTCACTGCATCCAACCATTCGTGTGATTTTTTTAGGTGAAGATATGAAACCGTCGTCATCCGCTCTAATAGAAAGCTCGTAATAAAGGAGCCTTGAAGAGATTGGCATATCTAAAAATGCATCGGTATCAATAACCTTTAGGCTGAACATCCTTCGTTCCGCCAAACTCAGCGCCCCCTAAAATGTAATCTGTTCTTTCGGCATCTTTGGTTTCTGCAAATGTCGAAAATGTGCTCTTACCGGCACAACGTCCTCTCCTTCCTGCTCTGCAACATACCTCCGCAGCGCTTCCACAGTCTGTGCTGTTTTTCTAATTCTCCCGTCGCTTTCCCGCAGAAATTCTTTTATTTCTCCTACATTGTTGCTTTTCCAGTAACCTTTATCCGCACTGGATGATAGAATGTGCGCTCCTTTTCGCCTAGCGTCCTCTATAAGCGCCCTAACCGTGCGATCCGGTAAACCGGTACGTCTTTGCAGTTCGTGGCGAGAAACGGCATTTTTGCGCCCATAAGGGATATACTCGGTAATGTCGATATTCATGGTTCATTCCTCCTTCAAAAAGGAAGATCATCGTTTCCGATTTCTTCAAAATCATCATTGGACACATTTAGATTTGGCTTTCCGCTTCCGATTTTGGATCCGCAGAAGCTTACGTTATCCGCCACAATTTCAACTGACGTCCGTTTATTCCCGCTTTTATCTTCATATTTTCGCGTTTGAATTGATCCCTGAATGGCAATCATGGAGCCTTTCGCGAAGTATTTCTCCACAAACTCTGCTGTCTGCCTCCATGCAACCACATTCAAAAAATCCGCCCGACGCTCCCCATCCTTCTGACAGTTGCGGTCTACCGCAACTGTGAAGGAAACGACGGATAGGCCTGATTGTGTGGTTTTCAGTTCCGGGTCTTTTGTCAGGCGACCCATAATGACAACGTTATTAATCATGCTTCGTCCTCCAAATAATTTTTGTGAAATTCCTGTCTGAATTCTTCAATCGTCCAGTTGTTTTTCATCATTGCTTTTCTTTGACCCCATTGATGGAGTGAAAGCATTGTTTCGGAGTTCCTATGTACTGATTTCGTCCCGTTCCTATGGCAGCGATCCCCGCACAGATAAACCTTCAAGCCGTATTTTTCGCTTTTCTTCCGCATAGCCCCGCCGAAGATGTGATGGCATTCCAGTGGATCGCCGTTGCCGTTTCTCCCACAAAGCCAACAGACACGTTCATCCATTTTTCCAGCCTTCTTTCAGTAAAGCGAGTTCTCTCGGTGTCATTGTTTCGATCCCCTGTTCCTTGCACTCCATCACAATCAAGTCAATCAATCGTGACATTTGCCGTGTATCATATTCGCTTGATCCATAGTAAGAAATAACGTTCGTGTATCCATCCAGTTTGCTGTGGCCCATTTCCTCACAAATCCATCCAATCCCGTGGGTCTCCCAGATTCGCTTGTAATGGGCCACAGCCTCGTTCTTGATGGGGGTTACATAATAATTTCCCCCGATCGCACGGATCGCCTCGCAGTATACCTCCAACGGAGTGATGCGCAGCCTGGCGGCAAGCTGCCCGATCAATACCCAGCAATAGGCGTTTGCATCAAGGGATCGTTTTTTTCGATATTCCTTTAATTCCGCAACATACTTTTTACCTGGCTCCTGATTCTCGCAATATTGCTTTGCAGTTTCCGGACTGTCTACTAAGATGGACAGCCATGTCCCTCTCTTATCCCGCCGCCACTCAGCTTCCGTGTACTTGATTTCAGTCATAGCCCTTCACACTCTTGCCTATCGGCCTCTTCTTTCTTTGCTTTTTCTTTCTTAATCCGTTCTTTCATTTCCAATATAGCTTTTACATAGCCTTCAATATTTTTAGGGTGTTTACGCATGACAGCGCGGAATGCTTTTTCGTAAGGAGTTCCAGTAATTTCTTCATACTCTTCGCAATAAAGCAACAACCCTCTTCGGGTTTGCTCTGTCTCTTCGTCAATGTAAGGATCATCACTAAATCCCCATTCAAAAACTCGCTCGTTATTCTTATCGACAATGCATAGATATTTGATCTTTCCTGTATTGCGGTTTACTTCCAAGCGGGAAACAGTGAACGAAATATATCTGTTCTTTGGCACATGTTTTGATTTTCCGTCATTGCTTTTCTGCTCTACGGTATCGATTTTGATCCAAATTGGAATTTTCGTATACAACTCCCGGCCGATCCCAAGGCTGAAACACGCTCTTTTGAAAGCATCGCTGGCCTCGCCCTTGACTTTCTCGGTGTAGGACGCAACGCCGCAGTCCTGTTTCGCCACCCAATGTTTATGCTCGTCATCCCACACCTCTATTGTGCAATACAGAGCGCCTTTGATCTCCGTGTATGTATCCTGCCAGCCAAGCACTCCAAAGGTTTCGTCCAAGATTCTCCGGCAAGCCCGGCTATCAACATATAGCAAAAACTGTGCATTACCTTCCACACAACCCTTCATGCGAAGGTCAACTTCATCTGCCCGAAGCGGTCTGATATCTTTCATAATGACACCTCAATGGAAATCCGATTCTCTTAACCCCGTGATCTCATATGGAGAGGCAGGTCGGTAATACATGGAAACCTGATCTTTTATATCCGAAATTTCATCCTGAAGGAGTTCACGTTTGGCTTCCATTTCGGAAATCTGATCCCCTAATTCGTCGATATAGTCTAAAACCTGCTGGATCGTGTAGTTCACGCCTTGATCCAGTTTTCCGTAACATGCAGGCATAGTGATAAATAATTGGCTCAAATCAATTTGCATTTGACATTCCTCCGATTGTCCCATATACTAAGAATGGTTTTATTGTGTTTGCCGCTTTTCCGATGGCAGTCGGGAAGCGGCTTTATTATTTTGCTTCGATTAGCTCCAATATCCCGCACTCCTGCACCCGGTGGAACTGGTTGGCAAACGGCAGCAACGCATTCCGCGCCTTGATGTACTCTGGATCATCACAGTCCAGCGCGCACAGATGGTACGCAAGCTGCCGTGCGATACGGACATCCACCTTGACACCCAGACTGCCGCGCCATAGCGGCCAACAGGCGTAATCGATGTTAGCTCCGCGCAGGTCGGCAGCGCGCAGGTCGGCTTTGCTCAGGTCGGCAACGCACAGGTCAGCTTCGCACAGGTCAGCTTCGCACAGGTCAGCTTCGCACAGGTCAGCTTCGCACAGATCGGCTTCGCACAGGTCAGCTTCGCACAGATCGGCTTCGCACAGATCGGCTCCGCGCAGGTTAAAATCTAATAACCTGTCCATCTCCCCACGTGCGATCAGGTTTATGGCCTCTTCCCGGTCAAACTTTTTCTTTTCCATGATGATTTTTCCTTTCTCCTCCGTTTTATCTTTTTGGTCACCCTACTCTCCCAAGCGACCAGCGCATCCTCTCGCCAGCACGCTGCGACGCAAGGGGTGATGGCCAGTAACCCGAGGATGGCCTCTAACCAGATGGGCATCAATCCGCCTCCTCAGGTGCGGTGATCACGCAACCTCTGTATTCAACCTCTAACATTTCTTTTCTGCGCATCTGTACGAGGCTATCCATCAGATCGTCCCAATTAAATGCAATCCGCTCGGGCGCCCAACTTTCAAGCGTCCTCAGGCATTCAAATGCATCTGAGATCGCGTCACAGGTGTAAGATAGCGGGTAATCGCCGTTGGTGATTGTTACTTTATATTGTTTCATAGGTGTTCTCCTCTTTCACTGTCAATTCAGGTGTGTAGCTTTTTGGTTTTGGCGGTTTGCTGTAAGGGTATTCATTACACGGGCGGTTTCATACACGCCACTATTTGGCCATGTTTATAACATTTCACGTCAACACCTCAACGCCCTTCCGCGCCGAAAAATCTCCCGCTCGCGGTTGCTGTAGTATAACGCTCTTGCGTCAAGCTCATCTTGCTCGGTATGTACGACCGGTGGAAGATGCTCCCGCCATGCGGATTTTCGTTCCATTTCTCGTAAAACGCGCTGATTATCTTCTTCCTTTTGACGTTGCGCTTCCTCATAAGCACGACGTTCCGCTTCCCTGATTGCTTCCCAATGCCTTCGGCATAGTCCACGACGATAAACGACATTGGGGCAATTCGGTTCGCTGCATTTCCCTTTCAAATTGCATCTCTCCTTTCAATTGATTCGCAGATGATCCGGCGTAAATAGTCAACCTCCTTTTCCAAGTCTCGGATCCTTTCGCTGTCAGTTGACTTAATGCCGAAATACTCCATCACCCGCGTTTTTTCAAACATCCATTTCCCGCCCATCTTTTTTGCGGGAACTTCTCCTTTCGCTGCCAGTCTTTTCAGCGTTTCTTCCGCTGTGTCAAACACAATGGATGCGGTATGTAGACCGAACAACACCGGGACGGTATTCCAATTTTTAAATGGAGTTGTTCGGTTCATGACTTTTATTTTGCCTCCTTTTTTTGCTTTATGATGCTTTAGATTTAAGTGCTTCTAAAAAAATATGGTTTACATTAATAACCTGTATATGGTAAAATGAAGTCGATCTTAGGGGGGTGGTGACGATTGAACATTTCGTAGCCTTCTTTCAAGCACCGATCGTTTCTGCGTTTAATACCTTATTGGGCATTGTCGGTTTTGCCTTGACTGTATATACTTTATTAAAGACGAATAGTATAGATAAAACGCTTAAAAAGTTCAGAGAAGCTCAAGATTATAATAAGAAGAGAAAGAATTATGCATTGAAGTTCAAAGGGTTTCGTGAAATTATTGAAAACGATGAACACAATAAAGGAACTGTTGGAGATATAATCGAGCAGTTAATAGCTTATAAGTCTTGTTTTGGTCACGTACTTTCTATACATGAAAAAATCAAGCTGTTTCTGCTTATTCGATACCTCAAAAAAGACTTTATTAAAATAAATTTTTCTAAAGTTGCAAGGCAAATGGCCGAGTTATCTGGACAACTACAAAAGGAAAGGGAGATTTAGTTATGAGAGAGCTTCGATACGAAATATTTCTTCAGAGCTTAATTAAAAAAAGTAAAGAGCAACAAATAAAGTGGAAGTATTTGGATAGCAATATGGAGTTGTGCCGTGGAATTCATTTATGCCGAGAATCATTGGCTGACAAGCTATATCAAAATGTTCCTAGCTTCTATTTCGATACCGAAAATAGTTATTATGCGGAATTTCCTAAAGAGAATATGTTTGTTGCGTTAATCGTTAAATCGAATTCAGATGGACCAGCTACAATTTTACAAGTTATTCCAAATACTTTTAAAAATGATCTTGTACTAGGCTTCTCTGATTACGGTGATTTGCTAACAAGATTATCCAATATTATTAAGAGTCAGTTTCCAAATCCAGATGATTTTATTGCTTCTTTTTAATATAAAAACTTTCATCTTTACATAACTTCATTATTACTGCCGCTTGTTGTTTACTCTTAAGTTCCAGATCATTTATCCGTTTGAAAATCCGTAATTTAGAAATGAATTTTTGGAACGGGGTTCTGCGGTCAAACATAGTTCCGCAATGGCGGCACTGCTTAGCGGATTGATAACTTTCATTCCCACATATCGGACACGTTATGTGGGTTTTCTTCTTGTTCATAGCAAAAATCCTTTCTAATATGCTTGTTGATTGAATCCGTTCTTTCAGTTCAGCCGAGATGATGCTTTTGGCGGCTTGTTTAGATTTTTTCTAAAGCTTTGCATATTGATGCCCGCAGCACTACAGATTGCAATAAATTCATCCGCTTTTAGGTTTCGCTTTCCGTTTAAAGAACTAGAAATTGCATCAATTGGAATTCCAGTTTCTCTGGATAAGTGCGCGTATGTAATGCCCCTGCCTTTGATAATCGCTTTTAATGATTCACACACGTTCATTTTTTCACCTCATTTCTACTTTACGCGGAATCTATCTGCATTATATCCTGCTTAAAGTAGAATGTCAATAGATTTCCAATAAGTTTTTCTACTTTTAGCAGAATTTATTCTTGACTTTAGATTCTATTAGACTTATACTTAATACACAAAGAGGTGATTTATATTGGAAACATCTGTATATTCAGTATTGAAGAAAAAAAGAAAAGAAGCTGGCCTGAGCGTGAAAGAAGTTGTATTACTACTACAAAAAAAAGGTATATCTGTATCTGATAAAACGGTATATAGTTGGGAAAGCGGATATCGTCAGCCCGACGCAGAAACCTTCCTTATACTCTGCGATATCTACCAAATCACTGATTTAGATGCGGAGTTCGGTAAAACGGAAAAACCCCCTGAATCATTGTCGGCTGATTCAGGGGATAAAGAAGAAAAAATATTTATATGTCTCAAGAAACTATTTGCCGATCTAGACATTGATGTTAGTAGTTTGACTGAAAGACAAAAGGTCGTTCTTCGGCTTCTTGCCGAACTCATTGTACAAAACTTTTAGTGCTTTGCTATAAGAATTAAACGCTAATTCCGGATGCTCGGTCTTGCAAAGCGTTTTTGCTAAACTATGTAAGAATTCATCTTCAATTTGTTTCTTATTCTTTTGTTTTTCTTCCATCATTTTTAACCCTCCTAATAATAGACACACGCCTCAAAACGGCGCATTGCATTTAACCACCGTCTGCTGTATAATGAGGGTGCGGAGGTACAATAGTGCCCCCCTATCGGAATAAGGCAGCCGCGCCGGCCAAAGTGCAAGCTGCCTTATTCTTTTTGCCCTCGTTTCAGAACATTCGTTCGTTTATATATTATCACTCCTTTGCTTGCTCGTCAACTTGATCTTTTTCCGTTTCAAAAATCAACATATCATGCGGGTTGACTTTTAACGCGGCGGCAAGTTTGCATAGGGTGGGAAGCGTCGGCAGATTGCTTCCATTCTCAATATTGACGATTTGTGTCTTGCTTACTCCTGCCTTTGCTTCCAACATTCGCACTGTCATTGCGTTTTGCTCTCTGTATGGCTTTAGCAATACGGTTACTTTGTATTTCACAACAATAGACACCTCGTGTCTATTGTTGCTAATTTTCCCTTAATTTACGCCTAACTGTGAAGAGTAACCACTAACTAAATTTTAGCACATATTTTGTGAATTTTGGTCAAAACGATTTGACCAAGCGAAAAAAACATGCAAGAATATTCTTTAGGCAATTTGTACAAAACGGAGAAAAAAGCAAAATCAAAAAATATTTTCTCAATCAAGTGCAACATTTGACGTTTTTTTTCGTTATATAGAAGGGAGGGCTATTTTATCATAGGTTATCTTTGCATAATTATTAAATATATAATTTGGGAGTGATGAAATGCCTCGAAAGCAAAATAAGCGCCGTGCAGATGGAAGGATCGCCGTGCAGGTATATCTGGGGATGGTGGATGGTAAACGAAAATATAAAACAGTGTACGGCAACACACAAAAAGAGGCCGACGAAGCGGCCCTACAGGTTAAGCTTGCTCTGCGTAAAGGAATCGACGTGACAGCAGAGCGCGATACGTTCGGGGACTGGGCAAAACGCTGGATTAAATACAAAGAAGCGGATATATCTTTTTCTCAGTTAAGGTCTTATGAGGGATATATAAAACGCTTGGAAAATCTGCATGGATTGCGCATATCCGATATTAAAACCTATGACATACAAGAAATCGTTGACGCTCTGGCAGCCGAGAACCCGCATACCGGTAAGCCTACCTCAAAAAAGACTTTAGGCGATATCAAGCTAACGGCTTCGCAAATATTCCGCTTAGCGATTACAAATCGCGTTTTAGATTATAACCCTGCTGATGCTGTGGTTATCCCCAAGAATGCCCCGCAAAGCCACAGGCGAGCCTTAACAGAAGAGGAGCAAGGCTGGATATTAAACACGCCTCATAAAATGCAGCTTGCGGCCGTAATAATGATGTACACTGGATTGCGGCGCGGCGAATTACTTGCTCTTACGTGGCCTGATATAAACTTGGCTGATCGCACTGTAACGGTAAATAAATCGGTCGAATTTCATGATGGTGTTCCGCACGTCAAGGCATCCACCAAAACAAACGCGGGGATGCGTGTGATATCAATTCCGGAAATTCTGGCGGTCTACTTATCAGATCAGCCTAAATCAAGTTTATTGGTATTCCCCTCCGCGACTGGGCAAATTGTGTCAGAAAGCTCCTGGCGCGTTATGTGGGATGATTATCTAAGGGAAATTGATAAAAAGTTCGGTTCTCCAAAAGTCGGGAAATCAAGCCTTTTAACCATCCCCCATTTCACGGCGCATTGGTTGCGGCACACATACGCCACGATGCTCTATATGGCGGGTGTGGATGTGCTGACAGCAAAAGATCTGCTTGGGCACTCAGACATAAAAACAACGCTTGGTATTTATACGCATCTGGACACCAAATTTAAAATAAGATCAGTGGACAAGCTTAACGATTATCTGGGTAATGCAAGTCAAATGCAAGTCAACAAGCATTAAATCTAACGTAGTTACGGGCATTTATGCTATATTGTAGGTCGCACCCCACGCGGGTGCAATAAAACGATACAACAATAATATAAATACTAAAAAACCACGTAGTTATAAGGTCAACGACCTTTTCTACGTGGTTTTTATTTTTATCAAATACCGATTTAATGCGAATTATTTCGATTATTTTCGAATTTATGCAAGTCAGAATGCAAGTCAAAATTCACCCGTACAATCCCATGCATTTTTATCGGGGCGCAATTTTATGAACTTGATGTGGAGATTTCCAACCACATCAACCTCATGCTTTACCTCGCACACCATGTCAGGTTTGATCCAAACGGCGGAAATGTTCTTCGGCAGTGCGAATAGTGATGACTTATAAATTTTATGACTTTTAATTAATTCCATTGATTCCATATTCGCAATTTCAGCTATACCCTTATATACCAGCGCCCCATTTTTAACCTTTGCCAATACAAGATTTGTATTGCGGCCGTCTGTAGTATAACCGCATATGATATATGACCCATCATGATATGGATTAATCCTAATCCAGTCTTTCGATACATCACCCGGACTGTAAATGCTATCCTTGCGTTTGGCGATAATTCCCGAATGATCTACGCAAAATCGTATAGCATCTTTATCTTGATATCGTGATAACCTCAGTAAATCATTTCCTCTTACGTTCATTGATAGGATTTTTTTGCGATCTATAAGAGGTACGTTGTTTATCATTTCGTGACCATAATAGATGATATCCGTAGCAGTAAAATAATAGGTTCCGGGCTTACCGGTATCGCTGTATACGTAACCGTCTAATATACAACGCCATTGCGTGTACATGTTTAGCTTTGACAGTTCCGGGTAAATCGCCTGCATACGATTTCCGGCCATGTCTCGGACAGATGCGCCTATAAACAGCTCGATATAGGCTATACAAGGCACTCCTGGAGGCGTTAGGTCATAAATGTATGCTGGATCGTCAAACGGTTCCCCGCTCGCTCCCGGCAGCATTGGAGATAGGTTTTGCAAATCAAAAATGTCCATGTATCTATTCTTTCACATAGATAATTGATAATGCACTGGTAACATTTTCTTGCATCAAATATACAACTTTGTGATAAAATAAGTAAAAACATAAAGGAGACAAAGAATTGCAAAAATACAGTGAATATGTAAAAAGGCATCGTGAAAATAGCGGGCATGTTTTTATTGACAATAAAGAATTCGTATTTTTGAGAGACCCGCAAACAGTAAAGATGCAGGAAGGGCGATGCAAAACAATCGCAATTTGTCCATCAGAAGCAGCGCCGAGCAAAAAAATAACAGAATCGAATCTCAAAACGGTAAATGTGTCGATTTATTTGATAGAGTGGAAAGTTTTGAATGTAGAAGATCAACCAGAATCTCTTTATGAATGTGATTGGGAAAGCCCTTTTAATATTATCGAAAAAGGACATATAGGAATTGTAGATGATTTAGAAGAGCACGAAAGGTCAACGATGTACTATATTGATAACAACTTAACTCTCGAAATCGATGGTAAACTGTTTTTGTTGAAAGGCAGAAGAGAGCGCCATGACAATTATTTCCGTATGCAGGTATCGTGTGAAACCGATAAATCATACTGGCGTGGGATGATTGCTTGGCCTCAATATGAATTTATATGGGACATTTCCAACGATAACAAATCGTCTAATCCTAAGGATTGGGACCGTCCACGCAAAATCACAAATTTGCATAAAATAGTCATTAAAGAAAGAGCGTTGCATATGGTATTGGATGACCCCAATGTTTGCGATGATATTAAGGATTATTGGTGGAGCCAAGAATATGATATTCTCAAAAAATAATAAGTTCCGGGTGTCGTCCAGATGCCCGAATTTTTTATATTTCTGTTGACACGTGTTATTATACGTGTTATAATATCGTTGTAAGAAAGGGGTGGAGATCGGTGAAGGGATATAGTTCGCGCGAGATTATAAAAATTTTGAAAGCAGACGGTTGGTACGAAATTGGATGTACCGGAGATCATCACCAGTTTAAACACCCTGTTAAAAAGGGCCGTGTTACCATAACCCACCCCAAAAAAGATATACCGATAAAAACACTTAAAAGCATTGAGGTGCAGGCGGGGATTAAACTACCATGATCTTTCCCTCGTCTCGCACCCTAAATAAATGAGGAGTGACAATAATGTCAAAAATCTATAAAGACAGTTACCGCTTTATTGCGGTGTTTCACTTTGCCGACGATGGTATTTCAATTTCATTTCCCAATCTTCCCGGCTGCATTCCTTGCGCCGATACAGAGGATGAAGCGTTAAAAAACGCGCGTGAGGCTCTCGGCCTCCATTTGTGGGGGATGGAACAGGACGGCGAGCCTATCCCCTCCCCAGCATCCTTAAAGGATATCAAGTTAGATGACGGAGATGTTCCCGCTGTAATCGAAGTGTATATGCCGCCAATCCGCGAGAAGCTTAACAACCGCTCCGTTAAAAAGACGGTTACAATTCCCGCATGGATGGCCGCGCGTGCGGATGAAGTCGGCGTGAATTACTCCGGCGAACTGCAAAATGCACTCATGAGATACTTTGACAATGTTCGCCCAAGCTGAATAACGATGCCGGGTATCACTCCGATACCCGGCATTCTTCCGCTATTTTCTCGTCTCTCAGCCCTTTAAACACCGGCTGGCGCATTCCCCCGCTCGCTGTCCGCTCCATAAATTTGACCGTGCAGACCAGTTCCGGCCGCAGCCAAACCGCATTCTCGTTACCCACTGGCACCGGGAAGGGCGGCGCGTCTGTTTCCGGCTGCTCCGCGATCCGCGCGAAGGGCTTACCGCCTACGCCGAGTGTTACATGGCCTTTGTATACCATTTCACCGTCCTGATACTGGCCCAAAACGATACTGGTCATATGGTTATCCTTGCGGATGTAGCCGCAAACAACAAAATCATCATCTTTCAGATTTTTTATCTTAATCCAGTCCTTTGTTCGTTTGTCCTGGATGTAAATGCTATCCTTTCTTTTGGCTACAATGCCCTCTAAATCATGTTTTTCCGCAAGGTGGTAAAATTCCGTGCCCTGTCCCTCCACGACGCGGGAAAGAGCAATTCTGCCGCCCTCTTTGATCGTTTTACGCAATGCGTCCTTGCGATTAGTGAGCTTATGAGTTGTTATATCCTCCCCGTCGAGATAAAGGCAGTCAAACGCAACAAAAGTCGCTGGGAACTGACGCGCCGCCAGCCGTATTTTAAACTGGTTGTTCATGAGGCTGCGCCGCTGGATTTCGGCAAAATTCGGTTTGCCGTCTTTGATGATCAACAACTCTCCGTCCAAGATGCAGCGTTTTTTGACCTGCTTGTGTAGTTCCGCCAGTTCCGGCACCTTGGGGAGCATTTTTACATTGCGTTTGTTGCGCAGTTCCGTCCCCTCTCTGGGGTCGAGATATGCAACGCACCTCTCCCCATCGAGCTTTAGCTCATAGATATAATCGGGACTGTCAAATGGTTCACCGTCCGCCCCTATCAGCATGGGGTGGATATTTTTTTGCTCAAACAAATCCATCATGCGCCCCTGCTCTTACGCGACTTTTTGGGTTTGTTTTGGTTCAGGGAGGCGAGCAATGCCTCCTCCAGACTGATAATGTTGCCCTCGTTTTCCGGGGCCGGGGCAACAATTTCTTTTCCTGCAATTTTTTGCTCGATCAGCGCTTTTAGCCGCTCCTGATACTCGTCCTTATACGCGGCAGGCTCAAATGGCTTAACCATCGTGCCGATCAACTGCTTTGCCATCGACAATTCCGCCTCGCTCACATCGGGGCGCGGCACATCTTTGGGCTTATCCTTAATTTCGTCCGCAAAAAACATGGTCTCGATTAGTATGCCGTCATCTGTGGGGATCAAGGCGAGCAGCGTCTCCTTGTTTCCCATCACCGTTTTTGCAACGGCTACCTTCTGCTCTTCGTGCATGGCGCGGCGCAGCAGCTCAAACGCTTTTTCGCCGCCCGTCTCCGGCAGAGCGTGATACGTTTTGTCATAGTAGATCGGCCGGATCGTGGACAAGTCTGCAAATTGCATGATCTGGATGCTTTTATCCTTTTCGGTTTTGATTTTTTCAAAATCCTCGTCAGTTACAACGACATATTTCCCGTCGTCGTACTCAAACCCCTTGACGATATCAGTATTTTTGACCTCTTTGCCGCAGCTTGCACACACTTTTTTGTAGCGGACGCGGCTATGGTCATCCTTGCAGAGCTGATTAAAATGGATATCATTGTCCCGAGTGGCCGTGTACAATCCAACAGGTATATGCACAAGGCCAAAAGATATTGCCCCTCTATGGGATACTGCCATAAAGATCACCTCATATGCAGTATGCCACAGAGGGGCTTTTTTTACGCGCGTTGGAGTGTCCAATATCTGACCATTTTGTTGATCTCGCCATAATGGTTGCTTGACACACAAAAAAACATTGGCTATCAGATAATTTATTTTCAAAAATATATTGACTATTTATAATCTATATGATATAATATAGTCACAAAGTAAGGGAGGGCATTTAACATGACATACAATAGGATCAGTCGTTTCGCTCCTATAAACGATGTTGATAATGACAAAGTGAAAGAGATCGCGGAATCCATCAAAGCAAATGGCTATGTAGGCTGCCCGATCCTTGTCTTTGGAGAATCCCTTCTCACAGGATCCCATCGCAAGGCTGCACTTGATCTGCTTGACGCAGAAGGATACGACGTGGCTGGCTTAGATGTGGCTGAGGATGTGACAGAAATTATTGAAAATGCAATCTCCGTATTTGAGGAAGAAAACGGTTATATCCCTGACATTGATTTCTCCAACATCGGCTGGTTGCTTAAAGGGAGCTGGGTCGAAGCGTATAAAGACGAAATCGAAGAATGGTAATAGGAGGAAACAACATGAAAAAAATCAGCTTAAACAACGGAAGAACTTACCTCACCGCAAAAGAGGCTATGATCGAAATCAACGAACGTAATCTGTGGGATGTCGTGGCAAACATGATGGATGACGACACGCGCGAAAAGGTTCACTCTGAGTTCGCGCCTTGCACGGAAGAGGAGTTTTTGAACGGGTACCTTGCGATCTCTGAGGATGATCTTATTATCGGCTAAATCAAAAGCTGTCCTATCGGCTATACGGGGATGGAGGAAATTATGAAAAAAGTGATTAAAGGAAGGGTTTACGACACGAGCACTGCCAAAAAAATAAGCGAATGTGACAACGGCGTATATGGAAACGATATTAACGCCTGCTCCGAAACCCTGTACCGCACAAAATCGGGATGCTACTTTTTGCATGGATGCGGCGGAGCAAACACCAAATATGCAACGGTTTTAGATGGTTCATGGGGATCGGGAGAAAAAATAATTCCATTTGACGAGGAATCGGCTATAGAATGGGCTAAGGGGCACATGTCGGAAGATGCTTATAAATTAGCGTTTAAAAGCCTGCCGAAAAGCAAATGTGTTAGTGCTATCCTAACCGCAGAGCAGATTATTAAGCTAGAGAGGCTACGAAAAGAAACAGGGAAAACCTTTTCCTCTCTTATATCTGACGCAGTAGATAAACTGTGAGGTAATATTATGGCAAAGGGTAAAGACTTGACTGGTCAAAGATGCGAAAATAGCAGCAGCCCCACCAGGGAGAAATCCTTGGTGGGATTTTCTTGTTGCAAGCGAATACAGCACGATTTATTCCTCCAGTTCAAACCCTTTTTCCAGCGCATCGTGTAGCAGCTTTGGCGCGGACACACTCAACGCCTCCGCGAGTAGGCAGAGCTCGACATCCGTCACTGATCGCGTTCCTTGCTCGATTTGCGAGATCGCATTTTTATGCACGTCCCATCCCAGCAGCTGGATCCGCCCGGCAAGCTCGTTCTGTGAAATCCTTATCAATTTGCGCAAAGAGGACACCAAACTGCCTACAATATTCCGTTTTCTATTTGACAATTTTATCTTTGCCATCCTTAAAAGCCCTCTTTCTCTAATTCTTTGATTAAAATATACATTTTATTATAAAATTGGGCTTTAATAGGGTGACATTGATAATGTGTCAAAATAGAAAGCCGACAGCAAAAAATCCCCCGGAACCCACAACGGATTCCGGGGATCGCCATTTTTATTCGACTTTTTTGCCGTCATCCTTCGGCGCGTCATACGTCATGGCAAGCTGGCTATCCTTTACGCCTTTGGTGGTGGGGTCGGAGATGATGCCGATGGCGGCGGGGATAGTCAGCAGCAGCCGCACGGCCTCTATGATCTGGCTGCCTGTGATCTCCGGCGCGGCCCCGCACAGGTCGAGGATGTAAAACACAGCCATAATTACAGCCGACGCAACGCCCAGCCAAAACGGGCCGCTTTTCAGGCGCACTTTCCAGTTGATGTTCATAATATGTTCCCTCCAAGTTTTCATTTGCCCTCCGCCACTCGACGGAGGGCTTTATAATTAGACCCACAGCCCCGGTATGTACGTTGACAATGCCAACAATCCCAGGGCGATTGCATTGACAAGCGCCGCAACGCTTACCCATATACGCATCGTTTTCACCTCACAATCACGGATGCGATCAGACTGATTAACGCCGCCACACCTGCGGAGATCCCTGCCGACAGCAGCTTATCCCACCACATGGACGGGCGGTGCTCCAATGCACAGAGGCGGCTGTCATGATCCTCCACCGCCTTTTGATTGGCCTCCACCAGCTCACCCATTTTGATCGTCAGCTCTTCAATCTTTTGCAGGCGGATTTTGCAGTCGTCAATATCGCGCAGGTCGCGGGCAAACCTCTCATCCATCACCTTGCACTTCGCCTCGCAAACTGCCTTATCTACCGGTTCCATTGCTCCACCACCCTTACACGCGCGTCAGGGAGGATACCGCCACCCAGGACATGATCTCCTTGAGCAGCGCCTCCCGGACGCCTTTATTCGCCTGGATTTTGCTGACCGTATGTTTTTTGGGGGCCAACTGAGCGGCAGGCACCTTATTGCCCCGCGCGGAGGTCAATCCGCCATATACCGCTCCCTTGTTGATCGTGACCTGGCAGCCGACTTCAATGGGCTTCGCAACGCCCCCGGATACCAGCGTGAGGTCTTTGAGATAAACCCAGCTGCAAATCCCACCGTCGCGGCCAAGCAGCGCCCGGTCGCCGTTGATCTCCGAGACTTTATGTGTGGTGGATTTGACCCAGCCGGGGATCGTCTGGCCGGTGGCATACTTTGCGCCAGAGACTTTGACCGTGCTGCCTACAGTGATAACACCAGAGCCGCCGCCCGGGGAGGGCTTTGTGGGGGCTGGCT
>OLIH01000250.1_pt1 | contig 45208 bp, 39 predicted proteins | sample 1609721 | NCBI WGS metagenome assembly OLIH01 (sample SAMEA4350157, study PRJEB24818) | metagenome | biome: human; feature: gut; material: faeces | place: Denmark | collected 2013-09
TACCGGCGGTGGTGCCCAGACGGGTGGAAGTCACGGTGAACATATGAACCACACGGAAGTTGTGGGTATCCTTGCCGGTGCCGCTGGGATAGGGCAGGGTCACCGTGATGCCCTCGGTGGGGAAGGTGGCCTCGGTGGCATCGAACCAGGGACCATCGTCCAGAGAATACTGCAGCTTCACGTCGTAGAAGGCGGTGTTGCCCGCCGTGTAGGCGGCATCCTGCACCAGGACCCGGGTCAGTTCGGCCTTAACCTTATCGGCAGTGTCAAAGGCAGTATCCGAAATACCGGCGGAGATGCCGGAAGTGATGGTCAGTTTGTTGCCCACACTGGTGTCGTTGATGTCCACAACGGCAAAGGTGGCATCCACGCTGGTAGAAACCTTATTGTTGCCATTGGAGCCGGAAAGGTTGATGGACTCTTTGTAGCTGCCCACAGCAAGATCGGCCTTGGGCTGCACCGTGAAGGTGGCTTTTTCGTCCGGGGCCAGCTGGGTCTTGGAGAGGTTCCCTACCTCGAAACTCTTGGTGGAGGCAGGCCGCTCCAGGGTCAGGGTCTGGTTGCCGGTGTTGGTGATGGTCACGGTTTGGGCGGCGGGCCGGTCGTAGCCGGTATAGGCTTCACCAAAGTCGAGAGAACCCTCGATAGAAATGCTGTAGGTGGCTTGGGTCACCTTCACCGTGCAGGTGGCGGCATAACCGCCGTCTACAGTCTTGACGGCGATGGTGGCTTCGCCTTCTTTCACGGCGGTGACGGTGCCGCCCACTACGGTGGCCACATCGGGATTGATGCTTTCCCAGGTCACATCCTGGTTGGTGGCGTCGGCAGGCTCTACCTTGGCGGTCAGGGTCTTGCTTTCGCCAGTGTAGAGGGACAGCTCAGTCTGATCCAGCGTCACGCCGGTAACGGGCTGGGTGACCGTGACGGTGCAGGTGGCATACTGTCCGCTGCCGTCGTTGGCAGTAGCAGTGATGGTGGCGGTGCCGGGGGCCACGGCCTTTACAGTGCCGCTCGGGTCCACGGTGGCAACATCAGAATCGCTGCTTTCCCAGGTCACGGTTCTGTCGGTGGCGTCGGCAGGTTCTACCGTGGCGATCAGGGTGGCGTTACCACCCACCACCAGGGGCAGCTCGGTCTTGTCCAGCTTCACGCTGGTGACAGAAACCGTAGCCGGTTTGATGTTCAGTGTGTACTCTTTGGTGGCGCCTCCAGCACTGTTTTCAGCCTTTACGGTAAAGGTAGAAGAACCCTCTGCGCTGGGGGTGCCGGTGATTGTGCCGTCACTGTTCAGCGTCAGACCGGCGGGCAGAGTGCCGCTGTCAAGACTCCATGTAATGTTATTACCGGTGGCTTCCAGCGTTGCGGTGTAAGGTTGGTCCACCATGCCGTCAAGCAGGCTTTCGGTGGTGATGGTGGGGGTAGAAACAACCGTGCCGCTGCCGCCGGTGGGGTCGCCATTCATGGTGCCCTTGTTGACGATGGTGCCGTTGTTGGTCAGGTTGCCGTTGGTGTCGAGGGTAGACCCCTCCGGGATGGTCAGGGTTTCGCCCTCGCCCACGGTGAGGGGGTTGTCCAGGGTCACATTGCCGTAGACAGTACCTTCCGTACCGTCAAATACAATGCCGTTGCCTTGCATGGTTGGTTTACTTGCCATGGATTGAGCTGTAGCGATCCCTGGCATTGCTTTGACCCATGCGTTATTTTGGACCGTCAGGGAAATGCTTGGGTCGGTTGCGTTTGTTTGAAAAAAGTACCGAATTCCAGAAAGTCCAGAATCTCCTTGAGCGGACAAACTTCCGCCGTTGACTGTAAGGGAAATTGTAGGACTACCAGCATTGGATGTTACGCTAACGCCATAATAACCTGTCCTTTCGGTACTTGCTTCAACTGAAGCATTATTGATCGTCAAGAAGACATTGCCTGAATTGCTTGACATGGTAATTCCGTTCCAGCCGCTGCCACTAGTTTCAAGGCTGCCGTTCGTGTCGGATTGAATGATCAGAGTTGAATCACCGCCGGATGCTTCAACACAAATCCCGCTGTGCCCTTTGACTGTATTGCTGCCGATCAAATTGATCGTGAGAGCAACCGATTGACCGCTTGTGGATGCGGCGTAAATTCCGTAGTCTATAGGGTCTGCCTCGTTTATAATACCCCTGCCCTGGATCGTCGCATCCTTCAGTGTCAGGGTACCGTTGCCGTCGTAGTAGACATTGTAGTTGTTCTCGTCGCTGGCGGTCAGTTTGCCATTGGCATCTGTTGTCCAATAGCCGCTCGCGGTAATTTGTGTCTCCCCTACCCAAAGTGTATCAGGCGCACCTTCTCCCGCCGCCAGCGCCGTGGTGGGCAGCAGGCCCAGGCAGAGCGCCAGGACGCAGAGCAGGCTCAACATTCGTTTTTTCATAGGGTTTCCTCCTCGGTGGTTTCCTTACGGCGGTGGGCAGGGTGTCCGCAGACCCCAAGCAAAGATTCGGAATGCAGCCGGAACAGCTGGCAGGAGCCGCACTCCCTGTAGATGTTGTCCGGCAGCACCGCATCGGGGCAGGCATCATCACAGGTCAGGCGCAGGGGGAAGCCTTCCGGCGTATAGACCGGGGTTTCCTCAAAATCCGGGTACTGCTCCAAGAATTTTCCGGCCCTATCATTCCATTGCAGCGGAATGTCCAGCACGGCGCCTTCCACGTCATACCTTTTGTGTTTCATGCAGCCCTCCCTCTGCCTCCAGTGCTCATTCCGTATGGAGGTATCTCCATACGGAAGAGAGGCCAGCCTCTCTTCCAATGATCTTCTGTTTGCGTTTTTCAGCGGCAAATGGAACGTTAATTCGCCATGTTGTTTATTGTACCATAAACTTCCGGTTTTGTGACTACCCATTCCAGGGGGTAAAATGGGTAGTTTTTGTGGGAAATCAGGGCAACATGAAGTCTTTCAGGTCCTGCCGGTGCTTGATGCCCAGGGTATTCATAGCGTTGGAAATGTACCATTTCACCGTATTGAGGGACACGCCCAGATGGTTGGCAATCTCCTGATTGGTCCATCCCCGGGCCGCCAGCATGGCAGCGGTGAACTCGGAGGTGGAAAGGTTGTCCGCCACATGGTCCCCTGTATCGGGGTTATGAACCTTCCTCCAACCGGCGGAAAACCGGTAGGTAATGTCAATGATCCGCTTGAAGTCCTCCGGCCATTCCGGCTTGATGACCGCTTCCAGCATACCGCCCAGCAGGCCGTGATGCTCTCCCAGTCCCTCGATAAGATCGTCGGGACGGGCCAGGGCCCAGGCGGCCAGCATGTGCTGCCGGGCCTGTTCGGGCTGGCGCAGGCTCATGTGGTCCATCACCGCCACCAGATGGAGGTAGATGGCCGGGATGGGATAGGCTTCGGCTCCCATGGCCAGGGTGCCCTCCACCAGACCGATGCTCTGCCAGTATTGCTCCTGCAGATAGAGATAGTGGGCCTGCACATAGAGGGCAAAGGCCCGCAGCCCTGCAGGCAGCTGGGGCAGAAAATCCTGGGCCGGGGGCAGGCCCTCCGGCAGGGGCAGATGGAGCAGCACAGCCGCAGCCGCCCCCACAAAGGACGCTGCAGCGCTCTGTTTTCCCGCCTTGGAACCCCGGCTCAGGGTGGCTTTCAGCTTGGTCAGAGCCACCCTGGCCTGCTGGATCTGCCCCAGGGTCAGGTTGGCATAGGCATAGATCAGGCAGGCGGAAAGGCGGGCTTCCCGGTCAGGGTGGGTCAGGTAGAGTTCCGCCTCCCGGGCGGCCTTTTCGGCCTGTCCGCTGAAATAGTGGTACTCCGCCGTGGCAATGTCCCGCTGTGGCCCTTCCGGCATGGCTACGATGACTGACCGGCACTTTCCCGGGCGGAAGGGGGTGTTCATCAGGGGCATCAGGTAGTCCCCCACCATGCGAGGGGGGTGATTGCCCAGGGATGAGTTCTCCCGCTGGGTATGGGCCGTCTTGTACCGGGTGTCCTCCGGCTTGGGGGTTCCTTCCGGAATCTGCCAAGATACCCCGAACTTCTGTGCCCCTGGCACCCGGCCGCGGTTGCAATATACCTGCACCTGCCGGACCGAAAGCCCCCAGGCTTCGGCGGCCTGCTGTACCGTCATGTAGGTCATAGCCGTGTCCTCCTTTTCAGCCGGTTATACACATTGCGCACCAGCGCATGGTATGCTGAAAAAATTTTAATGACGTATTGCGCAGCTGCGCATACTCTTATCATACAATTTTTTCAGCTGTCCGGCAAGAGGGGCGGGAGCAGGCTATTGTTTGGCAACGATCTTCGCTTCGACAAACCATCTGCCTTTTTCCAGCCATAGGTTGGTTTCCTGACCGTTGACAAGACAAAGGTAGCGATCTCCCACACCCCCGACCTCAGCGGCGCGGCGGCTGACATCCTTGATTTTGTCAATGGTATAGACCTGATCCGGGCCGAACACAATGGCCAAAGGCCGCAGATGGCCGTCCGGCTCAAAGCGCACATCCACTGCCACATACTTTTTTTCTCGACCCACAATGATGCGTGACATGAAATTACCTCCTTAACCGGCATTGAAAAATCCCACCGGATGCACGGTGTGGTCATCTTTGGGATTGATAGTGCCCAGTCCCCGGTCTGTATATAAAACCGCACGCTGGACAGCAGTGTATCCGTACCGCTGGCGCAGGGTGTCCACTGCTTTGTCGATGCGTTCCATTCGCTCCCGCTTTTCTTCCCCGCTGAAAAAGCCCAGCTGGATGGGGCAGTCCTGGGGAACCAGCGATGCTCCCCGCACCCCCACTCCACGCAGAGGCTTGCCCCAGCGATAGGTGCGCTTGAACAGGTCAAAGGCAATGCGGGCAATCTCCAGCCCGCCATTGGTCGGGGTGTCTATCTTCCGCTGCCGGGTAACCCCGGAAAGGTCACAATCCCGCACGGACAGCTCCACCACCGTACACTTCATTCCCAGTTCCCGCATTCGCATGGCCACGCTCTCACTCATTACAACCAGCATAAGCCAAACATCCTGATCGTTGACCAGATCCCTGGGGGTGGTTCCGCTGTTGCCCACGCTTTTCACAGCGGCGTGATAGTTCTGGTTGCACACCGGGGAATGGTCCGTGCCCCGGGCAAAGCTGGAAAGCGAGTATCCCACCTTCCCAAACCAGCCCGCCAGCACCTTGGGGTCGGTTTCGGCAAGCTGTCCAATAGTGCGGATGCCGTACCCATTGAGTTTCCGCTGGGTGGCAGGGCCTACATACAGAAGGTCCTGCACTGGCAAAGGGTAAACTATTTCCTTATAGTTGTCCGGCTCGATACGGGTGATGGCATCCGGCTTTTTGTAGTCACTGCCCAGCTTGGCGGTGATCTTGTTGGTGGACACCCCAATACTGACCGTGATGCCCAGTTCCCGCTTCACCCGGTCACTGATCTCTTGTGCAATGGTCATGGGGCTGCCGAAAAGCCCCACGCTGCCGGTAATGTCAACCCAGTTTTCATCCAGGCCAAAGGCTTCGATCTGGTCGGAATAGTCCTGCAAAATCTCTCGAACATACCCGCTGTACCGCATATACTCACTATAATGGGGCGGTACGATAATCAGGTCCCGGCAGCACTGCTGTGCCTGCCAGATGGCCATGCCGGTTTTGACCCCCATGTGCTTGGCCGGGTAACTGGCGGTGAGGACAATTCCGTGGCGGTCCTCTTTGGAACCGCAGACGGCAATCCGTTTGCCCCGCAGGGCAGGGTTTTCCTGCATTTCCACCGAGGCATAATAACTGTTGGCATCAATGTGTAAGATATGACGCTGTCCGGACACGCAGATACCCCCTTTCATTCTCATTATAATTACATGAATCTGCATTTTCAATACTTTATTTTTGCAAATCCATGTAATTGTACTCTTGACTTTACAGTGTCAGGGGGATATACTGAATGTGAGGTGATCTATCTTATGAGCTGGCAGACAAGAATCCGGCAGGCCCGGGAGGAGCAGAAGCTGACCCGTGAGCAGGTCGTAAACAAAATGCGAACTTACATGGGGCATGGGAAAGGGATTGCCTTGCGCACTCTGATTGCCTGGGAACGCGGAGAATCCGAGCCCCGTGTGACACAAGCCATTGCCCTTGCCCGGGCGCTGGGATACAACGAGGTTTCCACCCTTTTTTGCGAAGCGGACGGTCCCCAGCTTAATAAGGTAGGTATAGACCGGCTGGAAGAGTATCGGGATCTGTTGCTGCGTGCGCCTCAATTCCGGGAGGTAACACTGCCGGTGCTCCGGGTTTTGCCTGTTTACCTTCAGCCCGCTTCTGCCGGTACAGGCCAATGGCTGGACGATGATGAGGCTGAACAGATGGAAGTGGACGATTCCGTCCCGGCCAGCGCCCAGTTTGGTGTTCGTCTGGCGGGCGATTCTATGACCCCTCGGTTTGCAGACGGTCAAATCGTTTGGGCAAAGCCTGCCGAAACAGCGGAGAACGGCACCATCGTTCTTTGCTATCTTAACGGGCAAGGATATTGCAAAAAGCTCCGCTGCGATGGCCAGGGCGTTGCGCTGGTGTCGCTGAACCCCGCTTATCAGCCGATTCCCGTCGGCGCAGAGGATGAGTTCCGCATCATGGGCATTGTTGTTGGTTAAACCGTAAACGTACAAAGGGGGCGGTTTGGATGTGTGGCAGATACCAGTTTTCTACCAGCGAATACAAGGAGTTTCAGCAGATCGTGCGGGATGCTCAGCGCCGCAGCCATCAGCACAACGAACTGAACTTTCCCATGGCGGGCGATATAGCGCCTACGGCCACTGCCCCCGTTCTGATCGCCAGCGGCTCCAAGGTGGTGGCTGAGTTCCAGCGGTGGGGCATTCCCGGTTGGCGGGGCGGCCTAATGATCAATGCACGGGCCGAAACGGTCTGTGAAAAACCTATGTTCCGCCGCAGCATGGCGGCGCAGCGGTGCGTAGTGCCCGCTACCGGGTACTATGAATGGGATGCCGGAAAGCACAAGTATTTCTTTCAGATTCCGGGTAAACCGTTGTACCTGGCAGGCATCTATGACAATGTGGAAGGAATAAACTGCTTCGTGGTCCTGACCACAAAGCCCAATACCACGGTCCAGGACATCCATGACAGGATGCCGCTGATCCTCACTCACGAGCAGGTGCGGCCCTGGCTCACCAGCGACCAGGATGCTTTGCAGCTCCTCACTATTGTGCCACCAGCTTTGAGTAAAACCTGCGAGGATGGGCAGCTTGCTTTTTCAGATATGTTGATAAAATAAAAAAAGAGGGGCGATGCACCGGCATACATGCCGATGCACCGCCCCTCTCTTTTATTTGCTGGTGTTGTCTACATAACGGGTCGTGCCAAATTCATCCAGCAAGTCCGTGGTGCTTACCCCCACAGCTGCCGCAATAGCATGAAATGCTTATAGACTGCGCAAACTGCAACCCAATAAAAAATAAATGCGGCCAAAACCGCTTTTTCAGCTGTCCGGCAAGATGGACGGGAGCGGGTTATTGTCTGGCAACGATCTTTGCTTCGACAAACCATCTGCCTTTTTCCAGCCATAGGTTGGTTTCCTGACCGTTGACAAGGCAAAGGTAGCGGTCACCCACACCCCCGACCTCAGCGGCGCGGCGGCAGCATGATTTCTGTATGGACAATCCCTCGTCTCTCGTAATGATATTTCTGCTTCTGGTCGTACTCGGAAAATAATCGTTCGCCGCTCTGATAAGCTGCGGCGGCTACGGCTGATTGGTGGTTGCTGCGCTGGACGATTTTTATATCGTGGTGGGGACAGGGCATAACGGCTTCCTCCTTCCTGTGGTTAATTGGATGGGGTGGTGGTTTGCCACCTCATTTTGGGCAAAAGAAAAGCAGGAAACCGTTTCTGATTTCCTGCTCGGTGATGCCGCTGGCGGGCGGCTGATGTTTAATTCTCTACAGTAAAAATATCTTCGATTGAGACATTGAATACTTTTGCTATGTTCCACGCTAATACCAATGATGGATTATATCTGCCTTTTTCTAAATTCCCTATGGTTTCTCTTCGGACTCCCACTAACTTTGCCAAATCTTCCTGCTTCATGTCATATTTGGCTCGATATTCCTTAATTCTATTCTTTATCATTTTCCAGCCCCCATTTTTCTTTGAAGCCGTAGTAAGCAGTAGATAAAGCATAGATTACAACGGATACCGCCCAGCCAAATGCAAGACCTGTTATCAGTGCTTCCTTTTCTTCTTTTATCCCTGCAAAGAAACAGACAAAAGAAACAAGTGCCACGGAAATCATTCCGCAATAAAATGCGCGTGAAGCTGACTTGTTCATGTATTCCTCCAACATTTCATCTGATTTGATGAAGAAATATTCAAAATCAACTGCAAAGGCAAAGAAACCAAGAAAAGACTTCGCTTCTGTGAAAATGCCAATAAAACCTAAGAGAGAGAGCAAGCCCATAAGTCCATATAAATAGCGTTTTGATTTCATAAACTATCCTCCTGTTATGTGGTATATTTCGCTCTTTATGTGATAAATATACCACAAACATTGGTGATAGTCAAGTCGTTCGATTTTTTTACTGCCTCATTCTAAGCTTGCTGGACGGGAACAGCTTGCAACGCAAGATGTTCCCGAGCGGCAAGTCCACAAAGGGGTAGCTGGCACAGCCAGCGCAGGGGAAGTGTAGCGTCCCCTGTGATGATTGGAAGCAACCGCAAGTGTGCTGGAAATCATCCGCTTTCCGCAGGAAGCCCCCGGCAGGGCGCAACACACCGGCTTGAACGGTGTATAGTTGCGCCCTTACTCCGTAAGGGGTTTCCCAGCTATCCTCCGTTTTACGCTTTCTGCAACAATTCCTTTCATGCCAGTTTAGGAAAATGCCTGTTTCAGAATATCCATCACATCATCGTCCGTCAGCACTTCCGGCCTTATCAGGAAACATTCCAGCATAGCCCCTCTGGTACAGAGCCGGTGTGTCCGTTCCTTTCGGGTAAGTTGTTTTATCTGGTGTTCCAGTATCTTTTCTTCGTGCTGTGCCCGCCGCAGTCTGGCTTCGCCTTTGGCAATCTCCTTCGTGTTCCTGACCACAAAGCCCAATACCACGGTCCAGGACATCCATGACAGGATGCCGTTGATCCTCACTCACAACAGGTGCGGCCCTGGCTCACCAGCGACCAGGATGCCCTGCAGCTTCTCACTATTGTGCCGCCTGCTTTGATTAGGACCTGCGAGGATGGGCAGCTGGGGTTTGCGGACTTCTTATAAAAAAGAAAAACGGGAGCCACCTCACAATGAGGCAGCTCCCGTCGTTTTTATTGAGGTGTAACATATCCAAGCGGATCGGTAAGAGTGCCTCCCACACTCACCTCAAAGTGCAGGTGGTTACCTGTAGAATCTCCGGTACTGCCCACATAACCAATTACCTGACCGGCTGTAACCACTGCGCCGGGAGAAATGGCTGTAGCCGTCATGTGAGCATACCGTGTGGACAAACCGGCTCCATCGTCAATCAGCACCTGATTGCCAAAACTGTCGTTCCAGCCACAGATCAATACTGTACCGCTGTGGGCGGCCAGAATCGGGGTTCCCTCCGGGGCAGGAATGTCAATGCCTCGGTGCCCGGGATTGCCAAAAGCGTCCAACTCCCCAAAGTGAGTTGTCAGACTGGTATGCCCTGGCAACGGCCAGATCATGGAGCCATCTCCCACGGGTGGCACTGCGGTTCCTGTGCTAGTTCCTGTGCCGCACAGCTGTACCAGCATGGGCCGCATCTCATCGGAAAGAAGCTGATGCAGAATATCCATCTGATCATCTGTAAAAGACAAGTCATGGGCCAAATCATCCACTGGCACACTAGTAACAGAAATATGCAAAATATACTCTGTCTGAGTTTCGCTATCTTCACTTTCCTCAGATCCATCCCCGCTGTCTGCAGGAACTTCCACTTCCTCGACCTCACTTTCAATGCGGTGCATCATCCAGAATGTATCTATGAGTAAGTCGGCCTTTTCTCTGTCGATTACAATGACATCATCGTCGCCGTTCAGGTTCTGGTTGACTGCAAAGACGGCCAGCACCTCCGGCCAATAGCTGGCCCAGGTGTGGCCGTCCTCATATTCATAGTGAAATTCCACATTGCTGCATTCCGGGTGGTTCGCCACCAGATCACTGATGGTTTCACCAAATTCGGTGTTGGCCTCCAGCACAATCTCTTCGATGGGAATGCTGTTGGGATCGCCGCTTTCATCGGCAAAAAGGATGCCCATCGGGCTACCCAAAATAGCGGCAGCTGCACCGATCACCAGTGCGAGTATCAAAACCACGCCACCGGCTCCAACCAGATATATCAAGGCATTCACAACGGCGCTGGCTGCATGGGCCAGCAGTTGTTTCAGCTTCCCGAGTAGGTAATTGGCCAATCGTTGTAGCTGTTCTCTCACCGGTTTGCTGGAAGTGCGGGGCAGCTTGGGTGTGGGCATCGAGTGGGTTGCCGCACAGCGTGCTTCTGTTTCAGCCAGTTTTTTTCGTACTGACTTGACCAGAATCACCCGTTTGCGCAGAACCTGCTTGCGGTCTGGCAAGGACGGTTTACCCTTTGGAACCGGATTCGGTACCTTTTGCGATGCCTTTACTTTGATAGCTTGCTGTTGGATTGCTTTACGACGAAACCGCGTTTTTCTTGCAGCCTGTGTTTCCGTTGGAACAGCGGTGTTGTGGGGTGGCGTCGGTGAAGATGTTTCGCCGGTGGATGCTTTAGCGGCCTGCCGTTTCAGCAAAAGCCTTCGATACATTTTGTACGGTACTTTGGTGGATTGGAAAGTAAAATCCGCCGCATCTCCGACTGCCTCTTTTGCTTTATCTTCGACCTTTTGCTGTGCATAGTTATCGGAAGGTCCTTCCCCAGTCGCACCGTCCCTTATTTCTTGACCGGCTTGTTTGGCGTGGGCCTGTGCCTGATAAGCCGTGCGCAGCGCCGTTTTCTTAGCCAGATTTTTTACTGGGTTCAGTTTCTTCTCTTTTCGCACTGTTATCGTTCTCCTTGCTCACGGGATGGCTTTTTCTTCGGTTTGCCCATCAGGTTATCGTAGACTTTGGGCGTCACACGAAAATAGCCGACGCCCTCAGCCGATTCGATAAAGAAGTGCGGCTCCCGAAAATGCTGTTTCATGTATGCCATTTGATCAGGCGGCAAACTGCACAAGCTCCCGCCATCCTCTGTATCGCACAAACCGCAGAGAAGGAAGTTGCCCGCAATGGCGTCGCCAATTTCCGGCAAAGCACGATTCAAGGGCAAACCCAACAGCTTGCCTTCATCGTGGCAAACCAGCCCCACCGAACGGTCCGGCCACGGGTAGACGATTTCAATGGTGCCGCCGACCTGCTTTTGCAGCTCCTGCAAAGTATGCGGCATGGTAATCTCCACAGGATACTTTCCGGGCTGAACAAGGAGAACCGTCATCATGTCATTGTCCATAGCATTCTTGCTCCTTTTTCCAAAATAAAGAAAAGGCGAAACCCATTTTCCTTACAGGAATAGAGTTTCGCCTTTGTTTTTTTGTTTGTCTTAAAGTTATTGTTCTGTATAAAGGTGGATGCACTCGTCAATAATGGCTTCAACTGTGTGGATCTGTGAAGGTGTGAGCAGGCGCAGTTTATCAGCCAAAATCAGTAAATCCTTATCCACAATGTCACCTGTGAGAAGATAGTCGGCACTGACACATAGCGCAGCTGCCAGTTTACGCAATGAATCGGGACGCATTGCACGCTTGCCTGATTCCGCATATGAAACGGCCTGTGTTGTCATATCGGACTTTTCTGCCAGTTCTTCCTGCGTGAGTCGCAGCTGTTTTCGCCGTTCGCAAATCCGTCGGGCCATTTCTTGTATGCAGAGTTCTTTTTCCTGTGCCAAGTTCGTGTCCTCCCTCGCGCTTTGTTAAATTATATCCACAATGCGCAAAAGAAATAATCGCGCTTTGTTGACATTTATCAACAAGTGGCGATATTATGGACCAAATGGAACAGGAGGCGTTAAAAATGCGTGAAAAAACCGTATGTTTTACAGGGCACAGGATAATAGAACCTGAAAAAAGGGCCTCACTTTTTGCTCAGCTGATAGATGAGATAAAGTCGCTGCTTGAAGCCGGGTATCGTTATTTCGGTGCAGGAGGTGCTTTGGGTTTTGATACGCTTGCCGCGCAGGCAGTATTAAAGTTGCGGGAAGAGTATCCACAGATTCGTTTGATCCTTGTTCTGCCCTGCAAAGAACAGACCAGAGGTTGGCCTGCTGCCGATGTAGATATATATAATGAAATCCTGCATCAGGCAGATAAAGTGGTGTACACAGCGGAACACTATTACCGGGGCTGCATGTTTAAGCGTAACCGCCATCTGGTTGACAACAGCAGCGTCTGCATCTGCTACCTGACATCTGATCACGGAGGCACGGCCTATACTGTGCGGTATGCCCAGTCCCAGCAACTGAAGATTGTCAATTTGGCCGACACCATATAGATTACCGTTCCCATTTCGGCGGCTGAGATTCCAGTTCACGGCAATACTCGGGATACCGGAGCCGGATACCTTCCATGAAATAGGGTGCAAACTCGCAGTCAAAAAGATCATACGGCGTTGCGTATCCGTCAGTATTCCACCCATTCCAGAGGTTGAAAGCCAGCCGGGTGATCCGTTCCGTTCCACTGGTCTGCCAGCCGTCATTGATACAATCAGGGCGGATACAATCCTCTTCAAAGTCAAAGATTTTTTGGATGTTGTTCCGGGTATCGCTGCTGATACCCACGACATAGAAAAAGGCTTTGTGGTAGGGATCATCCTTTCTCGTCTGCTTGAGCACCTTATTATAAAATGCCAGATGTTCCCGATCCTTAAAACGAATTTCTGATTTCATTAGATTATCTCCTTATTGTGTGAACCAACAAAGCTGAGCATCCTCATTATGGAATAGTATATCATAATCTGAGAATCTAAGCTCACGATTGAACTTTTCCGTAGCTTTATTGGGTAAGGCTTGAAGGGCAAGCATTTCACGCCACAAATCCGGGTGATGGTCGTAAAGATGACGCAGTTCGGGCAGCTTCGCATTGGGACAAAACCAGCAACCATTGCGGTCCGTAAAGTCGTAGACCGGGGAAAGCAATCCATACCGGCGGCACAGTTCCCAAGCCTCTGCTTCACTGCACGCATACTGTTCCAACAGAGAAATTTGTTTTTCTTGCAGGCGCATAAGCCGGTCCTGCTCATCGGTGGCAAGGCCAACATACTGCTGCGTATCTTGGGGCAGACTTTTCATATACTTCTGAATGGGCCGCACTTTGCAATCCCGTTGGATATTGCATCGCCCACATAAAGGAAAGCCTTTCAGCTTTCCTTTTCCTTTGCCTCGCCGGATGGTTTTTGTAAAGCACTCCTTGTAGGTTGTGTTTGCCCGTAGAATTTTTACATTCAAACCGGCCCGCCGAAGCCATGGAATTGCTGTTTCATAAATAAAGGTACGGTGTTCGGGAACCTCGCCGGAAATCTCTTTGTCAAACATCACCTCACAATAGACGATCTCGTCCAGCGGTTCGTGGTGCATCAAGGCAAGAATCACGGTGGCCAGACTGTCTTTGCCCATACTGCAAGAGCAAATTGTTTTTGGCATAGTTCCTCCAAAAAGATGCGGCCCTGCCAACGCAGGGCCGCTTGCTGTAGGTAGATCAGTTTTCCATTTCGCCGGGTTTGGTGGTCAACAGGCGATAGATTTTGGTATTCGTCGGATGATCGTTGACAAAGGGGATCAGGTTGTTGCCCATTTTCAGAATGCCCTGACCGGGTTTCGCCAGCTTCAGATAGTTCTTCTGTGGATCGGACAACCCATACAGTTCCACCACACTGTCGATGTCCTTGGTCTGGCGCAGCATACACACAAATTCGCTGTTGGCCAACATGGCGTATGCCGTATCGTTGGAAAGGCAGTCCTGCACGTTCTGGGTGATGCCCGTTGCATAGGCGTTGTATTTGCGGAACCGCTTCCAGCTGGTATAGAGGAATTGAGAACTCAGCTTATCCCGCAAAAGCAGGTAAATCTCATCAAAGTACACCCATGTTGCCGCTTTGGGGTCGTTGCGCTCATTACTCATCACACAGGTGTTGATGTACTCCAACATGGACAGCATGGCCACCGGCTTGAGCTGGTCGCCCAGGCTCTGGATATTGAAGCAGATCAGGCGATTGCTCATATCCACGTTCGTGGGATGTGCAAACATATTCATGCTGCCGGTTGCGAACAATTCCAGCGCCAGCGCAATCTCATGAGCACGTTCATGGGGTTGCTCCTTGAGGTCGTTATAAAGATCGGTCAGTGTGGGGCACGCAATCTTATAGCCGGATTTAATCAACGGCTTGTAGATATGCTTGAGGCTACGGTCAATCAGGCTCTTGTCGCCGGCTTGAATGTTGTCCTTCCCCATGATCTGTTCACACAGGGACAGCACAAACTCTGCCTTAGCAGTATGGGGCTGAATCTTGGTGGAGGGATCATAGGTGAAGTCCAGCGGATTGAAATAGGTGGTGCTGTCCACTGCAATATCCACCACAATGCCCCCCAGCTCCCGTACCAGCGGGCCATATTCGTTTTCGGGATCTACGATATAGAATTTGGCCTTCAGGAATCGCAGGAAAAGCTCCAGAATTTCCTGCTTGACGAACAGACTCTTGCCGCCGCCTGAAGTTGCAATGACCATGGCGTTTCCGTTGATAAGGACGGTACGCAGGCCGATGATGATGTTGCCGCTGATGGCGTTGACACCATAATAGATACCGCCCGGAACCAGCACTTCCTGCGTGTTGAAAGGAATCAGGGATGCAACGCCCTTGGTGGTCATGGCCCGGAGATTGGCAATGCGGCGCAAGCCATAGGGCATTGCGGTGTTAAAGGCGTTTTCCTGCTGCCAGCGCATCTCGGTAAAACGGCAGTTGTAATTGCCTGCCGCCGTTTTCAGTGCATCGGTTTCCTGACGCAGTTCCTCCAGATCATCGGCAAAGTAAGCCACTGTCAGAAGCGTCAAAAACATCTGCTGGTCATTGTCGGTCATATCCCGCTGCCACTGGTTCAGTGTATTTTCCTCTTCCTGCGTGCGCTGCGGAACATTGGCGGTGAAGTCCAGATTATCCACGCTTTTCCGATTGAACCGGACCTTGTCGGCATCCACCTTCATCCGATAATCCGCCAAGGTTTTGTAGGCGTCCTCGGTTTCAATGGGCACAAAATCCATGGTAAGGATGATATAGGGTACCTGCTGCAAAAGAGTGGTGACCAACTTATCGTCAATGCGCTGCGGGAAATAGGACATGGACATACATTTTGCCACCCGGTTGTCAATGTCGATGTGGTCACGCTTGAACTCAATAACATCGGGCGCAACGAAGTCCCGAAAATCTTCGCCCAGCTTGGTGCAGCGATCCAGATCAAATTCAAAGCGGGATTCTTCTCCCACACGGAAAAAATTGTGGAGAATCCGAAGGCGTTCGGAATTGTCCACGCTCCGTACAGTGCTGCCCAGTTCGGAAAGGATGTTGACCAGATGCCCCTGCACCTGGCGCAGCCGATCCCGTGCATCTTCGACACGGTTTTTCTGTGTGGAAACAATCACATATTTGCTTTGCAGCACATTGCCGACCAGCGAGGCGCAGGCGGCCAACTGGCGGTTCTTCTCGGCCCGCAGATCGTCATGGCCGTCGTTTGCTCGATGGTACAGTACATCCCGCCGGAACACCAGATCGTCCATACGCTGGCTGACAATACACATCTTGATCGTGCAGTCCGAAGGAACACCGGCATAGAGTTTGCCGTACACCTGCTGGATCTCGTCTTTTTTGCCGTCAGACACCATCGCATAGTTGATGTCTGACACGCTCCACATCTGGCTGTACACATTACCGGAACGCCACATTCCATCGTCGTAAATGCGGTCAACCGGGATGCTTTTCTGCACCGATTTCGGTGTGTTTACCCCACCCCAGGTGTTCCGGGTGGAGGCATACTCATTCAGTTTCAAGGCTTTCGCTTCTCCTTTCTCTTCCAAAACTGTCTTTTCTTCTTTTGAGGATGCAGGACCGCTTCAAACCGATTTTCGGCCACCCATACTCTCGGGCCGGAACGAAGGAACTCGGTTACAAAAACGGCTTTCAGAAACTGCCAGATGGTCATCTGGTCGTATTGAAAAAAGCCCGCCATAGCAAAAGGGGCTGCAGCCACGATACAGACCCAACTCACAGTTTCCTGCCCCAGCACCGGCTGCAATCCAAAGTAGACCGCCACGGCGGTACCGATGGCTGCTCCAGACCAAAGGAGTTGCCGCAAGGACAATCCCATAAACACATCTTCCTCATAATGCTGGAATTCCTTATTGATGTTGACTTGCAAAAGCTCACCTCCATAAAGAAGCGCCCAGGCGGATACACCGCCTGAGCGCATAGTCAATTTCATTTACAGACCCATCATTTCATGAACGATGCGGTCAGAACCTTTAATAAGGCCCACAAGAACCAACATATTGAAAACCGTTTCTGCCAGATAACTCCAAACCATTGTGGTGGCTTCGCCGGTGGCCACAACAGGGGTTCCCACAAAGCCTGCATAGATGATGCAGGCCAGTACAATGACCGCGCCTTCCATGCAGACACCCACATAGGTTTTCAGAAACGCCACCCCCACAGATTGGGTGCTGTCTCCGGCAAAGGTTGCCAACGGGATCGGTGCCAGGGCCGTGTACATATACAGGCGGAAAAAGCGCCCGTACACAGTGAGAATCATAATGAAACTCAGTACCGTGATAAACAGGCTGCCCAGGATGGTAACCAGCCAGAGCGGAATACTGGCCAGAAAGCCCACATTCTCAATAGCGGTTTGTACCTCACCGGGCAGTGAAACCATTGCCTGAGAAATGCCGCCCATGCTGGCAGCCATCTCACTGACAATGCCGTTGCACACCTCAAAGACCTTCAGCATGATTTCCATACCGTAGCCTACTGCTGTTTTGGCAGCCACGAAACGGATCAGGTAGTGCAGCGCCGCTTCGGGCCGCTTCAGCTCATGAAAGTTGGCGGTGTTTTTGAACAGGCTCATGGCAAAGAACAGAATCACCAGGGCATAGCCGATTGCCAGCATCGCACCGTGGATGGTCTGTATGATACCCCACACTGCCCCACCTTTGAAGGTAGCGGGGCTGGTGGTAACAAGGCCCCACAGCTCGGTCAACTTTTCGTTCCATGTGGTAAAGGCATTGTTCAGGTTTTCGACGATCCAGTTCTGGTCCAAGGATAATCACCTCCTTCGGTCCCGCATGGATCAGGCAAGAATCAGGTCGAGAATATCCTTGGCAAAGTAGATCACGATGCCGCCGAAAAAGGTCATGAACCCCTGTGCCCGCTGTCCGGCGTCGTGGCTCTTGAGGGCCAGACCGATCTGAACCAGCCCGAAGCCCAGCAGAATGGCACCGATTGCCTTGATGGCGCTGAACACAAAGTCCGAGAGATTGTTGATGGTGGTCAAAGGATCACTGGCTGCAAAGGCCGGGGTCGCCATCACGAAACAAAAGGCCGCCGACACGGCCACGGTCAGATAAGTACGTTTGATTTTTTCCGCACGGGTGCGGGCCAGACGAGTTTCATTATGCTGCATAATCGAGTTCCTCCAAATCAATGAGTTCATATTTGTCGAGTGTTTCTTCCGGAATCTTGTCCGGCTCAATGGTTTCCAGTTCCTCCGGGGAAATAGAAACGGCAACTTGCATATAGTCATACGGCATCACATAGGGAGCCGCACCACCGTCGGTGGTCATCTTGATGTTGGGATGTTTCAACAGGTCATACTTCTTGTCCACAACCGGATCTTCCGAACGGAACAGCAGCAAGGCATCGTCGTTGCTCATGCGGCGGATCTCATCCGGGGTAGCCAAATCACGGGCGGCTTTCTGCTGGGATTCGCTGGAGGAACCGTGGTTTCCCCGACCAATGCTGTGAGATACCGTCCGTTCCGTTTCTTTGCCCAGAATTTTGGACAGGTATTCAAAAGTCCCGTATTCATTGCCGCCGAGGTACAGCAGGGAATCGCAGTTGCCCACAATGCCCTCCCAATCGTCCTTGAACAGACTTTTCAACTGCGCGATGCTCTGCAGGATGATGTCGCAGCTGATATTGCGGCTGCGGCACACCGAAAGGATTTTTTTGAAATCTTTGGGGAGCGCCACATTGGCGAACTCGTCCATCATCAGACGCACATGAACCGGCAAGGCTCCTTTGTAGGCCGGATTGGAATCCGCCAGCCGGAACAGCTGGTCAAAAATCTGGGTGTAGAGCATGGTAATGAGGAAGTTGTAGGTTTCGTCATTATCCGGGATGACACAGAAGATCACCCGCTTTTGCAGGCCCAGCTCCGGCAGGAAGGTCTCGTCTCGTCCGGTCATATACGCAAACCGCTCCGAGTTGAACATATACAGGTTCGCAGCAGCCGAGATCAACACAGACTGCAACGTCTTTGTACTGCCAAGCTGAAAGCTCTTATATTGCAATACTGCCGGATGTTCAGGGTCCTTATCCTCCAATTCATTGAAAAGCATGGCCAGCGGAGCGGGATAACTCTCATCCTCTGACACCTGCCCGTTGATAATCATGTACATAACCGTTGAAAGGTTTTGTTCCTCCGCGGGGGCTTCATACAGCAGGTACAGAATGATGGCCGAAATCAGCATCATACTGGAATCATCCCAGAATTTATCGGCGCTGCCTACGGCATCCTTGGGTTTTGTGTTGTGGACAATGGCATGGGCCAGCTTGATGGCGTCCTCATCTGTTTCAAGATACACCAATGGATTATAGTGTCCTTTGAAATGCACAAGGTCGATCACAGTAACGGCAACACCCTGGGCCTCAAACATTCCGCCCAAATCCCGCAGGATTTCCCCTTTGGGGTCAAGCACAATATAGGAGCAGATGCTCTGCATCAAATTGGGTTTCACATAAAACCTGGTTTTGCCTGCGCCGGACCCGCCAATGACCATGACATTCAGGTTGTGACGATGCTTGTGGGAGTCCATCCCCATTCTTACATTTTGGGTGAACAGATAATTGCTGCGTAGCTGGCGTCGATCCTGATACTTGCGGTTCAGGCTTTTTGCATTGCCCCAACGCGCCGTGCCATATTCGGCACCAGGGCGAAGGTCTGCCTGCTCCGTGAGATAGTAGATAACGCACATCGGATACAGGATACTGACGATCAACACCAGTTTTGGCGCATTTTCCGTCCAGTGTACTGAAAATGGAGCACTGGCAAGGCCACTGAGAATTTCCAGCATCTGAGCCAGATTCCCGGCTTCACTTCGTGCCTGTGCCAGTGCAACGGCCAACCACAGCACGGGGATAAAAAGAATAACCCACAGAAGGTAATCTGTGGGTTTTCTGCCTCGGGGATTCATAGGGCATCATCCGCGCTCAGGCTGGTAGCGGGTATCCCGTGCGTGATATTGCAGCTTGGGCAGGTTCCGCTCGATTTGGTCGCCCATCGTCCGGGCAAAATCGCGGGCGTTGTCAAAATGCTCCCGCACATTCTTTTGAGAGAGAATGTGTCTGCACTGTTCCATCCGCGTATCGCTGGCAGCAGGCGCAGGAATGCCAAGGCGACCGCAGACCTCCAGTGCCACCGCATCAGACAGAAAGCGCGCTTCTGCCGCATGGGTGTCCGGCGCATCCAGGGCCAGGCAGGATTGTACCAGTACGGCAGGCAGCTCCTGCAGCAGCTGGAGGTCGGTAGCTTCCCGGCTTACCACGATCTTTTTCTCATCGGGAAGATACTCGGTGACACCGGTCGCCGGTTCTCCGATCTCCACCGGGACACGGGCCATCTCAACGATACTCAGTACAGCGATACTCTGCTGCTTGGGGTCGTCCTGGATGGTCCGCTGCGGGCAGGGGGTATCGCCGTTTGTCTGGGAAACATCGAACACCGTTTCGGGCGTCAGGTAGTACCCCTTACCATTGCCCTTACGGGACAGCACCGTGATCCCCTTTGCCCCTTTATTCACGCTGCGCCCGTTCTGGTTCCATATCCGCATAGGGTTGATCGCACGGGCCAGCGGGATCTGCTGCAGGACCAGTGCGGCGTTGCCGGAGGACAGCCGAGACCCCAACCGGCCACGACCGTACAGGTAAACCGAAAGGGCCTTCCCGCTGCCGCAGAAACTTTCCATCGCGGCAAGCTGTTTCTGGCCCAGGGCTTCACGCTCTGCCTGCTTTTTGGCCTTCCATTCTTCCAAAGGAATACGCTCGTTCATGTTCATGCTTCATCTCTCCTTATCTTGTTCTTTCTGCGCCTTTTCCAGTGCGGCCCGCTTACCGATTTCGAGGGCTTGTGCCCTGAAATTGCGAATGGCGAGCCGTACAGAGGGTTTATCCATCGTAGTAGCCCTCTGATTTGTTTTTTCTGAACCAGCCCGCTGAATCGGAGAGGCGCTGACGGACCGATAGCGGGTCTGGTCTTTTTTTCTCTCAAACTTTTTCTCTTTCGGGATCGCATAACCCATGCGCTCAAAGACACGGTTCAGTTTGGAAACATCCTCTGCGCGAACCAGGATGTCTACCAGTTCGCCCTCACCGTTCTTTTCCTTGATTGCCGTAAAAAGAATCCCATACTGCTTTGCCTGCTGGTTGAACTCTCGCAGATCGGATATTTTCAGGGGAAAGACCTGCAATTCTTTCCCATCCTTCAAAAGCCGGTCCAGGTTGGTTTTCCCCCGCAGTTTGGGATTTTCTTTGGCCAGTGCGATGGCGATAGCCGCCAGATTCTTGGCCCCCAGCGCACTGAGCTTGACGGAACTCTCCACGATTTCGATGCCGTCACGGACCATCTGGTCCGCTGCATCACCGCCTGTACTCATGGTGATCTCTCTCCCTTCTGTTCTTGTGTTGTGTCTTTTGCTGTTCGGCCTCCAGTTCCGCCAAACGGATAGCCTCGACCTGCTGGCGCAGGTGTTCCGCATCCTGCTCGATGGTATCACAGTAACGCAGTACTTTTCGCAGCCCTCGCAGCTCTTCCGTCAGGGCTTGGATCTGCTTACTGAGATCGGCTTTGTTCAAACCGTTGGCGGTGTTGGAACGCAGCTTGTACAGCGCCTGCCGTCTGGCAGCCAACCCGTCCATTTTGGTGGTGACCTCCTGGCGTTTTTGGTGGAGATCATCCGTAGTTTGGATGCGGTTTTGCCAAAGGAACTGCGCCTGCTGCTTATACCGTTCAAAGGTGCGAAAATCCTCCCATAGCAGAAAATGAGTTTTGCGGGAAGATGTGCGGCGCTTCTGCACTTTGCCGAACAGATACAGATAGTGGTAATACAGGGCCATAAAGCCTGTGATTTTTTTGTGTCCCTGCCGGTTGTAAGTGCCATGCAGACGCACATGCTTATGAACCGGAGGCACGCTGACCTCTCTGCGAAGCGGCGCATGCCCCTGTGGCCGTTCCAGTTTTGCCCGCAGTTCCTGTTCGCTGTATCCCGGACCCAGTGACCTGAAGCGGATGGCTCTCTGAGAGCCTTTGGGACGTAATTTTGCATACTTGATGTTTCGCCCGTAGGCAACTTCATATCCCATCTGGTTCAGGGTTAGCACAAAGGTAGACCAGTTGACGGCACGCTCCAGAGCTCGATCCACATCTGCCTTAATGGTTCCACGAACCGTAGGTCGTCCGGCTTTTTCTGCCGCCCATTCGGCATAGTTTTTTCCGTGCCCTTTTGGGTCGATGATCTTCAGCTGGTTTTCCCGGCACAAGTCATCGGAGATCTGCCGGATGCCCCGGTAGTAATCCCGGAACTGATTGCGAAACATTTTGCCATCTACAAATGCAACAGAATTGAATACGATATGATTATGCAAATGGGATTTATCCAGGTGCGTGCTGACCGTCACTTCGTATCGTTCAGCCAAAAGCCGTCTGGCAAATTCACATCCGATTTCATGTGCCTGCTGCGGAGTTATCTCTCCGGGTTTGAACGACTGAATCACATGATAGGCCAGCACATGGCCCTCCCCATCTTTGCCCCATCGTTTCCGGGTGGCGTTCATCGTGTCGCAGGCATTGGCCGGATCACAGTTGAATCCCGTCACATACAGTTGGTGTTCGGTCTTGTCCTGGTTTTGGGTGTAGTCCAAAAGGCGGGACAGATCTTCCTCTGAAAACCGCTCTGTCTTGACGGGGTTGGAGGTGTAGTCCAGACAACGGGCCAAGTGGTTTTTGACGGCTTTGATTTTCGTGTATCCCATCAGACACGCTCCTCCACCAGCCGCCAGACCTGACGCATCAGTGCTGCCGCCTGCTGCGCCTGGGCATAAGAAAGAGTACCCGACGAGTTTGCCGTGTGAGCGATCTGGTTGATATTGTTGCCGATGGACGCCAGCTCCCGTGCCAGTTCCTTATAACTGTCGGGAGGTCGGGGACGTACCTGACAGCCTTCCAGCAAGGTTCGCAGAAAGGCTTCCCGGCTCAATCCCGCGGCGGCTGCTTTGGCAACCAGTGATTCATATTCCGCAGGTGTAAGCCGAAAAGTCACTTTGATCTGTCTTTTCAGCATGGATTGGTTTTCCTCCTTGGATTAGATAAAAAGCGCCGGATGCGCTTTGCGGGGTTTTAGGGGCGGCCCCCTAACAAGTGGCATTTTGCGGGCGGATGCCAGCATAATGCCGTGCTTGCTCGTAGTGTGCATGCACACTCCTCCTTCCTGGCTGAAAATCATGCCCACGGCATCTCCCATCCGTTCCTCATGGCCCGCCGCTCCACTTTGCGGCCCACGCTGTAGGCGTTTGCCTGGTTGCGCAGGTCTGCTTCGATGGCACGAACCTTGATGTTGTGTTTCATGGCCAAGCTGAAAAAGCGAAGCAGCTGCCGCTCAGAATGGCCTAACGAACCCATGCGGGTAATGTAGATGCAGTTGAAATCTCCCTGTTTCATACGATGGAGCAGTTCCCGGTAACCCGGACGGTTCCATCCGCTTTTTGTGTCCGTGCTGACACCGACAACCGTTGCGCCGGACAATCTGGCACGCAGGCCGAGGAACTCAGCCTGCTCTTTGGTGGCCGTGTAAGACCCCGGACAGCGGGCATAGACCCAAACACGGGGCGGGACATTTTCATTAACTTTTTCCATGAGGTGCCTCCTATAAAATGAGGGAGGCCCCCTTGTCGAGGGCCTCCCGTACTGTGTTTGCAGGAACGGCTTACAGCCGGTCCAGCGTTTCTTCCAATTCATGATAGTTTTCAACGGGATAAGATTTCCCCGTGAGATAAAACAGCGTGCGCTGCCATTCCAGAAGTGAATAGTCGGACGGATGCGCCAGTGCTTTGAGCTGGCGCAGCGCTTCCTCCCGCAGATACTCTGTCAGGCGCAGATCGGAGATAAAGACCCCCATGCTGTCAGCAAGGCGATCCAAAAGGCAGTTAGCCATTGTGGTCCTCCTCTTGTTCATCTTCCAAGGGTTCGATCTCCGGTTTTGCAGGAAGGCTGTGACGGCGACGCTTGTGCATCAAAAATCCAAATGTAATCCCTGCTGCCGCCGCAATTCCTGCCAGCAAACCAATCGGGGCATTATCACCCGTTTGGGGCAGACTGGTGACCGGTTTGGGCGTGGGAGCCGGGGTTTCAACCGGCTGTTCCGGTTTCGGTGTCGGCGCCGGGTTTTCCGGGGTAGGAGGCGTTTCGGGGCTGGGTGCATCCCGCATAACCACCATGCCGTCCTCCATCAACGTCCAATGATCGAAGATCAGCCAATCCTTACCGGTGCAAACATACACATCCGCTTCGTTGAGCAGATCGCCGTTTTCATCCTTGCGCTGTACCAGCTTGAACCGGATGCTTTCTGCCACTTCATACCCGTTGGGCGCAGCTGTTTCGACCAGCGTGTAGATCTTATCAAACTGCAATCCACGAATTTCGGTGGGCGTATCACCGCTGACCCATTGGCGGACCACGTTGCCATCCTTGTCCTGAATGGTAAGGGTTGCACCCGGCAACTCTTCATCTCCGGTCAGCTTCCGTTTGCTGACGAAGAAGGAAGTGGCGTCATTCTCAAAGGTGTTCTCCATCTCGATTACAGGTGTTTCAGCATCCTGATAGACGAACTCGAAAATCTGATCGGGAGCGTCGATGTAATACCCCTGGGGCGGGCGCAGCTCCACGATACGGTATTTGCCGCTGTTGGCGGTAGTGTTTTCGGGGATACGAACACTTTCCATACCATAGAACTCACCACGCATGGGGAAATCGCAGGTGAAAGTGGTATGGCCGTTTTCATCAGTGGGAGCAGAGGTTGCAATGAGATCACCGGCCCGGAACAAGAGGTCACCGGTTGCGGTGTAGATGTCGTCCACCGTAATGAGGTTATAGACGGCACCGGCAACCAAAGCACCGGTTTTGATGTCCCGCTTATAAATGTCCAGCTGGGGCTTCACACGTTCATTGTGGAACTTCAGGACCTGGGCTTCGATCTGTGCATCGCTCGCATCCTTCACGTTGACGATTTCATAGTTCTCAGTTTCCGATGCGGAACCATCGCCGGGATTACTGGTGACGGTCTTTGCCAGAACCACATCATTGGTCTGCTTATCCCAGACAAAGGTCACATCGTAACTCTGCTTGGTACCGACAAATCCATAGGGAGCGGTCGTTTCTTCCACATGATAGGACCCCAGCGGCAGAGTGACGATCACCTCACCTACCGTGCCATCGTGGATGACCGAGAGGAAATCATAGGTGGCATTGGTGCGGCCAGGGGCAAATGTAACGATGTCGCTGGTGCCGTCGCTGGTGCGAACAACCGCCACTACATCACCCTTGGCGTACCAGAGAGTTCTGTTCCCGTTGGCATCCGTCTGGTGGTCCTGGGTGTAGATGTTTTCCGCTGCGGTAATGGTGTACTCGGCATACGGGATGGGCCGTTCCTCATACACAAAGTGGCCGGGGCGGGCTTCGCCGGAGAATTCCGGGTCAAAGGTTCCGCCCTCATCCTCCTGCCAGCCGGTCAGGACTTCGCCGGTCTTGCGGATTTTCAGAACACCCAGTGTTTCGTTATTCTGGTAGTCCTCATCGATCACCAGAATGTCCTGACTGTCCTCGCTGTCATCCCCGTTGGCCTTATACACACGGTCGGTAGTAACAGAGAAGTCCACATAGAAACTGCCGTCCTCAAAATTGCCGGTATCGTCAATCTGCAGGTGGCCGTCCTCATACACTGCGGAGGCTGCCCACTCATTGTAGAAACCATTGGGGCCGTTTACCTCTACCAGACGGTAGTGGCCCAGCGGCAGCTTTTCGGGCAACACCAGCATACCGGTGTCATCGGTGTAGAAGGTATCTACATCCTTGGGCAGCAGCGGGTTGGTAGTATCGGTCATGGTGACCAGCTTGGCGTTGCCGTTCTCATCGTAGATGTGGTTGCCCTGCTCATCCATCCAATAAATCTGGAACGCGGTATCCTTGAGCAGAACTGCCTTGCCGCTCTCCTCGTCGATCTTGGTGACCCGCAGATACACTTCGATTTCCTCATCCAGCACCGTATACTTCTGGTAGCTGTCGGACGGGATCTGCACGGCATCCTTGGGATTGGCCATGGCGGACTGGGGATTGGATTCGTCCGTGGGGTCAATGGTCACGATAAAGGGTTCTGCCTGGAACACATCCTTGGGCGTGGTAGTTTCTACAACGAGGTACTGCCCATAGGGCAGGCCCTGCACCCGGATGGTTCCGGTATCATTGGAGAAAATCTCTGCCAACTGATATTCGTTGGGGCGGCCCGTCGCAACCCAGCCGTCACCGCTGCCGTTCTTGAAGTCACCGGCGGCAGTGAGAGTGTCATTGTACTCAGCAATCTGGTCAGCGTCGACCTCATAGGTTTTGGCAATGGCCTGAGCCTCACCGCTGAAATCGTACTTGGGATGGCTTTCATCATATTCCGGGTTGATATAGGCATCCAGAATAGATTTGATCAGGTATTTGCCGCTGCGGCTCTGGGCAAACTGGTCCTCCTTGGACAGGTCGGAAATCAAGTAGAAGGTAAAACCGGCCCCCTCCAGGTCGATACCATCCGAACTGCCGGTGCTGGAAACGTGCTTGGAAAGTTCTACGTTGCCTTTCATCACTTGATCCTGAGATTCTGCCAGTTCGTTCTCTCTGTGGATGTGGTAATTGGCGCTGTAAGCGGTGGTGTCCAGCTGCTCGCCCTCGGCCTGCCTGTTATCCTCGAAGGCGGTCTTTTCGATGTACCAGCCTTCGTCGGCGTAGCTCGGCGTAATGTAGTAGTTGTGCTCGTCACAGAGATAGCCCGTGGCATAGCTTTCGTAGTAGCCGTCATAAGTCTTGGTGCCGTCCAGTGCCTTGCTCTGGCCGATGTACGACCACTGGTGTTTATACACATAGTCGGTGTACTGACCTGCACTGTTGGTGGCCAGCTGAGAAGTAGTACCGGTCGGCTCCTTGGTTTTGGAATCCACATCGGGGTAGGTACCAGACAGCTTGTATGCATCGTCCTCCACGGGGATAACCACACCGGTGCCGCGCTCTACAATGTAGTATTTGCCCAGATACAGGTTGCTGAAGGTCAGCCATCCGTCCTTGATAACCGCACTGGCTACCAGATGGTCTTTGGCCAGCACCGGCAGGTAGTCATCCACCCACTGGCCGGAGTTGTCCCGGATGGTGGTATGCCAAATAGGGGTGCCGTCTGCATAGGTGATCTTGCTGTAGTCCACTGTGCCAGTGACACCGTCCGGGTGCTGAATATCTTCTGCGGCATACAGGTCATACACTGCACCATCCAGTCGGGCATCGGCATGGGCCTGACCGCTGGCCATGGCATCGCCATCGGTATCACGGCCACCGACATAGCGCACGGCATCCAGATCGACCTTGCTGATGGAAATTTCACCCAACGCACGATCATTCTGCATGACACCGCTTACCGGAGTCATGGTGTAAGAATCCTCGTTTGCTGCGGTTCGGGAATTGTCAGTGTCGTAGACACGGCCTGCATCCTGGTACTTGATCTCCGCTGCGGGTTCATCGCTGGCCTTGTAGATGGTCACGGTGGTCTCCACACCGCCCGAAGTCAGCAGCTTGGTCCCTCCCGTGTAGCTGGTGGCAATATCAGCACTGTAATGGGTGTTGTCCAGCGTGATCACGCTGCCGTCGTTGGCTTTTGTGATTTCGATGTAATAACCCCGCTTGCCCAGGGGTGTACCTGCGGTGCCGGGATGTTCCACATCCGTCCAATCGCCGTAGTAACCGGAAGGTGCACGAGTTTCGACGATGATGAACTTGCCCTCATTGCGCTGGGTGTAGTACATCTTCCGGCTGGTATCATATTCGGTTCCATAGTCAGTACCGTTGGCCACCGAGTAGGTACCATCCTCATTGCGCACGACAGTGTATTGATTGTAGCCGCCGAACGGAATGTACTGCTGGGTGACGGTGTCCCACTCGTAGACCTCATACAGTGCGTCCCCGGCGATCTGCTCGCCGGTCTCGCTGTCCACCTTTTTCAGATTGACCTGTAGACTCCACTCGTCATTCTTCATAACGTAATCGTTGGAACTGTCGGCAGGCACGGTAATGGTCTGGTGGCTGCCAAGACTGCCATTGAATTCCTCGAAGCCATACGGAATCTCCACTTCATCGTAAGAGAAGCGGATGGTTGCCAGTTCAGCACGGGCGGCTGCAATGGCTGCATCCACCATTCCCTGAGCCTCGTTCTTCAGCTGCGAAATGGCGGCGTTTTTGGCTGCTTCTGCCGCCGCATCCGCTTCGGCCTGGCTGCTGAAAGGGCCTTCCTGACCGCTGAGTGTTGTGGTGCTGGTCTTGCTGACCTCATAATGCACTGTCCAGCTGACCGTGCCGTCACCGCCATTGTTCTGGTAGTTGTCATCGTTGGTATGGCCGGAAGTGGTAATGGTCTGCGCACCGGCGGGACTCATTTGCCAGCTGCCGCCATCGATGCTGCCGCTGGTCTTGGAAGGCTTGACGGTGATTTTGGCACCATCCACCTTTTCGCCGGTCTCCAGCTGCTGTTTGTCTGCATTGACCGTGAAGGTCAGGTCAAAACTGCCGCTGGCGCTCTGAGCCGGAGCGGTCCAGTTGGCGGAGTAATACTCGGCATCGGGGATGTCGGGAATATCGGTACCGCCTTCCTCATCGGTAATTTCAGGACCGATCAAAGCAATAATCTGCCATGCATATCCGGCAGGAGGGCTATAAATGTAGGTGTAATAGCCCTTGCCAGAGGCAAACGTACTAACTCCATTATCTGCCCCCAAAAGCTGTGCAGCCGCAGACAGATAGGCTTTGGCCGCAGCACTGTCAGGATAATTCTTGATGATCCACAACTGGGTATCATCGTAATACTGATATGCTGCTTTCAGCATATCGTTTTCGGTGGCAGAATAGGTGGCTACGGTATCGGCAGCAAAATCGCTGCTCCCGTAATCGGTGGGATCATGTTTTTCAGTCAGTAGTCCCAGCGAAAGCTGGCCAAGTCCGCCCCAAATATTAATCTGATTCAGATAGTGTGCGCCGGGGGTGTATTGTCCTGGCTCCAGCTTGGAAACATAGCTGAAAGAGTATGTGGGGCAACCGTTGGGCTGGCCACTGAGGCCGTGACTGCAACAGTACGCCTCCATGCCGTTAAACCAGATCAGCCAGGTGCCACCTTCGTAGGCAATCGACGTGATTTTACCGGTGGTCCACGGCGGTGTAGGCGTTGCGGCATAGGTGGTGATTCCATTGGACTGAATACTTGCTTTGTTCGCCGTGCTTTCGCCCAATTTTACCTGTAAAGGTTTGTGCAGCTTGCTGCCGTCCGGCGCAGTATAAGAAAACTCTGCAACGAAATCATCTTCGGCTTTCACATAAAGGCCGGTGGCAGCCGCAGAGGTTTCCACATAGGTGCCCGAAAGGATCTGGCTGGTTTCGTCGGCATCTGCTTCCGTGCCGTCATAATCGAGCACAGTCACATTATCCGGCAGAATCACTTGAGAAGTGCTGTTGTTGGCGGGGTATTCCACCTCTACCATGATCGGCACCACGGCATAGGATTCACCTTCCTGACGAGGTACCACAATGGTCATGGCATCGGAGTTGAGCGCCTGAGCATCCAGCCTGCCCTGATTGTCCGCCGAGAGCAGTTCGTTCCCCCAATACCCGATACCAATTTTGGTATCGCCGGTGGCGATGGGCAAGCCATAGCTGCCCATGTAGCTGCCGGTCGGGGCATCGGGCAGCTCACCATACAATACGGTGGCAATTTCGTCCTGGTCCGGAGGGGTCCCGCCGCCCTCTTCGGGAGCAGTGGGATTTTCCATCGTAAGCTGCATGGTGACGAACAAAGCGGCCAGTGCGCTGTAAGCGTTCTGTACCGTTTCCTGTGCCCGCTCCTCATCGGTCAGCGAGTTATACAGATCTTCGGCTGCATACACCGGGGCGGCAGCTTCATCCGATGCCGCCGTTGCAGTTTCCAGCGCAGCCGTCAGATCAGGATTGTCTTTTTCAGCCTGCCATGCTTGACTGGCCAAGGCCCAGGTGTTCACGACGCTCAGAATGCTGTCCCGGTCCAAAGCATTGACAGAATCCACGAATTTCTGAGCAGCTTCGCTGAGCGATGTGTCACCTTCGGATGTTTCATCCTCAACTACGTTGCTCTCAGGGTCCGACGTTTCCGGCGTTGCTTCGTTCTCGGATGCAGAAGCCGACACGTCACTTTCCGCTGCGGAAGTCGTTTCAGTAGGGGTATTCTCTGCGAAGGCGGGCAAAGGCGGCAGCCAGGACAAGCTCATCAGAGCCGCCAAAAGGAATGCTGCCAGCCGCTGCCTTACGGTATGTCGTTTCATATAAAACCTCCTGAAAGAAAAAAGCGCCTACGTAAGCAGACGCCTTAGAACCTATGGTGATTATCGGATTTGTTCAAGCAAATTAATTCAAAATTTAATTGTAATTTGCTATTAGTTGCGTTATACTAAAAATAGAAAGGGGGCCTAGCGTATGGCTATTGATATTCGACCTGCTTCGGCGCTTCGCACGGAATACAACGAATTGGCTGCTCGATCCCGTACCACCGGTCAACCCATCTATATCACCCGCAACGGCGAAGGCGATACTGTCCTGATGGACTTGAACGCCTTTACTCGGCGGGAAGAAGAACTGGACCGACGGGAAGCCGTTCTGGAACATCGCGCAATGATACTGGAGGCGGAGATGGGCCGTTTGGCCGGTAAGCCGACCTATACACCCGATCAAGTACGCGCCAAAATCCAGCAGCATTTAGGCGAGAGGCAGAGGCAGAAAAATGGCTGAGTTTTCCGTTATTTATACTGAAGAAGCCTTACAGGATATGTTGAACATATCCGATTACCACTTTGAGAAAGTGGGTGAGGCTTCTGCGCTCCGTGCCGTTGCTGAATTACAAGACCACATCGAAAAGCTATCCCTGTTTCCGCGCATGGGAGAGGAACACCCCGACACCTACTTGAATGCCCTGGGATTCCGAAAGTTGGTTCATGACAACCACATTGTGATTTACCGGATTGACCAATCCCAGGTTGTCATCGAGCGTATTGTCTGGGCGTCCAGCAATTACCCTGAGCTTTTTCGGTAAAGCGAACCGATAAAAAGTCGATCAGAATGAGAAAGCACCTGCTGAATGTCGCTGAAATGCGGCACAAGGCAGGTGCTTTTCTTCTCGATATTCTTTCAGCTGAAGGTGACCACCCAATAGGTATACCGGCCCTGGTCTGTATCACAGAACCAACAGCCAACCCCCATACTGGTAAAGCTGGCGTTCATAATGTTGGCATAGTGGGTGGGACTATTCTGCCAGGCTGTGCAGACAGCAGAAGCAGATTCCAGCGGACCGCTGGCGCAGATCTCACTGGTGGTGGTCATGCCGCTGTGGTCAAAGGGACCACCGGCCACAAAGCTCTCACACCGCGCATCTGCCGCAGCACTCAGGCTGCTGTCCATGGACAGATCGGGCAGGCCACCGGCTTCCCGCATAGCATTGATGTTGTCCTGTACGGCCCAGTAGGCGGCGTCGCTGCTGTCAATGCCCCACCACTCCTGAGTTCCTGCCGCCAAATCAAAAGGTAATGCGCCGTAGCTCATCTCCGCTGTAGAGGTTGCCGCTTCTTCGACAACGATTTTCGAATTGGCTGCTTCAACCTGGTCGGCTTCGGGCAATTCGGTGGGAGCAGGGGAAGGCGTTGCCGATGCCGTCATCTCTTTCTTTTCCCCCGCGTCGGTTGTCGTGGTGTCAACCACGGAAGATTCAGGCATCGTGGGAGCCTCCGATGCCGCGGTGTCGGGGGTGGCCGCGACTGCCGACTCAGGCGTTGCTGTCACCGTAGGTTCGGTACGGGTAGTGGTACACCCTGTCAGCATGATCAGGGACAGCATAAGTACAAGTGCTTTTTTCATGGGTTCCTCCTTTATTCATACTGGAATTTTTGAAATGCGTCTCTCGTTTCCCGTTCCAGCTGTACGCCTGCTGAGAAAGCGAGTTTGAATTGCTCGGCGGCCTCCAGACTGACCAGAACATTTTTACTGGTCAGCACAGCGTCCAGCTGTTCCTTCTGTTCCGCCGTCAGACCCTGCTTGAGTGTATTCACCGCTTCCTTAAAGCGGGAAAGCGCCTCTTTGTACTCATCAGTTCTGGGCGGTGCCATTTCTGCCAGCGAAAATTCATAGATTGCATCCAGAATCATGGTTGATTTTCTCTCCTCCTGTGGCCCCATCTGGGGGGGCCTCGAATTGTTTTGCGTATATGTATCATATAATCTACCTCTCTACACCGCAACGCTGACGAACCGAACGCACGGATACTTGACTTTCCTCATCGGGGACGGCATCCACAACACGGTCCTTCTCGTCCATCTTCAAAAGTGCATCGAGTTCTGCCAAACGCCTGCTCTTTTCAGCCAGTTCTTGCTCCTGCTGAAACGGCTGCTGCAATTCATCTTTTGCGTTTTGCAGCTGCTTTTCCAACTGCTCCAATTTGTTAGTGGCTTCGTCACGGCGCTTCGTGATACCGGCGGCAGCGTTGGTAATACGGGTGATATTACCCGATGTGTCGGCTCCGAGGGGCACGTCATAAACTCCAGCCCCCACAAGCTGGGCATGAAATTCCTGCCCCAACGGCAGGAAGATGGCCTGCACGGTCAATCCTTTATAGCTGCCGATGGGTACCGGCTTTTCACTGGACATGGCTGCGCCTATCAGGCCCAATAGGGCACGTCCGGCATCTTCACGTTTGTCATAGGTCGTATCCATCAGACAGATGCTGAAGGCATCCTTGCCCTCACTGTCCAGATGCGTATTTTGTTCAACAGTATTTGCATCAGCTGAACAGTTTGCAATCACCCCTTTTGTTTTCTGAATTTCGGTAGGAAACTTGATGGCTACATCATCTTCCAGACGGTAGTGCTGGCTGGTGTACTGTGCTTTCAGCGTGCGCAGCCGTGTCACCTGAATGTCCAGATCCATCTTTTCCTTAATGGCCGGATTCCCAGCGGCCAGGGCCTTGACCTCCGCATAGGACAGCGCTGCCTCGTCCATGTCATCACAGGACCGGGCCGGGCTCTTGCTGGTCATCACCTGACCGATGAACCGCTGCTTGTTCTCGATCAGCTGCCAGGAATAGGCATCGAAAGTGGCTTCCGTAACATAGCGGTAGATTGCCACTTCCTTGTTCTCATTGCCCTGGCGCACCATGCGGCCTTCCCGCTGTTCGATGTCGGAAGGCCGCCACGGTACATCCAGATGATGCAGAGCGATCAGTTTTCGCTGCACATTGGTGCCAGCCCCCATCTTGGCAGTGCTGCCCATGAGGACCCGCACCGTACCGCTGCGCACCTTGGCGAAAAGATCAGCCTTGCGGGCCTCGGTGTTGGCATCATGAATAAACTGAATTTCTTCCTTGGGGATACCGCGTGTCACCAACTTATCCCTAATATCATCGTACACATTGAAAACGCCCGCTTTAGGCGTGGATAGATCGCAGAAAATCAGTTGGGTGGAGCGATTGGCTTTCGTCCTTTCCCAAATTTCAAAGACCCTGTCCACACAGGCATTTACTTTGCTGTTGGGATCATCAGGCAGGTCCGGGTCAATTAAGCGTTGATCCAGGGCCAACTTTCTGCCGTCGTTCGTGATTTTTAACATATTATCTTCTTTGGGGTCTACCGAACCATTGCGCACAATGTCCGCTCGTTTTCCCAGGTCTGCCACCATTACTCGTTGGATGCTGCTGGGCTGCAGCTGTACATTGATGGGCTTTCCGCCCTCCAGCTCCGGCACCGGAAGTTTGAGCATATCCGCCGTCTGAATGTCGGCGCACTCCTTGAACATGGCCATAAGCTCCGGTAAATTGTAGAACTTGGCAAAGCGGGTCTTGACCCGATACCCGGTGCCTTCGGGGGCCAGTTCAATGGCTGTCACGGTCTCGCCAAAGGTCGAAGCCCAGGCATCAAAGTTTGCCAGCCCGTTGACCTCCAAAGTGTGCCGCTGCAGATACCGCTGCATGGTGTACAGCTCTGTCATGCTGTTGGACAACGGTGTGCCGGTGGCAAAAGTCACGCCTCGCCCGCCGGTGATTTCATCCAGATACATGGTTTTCATCAGCAGGTCGCTGGCCCGCTGGCTCTCGGTCTGGCTGATGCCCGCCACATTCCTCATCTTGGAAACGCACATGAGGTTTTTGAACATATGGGCTTCATCCACCATGAGAGAATCCACACCCAGTTCCTCGAAGGTGACAACATCGTCCTTTCGTTCGGTATTATTGAGTTTTTCCAGCCGCTTTTCCAGCTGTTTCCGGGTCCGCTCCATCTGTTTGACGGTGAAGTTTTCGGCGTGTTCCCGCTTGAGCATTGCTGTCTGTTCTATCACCTCGTCAATCTGCTTTTGAAGATAGAGCGCCTGCCGTTCATTGGACAGCGGGATTCTCTCAAACTGGCTGTGGCCGATCACAATGATGTCGTAATTGCCGGTGGCAATGCGACCACAGAATCGTTTACGGTTGGCCTTTTCAAAATCGGTGCGCTTGGCCACCAAGATATTGGCATTGGGATACAGTTGCAGCGCTTCGGATGCCATTTGCTCTGTAAGGTGATTGGGCACGCAGATCAGTGTTTTGCTGCAAAGGCCGAGGCGTTTCTTTTCCATGGCTGCTGCCACCATCTCATACGTCTTGCCTGCACCTACCACATGAGCAAGCAAGGTGTTGTGACCATACAGGATATGAGCGATGGCGTTGCGCTGGTGCGGGCGCAGCGTGATTTCGGGATTCATACCATGAAACTGAATGTGGCTCCCGTCATACTCCCGGGGACGAGTAGAATTGAATCTCTCATTGTAGAGTTTCACCAGAGCAAGTCGGCGATTCTGGTCTTTCCAAATCCACTCCTTGAAAGCATCCTCGATTTGCTGCTGTTTTCCCTGGGCTGCCTGGGTCTCCTGCGGATTCAGCACACGGCGTTCCGAACCATCCGCCTCCCGAACCGTATCAAAAATCCGAATGGCACGCAAATTCAGAGATTCCTCCAGAATATGGTAGAAGTTTGCCCGGTTTGTGCCGTAGGTGACGCTTGCTTTGATATTTCCGCCGGTAATGCTTTTGCCCGATATGTTCCAAAGCCCCGTGTAAGGTGCGTAGTGTACCTCTACCATTCGGCGAGAAACCATCGGGGCATCCACCAGTTCATCGGCAAACTGTTTGATAATGGCTTGATCAAGCCAGGTGGCCCCCAGGCGCACCGAAATTTCGCTTGCATCCAGATCTTTAGGCTGTACCTGCTGCAACGCATCCACATGGACCCGGAAGCGGGAATCCTTGGCTGTGGCAAGGCGGGCGATCTCCAGTTTCTTCCGAACATTGCCGGAGAGGTATTCGTCTGCCGTCCGATACACCGGGCCGCCATCGGGGCTCTTTTCCAGCGGGTCCTCAAAGATCACACCGTTCAGTTCCGTCACGATTTCTTCCTCGGTTTTGCCGGTCAACTGCATCATGTAGGGCATATCCACACAGGCTTTTTCACCAATGGACAGGGCCAGCGCATCACTGGCCGTGTCCGCACGGTCCGCCGGTTTTGCGCTGCGGATAGTCCGCTTGGTGAACATGTCCGAAAGCCCTTTCAGCTTGCCGTTTTCGTCCACATCTTCCAACGAACACAACAGATAATAGCTGCTGTCATCCTGAAAGGCCAGCGCCGAACCACGACTGTTGATCAGACCGTGTGCTTGGGTATAGGTGTCATATTGCTGTTTCAGCTGGGTCTGCAGGCGATGGATTTCTGCATCGGGCAGGTCATCCAGCTGGGCTTGCAGCAGCTCCCGCACAGTATCCCGAAGGGCAATCAGCTGGCGCACCCGATTGTCGGCAGTTGCACCCAGCCGCATTTCCTTCATCACAGAGTTGGTGCGGAAATAGATTTTGCCGTCTTTCAGGGTGTAACTGAAATTCCGAACATCCGGGTCTGCCTCAATCACATCAGCGTCCTTTTCTTCCGCTGCTTCGATAGCAATTTCCGGTTTGGTCAGGGTGGCAGAAAGATGGGACATAGCCCGGTCCAGCTGTTCCTCCAGCGTACCTTCGCTGCTGGGCTCACAGGTAGGGGTAGGTCCGTAGGGGCCGCTGACCATCTTGATGGTGCCGCACACCATTTCCGGGTGGTCCACAAAATATTGGTTGATGGGGATGCCGTCCTCGGTCTGGCCGATGTGCAGCCATGCCTCGTCCCGCTCTACCAATTTATCCCGTTTTTGCAGGAAAAGAATGTCCGCCACAGCTTCGGTTCCGGCGTTCTGCTTGAACGTGGTGTTGGGCAGACGAACCGCTCCGATCAGGTCACAGCGGGCAGCGATGTACTTCCGCACGGTATCACTTTTCTTGTCCATCGTGCCGCTGGTGGTGATCATGGCAATGATGCCGCCGGTGCGCACCTTGTCGATGGTCTTGGCCAAAAAGTAATCATGGATTCTGAAATGGAGCTTGTCATAGGCCCGATCACTCACCGAGAAATCACCAAAAGGCACATTGCCCACGGCGCAATCGAAAAAACTGTCCGGCAGGTCCGCTTTTTCAAAGCCGGTGATTTGGATTCGTGCTTTCTGGTAAAGCTGTCGGGCGATGCGCCCGGTCAGTTCATCCAATTCTACGCCGTACAACTTGGCGCTGTGCAGGTCAAAGCTGCTGGGTTTGTGGGCAAAAAAGGCACCGGTGCCCATGCTGGGCTCCAGAATGTTGCCGCCACGCACCCCCATACGCTCCAGCGCCCGGTACATGGTATGGATGACTTCGGGCGGCGTGAAGTAGGCCGTGAGGGTACTGCTCCTTGCCGCCAGATACTCACTTTCGGTGAGAATAGCTTTCAAATCGCGGTACTCCTGGGACCAGCTGGATTTGTTGGGGTCAAAAGCATCCGTAAGTCCGCCCCAGCCGCTGTACTGAGCCAAGATCATCTGTTCATCCTCGTTGGCCGGTGCCATGCCCCGGGCCACACGCTGCTCCACCTTTTTGAGGGTGCGGATGGCTTCCATATTGGCGGCAAACTTCTCCTTGGGGGTGCCGGGGACAGTGGGCCGATACGGTGCAACATAGTTGATGGGCTGGTACTCATAGGGTTCCGAGAGGGCTTTGGCATCTGCCATGACCTGCTCTACAAAAGGGGAATCTTCGCTTTCTTCCTGAGATTCCGGCTGCACCGCCGCTGTGCTTTCTTCTGGCTGAGGCTGTTCCTGATCTGCGTCCGACAGCAGCGGCACCTGCAGGTCTGCATTACGATCATCCCGCCCAAGCAGCCGGGAGAAATTTTCCCGTTCGATGGAACGGCTGAACAGCGGAAAGTCCTGGTCCTGCACCAGAATATCGGCCTCGCCAATATCCTGTACTACATAGGGCTTGCCATTTTCCAGATACACAACATCTCCCGGAGCGCAAGAGCGTTTGCTGGGGGTGGCTCTGGCAGCCAGTTCAGCTTGCTGTTTACTGAATTCTTCCTCGGCAGTGTCAAGAAGGCTGTCATAGCTCATGCCACTCAGTTCATGGGCAATCAGTTCTGCTGTGGTGGCATACTGCGATGTAAGCAGATGCTTATCATCCACCTCGTAAACCAGCTTGTGATGCACAAGGTCAGCGTAGATGTTGATTTCGTGGTCACCCTCACCATCGGTGGAGAAAACCAGATTGATATAGGAAAGATCATCAAACTCCGGCGGTTCAAAATCATTCTCGGAACAGTATTCCCGAATGATGTCCTTGGCCTGTTCCAAATCCGCAGCTTTTTGTGCCTGCTCAGCTTGTCGGGCCGATAGCCATGCTTCATACTCGGAGTGTTCCTCGGTTGTCAGATACCGGTTGCTTTGGACCAGCAACTGCAATCGGCTGGAAACTTCACGCCATGTCAGTGGGCGGTTCACCCGGCCCTCATTGGTGGTACACTGGATTTCAAAGCCTTTGCTGTTGTAGTCAAGCCAGCCCTGGGAACCATCGGCGAGTTCCCACGACCTGCCGCCGATACCATATTCCTTTTTCAGCCAGTGAACAGTTTCGTCCATCGTCGGCAAAACCGGCTGGGAGAAATAATACTGTATCCGCAGCTTGCCATTTTCAAAACCGCTGCCGTCGCAAAGTGCCCGGGTGATCTCCTCGTCTGTGATTCTTTCACCGGTGCGATCAACCACCGGCGGGGCCAGCGGCTGCACGTTGCCGGTGCCTGCTGCCTGCTCAACTTGTCGTGACTGCTGTTCTTCATCAGGCAGGCCCATTTCTTCGGCCTGTTCTTCGGGCATAAAAAAAGCGGGGAGTGTTTCATCACTCTCCGCTTCCAGTTCTTGGGTATCTTCGTTTACAGAGCGTACAGCATCGGCATCACCATTTCCTCGGCCTGTGCTTTCAGCAGATTCATCTGCTGCGCCCAGCCCAGCGGGTCGGTTTTCCGGTTGGGCATCGGTGCCTGCCGGATCAGCTGCTGCATGGTCTGGTTGATCTGCTCCCTTGCTCTCTTGTCCACTTCCAGCAGATGGGGGTACAGCGTCCCCTCCATCAGCATCAGGTCGAAGGTCACCGGCGTGTTCTCCCGCAGGAACTCCCTGCGGATCTCGCCGTACTTGCCAATCGGCTGTGCCGGTTGTTCGCTCAGTGTCAGATTCGGGATCAGATACCCGTTCACTTGGGTGTACTCCATCACGGGATGCCTCCTTTTTTGTTTCTTCAGTTTGATTATGCGCTTCCGGGGCAGACAATGCAACGCTGTCGATCTGGCGGACAAGACTGCCAAGGCTTTGCAGCATGGGTCGGCTCACCTGTGAAGTCAGCGACCCCAGCGCTACCGCAATAGCGTCGGTATCGAATTCGGAAACCGTGGCAAAAGCATCCGTTTCCAGCAATGCCGTGTCGATGCCGCATCGCTTGGCCATCATGTACGCTGCACTCTGGGCCACCAGCTTTTCCAGCATTTTTTGCTGTTCCTCTCTGTGCCGCCACTCCAGCGTGCTGCCGGATATAGTGTTCTCCAACAGTCGGGGAATCTGTGTGCGATGTTCGGCAGCTTGGGTGGCAGCACGCAGGGCAATCGCATTCTGGACGGTATCTGCATTGGCGGTTTGTTTGAGTGCCTCCCATACTCTCTGCCGATTGGTATTGTCCACCATCCAAGGCATTGCCTGCGGCACATACTCTCGTCCGTGTGTATCTGCTATGTCAAACACATAGCGGAGTTTTCCCCGGTTTGAATGACTGTCCAACAGCGCAATGCCGTGACTGCCTCGGTTGACCCAGCGCAGCGCCTTGTTATTCCAGTAGTCGATACTGGCCACTGCGGTGGCATTGGGCCTCTGGCTGAAAATCAGCAGTTGGTTCGGGAAGGCGTAATTATAGGTATAGGCGGCGGAATCCAGAAAAGCCTTCCACGATTCGCCGCTTTCGGTGACTTGCCCGACCAGTGACCGGGCAAGGGTTCTTATATCCTTGTAGGTGGGCATTCTCCATTCCTTTCTTATCGTTCGGGCTCAGTGCGCTTTTGCGTTCTCCCTTTTGACAGTTGCCGCTCAAACCCGGTGGGCAGCTCCGTAAAACCGAAGCTGTCCACATAATAACCAGTTCTTTTTCCCGCTTTTTCCGTGACGATAATGTCACTCATAGACATAGAGGTCATCTGGTGCGCAAAGGGCCGATCATCCCGGTTATGCAGAAGGTACAGGTCGTCCAGCGTGGTGTCCTTGGCCAGCATTCCGGAATAGACATGGCGATAGTCGGTGGCCTTCATCTTGTCTTTGGCATACCCATAGTCAGCAAAGCGATAGTCAGCTGCGCTGTACCAGCTCACCTGATAAATCTCATAGGTATCGGCACGCTCCCTCTCATGGGAAGTCTGCGGCATATAGATAGTACCGTTTGCCCTGCTTATCTCCGCAAACTGGCAGATATGAAACAGCTGATTTGCGCCGAGGTAAAAGTGGTATCCATCCGAACAGGCAAAGCAAGGGGTGGTTTTGGTGGTACCATCCATATAGCGCATTTTCAGAGATTCACCATCCTGCAAGGTAAACAGGTCCTTGTACTCCGGGGTAATAAAGCGAATGGTGCGACGCTGCGCACCGGGAAGAAGTTCCCGCAGCTCGCTCCATGTTTTCTGTATTTCTGCATTACGCCAGGCAGGAAGGCGCAGGCAATCGCTCAGCAGGGTGTCTTTCCCATTCAGGTGCTGCACAAAATCCAGTGTTCCGGGCCTGGGCAGCGTGTTCTGTACACCCAGGGCTTTCACCTTATCACCGGAGAGCGTCCGGTAGGCAGTTACCGCCTCCTGCAGCGTGTCAAAACGCTGAATGTCCAAAGGTCCCAGTTTGCTCAGATCCTCGCACACATAGAAATGATCTATAAAGGATTGCATCAGCGCACCTCCTGCTGGCGGACAGCTTCTTTCTTATGATAGGTGGGGCGTCCCAGCTCATCATAGTTTTGGGGATCGGCAGCCGGACAGTGCCAACCGAACAAGGACCCGGCTTTCATTGCGGAAGCCTGAGCCTTGGAAACACCCGCCTTCCGATTCAGATCATCCACAATTTCTGTGGATGACATGGCAATGCAGCCTTCTGGCTCCCACTTGTGATACCCGCTCTCGCCGTAGCAGATAGCCACAACCTCATGACTGGAATCCAGTTCGGCCCACGCAATGCGGGGGAGCTTCTTTTGCTGGCGAAGCACCTCCATAAGCATGGTCTTGTTGTAGCCGTAACAATAGAAATTGTATTCCCCTTTATTCGGAATGCACCGCAGATAAAAGAGATGCTCCGGCGTTTCAATACGGAACGCCATAGTGTTGCGGCCTTCAGTGGGAATGATGGCCGTGCGGAACCGCATTGACCGGGCCAGCATGGTCTTGCGATCTTTGAGCAGACCGTTCTGGCGCAGTCCGGTAATTACGTCTTTCAGTTCCGTATTGAAAGATGGCGTAATGAGATGGGCGTTGTGCGGCCACCATGTATGATGAAAGGTTGTGCCTGTTTCCCCGAAATCTCCACGCAGGTGTCCGATACAGGCCCTGTCGCTGGGAGCGTTATAATGGGTAAAACAAAAGCCCTGCTCATTGCTGGCAGGGCTCAACTCGAACTGGGTCTGGTGAACCGTGTATTTTTGTTTTTCAGCCATGTTGTTCCTCCTTCTGAATGTTACCGCTCACAGTCAGGCTTTTTTCGTTCTTGCCGCTCCTTCTGCACTGCGTCACGGATAAGATTCGCATTCACCTCGGCCCAGTGTGGAACACACTGTTGTGAGATGACGCCCAGTACATCGTAGCCACGAATATAGAATTTCTCGCCATCACTCAAACTCTGACAGAGGATTCTTTGAGCCCTCCTGCCCGGTGCGCAACCAAACCCGCTGATGGCCAAGACAAGCTGATCTTCCTTTGTGCGATATTCCGGCGACAGATATGCCGGATTTAGAATGAGTATCTTGTTCTCATAGTTTTGCTTGTTGCTATCCGTGCAGCAAGCCTCCGGCCCAAAGGGAACACCGTCAGAGCCTCTTTCCGACTGAATGTCGCACAACACATCAACCTCATTCTGAATACGGAGCGCAAACTCGTTCACGATCTCAAGGTAGTTGTTGGAAACAACAGCCTCCGTATACTCATATCCAAAGGCAGTTGTCTGACGTTCAGCCAGCAGATACTTCTCATCGGCGTTATCATCAATGCCAATGACAAAGTGGTGCCTGCCAAAAGTGAAGGATTGTTCGATTCGGTAATCACCTGCGTACTCTTTATCTTCCATGCTTTTACCTCTCTAAAAATGTGGGCTTTCGCCCATAGCGTTCATCTCGGGGTTTGACCCTCGGCTGCTGCGGAATCATCCGCAGGCCGGTTTCTTCATCCACCAGTTTTTCGGGATAGAGATAACGACGATAGTAGCGGTCCGCCTGTTTCCGGGAAAGTTCCCGCAATCTTTCGCCATCCCATCCACAGATCAACGCTCTTCCATTGATATAGCTGGTTTCATCAATGGTGCGGTTAAACGGGAGCGTGTCCTGCTCATTGCTGGTGACTAATGCGATCACATCGTTTCCAAACGGCAGTGACACATTCCGTTCTCCCTGGATGATTTTTCTAACCGCCTCTTCTGAACTGTCAAAGAAAGCGATGTAAGGGCAATAGCCCGGTTCCAACACAAGCACTCTCATAGCAACCCCTCATCGCTCCATATCCCGGTTCTTTTTGCGGTATTGGGCTTCAAGAATCCGCAGAATCTGATTGACAATCTGTTCCGAGGTATAGCCTTTGGGGAAATACTTTCTGACCCGATCCATTGAGATTGAAATTTGCATTTCCCGTGGCTTCACGCTGGGGGGTTGGGCCGTCATAATGGTTTCCAGCTTCTCCGGCGTGAGCTGTCCTTCCCGGCTGGCCGCTTTCAATTTCTGTGCTTGGGACAGGGAAGGGGAACACACCTGACCATCAATGTACTGGAAAAAATCCTCCTGTTCTTCGGGTGTCAGGTAACTGATCTCCACAGCCGGGTTGAATTTCAGCTTGTTCTCATCCACCATCTCCATCAATTCCGGGATGAGGTTGTTCAGGCGGATATAGCGCTGGACTTGTTTTACACTTTCGTTGGAATCCTCTGCTACTTTCTCCACTGAGTAAGGCTTATTTAACTTCTGGCCAAGTTGGCCAGAAGTTAGATCGGTTCGTTGCCCTTGCCGTTTGATGGCCTCCAGTTTCATCTTGTAGGCTTTTGCCTTCTCAGATGGCAAAACGTGTTCTCGCTGGACGTTAGAATCCACCATCAGGATAGTGGCGGTATCATCGTCCATTTCTCTGACCAATACCGGCATTTCCTGCAGGCCCGCCAGCTCACACGCCCGTTTGCGCCGGTGACCAGCCACCAATTCATAGCTTCCATCAGGGCGAGTTCTGGCAATGGCGGGCATCAGAACCCCGTGGACTCGAATACTGTCAACCAGCTTTTCCATTTCCTCATCATCCCGGACTTCAAAGGGATGATCGGGGAAAGGGTTTAACTCGCCAAGCGGCAGCATCTGTACCTTCTCCAGCTTGGCCTCATCCCGATCCTCCTGAGTGGTGAAAAGGTCAGCGAATGAAGGATTGATCTCGTACCTGCGGCGCTCGCTCATGGTCTACCACCTCCTTTGCCAGTGCAAGGTATGCTTGACTTGCCTTACCGTTGGGGTCATACTGCAGGGCGCTGTGCCCGCTGGCAGTGCTTTCGGCTGCTCTGGTACAAACGGGAATCTCGCTTTTGTAGATGCACAGCTTTTGCCCGTAGGTACGGCGCAGCGCAGCGCAAACATCTTTGGACAAATTGGTTCGGTTATCCACCATCGTCATGACAATGCCGTTGATGGACAGCTTGGGATTGATGCGCCTCCGCACCATCTGGATGTTTTTGACCAGGGCAATCAGGCCCTTGAGGGGGAAATGCTGGGCCTGAACCGGGATCAGCACACTGTCCGAGGCGGCCAGTGCCCCGATGGTCAGCATCCCGAGGCTGGGCATACAGTCGATCAGGCAGTAGTCATAGCGTTTTTTCAGCGGTTCCAACACATTGCGCAGAACCGCCTCACGGCCCACCACGTTGGTCAGGCGCACATCCATGCCCGCCAGCTCGATGTCTGACGGTATGTAATCGACGCCCTCTTCTTGATGCAAGATGCCGGTAGAGTAGGAAATTGGCTGATCGGCAATGGCTTCCTCCATCATGGTGCCGATGGTGGTTTCCAAATGATCGGCGTTCTGACAGCCAAGATAGGCTGTCAGATCTCCCTGCGGATCGGCATCAACCAGCAGTACTCGATGCCCTTGTCTGGCCAGTGCGACACCGAGATTGACTGCGGTGGTGGTCTTTCCGACACCACCCTTTTGATTTGCGATTGCGATTGTTTTCATGGGGTCCTCCTTGTTCTTATCGGCTTCTGCCGATGGATTTCAGATGGGCTATCTGAAGCATCAGGTAGTCGTTGTAGTCCTTGCCACGACGAGGCGGGGCAGATTTCACCGTATACCCTCGTGCCTGATAGCGTTCCTGCAGCTTCATGGCAAATTGCAAGCCGGGTTCATCATTATCAAGCCTGAGCAGAAGTTTGTGGATTTCCGGGTGGTTTTCAAGATAGTTGTCCAATGCCACATAATTCAGGCCACCAAGGGAAACATAATGGTTTCGCCTCCAGTCGTGGCCTTTCATCAGATGCAGTGTTGCCCCGGAAAGCAGATCAATGGGGGCTTCATAAACCTCTGCGAGGTCGGTTTCGGTGTTTTTGGGAGGAATGCAGAATCCGAATTGCTTCTCGCTTCCTGCACACTCGCCGCGAAAAATTCCCTGGCATCCTCTCACGCTGGCAGATCGGGGCTTTCCCTCGCTGTCCATCCCAACAAAAACGCAGTTTTTATAACCACTTCGTGTGGTTTGGTAGATAATGCCCTGATTGATGCAGTATTTCAGGATCTTCCCGTCGATACCTCTGCGCTTGAGGTATTGCACGACCGTTTCTGCGTTGCTGTCGGGAAGCGGCTGAGCGAAAGGCTTTCGCTCATATTCGTGCTGCGGATTTTTTTTGACAGGCTGAAAAGGAGCATGGGCCGGGAGTTCCAGTTCACACAGATGGCGCACGGCACTGACAAAATCCATTCCCTTAACCTGAATGAGATAGTTCAGCGCCCCTCGGCCTCCAATGCCTCTGGAATACCAATGCCATAAACCGTTGTCGCTGATGCAAAGGCTGCTGTGCGTAGCAGTTTTGTAATCATGCGGGCCTGTTCGGATCAATTCTTCCGGTTCGTATTGCTGCATATAGCTGATTAAATCTACAGTTCTTGCCAACTTAATCTGATCCGTTGTAACTCTTTCTCTCATAGAAAATATCTCCTTTTCAGCCAGTCATTTTTTCAGCTAGTAGGGGGGTGTGGGGGGAAAATGTCAGCGACGCATTTTCCCAAAATGGTACACTTCCCCCATCATTATTTTTATCGTAAAAAAAACAGCTGTCGTATTGACAGCTGAAAAAACGGTAATATATAATTGGTATCAAAAAAACGGTTAAAGCTGCGGGCATCGCATTGTCTACTAATTCTGGTAGCCAAAACGTGAGTAAATTGGTTTAACCATGCGTTTTTCGTAGCCAATTTTCGTTTTGGCTACGGATTGGCTACGAAGGATTCAATAGAGGCGGAAATGATACTCAAAGTTTCGTCAAATTATTGCAATTAAATCGGTTTTTTCTGTTCATTCACTGTAAAAATTGCACGAAAAAAACACTATTTTGATGAATGGTAGTAACTCATAACCGCTTGGTCCCGGGTTCAAGTCCTGGATGGCCCACCACAGAAAGAACGTCCCCGAACAGGGGACGTTTTTTTAATAAAAAGGCCATCCAGGACTTGAAAGCCCGACGGCGTAAGCCGGGAAAAACAGTCCTGTGGACTGTTTTTCAGGGCGTGGGTGGCTCGGTCCCTGGATGGCCCACCACAGAAAGAACGTCCCCGAACAGGGGACGTTTTTTTAATAAAAAGGCCATCCAGGACTTGAAAGCCCGACGGCGTAAGCCGGGAAAAACAGTCCTGTGGACTGTTTTTCAGGGCGTGGGTGGCTCGGTCCCTGGATGGCCCACCACAGAAAGAACGTCCCCGAACAGGGGACGTTTTTTTAAT